>OFDC01000410.1_pt1 | contig 33571 bp, 27 predicted proteins | sample 1520941 | NCBI WGS metagenome assembly OFDC01 (sample SAMEA94258168, study PRJEB24077) | hot springs metagenome | biome: Aquatic biome; feature: Water | place: India | collected 2012-12-06 | depth 5 m | reverse complement strand
GGGCAGACCCTTCGCGTCCGCTGGCCCCACCAGAAGACACTGCCATCGCCCTGACTCTCGGGCCGAACTCTACCACGGCGACAAAGCTGTTGCCGCTGGTGCCATACCACCGCCTGCTTCCCGCATATTGCTTCGTCCCGAACGATGCCAGCGAACCCCAGCGCCCGGAGGAGAACACCACCGGCAGGCTCGGCTTGTTGTCGGCAAAAGGCTGGATGATGTCGGACGTGGTACGCTGATAGCGGTTCACCTCGCTCCAAGGCACTTGCCACCCGCCAAAGTCGGCCTGCAAGCGCGCAACGGCACGTGCCAGCGCCGCCGTGCGCAGCTGCTCGGTCGTCGCGCGCATCGCGGCGAAGACGTTGCCTGTGCGGGGCAGCGTCCGGCGCACCTCAGCCTCCAGTTCGTCACCCCAATAGTGCGCAAGGCTCATGGCCTGCGAGCCTGCCGACCACCGCCGGTCCCAGCCCTTGAGCAGCGCAACCGGTCGGCTCAGCGGATCTGTGGCAGCAACCTGCGGCAACCCTGCAATCAGGTCGTCGAACAGCGGCATGTGCGGATCGTAAGCGAGCGCACGCAGGCTTTCGAGATCGAGCCCCTGCGCCTTGCCCAGCAGTTCGAGCGCATGGTCGCCGCGCGGATTGGCCCCGACCTGGTCGAACGTCGCCGGCCAGCGCGCCGGGTCGAACGTTCCCTCGCCTGCCGCTCGCCACGGCGCATCGTTGGAATTGTAGACCCAGCCTGACTGCGGATTGACCACGTCGGGCCGCTCTTGGGGACCATAAAGACCCTTCCAGTCGGCGCGGAAGTCGCTCCCGTCCACCGGCGCGCGATAGTCGAACCGCGCATCGCGGCGTGGCGCAAACTGCGGCATGAGCAGCGCGATATTGCCCTTGCCATCGGCATAGAGCGTGTTGTTCGATGAATTGGCGCGGAGCTCTGCAACCTTCAGGAACTCTGCCCGGTCACGCGCCTTGGTGCGCAACCATGACTGGCTGAGCGCGGCCACCGGCCTGTGCATGAGGGACAGCGCGATCCAGTCCGGGCTGTCGCCGGATGCGGCTCGCACGATCGGCCCATGTTCGCTGGCATAAGTCGTGAAAGTCCGCTCCCCAAAGCTGCCATCACCCTTGCGAAACCGCAGGGTGACGGGCCGTTTGACGAACGGCTTCAGGACATTGCCACGCCTGTAGAACCACGTGTCGCCCTTGCGCGAGACCTGTTCGACAAACTCGTCGACATTGTCCGCCCCGCTGGTCGTGTGCATCCAGCCGAGTTTCTCGTTGAAGCCCTGATAGATGAAGAATTGCCCCCACGTGGAGGCGCCATAGGCGTGCAATCCTTCCCCGCTCTTCATTTCAAGCTCGGACCGGAAGAACAGCGAGGTATGCGGGTTGATCAGCAGCAATGCGTTGCCATTGGCCGTGCGTTTGGGCGCTATCGCGATCCCGTTCGAACCGCGCGGCTCGTCATCCCGGACCATTTCCCTGGCCAGCGCTAAGGGGCTTGCTTCACCGCCGTAAAACGCAGCCAGGGGTTTGAGTGCTGCCTTCTCGATGTCCCCGCCAATCGATCCTTCGGTAAAGGAAAGCGCCATCCATGGCTCGAACCGGGTCAGGACTTTCGGCCTGTCTTCCGGGTGGGTCGCGATGTAGTGGTTGAGCCCAGCCGCCCAGGCATCCATCAGCTTGCGCAGCCAGGCCGGCGAAGAGGCATAGTCGCGTTTGAGCGCGTCCGGATCGATCCACAACCGCTGTCGCAGGTCCTGCCACAGGAAGTCTTCGCCCTCTGCTTCGGCCCGCCGCCCCAGCGCGGTCAGCAGGTTCGCTTCGATGCGCGGGAAATCGTCCTCGGCCTGCGCGTAGATTGCACCGAATACCGCGTCGGCATCGGTCCTTCCCTCGACATGGGCGATACCCCAATCGTCGCGGGTTATCGTGACGTCATGGCTGCTTGCAAGTGCAGGCCGAGCGACCGCAAGCAAAGCCAGCAAGGCGCTGCGGGAAAGGGCTCCAAAGGTCATCTGCCTAGCCTAGCGCCTTTCCCGCAGCATGGCGAAGGAAGAGAGCGGGACCCTTCGCCAATTCGCTATCACGCAATTCGTCAGGCAATCGTCCGCACCGCGAAAGCCGCCGCCGCCGCGCGTGTCTCGACGCCCAACTTCTCGAAAACCTGCTCAAGATGCTTGTTTACCGTGCGCGGGCTGATCCCCAGGATCTCGCTGATCACGCGGTTGGGCTTGCCATAACTGATCCACAGCAGCACCTCGGCCTCGCGCTGGGTCAGGCCATAACGGTCGCGCAGGCGCTCCAGGTCGGCCCCTTCGCGGATCAGGTTCAACCGCACCAGCACTTCGCGCCCCTCGCCGTCGTCGCGACGCACTGGTCCGACAAGAACCAGTTCGATGACTTGCGCCCCCGCCTCGAAACGCAGGGTTGCATCCGGATTGTCGCGCTGCGCAATCAGGCGGGCAACCGGCCCGGCAAAGTCCGGCGGCAGGCGGTCTCCGCCGCCCATGCTGGCCATCAGGTGCTCCACCTGCGGCGTTGCCCAGAGCAGTTGCCCCGCACGGTCCACGGCAAACAGGTGCCGCCCCGTGGCATCGAGCGCGGACCGCCCCGCCTGCGAAACCCGCGCACCCGCAAGATGCACCCGCATCCGTGCCAGCAGCTCTTCGATCGCGATGGGTTTGCGGACATAGTCCACGCCGCCTGCGTCCAGCGCCCGAACCGCATGCTCGGTCTCGGTAAGGCCGGTCATGAAGATCACCGGGATGTCGGCCAGGCGCGGCTGCTTCTTGATCGCGCGCGTCGTGTCGAACCCATCCAACCCCGGCATGATCGCGTCGATCAGGATCAGGTCCGGCGCGACATGTTCCAGCAGTTCCAGCGCATTCTCGCCATTCGTGGCGATCAGCACGGTCATTCCGGCACGCTCGATCGTGTCGATCAGGAAATGCAGGGACTCAGGATTGTCATCGACGACCAGCACTGTGTCGCGCCCTGCCTGCCCGGCAATCGCATCATTGAACATGGACGACGCCTCGTCGGAGGGCTTCGCGCAGGCCCTTGAAATCGAAGCATTCGAGACTGGAACGAAGGTGTGCGACGAAGCGGGCTGCATCGGGGACGGCATCCTCAAGTTCGGAAAGACGGGTCTGGATCGCACGGACATTGCCAATCCGCGCGAGGCTCTCGATTTCAGATACGAAGGGCAGCGCGGCAGCTGGCAGGTGCAGCTCGACCGTCGAGGCGGGGGCCGATTTTCGCGGGCTGCCGTCCTGCACGGTCCAGGTAAGGTCCAGCTGCCATGAAAGCGCATCAAGCAGGCTGTCGAGCTCGATCGGCTTGGTCAGGAACATGTCGTGCGGATCGTGTCCATCGCCGCCCCGCCTGAACTGGTGCGCGTCGGCCGAAACCATGACGATCCGCAAGGAGCCGCCATGCGCCGCCCGCAGCACGGCGGCGGTCTCCCAGCCGGTCTTGCCGGGCATCGAAATGTCCATGAACACTATGTCCGGCCGCGTCGCCGCCGCCAGCGCTATCGCCGTGTCCCCGTCGCGCGCACCGGTCACCACGAAGCCCAGCGGGCGCAGCAGGTTCTCGATGACCGAGGCCTGCGCCGCATCGTCGTCCACCACCAGCACCCGCCGCCGCTCGCCCTCGTATCCGGTGATCACGTCCGCGCGATGGCTCTGCACCGGTTGCGTCACCGGCCGCGAGAGCATCAGCCGCAGCGCAAACCGCGTGCCCTCGCCGAGCGTGCTGTCGACCGTCAGGTCCCCACCCATCACATGGACCAGCGTCGAGGTGATCGCGAGGCCAAGACCGATCCCCGGCTGCCCTGCCACGGAATTGCTGTTTCCCCGCTCGAACGCGCCGAAGATGCGGTCCATGTCCTCGGGCGCAATGCCGATGCCGGTGTCGATCACCTCGAACGTCGCGATCTCGCCGCGCCAGCCGATGCGGAACGTCACCGCGCCTGCCGGCGTGAACTTGATCGCATTCGAGATCAGGTTGATCAGCACCTGCCGCAACCGCTTCTGGTCGCCCCGCACGAACTCGGGCAACTGCTTGGGCGTCTCCAGCCGGAACGTCAGCCCCTTGGCCTGCGCCTGCGGGCGGAACATGTTGGCGATCTGCTCGACGAACGCCGGCAGCCGGATCGTATCGCGCGACAGCCGCAGCACGCCCGCCTCGACCTGCGCAATATCGAGCAGCCCGTCGACCAGGTTCGAGAGGTGCTCGCTCGACCGGCAAATGACCTTGCCCACCTCGCCCGGGTTGAGGTCGCTCCCCCGCTCCAGCAATTGCGCATAGCCATAGATCGAATTGAGCGGCGAGCGGATCTCATGGCTCACCGAAACGAGATAGCGGCTCTTGGCGGCATTGGCGTTCTCGGCCACCTCGCGCGCCTTCTGCAGCGCAGCGTCGGTCGCTTCATGCGCGACGATTTCCTGCTCCAGTTCCGCCAGATGCCGCCGCGTCTCGTCCAGCGCGGCACGCCGGCTTTCATGCGCCAGCACGATGAACCACGAGCCCACGCCCGACATGAAGAAGAACACCAGGAACACCGCAAACAGGATCGACCAGACATGGGTCGAAAGCGCCGGATAGTATCGCGCATACTCGCGCCCGATCAGCCCCAGCACCAGCATGTTGGCCAGCGTGAAGGCGCCTGCCACCCCCACGAAATGCCCGGTCGTGGTGTGGACATGGCGCGCCAGGACGCGCGGCAGCAGGCGCTCGGCGATGTTGGTGAACTGTTCCGTGGCGCGGGAGCCCTGCTTGCAAGCGTCGTGGCAGCGCGTCTCCAGAGTGCAGCACAGCGAACAGATCGCGCCTGAATAGAACGGACAATGCGCGGTATCGGCTCGCTCGAACGTATTCTCGCAGATCACGCAGACGACCCGCGCCGGAGCCCCGGCCACTCTCTTGCGAGCAAGGTAATAGCGCCCATGCGTAAGCGCAGCGAGCAGCGGCGCGGCAAGGCAAGCCACGACCAGCCCGATCACCGGCGAAAAGGCCTGCGCCACCTCCCCCGCAAACCCCAGCTGGCACACCGCCGATGCGATCAGCGAAAGCAGCATGGCGCCGATGCCGACCGGGTTCACGTCATAAAGATAGGCCCGCTGAAACTCCGGTTGGTCCGGCTTGAGCCGCAAAGCCCATGATACCACCAGGTCCGCGCCAAGTGGCCCGATCCAGCTCGCCGCAAGGCTTGCGTAAAGGATCATCACCACGTCGAACGAACGGGTAATGCCGAAGAACAGCAGCATGGCTGCAAGTCCGACATTGAACAGCAGCCAGACGTGCCGCGAGGAGTACCCTTGCGTCAGCCGCGCAAACAGGTTTGACCATGCCACCGAACCGGCAAAGGCGTTGGTCAGGTTGGCGCGCGTCTGGCAGACCACTGCGAACAGCAGCACCAGCAGCACTCCCAGCTCGCGGCTTCCTGCGATCGCGGCGAAGGCCTGCACATGGATGCGACTGACTGATTCCGCAGCATCGGGCGCAATCCCCCGGCCAACCGCCCAAGCCGCCAGCACTCCACCGATCGCCATTTTCAGGCCGCCAATGACAACCCAGCCCGAACCGCCAAGCAGCACCGCGCTCCACCACCGCTTCGCCCCGATCTGCTCCGGCGGGGGCAGGAAGCGAAGATGCCCGGCCTGCTCGCCGATCCGCGGCAGCAGCGACAGCATGACCGAAAGCGCAAAGCCGAATGAAACAAGGTCAGAGCGTGGCGCATAGACCCCGTTGAACCCGCTCCACACCTCGCCCACGTCGCCGATGTTCCAGGCAATGTAGGCAACCGGCACAAGTTGCAGCGCAATCCACAGGGGCTGCGTCCACGCCTGGAAGCGGGCGATGAAACGCATGCCCTGGATGGCCAGCGGCACCACGACAAAGGTCGAAACGAAGTACCCGAGTTCGAGCGGCAAGCCCGTCGCCTGCCGCAGCGCATTGGCCAGAATGCTCGCCTCAAGCGCGAGCAACAGGAAAGTGAAAGTGGCGTAGATCAGCGTGCTGATGGTCGAACCGAGATAGCCAAAGCCGTTCCCGCGCGAGATCAGATCGACGTCAATCCCTCGCCGCGCAGCATTCAGGGTTATCGGAAGCCCGATCAGGAACAGGATCAGGCAACCGGTGGCAATCGCCGCAATGCCGACCTTGAGCCCGTAGAGCAGGGTGATCGCGGCCCCGATTGCCTCGTAGACCAGCGACGAACTCGTCCCCAGCGCCGCAGCCACCACGCGCGAGGCCGGCCCCTGTCGTGCTTCCGCGCCGGTATGGCGATGCGCGAAGTCATCAAGCGTCTGGACTGCCGCCCACTGGTTGTAAGATCGGCGCTCGGGAACGATCGTGGTGGAGCGCGACATGCCCGATGCAGCCGCTCGCCCCGCAGAATCCAGCCTGGCTCGTTCCATACGAGCGATAGTGGCCAAGACCGCGCCGTCCGAGGATGGGCCGATCTACGTACAAAGGTGCGAACTCCCACCGGTGGCCGCGGCAGTACGTCAAATGCCCCATAGTCGCGCTGCCTGCAGCGGTTAGCTTCGCCCCATTCCGGATCGACCACCGGGGAGAAATGCATCGGCGCTGTGAACAGAGCTCAAGTCAGAGCCACCGCTCCACCGATGATGAGGGTGACTGAAGCCACAAGATACAAAACAACAAAGTGAGGGTTTCATGACGTTTTCCCTGAAGCGCGCAGCGCTCCTCTCGGCCAGCGCACTGGCCAGCATCGCGGCTCTTCCTGCTGTCGCACAGGAAGCTCCGGCCCCCGACAGCGCGGAAGCCGCAGAGGCCGCTGGTACCGGCAACGAAATCATCGTCACCGCCACGCGCCGTGCGGTCTCGCTTCAGAATGCGCCAATCAACATCTCCGCCGTCACCGCGGAAAGCCTCAAGGACCAGCGCGTCGACGACGTCCGATCGCTCGCGGCCTTCACGCCAGGCGTCACGATCCAGGATACCGGCCCGCGTTCGACCGGCAGCATCGTCATGCGCGGTCTTTCGGCCAGCGACAGCAGCACTTTCGGCGCCAATGGTGACAACACCCTCGCCACCTACCTTGGTGAAATCCCGCTCTACCAGGACTTCAAGTTCATCGACATGAACCGCGTCGAAGTCCAGCTCGGGCCGCAAGGCACGCTCTACGGCCTCGGCACTCTCGCAGGCGCCATCCGCTATATTCCCAACCGTCCTGACCCGGACCGCTGGGAAGGATTGTTCCACGCCCGCGTCTATGACGTCGCCCATGCCAAGGATCCCGGCTTCGTCGTCGATGGCGTGGTCAACGTGCCGATCATCCCCGGAAAGGTCGCCTTCCGCTCGGCCACCGGCTACTACAACGATCCGGGCTTCATCGACTACATCTACCTGCTCAAGCAGCCCGGCGTATCCAACCCGCAGCCTGCTCGTCCCGGCACTTTCTTTGGCCCCATCGGCACGCCGCAGCAGATCGCTGACAACTTCTACACTTACGCCGACGCCAACTTCGAGCACACCTTCACCAGCCGCAACCAGCTGGGTCTCTATCCCTTCGATGGCCTGAAAGTGACGCTCAGCTACGTCCGCCAGCAGACCGACACCAATGGTCGGCAAGCGAACGGCGGCGGGGTATTCGGCACCGGCAAGTACGAAGCCCCATGGCGCTATCTCGAGCCGGCCAAGCGCACGACTGACCTCTATGCCGCTGAAATAGAAGCGGAACTGGGTGACATCGCCCAGCTCGTTTCCGCCACCGCCTTCACTCGTCAGAAATTCAAGAGCTCGGTCGACGTTACCGACCTGCTTCTCGATCTCGACTACGACTACGAACTGTTCCCCGCCTTCTCGGGCTATACCCGCTCGAACGGCGAGAATGAGCAGTTCAACCAGGAAGTCCGCCTGGTCTCCACTCACGGCGGTCCCTTCAGCTGGGTGCTCGGCGGCTTCTACAATCGCTTGAAGACCAACTCAGACTACCGCGAAATCGTCCCCGGCTATCCCGCCTGGGCCGGGATAAACCGTCCTGACGAAATCGAATATGCATCCTTCGTCCGCACCGATACGAAGGAAAAGGCTGTATTTGGTGAACTCACTTTCCAGCCGATCGACGCCCTCACGCTGACTGCAGGCGGTCGCTACTTCAACTATGACGCCTACGTGATCGGTGGCCAGGCACTCCCGCTGTTCCAGCCTTTCCCCAATATCAACTTCCGCTCGCGCGAAGGCGATACCGGCAAGAGCGGCAGCGTCTGGAAGTTCAACGGTTCTTACAAGTTCTCGCCTGATCTCATGGTCTACGCGACCTACAGCAAGGGCTATCGCATCGGTGGCGTCAACCGCGTCGCTCCTTGCGTCCTGCCCCTGCCACCGGGCCAGAACCTCTGCGCTCTTCCGAACGAGCTGTCCTACCAACCAGATACCACCAAGAACAAGGAAATCGGCATCCGCGCCAGCCTGTTCGATGGCAAGCTGCGCACCACGCTCGCGCTCTTCCACATTGATTGGGACGGTATCCAGCTGGATGGCCTGACCGAGAACGGCGCCATCGGCATCACCGTCAACGGCGGCAAGGCCGTATCGAAGGGCGTCGAGTTCTCGTTCAATGCCCGCCCCTTCGAAGGGTTCAGCGTTCAAGGCAACTGGTCCTACACCGATGCTTACCTGACGGAAGCCGTACCTGCCTTGCTCAAGACCCGGGGTGGCGAATTCGATGCCCTGCCCGGAGATCGCCTGCCCGGCTCGACCAAGGTTTCCGGCTCTCTCGGCCTCAATTACGAGTTCCCGGTCGGCGAAGACCAGATGACGCTGAGCTGGACCTCCAGCTTCACCGGCAACATCTTCACCCGCGTCGGAGCGCGTGCCGGCGGCGAGATCCTGCCCTCCTACACCACGCACCGCGCCTCGATCGCCTACCGTCTCGACGAGACGCTTGAGTTCCGCGTCTACGCCGACAACATCTTCGACAAGTACGCCGTGGTCTCGGTCTCGAACGACCTGTCGCGCCGCATTGTAAACGATGGCGTCGTCTCGCGCTATTACGCCAACTCGGTGCTCAGCCCGCGCAAGGTCGGCATCGAAATGACCAAGAACTTCTGACGTTTACGCCGGCCTGCTGCGGCAGGCCGGCACCAGTTCCTGCGAAGACTGGGCCGCCGCTCGAAAGACCGGCGGCCCTTTTTTCGTGCACTTCAGGAAAATCAGTCGAGCGGAATGCCGTTGACGAGGAAGTAGTTCTTCACCTCGCCAAGGTGCTTCTCGTAATCGCGCCAGCGACCGACGGAGCGTGCATTCATCGGCTGGCGCACCTGCTGCGCGCTCGGCGTGGCAACCGCAGCGCGATTCCGGTGAAATTCCAGGCAGTTGGCATCCCACTCCAGCCCGCAATGGCTCAGGAGCTTGCGGGTTTCCGTCTCCTGGTCCGCCACCAGCCATTCATAGGTAACTTCATGAATTCGCCCCGGAAAACGCTGACGCCAGAACCCCATCAGGCGCTGGAACAGCAGCACATAGCGCGCCGTGTCCATCAGGTCGTAGGACCAGCGATAGTAGGGCGAGCCGAGCGCGAACAAGTGCTTGTAGTTGCTCCAAACACTGTCCATCGCCCCACGTCGCAGGCAGACGATGCTCGCGCGCGGCAGCGCCTGCAGGATGTATCCGATATACAGGAAATTCAGCGGAAACTTGTCGGTGAACCGCGGACCGGCGGCCCCGGCGTTCTGGCGTGCCCGGGCGAGATAAAGCTCCCCCAGCTTTTGCGCCGAAACGCCTCGGCTCGCCTCCACCGTCGCCGGGTCGAGCACCAGCCGCGATGATGTGCCCGACAACTGCTTCACCGCCAGCGGCATAGCCTGAAGCTCCCCGGCCGAAGTCACCTCCGCATGTGACGAGAGGATCCTGTCAACCAGCGTCGTCCCGGTGCGAGGCAGGCCGACGACGAAGATCGGTGCTTCGTCGAGGCGACTGTCGGACATCAAGGGCAGGTCGCGAACGAAGGTGCGGCGGATGATCTCGAACAGTGCCTGATCAGTCTCGAACTGGTAGCCGAGGTTGGCCCTGTGCCTCGCGTTGCCCAGGGAGAGTTGCGCGTTTGCCTCGTCGAGTTGCCCTTCTGCCTCGTGGAGTTGGAAAGCAGCGTAGCGCAGCCTGACTTCCTCTTCGGGGTCGGGATTCTGCGACAGGGCCGCGGCAATCCGGGTGAGGCCTGTCTCCGGGGAAGTACGGCGCAGTCCCGCCAATGCAAGATGCGCCCGGCCATGTCCCGGCTCGCGCGCGAGTATGGCTTCATAGGCCCGCGCCGCCTCGTCAACCCGGCCGAAGAATCCCAGGGTGCTGCCAAGATTGAACTGGAATTCAATGACATCCGGGGCAGATCTTACGGCTGTTTCGAACAAGGGTAGCGCCTCGTCATGCGCCCCGAGCCGCGCGAACACGCAGCCGATGGTATCCAGCACCAGCGGATCTGAACTTCCTGCAACCACAGCCGCCCGCGCCGCGGCAAGGGCATCGGCCTCTCGCCGTGCCAGCAGAAAAAACCGTGCCTGTTGAGCAAGATACTCGGCATTTTCGGGTTCGGCCTTGAGCACTGCACTAATGGCCTTGAGGGCGTCGGCCACCCGCCCGCTCTCTGCCAGAGCGACGGCGGCGACAAAGCCCGCCTCCACATCACGGGGATCGGCCCGGAGCGCCTCTCCCGCCTTGGCCAAGGCCTCGGTAATTCGCCCTGCCCCCAGAAGCTCGCGCAAAGATGTGCCCACCGCCATTGCCGAAGCGTAGCTTCACGCGAGACGGCGAGCGCTACGCAAATTGGCGCAGTTACCGGCCAAGCATCCGGAACGGTGGACCTGCCCGAACGTTCACGTCGGGAACCATTCGGAGAATGACGATGCCAGCCAAATCAGCAGCCCAGCAGAAGGCCGCCGGCGCCGCACTATCGGCCAAGCGAGGCGAGACCGACAAGAACGACCTCAAAGGGGCGTCACGATCGATGGAAAAATCGATGACCGAGAAGGAGTTGAAGGAGCTTGCCGCGACACGTCGCAAGGGCAAGCCAGAGCACGTGCGCAAGGACTGATCCGGTGGAACAGGCCTTCACCGCCATCGCCAACCGGGTTTCCGGATGGGCCGGACGCCCCGCAACCTTCGTCATCGCGCTCGCCATCATCATCGGCTGGGGATTGAGCGGCCCGTTGTTCCAGTGGAGCGACACCTGGCAACTCGTCGTCAACACCGGCACCACGATCATCACATTCCTCATGGTTTTCCTGATCCAGAACAGCCAGAACCGCGACGCTGCCGCGATGCAGGCAAAGCTGGACGAGCTTATCCGCGCTGTCGACAAGGCTCGCGAAGGCTTTGTCGGCATCGAACATCTGACGGATGATGAAATCTGCCGACTGCGATCCGCGCTTGAACGCGAAGTTGGTGCATCAGCCGACAAGCAGGGTACAGCAAACGAGACAGTGGAGCGACTGCTCGACCGCACCTGACCGGAGAAGCGAATGCAGCGTATCGATAGCGACAGTCTGGGCGAAGTCCGGGTCCCGGCCGACGCCTACTGGGGCGCGCAAACACAACGCAGCATAGACAATTTTCCGTTCGGTTCCATGGAGCGGATGCCCTTGGGCATTGTGCATGCGCTGGGTATCATCAAGCAGGCAGCCGCCAGGGTAAATCGCCGGCATGGACTGGATGCCAGGCTCGCCAACGCCATAGAGCAGGCTGCTGCCGAAGTGGCCTCAGGAAAACTTGATGAGCACTTCCCGCTGGTGATCTGGCAGACCGGAAGCGGCACGCAAACGAACATGAACGCGAACGAGGTCATCGCCGGGCGCGCCAACGAGATGCTTTGCGGTGAACGCGGCGGCAAAAGTCCGGTGCACCCCAACGATCACGTGAATATGGGGCAGTCCTCGAACGACACCTTTCCCACCGCACTGCATGTGGCGGCGCTGGAAGCGCTGAATAGCGCGCTGATCCCGGCGTTGGACAAGCTTTCCGGTGCGCTTGCCGGTTGTGCGATTGCCTGGAAGGACCTCATCAAGATCGGGCGCACCCACTTGCAGGATGCCACGCCTTTGACGCTTGGCCAGGAGTTTTCAGGCTACGCTCAGCAATTACGCAACGCATACGATCATCTACGGCACGCCGAACTTCACCTGCTTCGCCTGGCGCAGGGCGGCACCGCTGTTGGCACAGGCCTCAATGCGCCGGCAGGATTTGCTGAGGACATTGCTGCGGAGATTGCGGTTCTGACGGGAAAGCCCTTCAGCACGGCGCCGAACAAGTTCGAGGCGCTCGCCTCCAATGATGCGCTGGTGCAACTATCGGCCACGCTTTCGACGTTGGCGGTTGCGCTGACGAAGATCGCCAACGACATCCGCCTGCTGGGCTCCGGTCCCCGATCCGGCATCGGGGAACTGGAGCTGCCAGCCAACGAGCCTGGTAGCTCAATCATGCCCGGCAAGGTCAACCCGACACAGGCCGAGATGCTGACGATGGTTTGCGCGCAGGTGATCGGGAACCACCAAGCCGTGACCGTTGGAGGAATGCAGGGGCATCTTGAACTCAATGTTTTCAAGCCGATGATCGGGGCAGCGGTGCTGCGCTCCATGCACCTGCTGACGGTCGGGATGGAAAGCTTTGCCAAGCGCTGTGTCGAGGGGATCGAACCCGATCGGCGGCGCATCGCAGAGCTTGTCGAACGCTCGCTCATGCTTGTGACCGCTCTCGCCCCCGAGATCGGCTACGACAACGCCGCCAAGATCGCCAAGCACGCCCATGAGCATGATCTGAGCTTGAGACAGGCGGCGCTGGCGCTCAATCTGGTAGACGAAGCGACGTTTGATCGCCTGATCCGTCCGCAAGAAATGGTGTGACCCAACGGTTTTTCGACGATCCGGTTGGGCCTAGACGTCGGGCAGGGACTGCTCTGCCACACCCCATCCCCGCAGCAGTTTGCCCTCGCTGCGCTTCAACAGGGCGGCTGCATCGGAAATGGTGAAAGCGCTGGCCCTCTCGAAATCATCAAGTTCGTTCCAATCGATCGGCGCTGCAACCGGGGCGTTGGCGCGTGCGCGGGCGGAATAGGGCATGACTGCGGTGCTGCCGCGCTGGTTGCGCAACCAGTCGATAAAAATGCGTCCCTTGCGCTTGGCCTTGCTCATGTTGGCAACGTAGCGCTCAGGCTCTGCCATACCCAAGGCCTTGGCAAAACGCTCGGCAAAGCTGGCGTGTGCTTGCCAGGAATGATCGCGGCGCAGGGGGATGACGACGTGCACGCCCTTCCCACCCGAAAGCATCGCAAAGCTTACCAGACCGAGATCGGACAGGCGCGACCGGATATCCTTCGCTGCGCGTTTCACGTCCGCAAAATCAAGCCCCTCGTCAGGGTCCAGATCGATGACCATGCGGTCTGGCGCTTCGACATCGTCAGTCCGGGCGCACCAACCGTGGAATTCAATCGTCCCCATCTGGACACACGTGAGAATGCCCGCAGCATCGCCGACATACAGATAGTCTTCGCTATCGCCGTCCTTCTCGCGGATCGGGACATGATGGACATGTTCGCCGAACGAGCCGCTATCATGCTTCTGGAAAAAGCACTGCTTCGCCCTGCCCTGCGGACACCGCACGAGGCTTAGCGGGCGATTGGCAAGAAACGGGAGCATCGCTGGAGCAAGCTGTGCGTAGTAGTCTGCCAGATCACCCTTGGTCTGACCGCTTTCGGGAAAGATCACGCGCGAACGGTTGCTGATGCTGATGATTTCCTTCGGGTTCTCGATCCGCACAGGTTTCTCGGGCGTCACGTCCTCGGCCTTCTTGTCTTCACGCAAACCGACGAAGCTGGCGTGGCGGACCCTTCCTTCACCGGTGAACTCGGCAAAAGCGATCTCGGCGACGAGCACTGGCTCGAGCCATGACGCGCCACGGGCTTCAGTCTTGGGCACTTCGAGTGCGCGGTCATCCCGCCGCAGCGGTTCAAACCGGGCGGCCAGTTCGTCAAGCAGCCCTTCATTGAACCCCGTGCCGACCTTGCCCTTGTATACCAGCGCATCACCTTCCCTCTGTGCCAGCAGAAGCGAGGCGAAGGGGCGGCGGCGGGCACTCGATTTTGTCATGCCGACAATGATGAATTCCTGGCGCAGGATACATTTGACCTTCAGCCAGTTCTGCGTCCGCTTTGGCAGATAAGGCGCATCGGCCCGCTTGGCGATGATGCCCTCCTGCCCGGCACGGCACATTGCCTCCAGCAGCTTCTCACCCCCACCAATGATGTGATCGGCGACATGGATTGGCGGAGAAGCTTCGGCCAACAGGCCGGACAGCCGCTGCTTGCGCTCCACATTGGATAGTGGTTTCAGGTCCTCGCCATCGAGTTCAAGGAGATCGAACGCATGGAAGGAAAGAGCATCGCCTTCGCCCTGTTCGCCATGGCCTCGCTTCAGCACGGCTTGCAGGCGCGAGAAATCCGGGTTGCCCTCGGCGTCCGATGCCGTGATCTCGCCATCAATCAGGCATGACGGCAGATCGAGGCTAGCGAAGTGGCGGATCAGGGGAGAGAACTTCTCGGACCAATCGAGGCCACTGCGGGTAAACACCCTGACGTCCTTGCCCTTTGCAGCGATCAGCGCCCGATACCCGTCGAACTTGATCTCATGAAGCCATTGGCGCCCTTCGGGGACACTGTCGACCAGAGTTGCAAGCTGGACGGGTTGAAACGCTGGCAGTGGTGCTGCACCGCGTTTCTTGCCTGGTGCCTGCGCCTTCGTCATCCGCGCATTGTGCTTGGCTGCCGCTTGCATCTCGGCGGTAAAGTCTTTTCCCCGCTTCCCCTTCAACGAATGGCTGGAGCGCTTGTCGGCGGCAATCTCGGCCATGGTCCGGCCGGTAAGCACGCTGGTGAGAGCACGTTCGACGAGAAGATCTCCCTGCGCGGCAAATGCGTCATCAATCTTGCGCAGCAACCAGTTTTCGCGCTTCTCGTTGCCCCGCTTCTTCAAGCGGATGAGCAGCCATTCGCCCTTCATTCTCTCCCCAGCGAGACGAAAGTGCAGATGCCCGTCTAAAAGGTCCTTGGCGCTTTTGCCCTCGATCGGCTCCCAGGTTCCGCGATCCCACAGCATCACGGTCCCACCACCATACTCGCCCTGGGGAATGGTACCTTCGAACTCGGCGTAGCTTAGCGGGTGATCCTCGGTCTGCACCGCAAGGCGCTTGTCTTCCGGATCAGGGCTGGGTCCGCGCGTCACCGCCCAGCTTTTCAGCACACCGTCAACCTCGATGCGGAAGTCCCAATGAAGCCGCGTGGCGTCGTGCTTCTGGACGATGAAGAGGTTTCCCGTCCTGCTTGATGCCTTCTTGCCCGAAGGTTCTCCGGTGCGGGTGAAATCGCGCTTGGCGTTGTAAGCTGCGAGGGGATCGCGGACGGCCATCGCTCAAGCCCGTTTCCGGCGTGACGGCGATGCGCGCTTTCGCGGCCTGCCCTCATCGGCATCTTCGTCGTGGCCGAGCGATTGCTTGAGCGCGGCCATCAGATCAATCACGTTGCCACCGCGCGGAGCCTCGTCAGCGTCGGGGTCCTCGATGATGCGCTCACCCTTTGCCTTGACCTTCTTGTCGATCAGAGCGTGGAGCGCGTCGACATAGCGATCATGGAACTTGTCGGGTGCAAACTTCGCGGTCTTCTTCTCGATCAGGCTGGCGGCCAGATCGAGCAGTTCGGGGTCGGCATCGCGCGCGGGAATGTCGCGGAACCAGTTATGGGCGCGCTGGACCTCATCGGCATAGCGCAGAACCTCGAGGATAAGGCCCCGGCCGCATGGCTTCAGTGAAACAAGCTGTTCGCGTCCGCGGACCGAGAGTTGTCCCAACCCGACGGTTTTCGTCTGTCTGAGCGCCTCACGCAGGACGATGTAGGCATCCTCGGCAAGCTCATCGGCCGGCACGACGAAATAGGGCTTTTCGTAATAGAGAACATCGATTTCATCTGCCCCCACGAACTGGACAAGCTCCAGAGTCTTGCGGCTTTCGATGCGAACGGACTCGATCTCCTCGTCATCAAGCAGGACGTAGTTGCCGCGGGACACCTCGTAGCCCTTGACGATCTCCTCGCGATCAACGGCACCTACGCCGGGCGCCACTTTCTCATAGCGAATGCGCTTGCCGCTGGGCTCGTGGATCTGATGAAAGGAAATGGCCGCACCGCTGCGCGTGGCCGGATAGATTTCGACCGGGATCGAAACCAGGGCAAGGCGCAATTGCCCTTGCCAGTATGCGCGAGCGGCCATGGCGGGCTTCCTTCCGGGTCATGACTGACGCGCGAAATGGCGCCAGCTTCGTCTGGCTCTATGCGCGAATGGCCGCTGCGGTTCCCGCAGGCGAGGAAGGGACGTTCAGACTTTTCGAACGGCTTAGGTAATCAGACTTAGGGACGTTGCGGAGAAAAAACGCCGAAATCCCGCCATTCCTAAAGCTTTCCCGGAAATTGTTAACCAGAAACCGGAACCGGACGTTGGCGGCCACCGATGCATGATGCCTGAGTGTTAATGGAGATTGCATCATGATTTCTGGCAGGATGGTAGCTCTGGCGCTCGCCACGTTGGGTACGGTGGCCGCAGGTGGTGCGGTGCAAGCATCGCAAGGATCAGCTTCGATCACGATCACCGGGCAAGTGCCGCTGGTGTGCCGCGTTTCGGTGGACAACAGCGCCAGCGCAATGCTCAACGCCAATGGCAACAAGAGCGAACTCCGCGAGTTCTGCAATAACGGTGCGGGATATCGCGTCGTTGCGACCTATTCCAAGCAGCTTGCTGCCGGCCGGCTGATCGTGGACGGCCGCGCGATTGCCCTCGACGGTTCGGGCGAAGTCCTCATCAGTGACGTGGCCCACGCCGCCGCAAAAACGCGCTCGATAGCGATTGAAGCCAACGGCAAGGCAGCAGGCTCGATCCGCTTCCGTATCGAGCCACGCTGACTTTCACAGCGGGATGCTGCCGCAGTCCGTGGGCGCAACTGATCCAGCAACGAGCGGAGTGATCGTGACGACCAGGTTCTCCGAGTAGATCGGAGAGATCGCCTTGGTCGCTCCGCCGTCGATCAGAGTGCTCTGCACCGGCAAACGGTCTTCGATCGCATCGCCAATTCCGGCTCGGGCGCAGGTCTGGGTGATTGCCGACGTACTCGTGGGAGACCGGGTCTGCCCGAGGAAGCGGACCGAATAGCGGATCTGCTGACTCGTGTCCGTCGTCGAGGCGCCACCTGGGGTCAAGACGAACGGCTGGGCATCTCCCGGCATGACGCCGAGCGAGACCGTGTAAGGTCCGGAGCTTTGCACGCGAACGTGGTTTGACGGCGAAGTCTTTACAGTTGTCGCTTGGGCATCCGAGACTTGGGCAAGCTCGCCGAAATCGAGCGCAGTCCCAACGAAGCTTGCGCGAAGTGCGCTCAGGACATTCACGTTGATCGAGATGGCGGCCGCACTGTCGATTGGCGTCAGGACATCGTTCAAGCCGCCAGTGCCCTTGCAGACGTAGCGAATCCCGAACTGAATCAGGCCACCGGCGATCAGATCGACGTTGGCAGGCACGGTAACCCGCAGGTTGATCTGAAGCGTGTCCGGCTGGGCAGCCCCGCCGAACTGCACGGCAATCTGGCCCGTCTGAATATTGGAAATGGCCGGGAGATTGCTTGGCACCGCGTTGGAATCATACAGTACGTCAAAGTAGGTGCCACCGCCCGGCACAGTAGCCTGCACCTGATAGGCGGGGCTTCCTGCGGGCTTCGTCAATACGAAGTATGCTTCCTGCGTTTTCTTTCCGCCGCCTGCCGTAACGCGCGTAAGGGTCAGCGGAATATCAACCGATTGCAGCCCGGATGACGCAAACGGATCGTACTGGATGGATGTGCTTCCGCCGCTTCCGGTAACGCCGCAGTTCGACTGGGCGTAGGCGCCATTGGCACCAGCAATCATCAGGACAACTGCGGCCATAGCCAGGAACTTGCGCAGGCATGACATGACGGTCCGAGTGATCATTTCTTTTCTACCGCCTTTATCTCCCCGAGCTGGACAACTCCCGTTGCCTTCTGGGGGATTTCGATTTCGAATGTGGAGCGTGCAGCGTCGAGCATTTCGACACGCCATTTTCCGGGTGCAAGGCCGGTCGCACCAAAACGGCCCTGGCGATTGGTGAACACGGTTTGCGCCGGCCGCTCCGGATGGGCGACTTCCGTGGCCGTGCCGCTGACCAGCGACACCGGCTGGCCGTCAAGATCGAGCATGACGCCGAGCGCTGTGACGTTGTAGTCGGAGCCAACGGTAACGACGTATCCGCTGCGGTATGACGGGAACACGCGGAAAGAACCTTGGCCGATATCAGTGCCCGGGGGCGCATCCCGAACATCGAGAGGCACAGTGCGCTCGGAATAGGAAGGCAAGCTCGGCATCGTGGCCGAGCGCAAGCTCCCGCTATTGGCAGCGTTGCCGAAGGTTGACGCATCCACCACGATGTCGGCCTTGCCTAGGCTTCGGTGCGGCCGCACGATGGCGAAGCTGTCAAAGATGGGACGGCCAAGCGAAACCGCACCATCGGCAAGCGCCAGCGAGGTGCCCAAGCGGAAAGTGCTGCGCTGGTTCTGACTGTCACCGAAGCCGCGCGAATAGGTGCCGAAATGGCTGAAGCCAAGCTCTGCGCGATTGGCGAAATAATTGGCGTTGACCGAGACGCCTGCCCCATTGTCGGAGCGTTCAACATCGGCGGTGACGTTATAGCTGCCAACGCCGCTACCGCTGAGTGTCTGGTACGATGCGCGGAAGCGATTGTCGCGCGTATCAAAGTCGGAGCGGACAGTGGAATAGCGCCCCAGACGGACGATGAGCGAGACAAAGCCGCTGAACTCCCGGCCCAGCGTGTCTTCCTGATAACGCGCCTCTGCGTTAAGCGTTGCGCGGTCTGAAAACCGCCAACCCGCGCTCAGACGGTAGTTCTGAACATTGGGCCTGCCGGTCCGGCCTTTCGAAAACCGAACATCGGCGCCACCGAAGAAGCTTGTGGTGAAGGCATGGGTGTAACCACCACCCAGCTCGTACTTGTAGGGATTGTCTGGCAGAAAGAACGAGACGGGAGCGAAGCGGCGGCTCCGCCGTTCGACGAACAGGTTAAAGGTATCGCCGAGGCCGCTCGGTCGCTGGATCAGGCGCTGGAACGTGGCGTTGAAAGCATGTCCCGACCCGATGCCATCAACCTTGCTGAACGAGATATTCGTCCCAAGCGTGCCGAACGGCGTGCCGACAACGGCTTCGACCCCGCCCATGCGGCTATCAGCGTCGGCCTGAAAGTTGACTCCAACGGTCAAGGCATCGGTCAGCCCTCGGCGGTAATAGCCCGATGCGATCCAGTCATCGCTGTACCGCGGGCCGCGCGAACCGAGTGGAGCCTTCACGCCAGCGTAGAGGCCAAATTCGCTCAGACCCTTGGCGAGCTGCGTTTGATCGACAAACAGGTTGAACTGGACGACTTCCGTACGACCGGTGTCGTCAAGAATATTCAGGCGAATATCGTTGCCCCCCTGCGTGAAGGGGAAGTCTCGCAGATTGTAGTTGCCTGGAGCCAGTTGCAGACGACGGACCTGCTGACCATTGACGACGACCTCAACCGTGGATGCACGGTCGAGGCGAAAGGCGCGGTCACCACGCGGACGGACGACCTGTTGTGGATTGAGGACACTATAGGAACGAAAGATCGAAATCCCGGCGATGTCCGGCGCAGACTGAAAACCACGCGCCTGCGATTCAAGGTCGCCCGCAGAAATGCGCACCAGATGCCGGGTGTCATCAAACACGAAGCGACTGCCGAGCCTCTGGAAATCGCCGCCCAATGCTCCCGGCTGCCAGATCGCATCGCTTTCCGCGACGATCGGGCCAAGACGCAACGCGCCATCAACAAGCATGACCGGTTCGCGCAGTCCCTGATCAAACCCATCTTCGACCAGGTCCATCGAGCTGCGGAGATTGAGATAGGCACTGAAGTTTGCAGGCTTCAGCAGTTCGCCAACCCGCGACCGATCGAGCGCCGAGACCGACACGGCCCGCGACGCACGCCGCTCTGTGGGAATGCTGAAACGCAGTTCCAGCGTGCGCGGATCGTAATCTACGCCAATGCCAACAGGGGCCAGATCTTCTGCACTGACTTGCGTCTTGCCGCCAAAGCTCGTCCGCAGGCCTTCCAGCACGTCAGGCGCAAGCAGTTCGGACAGGATCTGTACGACGCGAGCGGCCGGAAAAGTCAGGCGGTCGTCGACGTCGATCTGCACCGGGACGTCGCCGAGATAGCTACCACCGTCCTTGGCAGGCACCGTCAGAACCACCGCGCGTCCCGTCGGATTAAGCTTCTGCGAACGAAATGCCGGAGCAGGCAATTGCTCTGCCAGATTGGCCGCCGCAAGCTTTGTCGCTGGTGCAAGTGGAACGCGCATTCCGGCGCCATCGCGACCCGGTTCGAGCGTGTCCGCCCAGACGGCAGGAGCCCTGCCCGCAACAAGCAAGCTGGCTCCTATGGCGAAGATCTGCCGCGACCGGCCCTGCATGAGCTCAGCCCTCCGGTGTGATCGTCGCTTCAACCGTGCCAACGGCAAGCGGCAGTTCGACAGGAATAGTCACCTTGCGGGTCTGGTTACCGCCCACGAGGCCGAAGCCGATTGTCTGCTGGATTTCAGGACCAGAAAGTGTGCGCCGGAATTGCTCCTTCCCCGCCGCATCCTTTTCGACAATGCGCAACTTGCTGCCGCTAAGGTAACCGTGAACCGCAGAAGCATTCCCAACAGTCACGACAGCCACTGGCTTGCCGGCCCCGTCCTTGCCGACTTCGGCGCTTGTGACCTCCAGCTTCGGCTTTACGCCTGCAGGCGCAACGCTGGCGAGGACCTGGAAATTGTAGAGGATCTGAATCGCAGATTGGCCTTCGGGCAACTTTACCGGCAACTGTGCGACTGTCACATAGTAGTGCCTGCTGCCGGCGAGAGCCGGGTCGCCAACGTATTGGACGCGGAAAGTCTGGGTCTGGCCGGGATCGATAAGCGCTTGCGGCGGGAATACGAGAAGGTCTCCGGGATCCTTGCCGGTCGGTGAAACGCCGGTGTCGGTCAGGCGGAGTTCCTGCACGGTGAGCTCGACCGGCAGCGGACTGGCGAACGTGTTCTCGACCGTGATGACTTGCGACATGTCACGCCCGGAGGTCTTGAGATCGATCACGACCGGCTGCACCGTCATCGCCATGGTCGAGGCAGCCGGCAGCACCAGCGAAACGGCAGCAGCAGACAGAAACGAGACAATGGATTTCACGTGAAGTTCCCCCTGCCCGCAGGCAATAGATTCAATCGGTTGGCTGCAGCTGGATGACGATCGTGTCGTCATAATCACCGGCAATCAGCGGCGTGCCGCCATCGGGTGTGTTGACCAGCAGGGCGAGATTGCCCGTTGCGCCATTCGCCACCGCCAGCACCAGCATGCCAGCATTGCTGCTTCGCTCCTGACTAGCTCCGGCCCAGTCAAGGCGCAGAGTGTAGGGCAGCAAATCGGCAAAGCCCTGCGCCTGAGGGCCGGCGGCCCCAACCCTGCCCAATCCGCCCTTGCCCGACGCGGCAGTTACCCGGTGCGAGGCATTGCAAGTGGCTGGGATCTCCAGCTCGAAGCTGGCGCCCCGCGGCAGCGCCGTGTTGGGATCAACCAGGCGCGTCAACCCGACCGTGGCGTTGCCGTCGCCCGTCGCCTGAAAGTTGGCATTGGTCACTGCTCTGGCTCTCGGTGTGCTGATTACGCAGGCCGAACCAGCAGTCGCGCTGAGTTCGAGCACTTGAGCCGCGCGATCAACCTCTTGGGCATTGGCCGAAGCGCCAAACGCGAGTGCCGCGATTGTGAGCATGTAGCGCATCATTTTGGCTCCAGCGTAATACGCAGCGTATCGCCATAAACGCCGGCAAGCACGGGCGCATTCACCCCGCCATTCGATGCCCCGGCGAGAATGGCGAGGCGCAAGGTGACAGTTCCCGCTGTCGCCTGGTCAACGTCGATGCGCTGCTCGCGATTGCTGCGGATGCGGGCATCCATTTGGAGTTGACCGGAGGAACTGCCCCAAGTGAGGTTGGCGTCGTAAGGCAAAGCCGTTGCAAATCCCGGTGCATCAGTGGCTTGCCGCCCATCGGTGGGCCACAAACCATTGTTTTCGGACTGGATGCGGATCTGATGCGGGTAGTTGCAGACGGCGGAGAATGACACAGTAGCGCTTGCCGGGCGGGCGGCGAGCGTCTGCAGGTCCAGCAATTGTGTAACCTGCAGAGTGTCACCGGAAATGCCATTGAAGTTCACGAGCTGCCCTGCCTGCAGTTCGCCACCTGCAAGGGTGCAGACCTGTGGCGCAGAACCGGTTACGGGAAGCCCAGTCGCACTTGCGGCCTCCTGTGCGGCAGCTGGCATCGCGCACACCGGCAAAAACGCCAGAGCGAACATGGGAGAAGAGCGCGCCATGCTTCAGCTTTCCGGAGTCAGCGTCACGGTAACCGTGCCACGATAGGAAGTGTCGGCAACGAGGCGCAGGCCGGTGCCTCCGGTGGTTGCAAAGTCGCCAATGTTGACGGTGATCGGTCCGCTGAATGCAGTCGTGCGTTGCTGGATCGCCGCAGGATTGCTTGCCGACGCGGTGCTGAAGCTGGCGGGAGTGGTTGTCCAACCCGCCGCCGTCGCCGTGAAATCAACGCTACGTGAAAAACCCGTTGGCGCAGTGGCCGTGAATGTCTGTGCGACTACGGGCGTGGCAGCAACCGCAATCGAACTGCGTGACGAGCAGAAGCTCCCCGCCAGCACCTGGGAGGGTGCGCTGAGATCGGAGCGGAGGAAACCAGTGGTCGTATCGACGAGAATGCCCAGGTCGAAAATGCCACCGGCTTCCGACACCGAGCCGCCGACGCAAATTGCCGGAACATTACCGACAACCGCGAAGTCGGCCGAGTCACTGGCGCTCTGGGCCTGCACCGGAGCCGAAATTACGACGCCGACGATAGATGCGAAAAATTTAAGCCTGTTCATGGTCGCTTACTCCGTGACCGGTACGGGACCGAGGGTTACAGTGACCAGACCGCTATAGTTTCCTGCAACAAGCAGAGCGTTCTGAGGCGCCGAGAACGAGGACAGCGCGACTTCGATGTCACCCAGCTTCGGGCTAGGCTGCGTGCTTCCCGTGGCGACCGAATCTGGAGACGTTCCATCTACCGCTGCATTGGTCGTCGCAGCGGTACCGCTACTACCCCAGCCGGTTGCCGTGGCTGTGTAGTTCACGGCGCGTGAAAATCCGGCTGGTGGCGCAATTGTTGAATCGCCAAGCAATGCAGTTGCACTTACTCCGAGCACCGAGCCGGCAAAGTTGCAGAAGCTTGCGGGCAGCGAGACAGATTGCGTGGCGAGCGCGGCAATCCGTCCGACGGATGCACCAGAGGTCTGAACCATCTGGCCGAGATCGACCACCGCACGCGAAGGTTCACCCAGGATGCACAACCGTGCGACGGAACCCGTCACCGCGACCTGACCCGAAGCTGTTTCGGAAGCCGTTTCTTGCGCCGACGCAGGCGCGGCCATCCCGCAGAGGGGCAGCATAAGCAGGCTGGACTTGAACAGTGCGGATTTCATCGTCGTGCTCCTGGATGAACTCTTCATGCGCAATGCAGATCAGACGGTGGGCGAGAGGAAGACCTCGACCTTGCCGGTGTAAGCACCCGCGACGAGCTTCTTGCTGGCTGCCGTCGACGAACCCAACGTAACGGCGATGTTACCGGAGAACATGTCGACGTTGGCGGCAGTGCTGGCGACAGCATCCGTGCTGATGTCAGAAAAGCTCTTGCCGTTGGCCGAGACCGAAGCAGTGTAATTGACCGTATCGGTGAACGCCGCCTCGGCGCCCGACGTGACTGGCTGGTCTCCGGTCAACGCGGTCGCCTTGACAGAGAGTGTGGCTGCCGAATTGTTGCACCATCCGGTGAGCGTGCGGGTTTGACCATCAACTTTCGTGGTATCGAGGCCACCGTCTGCGTCAGCCAGTTCGCCCAGCGGCAGGTCCTGCGATGACGTCACGAACTTGCACTTGGCAGCGACGGAGCCGGTGATGTTGACGGTGCCGGTAACGCTTTGAGCAGAAGCGGGCACTGCCGACAGGGCAGCTGCGGCGGTCGCCGCGAGAAGAAGCTTACGCATTTCATTTCTCCTGGAAAAAGGCTCGATCAAATCAGGCCACGGGTTGGATGTTTACGGTGATGGTGGAGGTGTAATTGCCGGCGACGAGCAGGTTCGAAGCGCCCCCCCTGGTCGAGAAGCCATAGGCCTTCACAGCTATGTTGTTGCCCGAAGCCGCGAGACGGCCGACAGTCGCCGAATTGGCTGCGGTGGCGCCAGCGGCGGTGCTGTACGTCACGGTGCCATTCCCGCCGGCCGCAAGCGCGACCTGCATTTCGGCGGTATAGTCGATCTCGTTGGAGTAGCCTGAAACGGCGGCGGCAGCCGTGCTCAAACGGTCAGCCACGATCGCAAGAGAGACGCTGGCCGAAGTGCAAACCACGCGCGTGGCGACCGGGGTTCCGCCCGAGGCCGCGCTGGTGGTGTTGGTGAAGCCGGTTGCCAAAGTGCCGTCCGCTGCGTCCAGCGCGCCAAGTGCGATCGTGCCGGTAAATGCCTGGGTCGCCGAGCCTCCCGGTGCAACCACGGAGCACCTTCCCAGGACGCTGCCCGTGACATTGACTGTCCCGGTCGTCACCGTCTGCGCCTGTGCAGGGGCTGTTGTCATTGCAACTGCGGTAGTTGCGGCCAGCAGGGATAGCATGGTCTTCATGGCAATCGGCCTTTCAGTTACCGCCACAAGCGGCGTGATTGGTTGCCGGGAACGAGCCGGCTGGAAGCGTCAGGTTACAAGGCTGCGGAAACGGTCACGGTCAGGGTGTCGGAATATGTGCCCTGAACCAGAATGGCTGGGCCGGTGTATGCCGGGGCACTTACCTGGAGATAGGCGCCAGCCAGGTTTTGCGAACTGGGCGCAACCCGCAGCCCTTGGCTTTGCGTCGCAGGCCCGATGAACGAGCAAGGCGCACTCGCAGTGACGGCAAGAGTGGCCGCCTCACACTGATCGGTCACGCTCCCCCCGCCGGCACCGACTAGGTTGAGCTTGACCTGATAAGGGGCAATGCCGGCATAACCTGCGTCAGAGGGCTGCGTGGCGCTGCGCAATCCGCCATTCGCCGAGGTAACCGCCACACGCGCTGCGCCGTTGCAGTTCAGGGTGAATGGAAACTGGTTGGACCAACCCGACTGGTCAATTTGCCCTGCATCGAAGCTGCCGGACGGTGCGCCGCCAATGGCGAAGCCACACCGGCCACCAACAGATGCCGTAACTGGCAGGGTGAGCGAAACGGGGGTACCACCGGCGTATGCCGTCGGCCCCGCGATGGTAGACTGGGCCAGAACAGCAGACGGGCAAGCAGCCGCAACCGCCGTCAAGCCGATCCTGATCTTGTGCATCAACATGCGCACTGCTCCCTGCTGCCTTGCGGCAACCTCGGCGCGCTTGCCTTGCGATGAAAACACCTGCCCTTGTGCGGGCGCAGTTCTTCGGCCTCGGAAATGCCGGGCGGCATGTCCGAGCGGATGAATTGGCTTCAGTGTTCGTCTTCGCTGGCAATACGCCTGAATTGGTTAACTTGTGGGTAACCTTTTACGCTCGACACAACGCCTGCCGTGACTCACGATGCATCCATATCCGAGAAAGTTTGCCCCAGATGCGTCGCATCTGGAGATTTAACAAATAAAGTTAACAAGACTGGCCTCCGGCTAACTCCAAGAGCAGGGAAGACCTGAAATATCGAAAAATCTCTTGAAATTTCGTCACTTGGAAGTCTACCCCAAGGACATCCAAAGAGTCTTTTTACCTTCAAAACAATGAAGCTGTCTGAAATTATTACTGGATATAGTTAATCGCTCTCAGAACTACAGCGATGAGATTTGACAAGAATCACTCAATATTTTCGAGATAACGGTCCTTCTGAGACTCCGAGTCGCACCGCTTATGAGCGATACGACTGAAGCTCTGCCTCCATCATCTTGCGCATCTCGAACTTCTGGGCCTTGCCCGTTACGGTCATGGCGAAACTTTCGACTATGCGGACGTGTCGGGGAACCTTGTAATGCGCGATGCGGCCTTTGCAGTGCGCAAGCACATCATCCGGACCGAGCTCTTCCCCAGCCCGAGCGATAACCCATGCGCAGACTTCCTCACCGAATTTCTCGTCGGCGACACCAAAGACCTGCGCGTCCTGCACGGCGGGATGTGTCAGCAGAAATTCCTCGATCTCGCGCGGGTAGATATTTTCTCCGCCGCGGATGATCATGTCCTTTATGCGACCGGTAATCCTCACGTACCCGTTCTCGTCCATGGTTGCGAGATCGCCGGAATGCATCCATCCGTCGGGATCGATGGCTTCAGCAGTCTTGGCAGGTTCATCCCAGTAACCAAGCATTACGGCATAGCCGCGCGAACAGTATTCGCCCTGCTCGCCAATCGGCAGCACTTCGCCGTCAAGGCCCACGATCTTGGCCTCCGCGTGTGGATGGACGCGCCCCACAGTCCCAACACGTTCCTCAATCGGATCGTCGGTTGCCGTTTGGGTGGTCAGCGGACTGGTTTCGGTCATGCCGTAGCCAATGGTGACCTCGGTCATGTTGAGGCGATCCATCACCTGGCGCATCGTGGTAACCGGACAGGGAGAACCCGCCATGATTCCGGTGCGCAATGTGCTGACGTCGTATGCGTCAAGGTCGGGCTGCGCCAGAATCGAGATGAACATCGTGGGGACGCCATAAAGCGCCGTGCAACCTTCGGCCTGCACCGCCTCAAGCGCCAGGCGGGGATCGTATGCCTCACCAGGATAGACCATGGCTGCACCACTCGTCAGCGCAGCGAGGTTGCCCAGAACCATACCGAAGCAGTGATACAGCGGGACCGGAATGCAGATGCGATCGCTGGTCGCGAGGTTGATTGTCCGGGCGGTAAAATGTCCATTGTTCAGGATATTGCGATGGGTAAGCGTTGCGCCCTTGGGAAAGCCGGTCGTACCGCTGGTGAACTGGATATTGATCGGATCATTCTGGTTTAACGTCCTGTCTACAACCAAGAGCCGGTTCAGATCAGGTTCGGCTCGCAGGGCGTCCCACGGCTCGAAGCCTTCATGGACCGCATCGCCAAGAGCAACCATCCCTCGCAGCATCGGCAACTTGGCGCGCCCCAGTTCGCGCAGCATCGCGATGTAATCGCTGGTCTTGAAGCTGGCGGCGGTGACGAGAAAGGTGCAGCCGACCTTGTTCAGCGCATATTCCACTTCACTGGTGCGGTAGGCAGGATTGATGGTGACCAGGATCGCGCCGATCCGGGCCGTGGCAAACTGGAGCACGGTCCATTCGGCGCAGTTGGGCGCCCAGATGCCGACGCGGTCGCCTTTTGCCACTCCTCGATCGAGCAAGCCGGTTGCAATCCGATCGACTTCAGCGTCCAGTTGCGCCCAGCTCCACCGGATCCCCTGATGACGGGAAACCAGCGCCAGCTCCCCTCCCCAGGCTTGCGCGGCATCGCGCAAGGCTTGTCCTATGGTTTTTTCCAGCAGCGGCTCATCGGTTGCGCCCTTGGCGTAGGAAAGCTGCGTCATCGCTTGATATTCACCACCTGGGTCTGGGTATACTCGGCTAGGCCTTCGACGGATTGTTCCACACCCAGTCCACTGGACTTGAAACCGGCCATCGGAATGTGCGGACCGATCGCGATGTGCTGATTGACCCAGACCTGTCCGCTTTCGATCCGCGATGCAATGTCTGCGGCGCGTGCTACATCCTTTGACCAGACCGAACCGCCAAGGCCATAGTCCGATGCATTGGCGCGTGCGATGACATCTTCGACATCATCGAATACGATCAAGGGAAGGATCGGGCCAAACTGCTCCTCGTCGACGATCCTGTCGCCGTCGGTCACGTCGCGGACGATGGTCGGGCGGATGAAGTACCCGGCACGCTCCATCACTTCACCGCCCGCAACGATCGTGCCATCTGCGCGCGCGGTCGCGAGAAAGTCCTTGACCTTTTCGAACTGCATCGCGTTCTGGATCGGCCCGATCTGTGTCCCTTGTTGCAGACCATCGTCCACCACGGCTGCCTCGGCAAGACGGGCGAGCTCTCCACACATCGCGTCATATATGTCGGCGTGGACATAGGCGCGCTTCACGGCAAGGCAGACCTGGCCGTTATTGAAAAAGGCATTGCCGAAGATCGCTTGGGCAGTTTCGCGAACGTCAACATCTTCCAGCACGATGGCAGGGTCGTTGCCTCCAAGCTCGAGAGTGACGCGCTTCAGCGTATCGGCCCCACTGGCAGCGATACGCTTGCCAGTGGCCGTGGAGCCGGTGAAGCCGACCTTGGCGACGTCCGGATGGGCCGTCAGGTGCGGCCCAAGGTCATTGGCATCAGTGATGATGTTGACCACGCCTGCAGGGAACACGTCCCGGCAGATCTCGCCAAGGATCAGCGCACAGACCGGCGTTGTCGGCGCGGGCTTGAGCACGATGGCATTGCCCGCCAGAACCGCAGGTCCAATCTTCCAGCAAGCAACGAGCAGCGGGAAATTCCAGGCGATGATTCCAACCACCACTCCCAACGGACGGTGCTTGACTCCGACGTATCCCGCCTCATCGTCCTGAATAACACGATCGGGAAGCTCCAGCGTGGCATAATGGCGCAAGTAACCATCGGTCATCGCCAGCTCGCCCATGGCCTCGGCCAGCGGCTTGCCTTGTTCCATGGTCAAGGTCCGAGCCAGTTCGTCCTTGCGAGCGGCAATTGCGTCAGCAAGTTCAAGCAGCTTTGCCTGCCGGTCTGCCCAAGGCAGAGCTGACCACGCAGGGACGGCCATTTTGGCCGCTGCGATGGCAGCATCTGCCTGATCGACGGAGGCCCGGGGAACCGTGCAGAACGGCTCCCCGGTTGCGGGATTGATCACGTCCATCGACATGTCGCCATCGACGAGATTGCCGCCGATCAGCAGCTTGTAGTCAGCCATGGTCCTCTCCTGACGGCTTTGCCGCCTTATATTGCGAGAATGTCAGAATTTTGCGCCAACCGTCACCCCGTACATGCGAGGGTTGCCGATGTGGTTGTAGTCGAAGCCGAAGCCTGCCAGCAGATCAACGCGGGAGGTGAAGTAGAACTTGTCGGTCAGGTTCTTCCCCCAGAGCGACGCGTTGAATCGTCCGTCCGCGCTTTCCCAGTCGATATGCCCTCCCACGAGGGCGTAGGAGGACTGGCGCAAGCGGGGAACATTGAGCACTTCGAAGAACTGGCTTGACTGATAGGCGATGTCGGGGTGCAGCGAGAACTTGCCCATGTCGCCGTCGAAGACAGTCAGGTCGATGGTGGCGTTGAAGGTAAAGGTCGGCGCATTGGACAGGCGGTTGCCTGCCACGTTCACGCCGCTTACGCTGCCACGCTGAACCTTTGTCGCCAGCACGCCCAAGCCGCTATGAAGCGTCAGCCGGTCGCTCGCACGGATCGTCAGTTCAGCCTCACCGCCATAGATCCGCGACTTCGGAATGTTGAGTAGCGTTTGCGCCGCCGATACCGGATCGACGTTGATGAACTGCTGGTTGCGATAGTCGTAATAGAAGCCGGCGACATTGAGCGTGACCTTGCGGTCGAGGAACTGGGTCTTGGCCCCCACCTCGTAGGACGTCACCTGCTCGGGCTTGGCGATCGACAACTCCGACGGATCGAAGAAGGCCTGAGCGTTGAAACTGGGCGCACGATAGCCCCGGCTGACGCTTGCATAGAGCAGGTTGCCGCCGGCAAGCTTGTAATCGAAACCGATCTTGCCCGAGAGATTGTCCTGCGAATAGCGCAGCGAAGAAAGCGGGATCAGATTGGCAATCAATGTGCCGTCCACGCCAAGTGCATCAGATCGGAAGCCGCTCTGGACGCCGGTATCGTGCGTGTAGCGCAGGCCACCCCGCATCGTGACGGAATCCGTCAGTTCGTATTTCACGTCGGAATAGATCGCATAGCTCTTCTTCAACTGGTCGAAGCGGTTGCGGAAGAGGCACGCGAGAGGAAGGCCGACCGCACAATCATCGGCGGTGATTCCCGGGACGCCATCAGAGTCGATGTCCTTGCCGATCTCGAATGTCGTTTCGTTGAACACCTTCTCACGGTGGAAGTAGCCACCGAGGATGAAATCGAACGGGCCGCCGAAGTCGCTGGTCAGGCGCAAGTCCTGGGCGAACTGGGTCGCACGGTCGTTGTAGGGGATTTCCAGCAGTTCTCCGGCCGTGCCATCGGTATCTTCGTAAAAGAACAGGCTGCCCTTGTCCCAAGCGGTGATGCTCGTGACGGTCAGCGTGTCGGATACGTCGAATGTGCTGGTCAAGGCTACCGAATAGGTACGCGCCCGACGCTTGGCATCGATGTTCGAAGCGATTTCCCGCTTACCAAGGCCAGGACGGTTAGCTGCTTCGGGCTGAGCATAGATCCCGTAGTTGTAAGGATTCTGCAGACTGGTCGATGCGCGCAGGACGAACCGGACCGTCTCGCTCGCCTCGACATTCAAGGTGGCCCTGATCGCGTACTCGTCAGTCGAGGCAAGGTCCGGCTTTCCCGGCACCACGTTCTTGAACCAGCCATCGGCCTTGGCATAGGTCCCGGCCACGCGCAGCGCCGCCTTTTCCCCCAACGGCACGTTGACTGCACCGTTCAGGTCTACGCGGTTGTAATTGCCATAGCCGGCATTGAAGTAACCGCTGGTTTCGCCAAGCTTGGCGCTATTGGCAATGATGTTGACCGCCCCGCCCGTGGTGTTCTTGCCATAAAGCGTGCCTTGGGGGCCACGCAGGACTTCGACGCGCTCAAGATCATACATGGCCACGCCAAGGAACGCGAAGTTACCCTTGTAGACTTCGTCATAATAGGTTGCGACGGGGCTGGCCTGGTTGAGGCTGTAGTCCGACATAGAAACGCCACGCAGCGAGAAAATGGGCGTGTTGTCGCCCACAATCGACGTCAGCTGGAGATTGGCAACCTTCGTGACGAGACTGTCAACATTGACAACCCGTGATTTGGAGAGCGTATCACCGCCGATTGCCGACACGGAAATCGGAACGGACTGCAGGCTTTCGGCGCGCTTTGTCGCCGTAACGACGATCTCCCCTTCTGGTACAGCTGCTTCGTTCCTGGCATCCTGTGCAAGAGCCGGTGTTGCGACGAGAACGCATGTTGCGGCTACCCCAGCCAGCGCGATCCCACGAAAAAGACGTTCCCTCATTGTCTTTGCTCCCAAGTTCAGGGTGATTGCGTTTGTGTTCTTTCCTGCTCGAACCCCGCGACAAGCCGCGCCCTCATCGGCGCTCTTTCCAGCCTCAGGGGGTGGCGCCGCAGCCTGCCGATTTCCTGAGCCGTGTAGGGCCTGAAATCGGCAGGCATGTGCGCCGGGTCGTAAGTGTAGAGCGTCCAGTTCAAGAGATTTGCCAGGCGCACGTCGTCGAGATCGACGGTCGAGACACCCGGCACCCTACCGAGAAATTCTCGGCCGCCGGGCACCTTCAGAAATCGGGCGACAACATTCTTCATTGGCGGATTGGAGCGATCATCGCCGCCACCATCGGGGCGATGGCACCCTTGGCACTTCAACATGTAATCGATCCGCGCCTGCTGCGGATTGCTGACGCCACGCATTTCCGGCTCACCCGCCTCGACGCCGACACCCGCTGCAAGCACAACGAGGACGGCGGCCAGAGCGAGTGCGAGGCGCTTCATTTGCCACCGGCTCCTGCATGAAGCTTCGCGACATCAGCTGCCGAGAGCGAAGCGCCGGATTGGCGATGCGCAGCGACCTCCTTGTCGGTGAACAGCGCGAACTTCGGCCCGGTCTTTGCCACCTGCGTACCGATATGGTTGAGCACCGCCGCGACCGCAGCATCGTCCAGCACTTGAGCAGGCATGACACCGCGATAGGGTTTCCCCTCAACCGTGATCAGGCCTGAGAGACCGCGCAGCACTGCAAGCGCAAGATAGCGCCGCCCTGCCGGCTTGACCGCCAAGGCCCGGAAATCGGCGCCGAGCGGGGGGTAAGCACCAGGCACGCCCGCACCAGTCTTGGTGTGGCACGCCGCGCAACGCTGAAACACTGCCGCGCCGTCGGTGGCAGCCGTGGCGGGCAGCGCCAGCGCCGCCATCACCATGACCGGGATCAGTCCGACAAGCTCCCTCATTTCGGTGCGTCCAGCGCCACGCCGACGATCACTGCGGTCGAGCAGTTGTAGATGCTGCTTTCCGTGCCCAGGCACCAATTGTAGTCGTTGTTCGATTGCGGTCGGACTTGTGGGCGGTCCCCTTCGTTACGGTTGCACAAGCACTGTCCGCACGAGGAAATGCCGCAGCAATCGTTGTAGCTGATCACGTAGGCGCGGTTGTCGGCCGGATTGGTGCACGTGCCGATCCACGTAATCGGCGACATCTCGGTGCCGGGAGGGCAGGAACTGACAGTCCCGCCGCAGCACGAACACAAGAACCCGTCGATCGCGCAGTAGCGCCAGTAATCGCACGAAGACTGATCACCCGGGTCCTGCGGATTGCCCGATGAGATGGGTGCGTGCTTGCCGCCACCGCCATGTGATGATCCGCTTGCCGCGCGAGCGACCGGCAGGACCGGAAACACTGCCGCACCGGTAATCGTCGCCCCCAGCCAGGCGAGAGTGCTGCGTCGCGATGTTCCGCGCGCAATTGTGCGGGTCAGGCGCTCAGTCCACTTGTCGAAGCCAGCCATTGATCAGGCCTCCTTCCGGCGTGCGAGAAATTCCTGGATCGAGGCAACGCCGCGCTCCTTCGCCTCGAACAGGCTTTCCAGATGCTCGCGGCTGTTGACGAGACCGAGCGAGGCAACGCGGCCATTTTCGTCCAGAAGGACTGCATAAGGCAGCTTGGAGACGCCAAATGCCCTGCCAAGCGCATCGGAAAGGACCATCGGCACGCGATCGAGACCATGATTGTCACGCAGTCGCTGGTATTCGGCTTTGGTTCCATCCCCAGCGACGACAATGTCAAGCCAATCGGCTTCGGCATTCGCCGCGGATCGGACTACAGGTAGCAGGGTCTTACACACGGGGCAGTCAGGCGAGGCGAAGAACAGCAATTGGCTGCGCCCTTCCCGCTTGCCGCCGATCTCGATGGGCGCACCCTCGATCGTGGTGACGGTCATCGGACTGGCGACTTCTCCGACCTCTACCTTCTGGTGCAGCGTCAACGCACCAGCTGGGGCAATGCGTTCGTGGAGGATACCAACCTGACGAGCGAGGGCTGCGATCAACAAGGCCTGCACGACCACAGCGGTCCACAAGAGAATCTGGGACGTCAGCATCACGATTTCCTCCAGCGTGGATGGGGAATGGCAAGCAGTTCAGAAGCTGCGAGATAATACCAAGGCGCGCTGAGTCTGACTCACGCTAGGGATTCCCAAGCGGATGAAAAT
>OFDC01000409.1_pt1 | contig 33579 bp, 32 predicted proteins | sample 1520941 | NCBI WGS metagenome assembly OFDC01 (sample SAMEA94258168, study PRJEB24077) | hot springs metagenome | biome: Aquatic biome; feature: Water | place: India | collected 2012-12-06 | depth 5 m | reverse complement strand
AAGGCCAAGGAGAAGCAGGATGCCGAGCGCAAGCACCTGCAGGCCTTCGTCGACCGCTTCAAGGCCAAGGCGACCAAGGCGCGCCAGGCACAGAGCCGGATCAAGGCGCTGGAGCGGCTGGAAGAGCTGGCCCCGGCGCACGTGGATTCGCCGTTCGACTTTCGTTTCCGCGAAGCGGACAAGGTCTCCAGTCCGTTGCTGGATCTGGCCGAGGGCCGCGTGGACAGCAAACGCCACTGGGGGCTGCTGGGGTTCCTGTGGGTGCCGTACGGCATGATGTTCAGTCACCGGGGGCTGTCTCACACCTGGATTCTGGGGCCGCTGACACGGCTGGCGTACCTGGGGGTGCTGATCGCGCTGGTGGTGGGGTTGCTGCGCTTCGTGCTGCCGGACCTGACCCTGCCGCCCGTGCCGCAGCTGAGTGCCGAGGTGCTCGCGCCGTTCGGGGTGGGATACTACCTGAGTCAGTGGCTGCACCTGATCGCCGACGGGGTGCGGCCCGATCATGGCGTGCGGCGCGGGTACCGCAAGCTGAAACGCCGCTGATTTCCGCGTGGGGCGGGGGAGGGGTGGGCCGCGCCTGATACACTGCGTTCAGACCGGTGGCTGGCGCGCGTGCATGATCATGCGTTCCGGGACCGCCGACTTCCGAGGTCAATCATGATTCTGAACCTGTTTGTTGTTCTGTTCGCGCTGGTGTGCGTGGCGCTGGTGTTCTTCGTTCTTCTGCAGGTGCCCAAGCAGGCGGGTCTGTCGGCCAGCATGGCGTCCGGCGGTTCGCTGCTGGGCGGGCGTGGTGTCGAGGGTGGTCTGGTGCGGATCACCAGTGTGCTGGGCGGGCTGTTCATGCTGCTGGCGCTGCTGATCGGGTTCGTCTCGCGCTGAGGATGACGGCTGCCTGACGGCGGCCGGAACGCCGGGGGCCCTGTGGGTGCTTCCCGGCGTTTCTGCTGTCGGTACCCGGCGCGGTCCTACGTCGGTCTGTCGTCCTGACCCTGACGGTGACCCGCCTCATGAGGAATATTGACGTCCCGTATATCAGGACGCACAAGGCTGCCTCAGTCGGGCAGTTGACCGTGAGGCCAGTAAAAGGGCTCCAGGGCTGGATCTTTATGCATCCAGCCGGATAGCGGTGGCGAGGCCTGCTGGCAGCTGTTCGTCAGCTCTGTGTCGGCCTGAATGCTGGTGATGAGCCGCCCACCTTGCAGATGCAACTTCATGAGGCTGTTCTCAGGTTGACTGCCAGTTCATCAGGTGGTTCGGGCACAGAATCATGAGAAACAGTGTCTGGGATTTGTGTTTTTCTTGACCTGAACTAGGCCAGTCCATATATTGACTGAGCTGGAAACCCATTCAACCAAACGCGACGACCACGGCCCCTGCCGGATCGTTGCCGTTTTCCAGAACCACCCGGAGGACCCCATGAAGAAAGTTCTGACCCTTGCCCTTGCCCTGACCGTCGGCAACGCCGCCGCCCAGAGCGCCTTCGTCTGGCCTGCCGCCTGGACCGGCGAACAGAACACCGCCAACAAGCGTGGCGGCGAACTGCGTCTGTCCGCCATCAGCGACTTCAAGACCTTCAACCCCTTCACCAGCTCGGAAGCCGACAGCATTACCCAGCGTATGACTGAGGACAGCGCCGGCCTGTTCTTCCAGGATCCCCGCAACGACGAGTTCATCCCCTACATGGCCGCCAGCGCGCCCGTGGTCAGCAACAACAACAAGCGCTTCGTGGTCAAGATCCGCCAGGGCATGAAGTTCAGCGACGGTCAGGCCATCACTGCCGACGACTGGATCACCACCTGGAAGATCCACACCGACGACAAGGTCGGCAGCAACAGCCGCGACACCTTCTTCCTGATCGGCAAGCCCATCACGGTCAAGAAGCTCGACACCTACACCCTGCAGTTCGACTTCCCGCAGCCCAGCGCCAGCGCCAGGCAGGCGACCAGCGCCCGCCGCATGAAGGCGAATTCCAGGAACGGCGCGACCAGGGCGTCGTGCAGGGTCATGCCGCGCTCCGGGGTGGGCGCCGGCAGGCCGGCGCGTCGTCGTCCCAGGCTTCCGCCATGGCGCGGGCGCGCAGCAGGTTCTCCGACGAGAGCACGCGCGAGGTCGGACCGGCATCGACCAGCTCGCGCGCCAGCAGCAGCGCATGCGGGAAGTCGCGCCGCACCTGGTCGAAATCGTGCAGCACCGCGACGACGGTGCGCTTCTCTTCCCGCCAGCGGCGGATCACCACCATCAGGTCGGCGACGGTCTTGCTGTCGATCGCGGCGAACGGCTCATCAAGCAGCACCAGGTCGGCGTCCTGCAGCAGCAGGCGCGCGAACAGCACGCGCTGGAACTGACCGACCGAGAGCGTGTCGATCGGACGGCGCTCGAAGCCCGCGAGCCCGACCGCCTCGATGGCATGATGGGCATCGTGCAGATCGGCATGCTTGGCGGCGCCGAAGCCGCCGAAGCGCGACCAGCGGCCGAGCAGCACCGTATCGAGCACCGAGATCGGGAAGGAGCGGTCGATCTCCGCCTGCTGCGGCAGGTAGGCGATGCGCCTGGCCGTGCACTCGATGCGGCCCTCGATCCGCGGCGCCAGCCCCAGCAGGGCCTTCAGCAACGTGCTCTTGCCCGCGCCGTTCGGGCCGACGATGGCGGTCATCTCGCCGGCCGGGATCTCTGCCGACACGTGATGGACCGCCGGATGGCGGTCGTAGCTGACGGTCAGGTCGGTCAGGCGAAGCGCGGCCGTCATGTCGGTCCTCACAGCGCCCACCAGACGCAGAGCCACAGCAGGGCCGACAGGCCGAGCGCGGCCGAAACGCGAACCGGCGCGCTCATGGCCAGCAGGGTCGTGCCGGGAGAACGAGAGTGGGGCATGAAATAGTTTGTTATAATATTACCCTTGCCGAGTCCAGACGAGGCGAACTGCGGGAAGTGATGAGTACGTCACCGGTCAGTGACCGATTGTTGATTGGCAGGCGAGGGCCGGCGCGCGCATCCTGCCCATCATGTCAAATGCCTCTCCTCCCGGCCGCAGATCGGTACTGATCGGCGCCGCTGCCGCTGCGGCCGGCCTGTCGCGCGAGGCCTTGGCGCGACCCGCCACCGAAGGTCCCTGGGCGGTCGAGCTCTTCACGTCGCAAGGCTGCAGTTCCTGCCCGCCGGCGGATGCCCATCTCGGTCGCCTCTCGAAGCGGCCGGACATCGTGGCCCTCGCCTTCCACGTCGACTATTGGGACTATATCGGCTGGAAGGATCCGTTCGCGTCGCGTGACACCACCGAACGCCAACGCGCCTATGCGCGGACCCTGAAGCAACGCTACGTCTACACGCCCGAGATGGTGGTCGACGGCATCGGTCACGATACCGGGCGCGATCGGGCGCCGATCGAGGCGCTGCTGACCCGCGCCCAGGCCCGCGCGACGCGGCGCGCGACCCCCGACCTCTCGCGGTCCCTCGGCGGCCCGCTTTCGATCAAACTCGACGCCTTCCCGCTCGGCGGTCGCATCGCCGACGTAACGCTGGCGATCTACGATCGGCGGCATACGACACCGGTGAGAAGCGGCGAGAACCAGGGCCGCATGATCGAGAACTTCAACATCGTGCGCCACATCGAGCGGGTCGACCGCTGGGACGGTACCGTCAGGAGCTGGACGATCCCCGGCGACCGCATCGGCCCCACCCAGGGCATGGCCGTGCTGGTGCAGGAGACCGACCACGGTCCGATGATCGGCTGCAACAAGCTGGAGCCCGCCTACTCGGGCTGAATTCCGGCGCCGGCCGATCGCCTTGCTTCCGCCGCGGCCGCAAGCGAAGGTGCCGCCCATGTCGCTTTCCGGCGCCTCCGGCCGCCTGACCGCCGTCCTCGGTCCCACCAACACCGGCAAGACCTACCTCGCGATCGAGCGCATGCTCGGGCACGATTCGGGCATGATCGGTTTCCCGCTGCGCCTGCTGGCGCGCGAGAACTACGACCGTATCGTCAAGCTGAAGGGCGCCGCCCAGGTCGCGCTGATCACCGGCGAGGAGAAGATCGCGCCCGCGAGCGCGCGCTATTTCGTCTGCACCGTGGAGTCGATGCCGGTCGACCGGCCGGTCTCCTTCCTGGCGGTCGACGAAGTGCAGATGGCATCCGATCCGGAGCGTGGCCATTTCTTCACGGACCGGCTGCTGCATGCGCGCGGCCTGAACGAGACCATGCTGCTCGGAGCGGACACGATCCGTCCGGTGCTGAACCGGCTGCTGCCGGCCATCGACGTCGTCGCACGGCCGCGTTTCTCCAACCTCACCTATGTCGGCTCGAAGAAGGCGACGCGCCTGCCGCGCCGCTCGGCGGTCGTCGGCTTCTCGGCGAACGAAGTCTACGAGATCGCCGAGCTGATCCGCCGCCAGCGCGGCGGCACGGCGGTCGTCATGGGCGCGATGAGCCCGCGCACGCGCAACGCGCAGGTCGACATGTTCCAGTCGGGCGAGGTCGACTATCTCGTCGCGACCGATGCGATCGGCATGGGCCTGAACATGGACGTGAACCATGTGTGGTTCGCCTCCCTGCGAAAATACGATGGCCGTAGCTCCCGCCCGCTGCGCACCGGCGAGCTGGCGCAGATCGCCGGCCGCGCCGGACGCCACATGAACGACGGCACGTTCGGCACGACGGCCGGCATCAGCGGCCTCGATCCCGATGTCGTCGAGGCGATCGAGAACCATCGCTTCGATCCGCTGCGCGACCTGCAATGGCGCAACAGCAATCTCGACTTCCGCTCGGTCCCGTCGCTCATCGCGACATTGAATGCCAGCCCGCCGCATGCCGCGCTCCAGCGCGTGCGCGAGCAGGACGACCAGCTCGCTCTGCAGACCCTGGCGGCCCAGTCGGCCTTTCTGCCGCGCCTGCACTCGCCCAAGCGCGTCAGGCTGCTGTGGGAAGTCTGCCAGGTTCCGGACTTCCGCAAGACGATGACGGAAGAGCACACGACGCTGCTGGGCCAGATCTTCGGCCACCTGACACAGGGCGGCGAGCGGTTGCCCGAAGACTGGATCGACAGCCACGTGAAGCGCCTAGAGCGCTTCGATGGCGACATCGACACGCTGATGACACGCATCGCGCACGTTCGCACCTGGACCTATATTTCACATCGTCCCGACTGGATTCAGCGCGCCATCCACTGGCAGGAACGCGCCCGCGCCATCGAGGACAGGCTTTCCGACGTTCTGCATCAGCGGCTGACGCAACGGTTTGTCGATAGACGCGCGGCTTTGCTTGTACGAAGATTGCGCGATGAGGGTGAAATGAACTCGACAATCGCCGCAGCCGGCGAAGTCATCGTTGAAGGCGAGCATCTCGGACGCATCGAGGGCTTTCGTTTTGTGCCGGATGCAACCGAAGGACAGACCGACCAGAAGGCGGTGCTGAGCGCGGCCCTGCGCGCGCTGCGCCAGGATCTGCCCGATCGCCTGCAGGCCTTCGTGAACAGTCCCGACGGCGAGATCGTCTTCGACGGCCAGCTCCGCGTCTGCTGGGGCGGTGGCCCCGTCGCGCGCCTGCTGCCGTCCGGCGACGTGCTGGCGCCCAAGGTCGAGGCCATCGCCTCCGACCTGCTCGACGGCCCGCAGCGAGAGGAAGTGCGCAAGCGCGCCGCGACCTGGGTCGAGACGCGCATCCGCCTCGGCCTCAGCGAACTGATGGACGCGCGCGCCACGACCGAGCTGCCGCCCGGCGCCCGCGGCGTCATCTTCCAGCTCTGCGAGGGCCTGGGAGTCCTGCCGCGCCGCCCCGTCGAGGAACAGCTCGCCCAGCTCAGCGAGGAGGACCGCAAGGCCCTGGCGCGCCTGGGCGTCCGCGTGGGCGTCTTCTCGCTCTACTTCCCCAGCATGCTGAAGCCGGTGCCGATCCGCCTGCGCGCCGGCCTCTGGATGATCGCCAAGAATCGCGAAACCATCCCGCCGCTGCCGGCCGAAGGCCGCACGTCGATGGACCTGCCGCGCGATGCCGAGCGCGATTTCTATGCCGCCATCGGCTACCTGCCGCTGGGCGACCACGCGATCCGCGCCGACATGGTGGAGCGCTTGGCCGCCATGGCCCGCGGCGCCGTGCGCGACAGCCGCGAGTCGGCGCGCCGCGCGCAACAGGCGGAAAAGCCCGAGAAGCGGGAGAAGCGCCCCGCCGCTGCTGGCACGCCCGCCGGTGACGCACCGCCGATCCCCGCAGCCGCGACCGCCGACGAGATCAGCGAATGGGCGATCGTCGCGGCCGCCTTCGGCGAGAACGAGCCGGAAGCTGCCCCCGCGGAGACCGTGACCGCAGCGGAGACGGCGGTGGAAGCCCCCCCTGCCGTTGCCGACACGGTTTCCCCGGAGCCAGTCGCCGAAGCGCCGGCAGAGGATTCTGCACCGGCGGCCGAAGCCGCTCCGGCAGAGGAAGCGTCCGTTTCCGAGCCGTCGCCCCCGGATGCGGCGCCTGAGACGGCGCCACCCGACCCGGATGCCGCCGCCGCGCCGGAAGACGCCAAGCCCACGAAGAAGGAGCCGCGGCCGTTGCCGCCGGGCTGGTTCCGCGCAACGCCGCAGATGATGTCGCTGGTCGGCTGCTCCGAGCCGGAGATGGCCAACGTGCTGCGCGGCCTGGGCTATCGCGTCCATCCGCCGTCGGAAGAGAACGGCCCGCTCCATGCCTTCTCGATCAAGCCGCGCTTCGTGCGCGAGCGCGAGGAGCAGCGCGAGCGTCAGCGCCTGCAGCAGAAACAACAGCGCGAGGAGCGTGACCAGCGCCGCCGCGACCGGCCGGAGCGGCCGAACGAGCGTCAGTTTTTCTCCGATACGGCCCGCCCGCCGCGCGGCAGGGACGACGGCCCCCGCAGTGGACCCCGCCCCGGCGGCGGCCAGCGTACCGACGGCTCCCGTAACGACGGGCCTCGGCAGGAGCGCAAGGACGGACGGCCCCCTCACGACAACAAGGGCCGCGACGACCGGCGCGGGCCCCGCCCGCCGCGGCGCGACAATGGCGGGCCGGCGTTGCGCCTCTATGCCACGACCGAAACGAAGGGCGACCCGGCGGCCGACTCACCCTTCGCCAAGCTGCTCGAGCTCAAGCTCGGCGGAAAGAAGTAGCCGCCCGTGAGGTCCTGACGCGCGATGCGGCTCGACAAGTGGCTCTGGCACGCGCGTTTCTTCAAGACACGCACCCTGGCCGCCCGCTACGTCGAGAAATCGCGCTGCCGGATCGACGGCCGGGCCGTCGACAAGCCGCATGCGACGGTCAATCCCGGCATGGTCCTTACGTTCGCGCTGGGGCCCAACGTCAAGGTCGTGCGCGTCATGGCGCTCGGCGAACGGCGTGGCCCTGCGCCAGAGGCACGCACGTTGTATGAGGAGATCGACTCGCCGTGAAAAGGGCCGCTAGATTGCGGCCATTCCGTCGTATGCCTTGCGTCACCGGAGTTCGCGCGTTAAGCAGCCGCCGCTCGTTTCTGGAGCCTTTATGACCTATGTCGTTACTGAAGCTTGCATCAAGTGCAAGTACATGGATTGCGTTGAAGTCTGCCCCGTGGATTGCTTCTACGAGGGCGAGAACATGCTGGTCATCAATCCGGACGAATGCATCGACTGCGGCGTGTGCGAACCCGAGTGCCCGCCGAATGCCATCCTGCCCGACACCGAGAAGGGCTTGGAGAAGTGGCTCGAGCTCAACCGTACCTTGTCGGTCACATGGCCGAACATCACCCGCAAGGGCGAGGCGCCGGGCGATGCCGAGCAGTTCAAGGACGAGAAGGACAAGTTCGAGAAGTATTTCAGCGACAAACCCGCTGCTCGCTGAGACTACCCTCGCAAGTCTTTTATTGTACCTTTTGCAATAGCCATGCGCTTATTGCATAGCCAGACCGTTGCTCAAATGCAACATCGGGCGCGACTCCGCGTGGAATTTCTGGTATAAGCGAGTGGCTGGAAGCGGTCCGGGGTCCGGTCCGCCGCTGGCTCGGTATCCGTGTCGGTATCCGAAAGAAACTTACCGATGCTTGCGATGCCGGGCCGAATACGCAGGGGAGCGTATGCGGTGGGTCGCGGTATCGCAGAAAGCGGGGCTGTTGTGAAGGGACTAGACGATATGGCCAAGCCGAAGAAGGCGCCCGCCAAGTCGAAGGAGTATGCCTTCGAGAAGGGCGATTTCGTGGTGTACCCGACGCATGGCGTCGGCCGCGTGATTGATATCGAGGCGAAGGAGATTGCAGGTCACAAGCTCGACCTGTTCGTCATCTCGTTCGAGCAGGAGCGCATGATGCTGCGCGTTCCGGTGGCCAAGGCGAAGATTTCCGGCCTGCGCAAGCTCAGCTCGCGCAAGATCATGGAAAGCGCGCTGGTCACCCTGAAGGGCCGCAGCCGCGTCAGCCGCGCGATGTGGAACCGCCGCGCCCAGGAATACGAAGCCAAGATCAACTCCGGCGACCCGGTGTCGATCGCCGAAGTCGTGCGCGACCTGCATCGCAATGCCGGCCAGCCCGACCAGTCCTACAGCGAACGCCAGATCTACGAAGCGGCGCTGGACCGGCTGGCGCGCGAACTCGCCGCCGTCGAGCGGATCGACAAGGACCTCGCGACGCAGAAGCTCAACAGCGTTCTGCAGAAGGTCGCCTAGCCGGTTCTGGCACGGAATGAGATAAAAGGCGGCGCGACACCCCTGTCGCGCCGCCTTTTTCATGTCCGCACCTCCAGCATCCGTCCCGAGCCCGCGCCACCAGACCCATGAGCAAAGTCGCCTCGATCGCCCGTCTGCGTGACGGCGGCACCACCTGGGCGCTCGGCGCCCTGGCCGGCGACGATGCCGCGCTCGAACGGCTGGGCGGCGCGCTGATGCAGCGATGGACGCCGGGCGACCGGCTGGTCGTTCTCGGCAACATGCTGGGTGCGGCCGGCAATACGCCGCGCACGATCGATCTCATGCTGCTGCTGCGCCGGCGCCTGCTCGCCCGGCCCGGCGCCGAGGTCGAGGACTTCGTCTTCCTGCGCGGCGCCCAGGAGGAGATCTGGCACAAGGTGCTGCAGCTCCAGTTCGCCCTGTCACCCCTCGACGTACTCGACTGGATGCTGGCGCGCGGCCTCGCCGCCGTCATCGAAGCCTACGGCTACTCGATCGCCGAAGGACGCATCGCCTGCCGCAACGGGCCCCTTGCGATCGCCCGCTGGACCACGGGGTTGCGCGAACGGCAGACCCACCGGCCGGGTCACGGCGATCTCCTGAACGCCCTGTCGCGGGCCGCACTCAGCGCCGACGGCCGCGTGGTCTTCGCGGCCAACGGCGTCGACCCCGGCCGCCCGCTCGACAAACAGGCCGATGCCTTCTGGTGGAACGCACAGACGGACGCGCAGCTCGACGAGGCGCTGGGCAGGGCGACCGACGGCGGCTGGCCCGGCATCGTGCGGGTCGTGCGCGGCAGCGGGCCATCGCGGAACGCCACCCTGGACGAGGGCCGGATCCTCACCGTCACGCGCGAGACGCCGGCCGCCGTGGCGATCGACGCCGACGGCACGGTGATCGACAGGATCGAGCCCTGAGCTAGGGCTCGATGACCTTGATCTGCGCCCGGCTGCCGAGTTCGGCCGGCGATTGCGCGGCGTTGAGAACCAGCAGGCGTTCCATCTTGAGATCGGGATAGGGCATGTAGGCGGCGAGCGACGCCGGCGTCGACCCGGCCGGCGAGACGATGCGCAGCCGGTAGGGCTGCAGTGCCGCCGCCTCCGAGGCCGACAGAGTCCGGAAGGTGCGGGCGGCCGCGATCATCGCCGCGATCTGGCGATCCTGGTCGGCGCCTTCACTCACCATCGCGAAGTTGCAGACCCGGCCGCCCTGGCGGATCGCGACGTTGCGCGCCTGCCCCAGGCCGGTGTCGGAACCGCGCGGCCGGGCGCCCATCGCCGCCTCTGCGCCGTTGATCTCCAGGGTCTGGATGTCGGTCGGAGTAGGCTTCAGCTTGTTGCGCATCCACTCGTCGAGCGGCCCCGTCACCGGCGTCGACAGGCAGGAGAAGGCCATCAGCGAACGCTCTCGATTGACCGCGAGCACGCCGTCGCTTTCGTTGAACAGGCGGAACCCGGGCGGCGCGGTGAAGGCGATCCTGAGCACTGGATGCGCGAAGGTCCGGCCGCGAATGAATCCTTCGCTCGGCGGGTCGTCGACCGACATGCCGTTGATGGCAGCGAAATAGCCCTTCTGGTTCGAGTCACCCGGGGCCTTCGCCAGCGGCAGCGCTTCGATGGCCGACGTGCGCTCCATCGGCGCGGGGTGGGTCGACGACGCGCTCGGCCTGTCGCCGATATCCGGGGACTCGCCCATGATCTGGGCCTCGAGCGCCGACTGGCGCCGCAGGCGATCGATCAAGGATGCCATCGCGCTGCCGGGATAGCCGGCCTTCACGATGTAGCCCAGCGCAAGCCTGTCCGCTTCCAGCTCCTGCTCGCGCGAATATCGCCGCAGCGCCAGAAGTCCGTCCTGGGCCACAGAGCGGCCGACGTTGACCGAACCGCTGGTGGCAGCGGCCTGGACGGCGGCGTCGAGCACCCCCTGGCGGACCCGGGCGCGCTGGGCCGCATGACGCTGGACCAGATGACCGAGTTCGTGGCCGACCGCGGCGGCCAGCTCGGCCTCGTTCTCGAGGAGCGCGAGGAGTCCACGCGTGACGAAGACATAGGACTGCACGGCGTGGGCATTGGCGACCGGTGAATCCAGGACCAGGAAGCGATAGCCGCCCGAGAGGCCCGCGGCTGCGACGATCCGTTGCCCGACCCGATCGACGTAGGATTGCAGGGCGGGATCGCGGTCGGCCGGCCCGACGAGCTTCTCGATGTCGCGTGGCAGGGCGGTGGCGCCCCGCGCGCCTGTCGCCGTCGATACTGGCGGTTCTGCGGACGGCGTGCAGGCGACGGCTGCGGCCAGCACTGCGACCAGTGCCAGAATGCGGCGAAATTCCACGAATCCTCCTGGGACGTCCCGACCTTAGACGCTCGGGCGCGGACGCGGCAATCATTGCAAGGCTGGCATGACTGGCGTCGCTATGGCAGTGATGCCAAAGGACAATCGCATGCCGCGTTCTGAAACCCCGCTTCGCTCCGATCTGTTTCCCGAGATCTCGCCCTATGCCAGCGGCATGCTGGCGGTCGACGGTCGTCACACGATCTATTGGGAACAGAGCGGCAATCCCGAGGGCGTCCCCGTCGTCTTCCTGCATGGAGGTCCCGGCGCCGGCTCTGCACCCGTGCATCGCCGCTTCTTCGACCCGCAATTCTATCGCATCGTGGTGTTCGACCAGCGCGGCTGCGGCCGCTCGATGCCGCTCGGCGAACTGCACGACAACACCACGACCGCGCTCGTGGCCGACATGGAGAAGCTCAGGAAGCATCTCGGCATCCCGGGCTGGCTGCTGTTCGGCGGCTCGTGGGGCAGCACGCTCGCGCTCGCCTACGGGCTCGCCCATCCCGAGCGCGCGACCGGGTTCATCCTGCGCGGCATCTTTCTCGGCGCACGGCCCGAGATCGACTGGTTCCTCCACGGCATGCGCACGATCTTCCCCGAGGCGTGGCGCGACTTCGCCGGGCACCTGCCGGAAGAAGAACGCAGCGACCTGCTGGGCAACTACTATCGTCGGCTGATCGACCGCAATCCCGACCTGCATCGGCCGGCGGCTCGCGCCTGGAGCCGCTACGAGGCGGCCTGCTCGACGCTCTATCCGACGGTGCGGGCGCCGTTCGATACGGACCATGGCGGCTTCGCGCTGGCGCTGTCGCGCATCGAGGCTCACTACTTCGCCAATGGAACCTTCCTGCCGGAAGGCTGGCCCTGGGCCGATCTCGGCCGCATCCGCCATCTTCCCGGCACGATCGTGCAGGGTCGCTACGACATCGTGTGCCCGCCGGTGACCGCCGATGCGCTGGCCCGCGCCTGGCCCGAGGCGCGCTACGTCGTGGTGCCCGACGCCGGCCACAGCGCCCTCGAGCCCGGCATCCGCGCCGCGCTGGTCAACGCCACCGAGAGCTACCGGCTGTCGACCAGCGACACCGAACTCTTCGCGCCGCGCTTCCCCTGGGACGCGTGAGCCGAGAGCAATAGGCTCCCGACCATGAAGCCGCACGTCGATCTCGTCAGCGTGTTCACCTTCGAGGGGCGCGGCGGCAATCCCTGCCCGATCGTGGTCGATGGCGAGGGGCTCGCGCCGGGCGAGATGCAGGCCGTGGCACGACAGCACGGGCATGAATCGGGATTCGTCCTGCCGCCCGCGAGCCCGGACTACGATCTCTCCTTCCGTTTCTGGGTGCCCAACCACGAGATGGAGATGTGCGGCCATGCCACCATCGGCGCCCTGTGGCTGCTGTCCTCGAACGGCGCCCTGCCGGGTGACACGGTGCGCATCGAGACGCGCAGCGGGCCGGTCACGGGCTTCGTCCGTCAGGGCGATGGCGGCAAACCCTCGGTCGAGATCACCCAGCCAGCCGGGAAGGTGACTGGCCTGACGGCGGCGCAGACCGCGGACGTTCTGGCGGTGATGGGCCTCGACCGTCACGACCTGCTCGACCTGCCGATCCAGAATGCGATCACGTCGCGCGTGAAGACCATCGTCCCAATCAGGGACGTCGACCGGCTGAACGCGCTCACGAGCGACGTGAAGACCGTCGAAGCCCTCTGCCACCGCATCGGTTCGACCGGCCTCTATCCCTACGCGGTGCAGGATCGCGCGACACAGACCTTCGAGGCGCGGCAGTTCCCGAGAGCTTCCGGCTACCCCGAGGATGCGGCCACGGGCATCGCGGCCGCGGCGCTGTCGTTCGGGCTCCTGGCCAACGGCCTCGTCGACACGACCGACAGGCCCATCAGGGTCTTCCAGGGCCGCGCCATGGGCGCCTTGTCTGAAATCGGCATCCGCCTCGGCTTTGCCGGCGGCCGCGCCATCGGCTGTCTGCTCGGAGGCGTCGTCGAGCGGCTCGGGAACACCCACCCGGCTTCTTGACGGCCGCCCGCAACGGGTGGAAGGACCTTGCAACGGAAGCGGGACCCCGGGACCCGACCAACGAATTCGAGGGACGAAACGACATGAGCTTCGAACTGCCGCCGGAACAGACCGGCGCCGCCGCCTGGTATGGACCGGAGATCGCGAAGCGCAACGACTGGATCATGCCGCTCGGCGCCGCCGAAGTGGCCGAGATCGACGCCGCCACGAAGGCGCTCGTCGCGCGCGATGCCGACATCGCGGTGCTCAAGCCGCAGGATTTCCCGCTGCCGACGCTCGGCGCGACGCTCAGGTCGCGCGTCGACGACGAGGTGCTGAACGGGCGCGGCTTCCTGCTGCTGCGCGGACTGCCGGTCGAGCGCTGGTCGATGCGCGAAGCGGCGACGGCCTTCTTCGGCCTCGGCGCGCACATCGGCAGCGCGCGCTCGCAGAACGGCAAGGGCCATGTGCTGGGCCACGTCCAGGATCTCGGCCTCGACGTGAACGATCCCAACGTCCGCATCTACCAGACGCACGAGCGTCAGACCTATCACACCGATTCCTGCGACATCGTCGGCCTGCTCTGCCTCAAGACGGCGAAGTCGGGCGGTCTGTCGGCGCTGGTGAGCTCGACCACCATCTTCAACGAGATGCGCCGCCGCCGGCCGGATCTCCTGAAGCTGCTGTTCCAGCCGATCGCCACCGACCGGCGCGGCGAAGTGCCGGAGGGCCAGAAGCCGTTCTTCGAGATTCCGGTGTTCAACTGGCACCAAGGCTACCTGACCGCGATCTACCAGCGCCAGTACATCGACTCGGCGCAGCGGTTTCCCGAAGCGCCGCGCCATACGCCGGAACTCGTCGAGGCGCTCGACATGTTCGACCAGCTGGCCAACGACCCGGCACTCAACACCTTCATGGAGTTCAAGCCGGGCGACGTGCAGCTCGTTCACAACCATACGATGCTGCACGACCGCACCGGGTTCGAGGACTGGCCCGAGCCGGAACGCCGGCGCCATCTTCTGCGCCTGTGGCTGGCGGCCGAGCGCGCGCGGCCGCTGCCGGAAATTTTCGCCCAGCGCTACGGCCAGGTGACCATCGGCGACCGCGGCGGGATCATCGTGCACGGCACCCGTCTCCACGCCCCGCTGCAGGCCGCTTGACCGCAGTTGACCCGGGCCGGGGTCGTCCCTAAGTGAAGGCCGCTTCGAGAGACCAACACATAAAGGGACACCACATGGCCAGCGATCCAACCGCGGGCGGCGCGCCGGCGGATGGGCCTGTCGACCCCGACAACATCGACATTCCGCCCCGGCCGGAAAGCGCCGCCGAATGGCAGCGCCTCGTCGAACAGCTCCAGGCCGAGAAGGCCGATCTTCACGACAAGCAGCTCCGGGCCCTGGCCGAGGCGCAGAACGTGCGCCGCCGCGCCCAGCAGGACGTCGAGAAAGAGCGCAAGTTCGGGAACGAGCGCTTCGCCCGCGACGTGCTTTCCGTGGCCGACAATTTCGGCCGCGCCCTGTCGGCCCTGCCGGCGGACCTCGACTCCCTGGATCCGGCCCTGCGCAACGTGATCGTCGGCATCCAGGCCACCGATCGCGAACTGCAGTCTGTGCTGGAGCGCCATGGGGTCACGCGCATCGAAAGCCTGGGCAAGCCGTTCAACGCCGAATTCCATCAGGCCATGATGGAGATCGAGAACCCCGACGTGCCGTCCGGCACCGTCGTGCAGGAACTGATCCCGGGATACCTGATCGCCGGCCGCCTGCTGCGCGCCGCCATGGTCGCGGTGTCCAAGGGCGGCCCGCCGGCCAGTCAGACCGCCAGCCCGTCGGCCGGCAACGAGAACTAAGGTCGGGCCGGTCCGTCCGGCCCTTCCGGGAGAATCCGCCGGTAGTGCATCAGACGGCACTTTCCAGCGGAGATTTTGGTCCTTAAGTCCATTGCACGCGCCCGGACAGGACCTATATAGCCCCTGTCCTGATCCGGTTTTTCCGGCAGGTAACCATAGTACGGGGGCTGATCGGGCGCCTTTGGGTCCGAAACGGCCTGCCGAGGGAAGAGAGTAGAATCATGGCGAAAGTCATTGGCATCGACTTGGGTACGACCAATTCCTGCGTCGCGGTCATGGAAGGCGGCGACACGAAGGTCATCGAGAATTCCGAGGGCGCGCGCACGACGCCGTCGATGGTTGCCTTCACCGATGGCGGCGAACGCCTCGTGGGCCAGTCGGCCAAGCGCCAGGCGGTCACCAACCCGCTGAAGACCCTTTATTCGGTCAAGCGCCTGATCGGGCGCCGCTTCGACGATCCGATGGTCGCGAAGGAAAAGTCGCTGGTCCCGTTCAAGATCGACAAGGCGCCGAGCGGCGACGCGTGGGTCGAGGTGAACGGCGAGCAGTACAGCCCGAGCCAGATCTCGGCGTTCATCCTGGGCAAGATGAAGGAGACCGCCGAGGCCTATCTCGGCGAGAAGGTCGACCAGGCGGTCATCACCGTCCCGGCCTACTTCAACGACGCCCAGCGCCAGGCCACCAAGGATGCCGGCCGCATCGCCGGCCTCGAAGTGCTGCGCATCATCAACGAGCCGACCGCGGCGGCCCTTGCCTACGGCATGGACAAGCGCAAGTCCGGCACGATCGCGGTCTATGACCTGGGCGGCGGCACGTTCGACGTGTCCATCCTCGAGATCGGCGACGGCGTGTTCGAAGTGAAGGCGACCAACGGCGACACCTTCCTGGGCGGCGAGGACTTCGACCAGCGCATCATCAGCTATCTGGCCGACGAGTTCAAAAAGGAGCAGGGCATCGACCTGCGCAACGACAAGCTCGCCCTGCAGCGCCTGAAGGAAGCGGCCGAGAAGGCCAAGATCGAACTCTCCAATTCCAAGGAGACCGAGATCAACCTGCCGTTCATCACGGCCGACGCGTCGGGCCCGAAGCATCTCGTCATCAAGCTCTCGCGCGCCAAGCTCGAGGCCCTGGTCGACGACCTGGTGCAGCGGACGCTCGAGCCCTGCAAGGCGGCGCTCAAGGACTCCGGCCTCCAGGCCGGCCAGATCGACGAGGTCATTCTCGTCGGCGGCATGACGCGCATGCCGAAGGTCATCGAGGTCGTTAAGCAGTTCTTCGGCAAGGAGCCGGCCCGCAACGTCAATCCCGACGAAGTCGTCGCGGTCGGCGCGGCCGTGCAGGCCGCCGTGCTGAAGGGCGAGGTCAAGGACGTCCTGCTGCTCGACGTGACGCCGCTGTCGCTCGGCATCGAGACGCTGGGCGGCGTGTTCACGCGCCTCATCGAGCGCAACACGACGATCCCGACCAAGAAGAGCCAGACCTTCTCGACGGCCGACGACAACCAGACCGCGGTGACCATCCGCGTGTTCCAGGGTGAGCGCGAGATCGCCGCCCAGAACAAGATGCTGGGCCAGTTCGACCTGGTCGGCATCCCGCCGGCGCCGCGCGGCGTGCCTCAGGTCGAGGTCACGTTCGACATCGACGCCAACGGCATCGTGCAGGTCTCGGCCAAGGACAAGGCCACCGGCAAGGAACAGCAGATCCGGATCCAGGCTTCGGGCGGCCTCAGCGAGGCCGACATCCAGAAGATGGTGAAGGATGCCGAGCTGCACGCCGAGGAGGACAAGAAGAAGCGCGAGCTGATCGACGCCCGCAACCAGGGCGAGGCGCTGGTCCACTCGACCGACAAGCACCTGAAGGAATACGGCGACAAGGTGAGTCCCACCGAGAAGGCCGAGATCGAAGGTGCGCTCGAGGGCCTCAAGACCGCTCTGGCGGGCGAGGACGTCGAGGCGATCAAGGGCAAGACCAACGACCTGACGCAGGCGGCGATGAAGCTCGGCGAGGCCATGTACAAGGCCCAGCAGGCCGAGGCGCAGGCCGGTGCAGGTGCCACGGGCGGTGCGCCCGGCGGCGGCGCGACCGACGCCAAGGGCGAGAAGGTCGTCGACGCCGAGTTCGAGGACGTCACCGACAAGAACAAGAAGACGGGATCCTGATCAGGGACACCCGGCTAGATGGGACGACGGCCTCTCGCGCAAGCGGGAGGCCGATCTGCAAGGGGCCAGTGGGGGCTGCGTAAACCGTCATGTCGCAAGACTTTTACGAGCTGCTTGGAGTTGAGCGCACGACCAGTGCCGACGACATCAAGAAGGCGTACCGCAAGCTCGCCATGCAGCACCATCCCGACCGCAATCCCGGCGACAAGGAAGCGGAACGGAAGTTCAAGGACATCAACCACGCCTACGACATCCTGAAGGATCCGGAGAAGCGTGCCGCCTACGACCGCTACGGCGCCGCCGCGTTCGAGGGCGGTGCCGGGCCGGGCGGCCCGTTCCAGGGCGGACAGGGTTTCGATTTCGGTTCGGTGTTCGGCGACATCTTCGAGGAGATGTTCGGCGCTGGCGGCCAACGCGGGCGCGGTGGACGCGCCGACATGCGCGGCCAGGACCTGCGCTTCAATCTCGAGATCACGCTGGAGCAGGCCTTTGGGGGCACCGAAGCCACGGTGCGCGTGCCGAGTTCGGTCTCCTGCGAAGTCTGCCACGGCAGTGGCGCCGAGGCCGGCTCCAAGCCGCAGCAATGCCCGACCTGCCAGGGCCGCGGCCGCATCCGGGCGCAGCAGGGCTTCTTCACCGTCGAACGCACCTGTCATACCTGCCACGGCGCGGGCCAGGTCATCGACAAGCCCTGCAAGGCCTGCGGGGGCCAGGGCCGCGTCCGTCGCGAGAAGACGCTCAAGGTCAACATCCCGGCCGGCGTCGAGGACGGCACGCGCATTCGGCTCAGCGGCGAAGGCGAGGCCGGTGCCCGCGGCGGTCCCGCCGGCGATCTCTACGTCTTTTTGTCGGTGCGCCGCCACCAGCTCTTCGAGCGCGAGGGCGCCGACGTGCATTGCCGCGTGCCAATCTCGATGGTTCAGGCGACCTTGGGCGGCAACATCGAGGTACCGACGCTCGACGGCAAGATGGCCCGCGTCAACATTCCCGCCGGGGCGCAGAACGGGCACCAGTTCCGCATGCGCGGCAAGGGCATGCCGATCATGCGCTCCAGCCAGCACGGCGACATGTACATCGAGATCAACGTCGAGACGCCGACCAACCTCACCTCCAAGCAGAAGGAACTGCTCAAGGAATTCGAGAAGGCCGGCAAGACCAGCCCCGAATCCGAAGGCTTCTTCAGCAAGGTGAAGGAGATGTTCGGCGGCTGACCGCCGCCGAAAGGCGAAACGCGAAAGGTCCCGAACGTAGGGTGAGACCTTTATTTCGGCTGGAAAAAGAGGCTCAGGCCGCCAGCACGCAACGCACCGCGTGCGAAGCTTCGACGTCGCGCAGCGACGGGATCGCCGTCGTGCAATCGGGGCGCACGAACTTGCAGCGCGGCGCGAAGCTGCAGCCGGCCGGGATTTCCGCGAGGTCGGGTGGTGCGCCCGGGATCGATTCGAGACGCTGGCCGCGCATCCCGTCATGGACGGTCGAGGCCAGCAGGCCGCGGCTGTAGGGATGCTGCGGCGCATCGACCATGCGCTCGACCGGCGCCATCTCCACCAGCTTGCCGGCATACATGACGCCGATCCGGTCGGAGACCTCGACGGCCACGCCGATGTCGTGGGTGACGAAGATGACGCCGAGGTTGAACTCGCGCTGCAGCTCGCGGATCAGCAGCAGAACCTGGATCTGCACTGTGGCGTCGAGCGCCGTGGTCGGCTCGTCGGCCAGCAGCAGGGTCGGATTACACGACAGCGCGAGCGCGATCATGGCGCGCTGGCGCATGCCGCCCGACATCTCGTGCGGATAGGCCTTCAGCCGCTGCGCCGGCGAGGGGATCCGCACCATCTCCAGCAGGTCCTTGGCCCGCTTCATGGCTTCGGCCTCGCTCTTGCCGGTGTGGCGGCGCACCGTCTCGGCGATCTGCTGGCCGATGGTGAAGACCGGATCGAAGGCCGTCGCCGGCTCCTGGAAGATCATCGAGACCCGCTGGCCACGAAGGTCGGACAGGGCCTTGGGGCCCATCTCGAGAACCTCGTCGCCCTGCAGCTTGATGCTGCCGGACCAGCGCGTGCGATGCTCGGGATGCAGGCGCAGGATCGAGCGCAGGGTGACGCTCTTGCCTGAGCCGGATTCACCCAGAATGCCCAGCGTCTCGCCGCGGGCGAGATCGAAGCTGACCCCGTTGACGGCATGCACCGTGCGATCGGGCGTCACGAAGGTGACGTGCAGGTCGCGGACCTGCAGCAGGTTGGTCTGGTCGGTCATGCGGCCACCGCCTTTGAATGTCCCGAGCCCGCAACACGCATGTGGCAGGCCACGGCATGGGCGCCGGCATCGGCCAGGGGCGGCTCGAGGCGCGCGCAGACGTCTTCGGCGAAGGGGCAGCGCGTGCGGAAGCGGCAGCCCGAGGGCGGGTCGATGGGATTGGGCGGATCGCCCTGGATCGGCGCCTCGTGAGTCCGCTTGCGCGGGTCCATCGACGGCCGCGCCGACAGCAGCGCGCGCGTATAGGGATGCAGCGGGTTGCCGTAGATCGCCTCCACGGGTCCGATCTCGACGATCTTGCCGAGATACATGACCAGCACGCGGTCGCTGAGATACTGCACGACGTTGAGATCGTGGCTGATGAAGACGTAGGTGAGGTCGAGCTCGGTCTTGAGGTCGACCAGCATGTTCAACACCTGCGCCTCGACCGACTTGTCGAGCGCCGACACCGCCTCGTCGAGGATGATGAGGCGCGGCCGCAGCGCCAGCGCGCGCGCGATGTTCACCCTCTGGCGCTGGCCGCCCGACAGTTCGTGCGGATAGCGCGTGGCGTAGTTCGCAGGATCGAGACCGACCTTGCTCAGAAGGTCGCGCACGCGCTCGCGCGCCTCGGCGGCCGGCAGGCCGTGCGCGCGCGGCGCGAAGGCCAGCGTCTCGGCGATGGTGAGGCGCGGGTTCAGCGAGGCATAGGAATCCTGGAACACCATCTGCACCTGGCGGCGCAACTCGTTCACCGTGATGCCGTGCGGCTCGTCGACCGGATCGCCGTCCAGCACCATCGTGCCCTTGTCGGGCGTGATGAGGCGGATCAGCAACCGCGCGACCGTCGACTTGCCGCAGCCCGATTCGCCCACGACGCCCAGCGTCTCGCCCTTGGCGACCGAGAGGGTGAGATCGTCGACGGCGCGGACGACCTTGGTGGTGCGGCCGAGCAGGCCGCCCGCGACGGGAAAGTGCTTACGCAGGCCGGTGGCGAGCAGCAGCGGCTGCGCCGGGCCGCCGCGGTCCTGGATGGGGAGCAGCGTGTCCATGTCAGGCCTTCACATCCATGGCCGCCCGCAGGCCATCGCTCATCAGGTTGAAGCAGATCGAGGTGACGAAGATCATCACGCCCGGCAGCGCCGCGAGGACCGGGTTGACGTAGATCGCCTGACGCAGCGTGTTCAGCATCAGGCCCCATTCCGGCTCCGGCGGCTTCACGCCGAGACCGAGGAAGCTGAGGCCCGCGGCCAGGATGATCGCCACGCTGATCAGCGACGTCGCATAGACCAGGATCGGCCCCAGCACGTTGCCCAGCACATGGACGCGCACGATGGTGAAGGCCGAGGCACCGCTGGCCTTTGCCGCGTCGACGAAGTCGAAGCCGCGCACCTGGGTGGTGACGCTCTCCGAGACGCGGCAGATCGGCGGGATGAAGACGAGGGTGAGCGACAGCAGCGTGTTCTCGGTGCCGGCGCCCAGCGCGCCCGACAGCGAGATCGCCAGCAGCACCGACGGGAAGGCGTAGAACACGTCCATGATACGCATGATCGCCATGTTGGTCTTGCCGCCGACGAAGCCCGCGAGGATGCCCAGCGAACCGCCAATCAGCAGGGCGCAGACGACGGGCGTCACGCCCATGAACAGCGACAGCCGGCCGCCGTAGATCAGGCGGGCGAACATGTCGCGTCCCAGTTCGTCGGTGCCCAGCCAGTGATTGGGCGAGCCGAGCGGATAGAGACGGCGGATCATCGACGTCTTGTAGGGGTCGGCGAGATAGAGGTAGGGCGCCGCGATCGACGCAAGGACCAGCAAGATCAGGATCGCCGCGCAGACCAGCGTGACCGGGTCGCGGCGCAGCCGGCGGCCGACCGATTGCCAGTAGCCGCGACCGCCGGCCGTGGGTTTCGGCGTCACGAGGACGGCGCCGCCGATGTCGAGGGAGGGACTTTGCAGGGCCATGGGATCAGCCTCGCTTGATGCGCGGATCGACCATGGTCTGGATGATGTCCACGGTCAGGTTGAGCAACATGAAGAAGCCGGCGAGCACGAGGGTCGTGCCCTGCAGGATCGGCAGGTCGCGGCGGAAGATGGCGCTGTTCAGCAGAAAGCCCGTGCCCGGCCAGGCGAACACCGTCTCGATCAGGATCGAGCCGCCGATCAGGTTACCGGCCTGCAGGCCCATGACGGCGAGGCAGGTCGGTGCGGCATTCTTCAGCACATGGAAGAGGATGCGGCTGTCGCGCATGCCCTTGGCCTGCAGCGCCGTGACGAACTCCATGCTGAGCGTTTCCTTCACGGTCGAGCGCACCGTGCGGGTGACGACGCCGAGCGGGATCACGGAGAGTGCGATGGTCGGCAGCACCATGTGGGCGAGGTGCGCGCGGTCGAATTTCCAGCCCGTGGAATTTTCCGGCCCGATGCCCATGGGCGGCAGCACGCCCAGCTCGACGGCGAAAATGATGACCAGCACGATCGCCAGCCAGAAGTGGGGCACGCTGACGCCGATCAGCGAGATCAGCGTCACCAGCCGGTCGACGATGCGCGACTTCGCATAGGCCGCCGCGGTGCCCAGGATCACCGCCAGCGTGAAGGCGAACAGCGTGGCGGCGATCGCCAGGATGATGGTGTTGCCGAAGGCGCTGCCGACCTCGGCCGCGACCGACCGGCCGGTGCCGATCGACGTGCCGAGGTCGCCGGTCAGCGTGACGCCGAGCCAGCGCAGGTATTGCACCGGCAGCGGCTGATCGAAGCCGTAATATTCCTTGAGCTTGTCGACGACTTCCTTCGGCGCGTCCGGCGGCACGATCGCCGAGATCGGATCGCCTGGTGCCAGATGCACCAGCGCGAAGACGAGCAGCGACACGCCGAAGGCGACGGGGACGAGGTAGATCAGGCGGCGTAGGGCGTAGAGGAGCATTGCGGCCCGCCTCTCCTTGATGCGTGTTGCGCTACTTGATTTCGACCGGCGTGAGGTCCTGGAACCAGCTCTGCGCCTGCACGAAGCCCTTCACCTTGGGGCTCATGGCGCGCGGATTGAGGTCGTGGGCGATCCAGACCCAGTAGGACTGATCGACGATGTAGGTGTGGACCTCGGACAGGGCCTTGGTCTGCTCGGCCTTGTCGAAGCTGGTGTGCGCCTTGTTGATCATGGCATCGAGCTTCTCGTCCTTCAGCACGCCCCAGTTGGCGCCGACCGGCGGCACGAAGTTGCTGTTCATCAGGCGCGTGAAGGCCGAGTAGGGATCGACCGTGGCGCGGCTGATGTTGATGCCGTTCACGCCGGCCTTCTTCGCGTTCTCACCCGTGACCGGCTGGAAGGCGAAGGTCACCAGCGCATTCCATTCCATGACCTCGAACGTCGCATCGAAGCCCACGGCGTTCAGGTTCTCCTGCACGTACTCGTTCATCGGCAGCGGCAGCATCTGGCCCGAGCCCGAGGTCGAGATCGCGATCTTGATCTTGGGCTTCTTGGTCGCGCTGTAGCCCGCTTCGGCCAGCAGCTTCTTGGCCGCCGCCGGATCGTACTTGATATCGAAGGAGGGCGAGCCGAACCACGGATGGCCCGGGTACACATGGCCCTTCGATTCGACCATCAGGCCGCCCAGAAGCTTGTTGATGCCGGCGCGGTCGATGGCGAGGTTGGCCGCCTTGCGCACGCGGATGTCGGTCCAGGGCGAGCCCTCGACCATGCTGGGCTGGTAGGCCCAGTTGTGCGGATACTTGTTGGTGACGATGGTCATGCCGCCCTGCTTGAGGCGGGGGATGGCATCGGGCGCGGGCACTTCGATCCAGTCGACCTGGCCCGCCAGCAACGCCGCCGTGCGGGTCGCGGCTTCCGGCATCGGGAACAAGATCACCTTGTCGAGCTTCGGCACGCGCGCCTTGTCCCAGTAGTCGGCATTGCGCGAGAGTTCCATGCGCTCGCGCGGCACGACGCGGTCGACCTTGAAGGGGCCGGTGCCGGACGGATTGAGCGCGACCTTGTTCCAGTCCTTGCCCTGCTTCTCCCAGTTCGCCGGGCTGGAGTAGAAGACGTAGGACATGTCGTAGGGAAACAGCGAGTTCACGATCCGGGTCGTCAGCTCGACCGTGTACTTGTCGATCTTCTTGTAACCGACCAGCGTCGGGATGCGGGCGCGGACCTGGGCAAGCTGCTTGCTGTCGAACTGCGGTGACTTGTCGTTCAGCACCTTGTCGAGATTCCAGATCACGGCATCGGCGTCGAAGTCCGACCCGTCGTGGAACTTCACGCCCTCGCGCAGCTTGAACACCCACTTGGTCGGCTCGCCTTCGACCGGCGCCCACGACAGTGCAAGACCCGGGCGGATGTCGGCGATCGCGTCGGCCTTCGACAGATCCCAGTTCACGAGCGCGTCATAGATCGTGTAGCCGGCGAAGCGGAAACCCTCGAACCCTTGATCGGGCTGGCCGGTCGTCAGGGGAATGTCGGCGGCTGTCATGCCGATGCGCAGAGTGCCTTGCGCGAAGGCAGGCAGTGCAGTCGCTGCGAGAACACCGAAGCCGGCGACGGCTACACGAAGGCCTTTGAACATTCATCGCTCCTGAGTTCGGCGATCGCGTCGACAACCCCACCGGGAGACGCTCGCGTCCTCCACCATGCAAGCGCCAAGCCAACGCGATGCCGCCCATCGCGAATCACGCGGCATGTCGATTGCATGCTCGACCGAGCGGAGGATTCTCATGACATCGTCGATCAAGGCGCCAACGCTCGAGGAGTTTCGGGCACGCGCCACGCTGACAGGTCTCACCTTGACCGAAGAAGACATCGGACATCTGCACAAGGGCTATGTCGGCTTGCTCGGCCTGATGGATCGCATCCCCCAGCGATGGGCCTGGGCCGCCGAGCCGCCGCAGGTCTTCCGGGCCGACGAGTAGGCGCGCGCCATGACCGATCTCACGACGCTCGGTATTGCCGAAGCCGGCCGCCTGATGGCGCGCGGCGACCTTACTTCCACGCAGCTCACCGAGGCCTTCCTCGCGCGCATCGCCACCGTCGATCGCACCCTGTCGAGCTATGTCGCCGTCACGGCCGACGTCGCGCTGAACGCGGCGCGACAGGCCGACATGGAAATGAGCGGCGGGCTACGACGCGGACCGATGCACGGCATCCCGATCGGGCTGAAGGACATCTATGAGACGGCAGGCATCAAGACGACCGGCCATTCGCATCTCAAAATCGACTATGTGCCCGCGATCGACGCCGAGACCGTGCGGCGCCTGAAGGTCGGCGGCGCGGTGATCCTGGGCAAGCTCGGCACGCACGAATTCGCCAATGGGGCGATGACGCCGGACCAGCCATTCCCGCCCGTGCGCAACCCCTGGAACACCGAGTTCCAGCCGGGTGGCTCCTCCAGCGGTTCGGGCGCGGCCGTCGCGGCGGCGCTGTGCATGGGCGCCATGGGATCCGACACCGGCGGCTCGATCCGCAATCCCGCCGGCTACTGCGCCATCGCCGGCATCAAGCCGACCTACGGGCTGGTGAGCCGCTGCGGGATCTTCCCGCTGTCCTTTAGCCTCGACACCGCCGGGCCGATGGCGTGGACCACCGAGGACTGCGCGCTGATGCTCGACGCGCTGGCCGGCCACGATCCCAACGACCAGGCTTCCGCCAAAACGACCAAGGTCGACTACGGTGCCGCCGCACAGCGCTCCATCAAGGGGATGCGCATCGCGCTGGCGAAGAGCTGGTACGAAGGGCCCGACGGCAAGCTGTCGGAAGACATGGCCAAGGGCATGGAAGAGGCCGTGCGCGTGATGCGAGACCTCGGCGCCATCGTCGAGGAAGTTACCTTCCCCGACATTCGCGACTATCACATCTGCGGCCGCGTCATCATCACCACCGAGGCGCACGCCATCCATCGCCGCGACATCATCGAGCGGCCCGAAAAGTTCGGCTACACGACGCGGCGGCGCTTCCAGCTCGGTGCCTTCCTGTCGGCCGAGCAGTACATTTCGGCGCTTCGCTTCCGCCGCAAGCTGCAGCAGGACACGCGCGAGGCGATGCGCGGCTATGACCTGATCATGACCGCCAACCAGTGGGGTCCGCCGGAAGTCTTCGAGGAGCCGGCGCCGATCTTCCACTTTCTCGGCAAGCCATCCCTCAGCATGCCGTTCAACGTCACCGGCCAGCCGGCGGCCGCGGTGTGCTGCGGCTTCGGCGCCGACGGAATGCCGCTCGCCTTTCAGCTCGCCGGCCGTGCCTTCGACGAGGCCAGCGTCCTCGCCGCGGGCGCCGCCTATGAACGCGCCACGCCATGGCGCTCGCGCCGCCCCACTCTCTGAGAGGAACCTTCGATGAGCGTCACCCGTCGCACCTTCATTGCCGCCAGTGCGCTGGCCGCCCTGCCGATCCCCGCGCTTGCCCAGGAGAAGGTCGTGCGCTTCGGCATCTCGATGGCGGATGTGCCGCTCACCACCGGCCAGCCGGACCGTGGCGCCGGCGCCTACAAGTTCACCGGCTACACGCTCTACGATCCGCTGGTCGCCTGGGAGATGGACATCTCGGACAAGCCCGGAAAGCTGATCCCGGGCCTCGCGACCGAATGGAAGGTCGACGACGCCGACAAGACGCTCTGGACCTTCAAGCTGCGCGACGGTGTGAAGTTCCATGACGGATCGGCGTTCAACGCCGACGCCGTGATCTGGAACTTCGACAAGGTGTTCGACACCAAGTCCCCGCAATTCGACCAGCGCCAGGCCTCACAGGTTCGGCCGCGCCTGCCCTCGGTCGCGAGCTACAAGAAGATCGACGACATGACGGTCGAGGTGAAGACCAAGGTCGTCGACGCGCTCTTTCCCTACCAGATGCTCTGGTTCCTGGTGTCGAGCCCGGCGCAGTTCGAGAAGCTCGGCAAGGACTGGAACAAGTTCGCTTCGGAGCCGTCGGGCACCGGCCCGTTCAAGCTGGCCCGCCTGGTGCCACGCGAGCGCGCCGAGCTGGTGAAGAACGAGGCCTACTGGAATCCCAAGCGCATTCCCAAGGCCGACCGCATGATCCTGGTCGTGGCGCCCGAGGGCGCGACGCGCACGGCAGCACTTCTGTCGGGCCAGGTCGACCTGATCGAGACGCCGACGCCCGATACGGTGGAGCGCCTGACCAAATCGGGCATGAAGATCGTGCAGAACGTGACACCGCACGTCTGGAACTATCATCCCTCGATGCTGCCGGGCTCGCCGTGGACTGACATCCGCCTGCGCAAGGCCGCCAACCTCGCGATCGATCGCAATGCCATCGTGCAGCTGCTGGGCGGCCTCGCCACGCCGGCCTTCGGCCAGGTCGACAAGTCGAGCCCGTGGTTCGGCAAGCCCTCCTTCGAGATCAAGTTCGCCCCCGACGAGGCGCGCACGCTGATGAGCGCCGCGGGCTTCAGCAAGGCCCAGCCGCTCAAGACCAAATTCGTGGTGGCCTCCGGTGGCAGCGGACAGATGCTGTCACTGCCGATGAACGAGGCCATCCAGCAGATGTTCAAGGACGTCTACATCGACCTTGAGTTCAAGGTCGTCGAGCTGGAGGCGCTCTACACGGCCTGGCGCGCCGGCGCCAAGGCCGAGATGAACAAGGACGTCACCGCCAACAACATCGCCTACGTGACGTCGGACCCGCTCTACGCCTTCACCCGCTTCTTCGCCTCGAACCAGGCCGCGCCCGTCGGCGTCAACTGGAGCAACTATGCGAGCCCCGAGGTCGACAGACTGATCGACGAGGCGCTCCAGCAGTTCGATCCGGCCAGGCAGGACGCCATCATGGCCAGGGTGCACGAGAAGGTGGTCGACGATGCCGTGCTGATCTGGGTCGTCCACGACACCAATCCGCACGCGCTGTCGCCCAAGGTGAAGTCATACATCCAGGCCCAGCACTGGTTCCAGGACCTGACGACGATCGGGGTCTAACCATCATGTTCCTCCCCCGTCACACGGGGGAGGACACAGGAGGGGGAAAGCAACGCGAAGAACGACTCTACTGAGGCTCTCCCCCTCCGGCCTGCGGCCACCTCCCCCGTATGACGGGGGAGGTAAAAAGAACTAGCACCCGAGCTTCTTCGCGAGATCGATCATCGACGTACCGACCGCGTTCCACTCGCCCTCGGCCTTGAGGTCGCGCGTCTGGCCGGGACCGTGTTCGGTGGGCCGCAGGACGAAGCCGGTCGACAGGCCGCACTTCTGCGCCGCCGCGAGGTCGTTGTTGTGCGCGGCCACCAGCATGACCTGCTCGGGCTTCACGTACATGCTGTCGACCACACCGAGATAGGCCTCGGGATCGGGCTTGTAGTGATGGAAGGTCTCGCCCGAGAAGCAGTGGTCCCAGGGGATGCCGCCGTTCTTGGCCATGTTGATCAGCAGCGCGACGTTGCCGTTGCTGAGCGTGGCCACGACGAACTTCTTCTTCATCATGCCGATGCCCTCGACCGAATCGGGCCAGGGCCGCAGTCTGTGCCAGAGATGGGTGAACTCCCACGCCCCTTCCTCGCCCGGATGCTTCAAGCCGCGCTTCTTCAGCAGCATCTCGAAAGCTTCCTTGTGCAGGTCGTCGATGCGCGTCCACGGCAGCTCGCGCTTGCGCACGCGGCCCATCTGCGGCTGGTAGAGGCCGCGCCAGTCGTCAGCGAAGCTCGTCCAGTCGGTGTCGATGCCATATTTCTTGCCGAGCGCCGGCAGGTCGGCGATCAGGCTGCCGCGCCAGTCGACGACGGTGCCGAATACATCGAAAATGCAGACCTTCAGATTGGCGGGGACCTTGGACATTGGGTAGCTTCCTCACATGGTTTGGAAGCACGATAGAGTGAGCGGCGCGGACGGCAAGCCAAGATGCGGCTGGGTCTCCGACGATCCGCTCTACCAGAAATACCACGACACGGAATGGGGCCGGCCGTTGCGCGACGACCGGGCGCTGTTCGAGCTACTGACCCTGGAAGGCTGCCAGGCGGGCCTCTCCTGGATCACCGTGCTGCGCAAGCGCGAGCATTACCGCAAGGTCTATGACGGGTTCGATCCGGAGAAGATCGCGCGCTATCGCCCTGCGAAGCTGGAGAAGCTGCTGCTCGATCCCGGCATCATCCGGCACAAGGGCAAGATCGCGGCCAGCGTGACCAACGCCCAGGCCTTTCTCGCGCTGAAGGAGCGCGAAGGCTCGTTCTCGAAATTCCTCTGGAGCTTCGTCGGCGGCAAGCCGAAGAAGAACCGCCCGAAGACCCTCAAGGACGTGCCCGCCCGGTCGGCCGAGAGCGACGCGATGTCGAAGGCCCTTCAGAAGGCCGGCTTCAAGTTCGTGGGCTCCACCATCTGCTACGCCTTCATGCAGGCTTCCGGCATGGTCGACGACCATGTCGTGGGCTGCCATTGCGCCAAGGAGTGATTCGTTGACCAAGCGTGTGTTCATCGCGGCCCTCGGGACCGAGACCAATCAGTTCGTGCCTTTCCCGACCGGTCTGCGCGGCTACCAGGAGCATGGCATCTGGCGCGGCGACGCGACGAAGGCCGAGCCGACCAACTTCACCGCGCCGATGCATGTCTGGCGCAAGAAGGCCGAGGAACGCGGCTGGACCGTGATCGAGGGCCTCGCGACCTTCGCCGCCCCGTCGGGCACGACCGTGCGCAAGGTCTACGAGGATTTCCGCGACGAAGTGCTCGCCGGCGTGAAGGCGGCCCTGCCGCTCGACGCCGTGCTGATCAACGTGCACGGCGCGATGGTGGCCGACGGTTACGATGACTGCGAAGGCGATCTCCTGTCGAAGGTGCGCGCCATTGTCGGCCCGAAGGTCGCGATCGGCGCCGAGTTCGACCTGCACTGCCACCTGAGCGCCCTGATGCTCGACAGCGCCGACGTGCTGGTCGGCTACAAGGAATACCCGCACACCGACACGATGGAGCGCGCAGCCGAGCTGTTCGCCATCATCGCCGACACGGTCGACGGCAAGGTGAAGCCGGTGATGGCGCGCTACGACTGCCGCATGATCGCGCAGTACCGCACCTCCGTGCCGCCGATCAACGAGTTCGTCGTGCGCATGAAGTCTCTCGAAGGCAAGGACGGCATCCTCTCGGTCTCGCTGAGCCACGGCTTCTCCTTCGCCGACGTGGAGGACGTCGGCACCCGCACGCTGGTCGTGGCCGACGGCGACGTGAAGAAGGCCGAAGCGCTGGCCGAGCAGCTGGGCAAGGAGCTGTGGGACAATCGCGAGCGCTATGCCACGAAGTACCTGACCGTCGAGGAAGCGATGGACCGCGCCGCCTCGCACAACCAGGGCCCGCTGGTGCTGGCCGACCGTGCCGACAATCCCGGCTCCGGTGCGCCGGGCGATTCGACCTTCGTGCTGAAGGCGCTGGTCGAGCGCGAGATCGGCCCGGCTTTGTTCGGCGTGATGTGGGACCCGATGGCCTTCCAGATCGCCGAGGAGGCGGGTGAGGGCGCGCGCATCCGCATGCGGCTCGGCGGCAAGTCGGGCACGGTGAGCGGCGATCCGGTCGACCTCGACGTCACGGTGAAGAAGATCGCGCGCAACGTCTATCAGCCCTACGGGCCGGTAATGTCCCCGCTCGGCGACATGGCGCTGCTGTCATCCGAGCATGTCGACATCGCGATCTGCACCCGCCGCAACCAGACCTTCCACGCCGACGCCTTCCGCGCGGTCGGCGCCGATCCCGCCGACTATCGCGTCGTCGTCGTGAAGTCGGCGCAGCATTTCTATAACGGCTTCGTCGGCGTCGCGAAGGAGATCCTCTACGTCGCCACGCCCGGCGCCGCCGACCCCGACGTCACGCGCTGGCCCTACACCAAGCGCAAGACGCTGTTCTGGCCGAAGGTCGCCGATCCCTGGAAGTAGCCGGCCCTATTCCGGCTGCGGCGGATAGCGGTCGAACGCCGGCAGTTCGTGGGCGTTCTTCATCCACCCGATCCGGTCCGCGACCTGGATGTGGACCTGCGCCGGCACCGCATCCGGATCGTCGTAGGTCGCGCTCTGGATATCGATGAGCCCCGGCAGCATCTTCGCGTTGTCGTAGAACAGCCCGGTGCCGCAGTCGGCGCAGAAATGCCGCCTGCCATGCTCCGACGAGGCGTAGACCCTGGGGGTGCCCTTGGTCACCTTGACGGCGTCGTGCGGGTACATCGTCCAGCCGACCATCGGCGCCCCGGCGTGACGCCGGCAGTCCGTGCAATGGCATAGCGCGTGGTGGAGGGCGTCGCCCTCGGCCTGATAGCGAATCGCGCCGCAATGGCAGCCACCTGTAATCATCGCCTGCTCTCCTTCGTTGGGATCTCAGTCTACAGCAGCGGTTCGAGGGCCTCGCGGGTCGTCTTGCCCTCGACCACAGGCACGACCTCGAACTCGACGACCTCCTGCCAGTCGGCGATCCAGCGCTGGAAGGTGGTGATGTCGTCGGTTTCCATGAGCTGGAAGCAGCGGCCGAGATCGGCCGTGACGTAGCTCGCGACGAACTTGAGGCCGTCGGGCAGGCCGCGACCCTTCTGGAGCTTGCGATAGACGGCCTTGCCGTCCTGATTCTTGAACTTCTCGACCACCATGAAGAGCATGTCTGTCTCCTGTCTGTCTGATGTATGATTGTTGCCAGACAATCGCCACGCAGGACCATACAAATGAAGATCGCCGTCGTCGGCGCCTCCGGGCGCATGGGCCAGATGCTGGTCCGACAGATCGCACGCACCGAAGGCGTGTCGCTCGCCGCCGCCAGCGAGATTCCAGGCAGCAAGGCGCTGGGCAAAGACGCGGGCGAGGTTGCCGGGCTCGAAGCCAATGGCGTGCTGATCGGCGACGACAGCGCCGCCGCCATCGCCGCCGCGCAGTGCGTGATCGACTTCACCGTGCCGGAAGCCACGGTCGCCCATGCCAAGGTGGCCGGCGACAAGGGTGTCGCCATGGTGATCGGCACGACCGGACTCGATCCCATCCAGACCAAGCTGATCCAGGACGCGGCGAAGAAGGTGCCGATCATGTGGGCGGCCAACATGGCGCTGGGCGTCAACATCCTGCTGGCGCTGGTCGAGAAGACCGCGTCGATGCTCGACCCCAGCTACGACATCGAGGTGCTGGAGATGCACCATCGCCACAAGATCGACGCGCCCTCCGGCACCGCGCTGGCGCTCGGCCGCGCGGCGGCGGCCGGCCGCAAGGTCCAGCTCGAGGAGGTCTGGCGCAAGAGCCGCGACGGCCACACCGGCGCGCGGCCCACGGGCGAGATCGGCTTCGCGACGCTGCGCGGCGGCGAGGAAGTGGGCGTGCACACGGTCTACTTCGCGGCCGCCGGCGAACGCCTCGAACTCAACCACCGCTCCTTCAGCCGCGAGACCTATGCCGCGGGGGCGGTGACGTCGGCCAAGTGGCTGGAGGGCCGGAAGCCCGGCCTGTACGGCATGAAGGACGTGCTGGGGCTTTAGGAGGGTCGGCTCGTTGCCCTCTCCGCCCGCGCAGCGGGGGGAGAGGGAGGGACCCGTTGCGCAGCAACGGGGAGGTGAGGTGGCGCCTGATACGGATGCGTCGTGCGGGAATGAGAGTCGAAGACCCACCTCACCCTCCCCGCTACGCGGGTCCCCTCCCTCTCCCCCACGCTACGCGCGGGCGGCGAGGGCCTAACGCCAAGTATCCTTAAGCTACTCGTCCCAGGCGTGGTCGTAGCGTGGCGCGCGCATGTCGGCGATGGCGGCCTTGAGCTGCTCGGCGACGCGCAGGCGCTCGTCGGGGCCGAGGAAGCGGCCGATCACGGCGCGGTTACCTCGGGAGGTTACCACCAGGCGCTCCTCGGTCGCCTCCACCTTCAGCCAGTAGGCGTCGAGCCGATGCTCCTCGCGCTCGCCGTCGGGCGCGACGCGGACCACGACCAGCTCGCGGTCGGTCAGCAGCAGGGTCTCGGTGCGCCGCGCGTCGAGATAGCTGCGCTTGAACAGCCACCACAGCAGGAAAACGTCGAGGCCCATGAAGCCGAAGACCGGCCAGGCGCCCATGACGAACATCGGCAGGCCGATCACCAGGTTGGCCGCGACGGCGCCCAGCATGACGAAGCGAAAGCCCTCCGCGGACAGGCTGCGGTGCGGCGACAGCGAGGTGGCGAAATGAACCGCCGGAAGGGGCGCGTCGGTCATGGTATGAAGCTATATGGCCCTGATGAAGACCGCCGTCATCCCCGAGTTCTTTGCACGCCTCAGGAAGGCGATGCCGGAGCCCGAGACGGAACTGGAATACGACAATGTCTACCAGCTCCTGGTGGCCGTCGTGCTCTCGGCGCAGGCCACCGATGTCGGCGTGAACCGGGCGACCGGGCCGTTGTTCGAATACGTCAAGACGCCGGCGCAGATGGTCGCAATCGGCGAGCAGAAGCTGATCGAGCACATCAAGACGATCGGCCTGTTCCGAACCAAGGCCAAGAATGTGATCGCGCTCAGCCATCTCCTGCTGGAGCGGCACGGCGGCGAGGTGCCGCGCACTCACGAGGAGCTGGAGGCGCTGCCGGGCGTCGGCCGCAAGACCGCCAACGTGGTGATGAACGTGGCCTATGGCGAGGCGACGATCGCCGTCGACACGCACATCTTCCGCGTCGGCAACCGCACCGGCCTGGCGCCGGGCAAGAACCCGCTGCAGGTCGAGCTGAAGCTGCTGAAGCGCGTGCCCGAGGAATACAGGCTGCACGCCCATCACTGGCTGATCCTGCACGGCCGCTACACCTGCAAGGCGCGCACGCCGCTCTGTCCCGCCTGCGTCGTGAACGATCTCTGCACCTTCAAGGGGAAGACCGTCGCCGCCTAGCCTTGCGGGTCGAGACCGCTTCCTTCGCGCCCTTGACCGCCTCGGCCAGCGCCAGCGCGAGGCGACCGCCGCGGCGGTCCTGACGCTCCAGCAACACGATGTTGCGGATGAGCTGCGGTTCGCCGAACGGCAGGCAGGTGAGCGACAGGCCGGCAAAGATCTCGTCCGACACCGCCAGCACGGCGACACCCAGCCCCTTCTCGACCATGCGCAGGATGATGTCCTGGCTGTCGAGCACCATCTCCTCGTGAACCTCGACCCGCATGCGGCGCAGCTCGCGGTCGATCACGCGACCCGCCCACGCCTTGCTGTCGAAGCGGATGAAGGGCAGCTCGGCCAGCAGGTCGCGGGCGCTGCGCCGTGCCTGGCCGGGCGGCGCGAACAGCCAGAAGCGGTCCCGGTAGAGCGGCGTCCAGGCAAGGCCGGCCGGATAGGGCCGCACCGGCTCGGTGGTCAGCGCCGCGTCGAGTTCGCCGGCTGCCACCTTCTCCGCCATCTCCGCCGACAGGCCGACCGACACCGAGACGCGGACGCGCGGGTGGGCGCGGTTGAGGGCAACCAGCGCATCGGGCAGGACGCCGGCCAGCGCCGTCTGG
>OFDC01000408.1_pt1 | contig 33631 bp, 31 predicted proteins | sample 1520941 | NCBI WGS metagenome assembly OFDC01 (sample SAMEA94258168, study PRJEB24077) | hot springs metagenome | biome: Aquatic biome; feature: Water | place: India | collected 2012-12-06 | depth 5 m | reverse complement strand
AGCCTTCATAAAAAAGTCCTACAAAATTTTGTAGGACTTTTTTATGAAGGCTATTTTTATCATCAAACCTTATCAGGAACAACGTAAGGTGCTCTGTACTTACGTGTAAGCATAGCGTTGGCTTCTTTATCATTGATAAAGGTTTCTTTGGTTGGATCAAATTTCAGGCTTCTTCCTAAACGATAAGAAATATTGCCTAAATGAGCTAAACTGGCCGCCAAATAACCTGTTTCGATTGGTCCATTAAGAAGTTTTTTATCACGAGCACGTACAGCATCCACAAAGTTTTTATAGTGGTCGCCACCTTCTTTACGTGCTGGGCCGGGAGTTCTGTCTTTACCCAAAAATGTTTTATAATCGTTATAGCCATTAATAACCATATAGCCTTTATCTCCGTAAAAAATATTGCCAACTTCAATACCATCTTCTTTATTGGTCATCCACGGACGAACTTCAAATTGAATGACTTTCCCTTGCTTAGGATAATTGTAGGTTGAAGTAAGCACTTCTGGAGTTTCTTTGCAGTCATTCCAAAGATATTTACCTCCTGCAGAAGTAATTTCTTCTGGTAAGCCTACGTCTAGTCCCCACATACAAAGGTCAGTTTCATGGACGCCCTGATTGCCAATGTCTCCATTGCCATAATCCCAAAACCAGTGCCAGTTATAATGTACGTAGTTTTTGCTGAAATCACGTGTTTGTGCAGGTCCCTGCCACAAATCCCAGTTTAGTCCAGCCGGAACAGGCGATTTTCCTTGGTCACCGATGTCAGGTCTCCACTTATATACAGTTCCACGAGCCATGTAGACTTTCCCGATAAGCCCGTCTCTCAAATGTTTGATGGCTTCTTGCATAGCCACTGAACTACGAAGCTGTACACCATGCTGAACGATTTTATTGTATTTATTAGCTGCTTCGACTAACTTTTTCCCTTCATAAAGATTATGACATGCAGGTTTTTCTACATACACATCTTTTCCAGCCTGACATGCCCAAATGGCTGCCAAAGCGTGCCAGTGATTAGGGGTAGCAATGCTCACAGCATCAATGCTCTTATCTTCATAAACCCTTCGGAGGTCTTCTTCTGTGTTTACTTTTTTACCATATTTTTGTTCAAAAGCCTTAGCTCCATCTTTTAGTACTACATTATCAACATCACAGAGTGTAGCCACCTCTACATTATTTTGGTTCATAAAGCCCGAAATATGGTCTTTCCCACGGCCATTAATACCAATAACAGCAACCCTAAGGCGGTCATTTGCCCCAAATGCAGTGGCAGGAATAATGGTTGGAATAGCCATGACGGCGAGCGAACTTGGAACTGTTGCCTTGAGCATTTCTCGGCGGGTAAATTTTTTCATTGTTTGCTGAATTGTTTAAGGTTGAATAAAGATTAATGTGGAACAATTTTAGCACTTGTTCGTATGAAATTGACAAAACATTAAAAATTTCAAACGACCAATTTACTGCCGCACAATATGTATACTTGTGCTACTGTTTTGCTCCAATAATTTGGTAAACTTTTCCGTCAGCTTTGGTCATGATGTACATTTCTCCTTGGGCATCAATGCCAAAATGTAGGTCAATTCTATCGCTTCCACAGAGATTTCTAAGGGTTTCGGGCTTACCATCTAATGTGAGTTTCCACTCTTTTATATTGGCTGTCTGCCCTTGCTTTAGGTCAGCTACATTTAAGTAAAATAATCGTCCTGTTGGAATATCACCGAATAAATATTTGCCCTTTAATGCTGGAATTAAACTACCTGTATATTCGTATCCTCCTGAAATGGCTTTTGCCTCATCGTGGTCGAATGTAGCTACTGGATACGTTATATTAAATGCCTTATCATTACTCGGCAATGGGTAAACTTGATTCATATCGCCGTCGGTATGAATGACAAATTTCCCTTCTCGAATTGGCCAACCGTAATTATTCCCTGCTTCAATTTTGTATAAAGATTCGATATTGGCATGGCCAATATTTACTGCAAACATATCTCCCGAACTCATCCACATAATGCGATGTGGGTTACGGAAACCACTAGCATAAATTTCCCTTAAAGCTCTTTTATTAGCTGATTTTACATAAGGGTTATTGATAGGAATACCATACTTACGATTTGTACTATTTCTACCTTGTGGGTCAATTCGTAAGATTTTCCCCCAAATACCTTCTTCTTTATTTGTTAGGAATGAGTAACCATTTTCGGCTGCCCCGCCATCACCAATGCCTATGTATAAGAGGCCGTAATCAGCATCGCCTTTATGAGCGTGAGGATTAAATGCAATTTCTTGTACACCATGAATAACCGAGACCACATTTACTCGCATCATTTCACGAGGTTTTCCTGAGAAAACCCCTGACGATGGATTATCAATTTCCCATTCGGTAAGCACCCATTGTAAGGCAACTTTTATTGAATCATTGTAGCCGAAATCAGCTTTCGCTGAGCCTGTTTTTTCGCTATGTGTTGTGTAAAGTAGTCCATTCTTTAGAAAATCTGGATGAAACGCAAAACTTCCTAAACCCGATGCTAAACCTGGTTGATGAATGAAATTAGGCATTAATTGAGTAAAATCCATATAAACTACGGGAGTATTACCTTCCATTTTATATAATTTCCCTCGTAAATCATTCACAAAAAGCTGGCCTGTATTTGGATGTGGAGCAAGTTTTGTAATACGTGTAAGAGGATATTTCCCTTCTTCACTCGATGCTGGGAATTGCGTAAATTGTTTTACATCAATAACAAGATTCGATATTTGGATTGGTTCTGGAATTGGATTTTTTAGACCCTCACCATAATCTTTCTTTAAATTACTTTTGATTGGTTTTGTGGTGGCTAAATATTCTACAATTGCATCAATTTCGTTCTCTTGCAAATGACTAAACGAAGGCATGATAGCTTTTTTATACTTCAAATAGATAGTAGTTGCCCGTTCGTCTCCCGCAGCAATCATATCTTGCGAGTTTTTGATGATTTTTTTTACCCAAGCAGGTGAAGTAATGCTAGTGATACCCGATAGTTTTGGACCAATGCCATCAGTCTTGATTTGATGGCAACTGGTGCAGTTTTGAGTAAATAACACTTGACCTTTAGCAACTGAAAGCGAATCTAATGTAGGTAAATAGACTCTAATTTTTGCAAAAGAACTCAGGTTTATGAGTAGAAAAAATAAGTAAATGATACTTTTTTTCATTTGTTTATAATTAAAGTTCATAATCTCGCAATCGTCAGACCACCATCAATCATAAACACTTGACCGGTAGAATAGGGGAAGCCTCCTTTGGCTATTGCTGAGACAGCTTTGCCTATATCTTCTGGAAAGCCCCATCGATTTTGTACGGTGAGCCCATCGGCGATAAGTTTATCATATTTTTCAGTGACACCCGATGTCATATCGGTTTTAATTACGCCCGGTCTGACTTCATATACTGGAATGTTAAATTCACCTAGTCGAGCGGCAAAAAGTTGAGTCATCATACCTAAACCCGCCTTTGATACACAATATTCTCCTCGATTAACTGATGCTACTGTGGCTGAAATAGACGAAATTGTAATGATACAGCCATCAAAATCGCCGTTTGATTTCTTTTGCTCAATCATCCAATTAGCCACGGCTTGAGTTAAGAAATATGTACCCTTTAAATTTGTAGAAAGTACGTAATCGAAACTTTCTTCGCTGGCCAGCAAAATATCATTTCTTTCTTTGGGAGCCACTCCCGCATTATTAACCAATACATCTAATCTACCGAAATGATTTTTGATTTTTTGAAGCATCGCAGTCCGAGCTTCTTTTGAAGCTATATCGCCCTGGCAATAAATAACTTCTGCTCCGAGAATACTCAGAAAGTTCAACACTTCTGTTACTGTTTCTTCGTCTCGCATGCCGTTAATGGCCAAATTAAAGCCATTTTGTGCCAAGTGTTGGGCAATTCCTAAACCAATGCCTCGACTTCCACCAGTAATGAACGCTACTTTTTTCATAGACCGTCTTTTATGGTTTTTAAAATTTCGGCGTGAGGATGATTTTTATAGATAGCATCTAAAGGAAAACACCCAGAATATAAACCATTTCGAGGGGCAGTTGTGCAGTCTGAAAAAGTACGACACAGTAATTTTCTTTGCGTTGGTCTATCATTAAGCATATCATCAGGCATTGTTGGATAAGATAATACCATTCTACCAAAGCCAACAAAATCAGCTTTATTATTTCGTAAAACGTTTTGTGCTACATTTGGCAGCCATTCTTGCAGATAAGAATAGCCAGAGCCAACAATGATTAAATCTGGAAAAGCTTCTTTTAAGCCTGCTGCTACATCAATCATGCGAGCTACGCCTGTAAGTGGTTCTTCAGGTGGTTGATAGCCATCTGATGGCGGAAATAGTGCTGGACGAATCAAATGAGGGTTATAATAAGGACTTGAAACCGTAATACAAATGAGCTGAATACCTAGGCTCTGTGCCAAGGCTAAAAATGCTTTAGGTTCTTCTAAATCTACATTAATGCCTGATTCGTCAGAGCCGAATGCATATTTGTAGGTTTCATTTGGTTTTAAGTCGGGTTCGCCTATACCAGAATCACTTTTTTTGAACGGAACAAAATCAATCGCACTCAAACGAATGCCCATTTCTAAACCTGGGGCAGCTTTTTTCACACCTTCAACGATATTTCGTAAAAATCTCGTACGATTCTCGAAACTACCACCATATTTGCCTTCACGGTCATAGGCACTCAGAAATTCATGACCTAAATATCCATGGCAATGTTTGATATCAATGAATTGAAAACCTGCCTTTTGAGCTAAAACAGCAGCCTTTATAAAATCCTCGATGAGGGAATCAATTTCATCATCAGTCATGATTGGATGCTCTTCGCTCAAATGAAATTTCTTGTCTAATTTTGGATGATTATAGAGAATTTTCGATTCAAACTTTGTGTTATCGTTTGGTTTACAGAAACGACCAGAGTGAGTGAGTTGAAGACCAACCACTAAATCATCGGCTGTGCCAAATTTTTCGGTATGTTTTTCAACTACCAATTTGTAGAGATTCTCATATTCAGAGAAATTAGCTTCATTAATAACCAACTGACGCGGATTGGCTCTTCCTTCGTGAGATACAGCCACTGCTTCACAACCCCAAAGAAGTTTTGCTCCACTAATAGCAAAATTTTCCCAACGACGCTTTGTGAGGTCACTTGGGCGACCATCGGCTGTACCGTCCCAACCTTCCATGGGTAAAATAGCCAAGCTATTACCGATTTTCTTGCCAGATTTTAAGGTAATATTTTTTCTGAAAGGCGATGCGTCTCCTGTAATTAAGTCATCATCAAAGTCAAGTTTTACCTCATTTGTCTCCAAATAATTTCTCAAATCCTGAGCTGTTTTGAGTTGAGCTACTCTTGTATATTTAGGTTTAAATTTTTCTGCCATTTTTTTATTATTTTAAATCGCGAACAGAATGTTCGCCCCACAATTCTTACAAACAGTTATAAAAAGTATAATAAGGCTCCTGATTGATGAGTTTTTGTACATAAAGAGCTACTTCTCTGAAATGATAATCGCCCCACATACTTGATTCACCATTGGCTATTCTACTACCTTCAGGCACATAATCCCATCCATTCGGTTGATGATAAATGGAATGTAAAAGCAATCCTTGATGATTTTCTTTTGTGCTTAGATACGGTTCATCTAATAGCGTGTTTAAAACTGTTAGACCAGTCTGCCAGTATTTTCTACCGTTTTCGGTATCGCCTTTTCTCATTAAATATCTACCCAAACGTAATAAGCCTTGTGAGCCAATGGCCGCTGCTGAGGCATCAACTGGCTCGTAATCATTATAAGGATTGGCTTTTTGTCCGAGATAATCGCCTAATTTATACAAGTTTGGTGCACCAGTATCCCAATAAGGTACGCCATCAATTGGGGTATGTTCGATGTAGAAATCGCAAGTGGCTTGAGCTGCTTTAAGCATATATTTTTCAATATTTGCACGGCCTCCAAAGGCTTCAAGTTCGGAGTCTTCAAGGGTTTCAAGAAATTCTAACTCTTCAGGAAATCCACACATGGCCCAAGCTAAACCACGGGTCCAAGTACTGAATCCGGTATAGCCTTGTTGAGAATTAGGACAACGAAAATTACCATCTTTCACATTGAAGACGCTTTCGTGGGCTGTTCTTCCCCAAATATCATAAGAATCTCTACCTTCGCCGTAAAACACCGAATAATCAGCGGTAGCTTTGATGTGTTGTAATGCTCTATCAAGAAGGTTTATTTTTATGTCGTTTTCGGCTTGAAATACATGACCTAAACGATGGCTCAAAACTAAGGCACGGCAAGAACGAATAGTATCAACAAAAAGAGAATGGGCTCCATTGAAGGAGTGAATGTAACCACCATTTTTTATTGGAGTCCAACGGCTTGCTTGTACAGCCCCTGAAATTTTAAGTGCTAGTTCATAGAAGTTCTTTTCCCATTCATTGAACGTAATTTTGCCTTCACGCATCAAACGCAATAAATTACCATAAGTGCTTACGTTGTTAAAGCCGTGGTCGTGTACGCCAATGTGGCTTACATGAGGAGCCATTACTTTTAAGGTATTTTTACGCCCAATTTCAAGGAATTGTTCATCGCCCGTAGCATCAAATTGCAAAATGGCTGAGCCAAACTGAAAGCCCTGCGTCCATTCTGTCCAACCACGAGTGGTATATTCACCTTTCCGAGTAAATACTGGAGAGCCCTTTGAAACATCGTAGTTGTTTTCAATTGCATGAATTTTCTTGCCTGAAAGCTCCCAGAAGGTAGCAAGTTTTGCGGTTAAATCAGATGGTTGTAGGTTGAAATCAATGTTAATCATCTTAATAATTTAGTGTTTTAAAGAACGGCACAATTTAGAAAATTGTGTTACGCAAGCCATGTTTTTAGAAGTGTTAAGTCTTTTTTCATGGCCGCAAGAATGTCTTTTTTATCTATTTTTATGTTTCTTAATCCATTTTCGGCTCCACCCAAGTCGTATTCAAAATGCATCGTCATTGGTACTTTGATGTTATACTGTTTTAGTAAACCTAAAAACTTTGGCCAATCTACAATCCCTTCACCGAGTGGGCAGCCTTCTTTGACTAATTTGCCATTCTTCAGCACCCATTTAAAATCCTTGATAGCCAATGTTTTAATATAAGGAGCAATGATTCGGAAACCAGTTTCCCAGTTTGCACCATTTTCGGCAGTAGCATGATTTACATCATATTGGCAACCCAAATAAGGAGAATCAATAGACTTGAATATGGGTTGAATATCCCAAACGGCAGCTCCAAGATTTTGCCCTCCGTGGTTTTGATACTCCCCTGATATTTTGTGTTTTCGATTAAGTACCTCTACGCTCTTCATTTGGTTTTTAAAGTTATCAACCTGCATCAAGATGTCCTGCTTCATATCTAAATGATACCAGCCCATTCGATAGTGCTCAATTTTCTGTTCACTGGCAGTTTTTATAACGCGTTCGGCTAAGGCATCGCCTTGTAAGATACTCGTTACAATCATCGGAATTTGCAGTTTTGCTTTCTGGGCAGCAGCTACGGCTTTAGGCAAATCTATTTCAACTTTTTCGGGTAATACGTGCCCATCGGGACGAACCGTTAGGTCGATTCCATCGAAGCCCATTTCGGCGATAGTATCGGCTAATGTATGATAGTCTTCAATCCAATGAAGTGTTTTTGAAAATACACTAATGGAGTGACTGCTAAGGGGTTGTGCAAAAAGAAAATTAGTTTTTGCTAAAATAGTACCAGTTAGGCTTGTTGCAATAAAATTTCGTCTGTTCATGCTTAAAGTTAGTAAAACAAACGAAAAATAATGGTACTAATCTTATTAAAATTTTAATTATTTTGTGAAGTAGTTTGAATAAAAAATCCCTCTACAAACTTGGTGTAGAGGGATTGGCTTTTGGGCAAGAACAATTATCTTTAACGGTTAAAGGCAAGTCTTTTTCCTTTATTTATTTCATCGAATTTACCATTCGCAAACGCAATGTTTCCTGATACAATTGTGTGGCTAACTTTCGAACCAAACTCAGTACCTTCAAATGGCGACCATCCACATTTTGCATAAAGACTATCTTTGGTAACAAGCGTAGTATCGTTTAAATCAACCAATACTAAATCAGCCCAGTAACCTTCTCTGATATAGCCTCGGCGGTCAATCTGGAAGCAATCTGCCACTGCATGCGACATTTTTTGAACGATTTTTTCAAGCGAAATTTTCCCTTGTTTATAAAATTCGAGCATTACATTGAGTGAATGTTGAACCAGTGGAAGTCCGGCAGGAGCTTGCCAATAAGATTGTTGTTTTTCATCCCAAGTATGTGGAGCGTGGTCGGTTGCAATTACATCAAAGTGGTCGTCGAGCAGAGCCTGTAATAATTTTTCACGATGGCCATGTTTGATTGCTGGATTACACTTAATTTGATTACCCAAACGACGATAATCATCAGCATCGAACCATAAATGGTGCACACAAACTTCAGAGGTAATGTGTTTGCTATCATTTAAAGGAGCATTGCTAAATAATGATATTTCGTCAGCTGTAGAAATATGCAAAATATGTAATCTTGTTTGATGTTTTTTTGCTAATTCAATCGCCATTGCTGATGACTTATAGCATGCTTCTTCATTGCGAATAATGGCGTGAATATCATACGGAATGTTTTCGCCATATTGTTCCTTATACTTCGCTAAATTAGCTTTAACGGTAGCTTCATCTTCACAATGTGTAGCAATAAGTGAAGGGAAATTAGCGAATATTCTTGTCAATACATCAACATTATCAACCAACATATTGCCCGTTGAACTTCCCATGAAAATCTTTAAACCACACACATTTTTGATGTCAGTTTTCATGGCTTCATCATAATTATCATTCGATGCTCCCATGAAAAATGAATAGTTGGCTATTGAAGTTTGCGATGCAATTTGATATTTATCTGCTAGTAAAGTTTGTGTTAGTGCATTAGGTACAGTATTGGGCATTTCCATAAAACTGGTAGTGCCACCTGCTACTGCTGCACGAGCCTCTGTGGCGATAGTTGCTTTATGAGTCAGGCCCGGTTCGCGGAAATGCACTTGGTCGTCAATCACACCTGGGAGTAGATATTTACCAGTTGCATCAATTACTTTTTTTGCAGCAAGATGTGAAAGATTATTGCCTATTTGCTCAATAAAACCATCTTTGATGAATACATCAGCTGGCGTAATTTTGCCTTCATTAACCACTAAGGCGTTTAGTACTAGAATGGATTGTGACATTGGAAATCTTTGATAGAAAACGGATTATGTTATTTTTTCAACAAGGCAAATTCTTTAGCAAAATAACTCAAGATGATTTTTGCACCTGCTCGTTTGATGCTCAAAAGCATTTCGAGCATGGCTTTTTCTCCATCGAGCCAGCCATTTTGTGCAGCAGCTTTAATCATAGCATATTCGCCAGAAACATTATAAGCAGCAATAGGTAAATCAAAGTTATCTGCCATTGTTTTAATCACATCCAAATAAGAGAATGCTGGTTTTACCATCAAGAAATCAGCACCTTCTGCTACATCGAGCTGACCTTCAATGAGTGCCTCACGCACATTGGCGGGGTTCATTTGATAAGTTTTTTTATCACCGAATTTTGGGGCAGAATCTAGGGCATCACGGAATGGGCCGTAGAATGCACTAGCATATTTCACCGAATAAGACATAATACTCACATTCGTAAAGCCTTCATCATCAAGGAGTTCACGAATGTAACCAATGCGTCCATCCATCATATCAGAAGGCCCAAGAATATCGGCTCCTGCACGTGCTTGAGCAAGGGCCATTTTGCCTAAAATATCGAGTGTTTCATCGTTGAGAATTTCGCCATTTTCTACCAAACCGTCATGGCCATCGCTACTGTAAGGGTCCATAGCTACATCAGTCATAAGGGCGATATGCGGGAATTTTTCCTTGATTTCACTCAATGCTCTTAAATATAAAGTATCAGCTTTATAGCTTTCTGTGGCATATTTATCTTTTTTCGATTCTGGATAATTCGGGAAAAGGCAAATTGATTTTATGCCTAAATCAGATACCTCTTTCATTTCTTCTAAAAGTGTATCTATCGAAAAGCGATAAATATTGGGCATTGATTTTATCTCGCTCTTAATTCCCGAACCTTCCATGACAAACATTGGAAAGATAAAATCATCTACCGAAAGGGTAGTTTCTTGTACTAAAGCCCTGATGGCAGCACTTTTTCTATTTCTACGTGGGCGACTGATTAGCATTTGTATTCTAAATATTTTAAATTTTAATGAGCTTGGTTCTGACAGGTTAGAAACCTATCCTACTTAAAAGACTTAAATTATACTGCAAAGTTCGTCAAGAAAACGGTAGGATTTTTAAGAATTGATTATAAAAATTATAGGTAGTATCTATAAAATAATCTAATGACCAAAGTAAGGTGTTTGAGAGCTTATTTATGCCCTAAAGCCTCTCAAAAATTCTTCAATTCCCATTCGTTTTTTGCCTTCGAGTTGCAATTCTTTGATTTTTAAATACTTATCGGCTGTTTTGAAATAGAGAAAAGATTTGCCATCGGTTTTAAAACTTCCAATCTCTAAAGAATCATCGGTCACCTCGCCAATTTCAGTTTTATAAATTTTGCATGATTTGTCATTTAGTAATGTCCAAGCAGCAGGATAGGGAGAAAGTCCACGAATAAAATTATGCACCTTCTCGGCGGGTTGATTCCAATTGATTTGACAAGTTTCTTTAAATATTTTCGGAGCAGATTTTAGTTCTGCACTCATATCCTGTGGTATTTGTGGGTAATTGCCCGCTTCAATGGCTTCCACCGTTTTGACCACCAAACCAGCACCGATTTCCATTAATTTATCGTGAATGGTACCTGCGTTATCATCAGGTAAAATAGGTGTTTTTTCTGCGAAAATAACATTGCCCGTGTCTATTTCGTGTTGTAAGAAAAAGGTTGTAACGCCAGTTTCAGTTTCACCGTTAATCACAGCCCAGTTGATTGGAGCAGCACCACGGTATTGGGGTAGGAGTGAACCGTGTAAATTGAAAGTCCCGAGGCGAGGCATATTCCACACCACTTCGGGCAGCATTCGAAATGCAACAACAATTTGTAAATCAGCTTGATAACTACGTAGTTGCTCTAAAAACTCAGGATTTTTTAGCTTTTCTGGTTGTAGTACAGGAATCCCCTTAGAAACCGCGTATTTTTTTACGGGTGTTTCGTTCATTACCAAGCCTCTTCCCGAAGGTTTATCGGGTGCAGTAATGACTGCAACTACTTCTTTACCGCTTTCTACCAATGCTTTAAGACTCGCAACCGCAAAATCGGGAGTACCCATAAAAACTATTTTCATCAGATTTTCGTTATAAATAATGTGGTCTTAAAAATCACTTGATTTTTAAAAAAACTTTGTACCTTTGTTGCTCAAAATAAGCAAATGAAAAGAAAACGAACAAATAAAGTACTATTTCATCCGAAAATAAGATAGTTTCTGGAATAAAAATTGATTTTACTCAGAGACGGTCGAAATTTTCGCCGTTTTTTTTTGTCTCACCCCTAAAGCTTAGGGGTTTTTAAATTTTAAAAAACTATGTCTAAAATTCAATATTACACAGAAGAAGGTTTCAACAACCTAAAAAATAAACTGCATGAATTAAAAACTAAAGGTCGTGCTGATATCGCACGCCAAATTGCTGAGGCTCGTGATAAAGGTGACTTGTCGGAAAATGCAGAATATGATGCCGCCAAAGATGCACAAGGATTGATGGAGATGGAAATTTCGAAGTTGGAAGAGGTGGTAGCTAATGCTCGTATTTTAGATGAATCAACGATTGATACATCAAAAGTTTCGTTATTATCGAAAGTGAAAATCAAAAATAAGAAAAATGGTGCCTTAATGGCCTATACATTGGTTGCAGAAGAGGAAGCTGATTTAAAACAAGGAAAGATTTCAATCAACTCACCATTTGGAAAAGGTCTTTTTGGTAAAAAATTAGGAGATACTGCCGAAATTCAAGCTCCTGCGGGCGTGGTTGAGGTAGAAATTTTGGAAATTACGCGATAGTAGTTTTTGATGAGTGAATATAAAAGATATTATTGTGGCACGCCTAAAGGTGTGCCACAATTTTTTTAAGCAAATTTATCTAATTGCTTCACCACTACGCTAAAGTCTTTCGGATAGGGAGCTTCTACCCTAATAGTTTCGCCATTCAAAAGTTTGAAAGTAAGTGAATGGGCGTGCAGAGCTACTCTTCGGATAAGCGGTAATTCTTCTGTGCCGTTTTTAAGATTAAATTTCTTACTCTTGATTTGTGAAAGAAAAATATCGTTCCCTCCATACATGGGGTCAGAAACAATAGAAGCTTTCAGGCATTGTAAGTGTACCCTAATTTGGTGCATGCGACCAGTAATCGGAATACATTCTACCAATGTAAAGCCACGGTAGGCCTTGAGGGTATTGAAAATGGTTTCGGCGATTTTCCCCTTTTCACGGTCAATTCTTACTCCAGTTCCATCTCTTAATTGAGCAATTGGAAGATAAACAGAAACTCCTTCGAAATCATGAACACCATTAGTAATGGCATGGTAGCGTTTGGTTACTTCACGAGCCTCAAATTGCATAGCCAAATGACGGTAAGCCGCAGGATTTTTGGCAATAGCCAATACACCAGAAGTTTCTTTATCAAGTCGATGACATAATTGGGCATCATGTGAGTATTCTTTAGCTAAACGTAAAATACTCTGTGGAGTGCTGCCCTGACGTTTATCTTGGGTACGTTCATCAAGGCTTGAAATATATGGGGGTTTATTGATTAAGATATAATCTTCGTTTTCGAAAATTATAATATCTTTAAAATCAACTTTCTTTACTGTTTCTTTTATTTTGGGTGTTTCTGGTTCATCGAAAACACTAAAATCGAAGTCGTATTCCATCAAATTGTAAATTTTTCTGCAAATTTACTCATTATCAACCGTTGTTTCGGTAGGAATCTCTAATATTTTGGTTAATTTGAATTTAAAAGTAGTGCCCTTCTCTAATTTACTCGTAACAGTAATTTTTGAATTGTGAGCGTTTAAGATGTGTTTCACGATGGCAAGGCCTAAACCTGTGCCTCCTGTATCACGCGAACGGCTCTTATCTACTCGATAAAAACGTTCGAAAATTCGTGCTAGATGCTCTGGTTGAATTCCTGGACCATCGTCTTCAACCGATACATGGAAATGCTTCTTATCCTCTTCAATTTCGACTACAACTTTACCGTTGTCTTTTCCATACTTTATGGCATTATCAACTAAATTAGTTAATACTTGCGTAATTCTTTGCTTATCAGCTTTGACTAGTGCTTTTTCAAGGGTTTTAGGCTTAATTTTTAGTGTTACACCTCTGCTTTGTGCTTTATACTCCAGTTGTTCGAAGATTTCCTGCGTAATAATCTTTAGGTCTATTTGCTCGAAGTGCATTTTTAAATCACCTTTTTCTACCTGTGAGAGTGTCACCAAATCTCTCACTAAGGCATCAAGGGCATCAATGCTTTTTGCCGCACGATTGAGGAAGCGGTCGAGCGTTTTAGGGTCATCTTTAGCTCCGTCGATGAGCGTATGAATAAATCCTTGTGCCGAAAAAATAGGTGTTTTGAGTTCGTGCGAAACATCTGCCAAAAATTCTCTTCTGTATTGTTCCATTCGTTTCAATTCCTCAATTTCGTTTTGTTTTTTAGTCACATAAGTAGAAATTTCAGAATTAAGTTTTTTGATGGGATTGACACTTTTGATGAGCGATTTTCGAGAGATATCAAAATCACGAATTTTAAGTTTCTGAATAGTTTTGTAAATCTGTTCTACTTCTCGAAAAACCAAAATATCAATGGTATAAAATACAAAAAAGAAGGTAGCAAAAAAGCAAGCTACACCAACTACAAAAAGCATGGCGGCCGTTACTTCGGGAACAAAACTTAAAAACGCAATCGAAACTAGGGTGATGAGAACCGCAAGAAAGAATGCAATGATTCGAGGGCTAAATGACATTTTTAGGCAATTTTACAATATCAAAGGCAAATGTAATTGATAATTAATAATTTACCATTGAAATTTAAGCCTCATCTGTAAACATATAACCAACTCCTTTGAGGGTTTTTATGTAGTTTTCGCCTACTTTTTCACGTACTTTACGAATGTGCACATCAATTGTTCGCTCAACTACGTACACATCAGCACCCCAAATTTTTTGCAGTATTTCGTCTCGACTAAACACTTTATTAGGGTACTGAGCAAGGAAAAATAATAGTTCGAACTCTTTTTTAGGCAAAACAATTACTTCTCCACTACTTTTGGTTACAGTATAGTTCAATTTATTGATACTTAAACCTGCAATTTCGAGTGTATCGCTTGGGTCGGATTTTTGAGCTTCACGTCGGAAAAAGGCATTGATACGACTCATCAAAGCACGAGGTTTGATAGGCTTATTGAGATAGTCGTCGGCTCCAAGTTCGAAGGCTGCTACTTCAGAATATTCTTCTGAGCGGGCAGTTAGATAAAGAATATAAGTATTTTTAAGTTCAGGCATTGAGCGAATCATGCGGCCAACTTCAATTCCATCGAAGTACGGCATCATAATATCGAGAATCACTAAATCGGGGAGAAATTCCTTGGCCATTTCTATGGCTTTTTTACCATCTGATGCAGAGGCTACTTTATAGCCTTCTTTTTCGAGATTATAGACCAATAGTTCTACAATATCGGCTTCGTCGTCAACTACTAAAACACGGTGAGCAAGACTCATAAGTAGTAATGTTATTTGTCGGTGTAATTTACTGCTGCAAAGGTAAGGTTAAAAAAACGTTAGGTATATTAAGCCAATGTTAAATCTTAGCCGACGAGGTTATTTAAGTCAAAAATTATGTAATTATAAGCAAAAAAGCAATTTTTAGTGAATATTTTTATGAAAGATGATTAGTTGAAAATTACTATTATTTACAAAAATTGTATGAATTAATACTAAGTGGGTATCTTTGTAGTTAAAAAAATATTAGGAAATGGGTTTAGAAATTGAAAGAAAGTTTTTAGTGAACCATGCCAAATGGGGCGAGGCAGATAAACCGCAGCGTGAATTTTATCGACAAGGATATTTGTTGACAGACCCCAATAAAACAATAAGGGTTAGAGCCACTGATACAAAGGGCTTCATGACTATCAAAGGAAAATCAGAAGGAGCTACGCGTACGGAATTTGAATACGAAATTCCAAAAGATGAAGCCATCGAATTGCTTGATTTGTTTGCAGTTTCTGACCTAACGAAGTATCGGTATAAAGTTGTATTTGCTGAAAAACTTTGGGAAGTTGATGTGTTTTTAGGAGAAAATGAGGGTCTTATTGTTGCAGAAATTGAACTACAAAATGAAGATGAAATGTTTGAACTTCCAGAATGGGTTGAGGAAGAAGTGACAGGCGAGAAAAAATATTATAATTCAAATCTATCAACTTTGCCTTTTAGAAGTTGGTAAAGTCTAAAGATGAAATGGAAAAATTAATGGCACGCTGATAAAATATTATCTCAACGCTGTTTTTTGCAGCTGTACATCTGCGTGCCATTTGATTTTTCATTTCTCAATCTTCAAAATACCAAAAGCATCTGGTCGGTGAAAACGTGGCACAGAGCCACTCATAGTTGAGTTCCAGCATAAGTACGCACAAGTAGCAGGTGTACCTTTCCAATCTGCATTACCATGCGATTTTAAAGAAATAATGCGGTAAAAATTTATCCGAAAATTATCTTTTTTTCCACCTAATAATGCCCACGGAATCTGCATTTTACCTGACCATGAATCTGATGTTTTACTTACAGAATGTATAATCTTCGCCTCTTCGTGTGAAACAAACTGACAACTTTGAGGTGCTTCTTTGCTTGGGTTTTCAATCCAACCTGCAAAAAGTGCGTTGTTGGGGTTTATTTCTAATTCTAAATATCGGGTTGGTATTTCTGTTCCTTCAGCAATAAAAATTTCAAAAACTTCTTGGTTATACATTTCACTATTGTGTTTTGTATAAGTATTTTCTCCCACAAAAGGGTTTTGTAAACAACTGAATTCAATACTCAAATAATCTTCATCTGCTTTCAACTTAACATCGGTTATTTGTTTGGTCTCTTTGCCATCGGTAGCATTTTTAAAGTGTGTTTCTTGAAGTTTAGTCCAAGTATTCTTTTTTAGAGTAATGGTAGGGGTAGCTGTCATAGCAAATAAAATAATGTATAAAAGATGGAGCATAAAATAGATGATTTTACCAAACATAGGTTGCTACAGCCCCTGCTACAAGGCTGGTTGTAACTTGTTTGTTGTGATAACGAATATTAAATTCTTGCGTTTTATCACCTTCATTTTGAACAATAAGAACTGTTTTACCAGAAGGTGTTTTAAAAGCCACATTGGGCAATGACATCGTAATATTTGAAGCAATTCGAACGGAGTTTGGACGAACAAATTTTGAAGCATGGGCAATGATGTAGTATGCTGGGTTTCTAACCACATCTGAGCCAATCGTTAAAGCACCTAAACACTCAGTACAACCTCCCTCTGTATGCGGATTTTGCTTAGGGTCGGCAGCTACATTCCATTGCAAAACTGTTTTACACCAATTCCTTGAAGCTCCAATGATTAGGTTACGGATATGCCATGAAAAATCTCCAGCGAAATTTCCCGGAGCACCAATCCATTGCTCGGTGAAATACAAGTTTTTATCGGGATGTGCCTCGTGTACACTTCTGATGTTTTCTACACTTCCTCCATATAAATGAAAGGCCGAGCCGTCAATAAATTTACGGGCTTCTGTATCATTCAATACACTTATTGGGTAATCTGGTCGGTCGGCGTTGTGATCATAAATGATGATTTTGGTTGGAAGTTTGGCTTGTTGAAAAGCTGGTCCCAGATTTTTCTTGATAAAATTAGCTTGCTCATCTTGGGGCATCAATAAGCTTGGATTATTGCCTGGGTGTAGTGGTTCGTTTTGAATCGTGATGGCATCTATCTTAATACCCTCTTTCTTCATTTCCTGAACATAATTAACCAAATATTGGGCATAAACACCAAAATACTCAGGTTTTAGACTTCCACCCTTAGAGTTATGGTTTGTTTTCATCCAAGAAGGTGGCGACCACGGCGAACCCAAAACTTTGATTTGTGGGTTAATGCTCAAAATTTCCTTCAAAACTGGAATGAGGTGTTTTTTATCTTCAGCCAAACTAAATTTTGTTAATTTAGTATCTGTTTCTCCAGTAGGAAGGTCATCGTACGAAAAAACGTGGTCATCAAGGTCAGATGCCCCAATGCTTATTCTTAAATAACTCACACCAATATTATTCCCATCAATAGCAAATAATTCTTTTAAAATTTTCGCTCTTTCAGCAGCCGGCATTTGGCTTAAAAGTAGTGTACTTCCACCCGTAAGAGTATAGCCAAAACCATCCATTTTCTGAAAAGTTTTGCTATCATCTACATAAATACTGGGCGAAGTATTGCTAATTTTGCTAAAAGTTAGCGTATTTGATTGCTTTTGGAAAAGTACTGATTTGTCTTTATAGGTGAGCCAAGTTTCAATATTTTGGGCATTGCTTTGGAGTGTCCATGCACAAAGCAAAAGAGAGTAGAGTTTTTTCATCGTAGTTTTGTTTGAGTATTGAATAGGTGTGCAAGTTACATAAAATGCTTATTTTTTGAAATTTATCCAGTAAAGCTATTGAAGAAAGAATTGATGGTTTCACTTACAAAAAAGTGAAGTACCTAATACAGGCACCCCACTCTTACCAAACCAATTAAATTTGAAAATCTTCACTTACTGTCGGCTTGCTACCTCTCTTTTGGGTAGGGCTCTTTTAGGCTTTGTTTTTACAATTTTCGCTCGATTGGGTACTTTCTTTTCTTTTATAGTTTCTTCTTTTAGTTGTATTGCTGGAATTTCTACAACATCTGCATTGGGAGCGGCGGCTACTACTTCAGTTTTTAATTCTTGGGCTATCGTTTGGGGCTCAACACTTTGAGTAGGTGTAATTTCTACTTTAGGAGTCAAATTGGCCATTTTCGCCACTTCATCAATGCCACTTTGTGTTTTAGATACTTCACATTGCTTAATTGCATCATCAATTTCTTTGTAATTCCAGCCATCTGCTTTCCCTTGTTCGTAGAGCGAAATGGCTTTTTCAAGCATAAGATTTACCTCTTTTGCAGAAGTTTGTTTCAATGCTAATTTGTGCCAATAAGTAGCTTCTTCGACTGACATTTGAGCTAGCATCGGAGCATGAAAGTCATCGGGATTTATTTCGAGTAATTCTCTTAGCTTGGTTTTGGCATCATAGTATTGTTTTGATGCTTTTAAATCTAAGAACTGTTTGGTTAAGGCAATCGCCTGATTACAACGTTGGGCAAACTGATTTTCGCTTAGATTTGTACCATAAAGATTACGGTATAAAAAGAAAGCATGGTAATAATCGCCTTTTTTGAAAAGTTCGTCGGCATAAGCACGGTGAGTTTGAGCAAAGCTTGCAAAGGGCAAAAGTAAAGCCCAAAGAAGCACACGATTCATGGTTCTAAAGTACTTGTTCATTGTCTATTTTTTATGGGAATTAAGGGATAGAGCAAGTCAAGGTCTAATCATCGTGTAAAAAGGGAATTTTCGGTTTGAATAATAAGGGTCTTTGAAGTAAAAACGGAGAGAAAATAGACTTATTGTGAAGGAATAAAAAAATCCCCCTTCGAGATGAAGGAGGATTTTGCTTAAATTTTAGTTAAGTGCATGAGTGTCGCTAAGCCCCTAATGGTTCGGCGGGTTGTTCCTTTAATAAAAACTTCACCAGCAATCTCTGCTACGTGTTTTTCACGGTCAACGGTCATAACCGTAAATACCACTTCATAGTCAGTATCAACAAACATCGGAAAAAGATACTCGGTTTCTTGCTTCATATATATCGAACCTTCACCCGGAAACTCCATACCTAAAATACGTGTAAAGACACTACTACTGAGGTGCCCATGTATTATCGGACGCTTGAAACGAGTAGTAGCGGCATATTCGGCATTGAGGTGTAATGGGTTTTTATCGCCAGTTACTTCGGCAAAATTAATAACATCTTCTTGCGAAAAGCGGAATTCGTGGCGGTAAGTATCGCCTATTTCTAAAAGCATAAAAAATTCATTTTTATTGAATAATCGCCAAAAATAGCAAAAAAAAAGCCACCCCAAAAGGAGTGGCAGATTTTATTGCCCAATCGGGCATCAATCAAAAGCTATGTGTATTGAGTAATTTCGAATAGATAATTTATTTAATCAGATTAATATTCATTGCTGGGGTTGGAGCTTCTACACCCTGTGCATCAAATTGGCGTTTGATGTTTTCTTGCATGAAATAATAAACATCCCAATAGTGTTCGCTTTTGCACCAAGGTCTTACATCAAATTTAATAATGCCTATTTCCAAGCAGTTTACCAATACATCTGTTTCTTTACTTTTCAAAACCAATGAGCAGCTATTAGCTACCTCGTTTACCACTTTTTTTACTTTATCAATACTTTCCGAACCCGCTACATTGAATTGCATATCTACTCTAATTTCCCCTTGTCCAGAAATATTAGTGATTGGGCCAGAAGTAATGGAGCCATTCGGAATAATAATTTTTTTATTATCTAAAGTTTTCAAAACCGTAGTAAATACCTGAATTTCTTCCACTTCGCCCGTAAAACCTGCTGCTGAAATTAAATCACCGACTTTATATGGTTTAAAAATTAAGACTAAAACACCACTAGCAAAGTGGCTGAGGCTTCCTTGTAAAGCTAGGCCTACTGCTAAGCCAGCTCCTCCGATAAGGGCTACAAATGAGGTAGTTTCAATGCCAAACATACCCGCAACCGTGATTAGTAATACAACTTTGAGAAGTACGCTAATAATTGAACCTAAGAAAGGAATCACGCTCTCATCTACATGGTGATTTCGTAAAACTTTTTGTAGCAAATTTGAAATCCATGAAATTAATTTTAAGCCTATAATTAAGGTAATGATGGCTAGAAGAATTTTAGGGGCATAAAGCAAAGCCATCGACAAGAATTGGTCGGTATATTTATCCATAAATAGCAAAAATTGTTTTATTATGCTATTATGACTTTAAGTGCTCAATGAAGTAACAAAAAAATATAAAATACTTGAATTATGGACAAACGTTTGCAATCTAATAAATCTATCGATATTATGCTTTTTTGGATGTATTAGTGATTTAATTGGCTTTAAAAATTTTGAAAAATCTTAATAAATCCTGTTAAAATACTATTTTTGAAGAGGTTTATGGCTTATTAAAACAATAAAACATACCACCCAATCTATTCAAAACAAATATTACGAAACTTATGATTTACACCGTTAAAAGGCTGGGACTTATACTTCTTTGTTTCAGTTTATTTAATCAATCTTTCTCGCAAGAAAAAATACCGTTGCCAGAACATCCACGACCCGATTTCGAACGTTTAGAATGGCAAAATCTAAATGGTAACTGGGCTTTCGAATTTGATAAAAAAGATGAAGGCGAAAAGGCTCAATGGTTTAAAGGAACGAAACCTTTTACAAAAACTATTTCGGTGCCATTTCCTTGGGGGTCGCCGCTCTCTGGCGTAAAAGATGAGGCTGATATTGCTTGGTATAGCAAAAAAATTACCGTTAAACCTGAATGGAAAGGTAAACGCGTATTTGTTACAATTGGAGCCTCTGATTGGAAAACAACTGTTTGGCTCGATGGTAAAGAATTAGGTAGCCATGAAGGTGGTTATACACCATTTTCATTTGAGTTGACCAATATCAAATATGGTTCACCACAAAATTTGGTAATCAGAGTAGATGATAAACGCCGTGAATTTACACTTTATGGTAAACAAGGCTATGGAAATGCTCGTGGATTATGGCAAACGATTTATGTGGAGGCTCGTGGACAGAATTTCGTTGATGCTCTACATTTTACCCCTGATATTGATAAAAAACAGGTAAAAGTAACAGCCTATTTGCCGACTTCACCCGTAAAAGACCTTGACGTAGAATTAACTATTGGGGCTGGAAATCAGAAAGTGGTAGTACATGAAGTATTTCCGAAAGGTAAAACTGAGTATTCGTTTGTTGTACCGATGCCAGCCGCTCGTTTATGGACACTTGAAGACCCATATCTTTATGATGCCAGCTTAAAATTAGGTGATGATGTAGTGAAATCTTACTTTGGAATGCGTAAGATTTCAACAGTAAACTTACCCAATACGAATTACAAGTATATTGCCCTCAACGATAAACCAGTGTATATGCAATTGGCTCTTGACCAATCATATCATCCAACAGGTTTTTATACTTTCCCAACAGATGAGTTTATGAAAAATGAAATCCTTTTGGCTCGCAATATTGGCCTAAATGGAATTCGTACGCACATCAAAGTTGATGTTCCTCGTAAGCTATATTGGGCTGATAAATTGGGTGTTTTGGTGATGTCTGATTTGCCAAATTTCTGGGGCGAACCTGATAAAAATGCACAAAAAGAGTCGGAATTTACACTTCGTGAAATGATTAAGCGTGATTATAATCACCCTGCAATTTTCTCATGGATTACTTTCAATGAAACTTGGGGTCTGAGAACCAAGCAAGAAATTAATGGCAAAAAGCAAAATATTTACCTTCCTGAAACACAAAAATGGGTAGCCTCTGTTTATCGTTTAGCTAAATCATTGGATGCTACTCGTCTGGTAGAAGATAATTCGATTTGCTGTGGGGCTGGTCATACAGAAACCGATATTAATTCATGGCATGAATATTTACCGGGTTCTGGCTGGGAAAAACACTTAAAGACAATTGACGAGAATACATACGTAGGTAGCCAATTTCATTATGAGAAAGGCTACTTACAAACCGATGTGCCAAACATCAATTCTGAATGTGGCAATGTTTGGGGCTATGAAGGTAGTACTGGAGATGTTGATTGGAGTTGGGATTATCACCGAATGATTAATACTTTCAGAAAATATCCTAAAATTGCAGGTTGGCTTTATACTGAGCACCATGATGTAATCAACGAATGGAATGGCTATTATCGCTTCGACCGCTCTGAAAAAGAAACAGGTGTTGGCGAATTAGTAGATGGAATGGGTATTAAAGATTTTCATGCAGATATTTATCTTTCTACAGGAAATGAAATTAGCCGTAGTGTGAAGCCCAAAGAGGAGGTAACCGTTCCTTTGTATATGTCGGTCATGACTGATAAAAACTTAGGAAACAGCCTAAACTTGAAAGTAAGCCTTTACGGTTATGATGCTCTTGGACAAAAGAAAACTTGGGGAAGTTTTAGTAAGACAGTGCCTTATGCCCCTTGGTTACAAAAAGAAATTGAATCACTGAAACTTACTATGCCTGATGAAAAATCGGTGGTAATTGCTGCTTTGGTTTTAGAAGATAATGCAGGAAATGTTGTACACCGTAATTTTACCACTTTCATAGTAGAAGGAAGTACACCAACCGAAATGACTTTATTGAACGGTAAAAAAGCCAAATTGGTGAGTATCGAACCTAAAAACTTCAGCAATGCTCAGTGGAGCAAAAAACAATGGAATGTTTTAGATGGTCTGAAAGTAAATGGAGCAGGAAGTGGATTTTTTGAGTACAAAATCAAAGTTCCAACTGATACAAAATTCGAAAGTGCTTCATTTGTTGCTGAAGTTGCTTCGAAGCAACAATTTGCAAAAGATATGGATAAAAAATTGGCAGGAAATGAAGATTATATGTTGGGGGCTATCGCAGAGCCGAGTCAAAATAAAAATGCCTACCCGATGACCGATACTTCAAGATATCCAAGTGCAGTTTCGGTAAGTATCAATGGCGTTTTTGCTGGTAGATATGATCTGAGTAATGACCCTGCCGACCACCGTGGAATTCTTTCGTGGCATAATCAACCGCAAGACCGTAAATTATACGAAGCTGGTTCTTATGGATATCGCTTAGGGGTAAATATTCCACAAAAAGCACTTGAAGTTGCTCGTACAACGGGCGAATTTGTAGTTAGACTTGAAGTAGATGGAAGCTTACCTGGTGGTTTAGCTATTTATGGTGATAAGTTTGGTCGCTACCCAATGAATCCAACTATATTGTTGGTTGGTAATTAATATTTTGGAGAGATATCCAATCAAAAATAGGAGTTTGCTCTTGCAAACTCCTATTTTTGATTTTTACCCTCTTTCAAAAAAATCATTGATTATTTTTGGGAGTAGGGGCTGGGTTAATGATTACATCCACCGGACGGCGAGGGCTTGCTACCGATGGAGATTGTTGTGTGCCTGCATTTGCTGGTTGTTGCTGCATTTCCACCAATGTTGGTTGTGGAGTTGTATTTGGTTCTTGTGGCACTTTCGTATCTTTAATGGCCGCTTCACATTGTTTAATAGCGGTCATTGATTCATTCATGAGTCCTTCTTTGGCTGCTTGATAATAAAATGACATGGCTCTTTTGAGCATATCGGCTGTAGCAGCTGGCGTACGCTGACGCATGGCCAAACGTTGTAATTCTGCTCCTTGTGCCAAAGTAATGTGTGCAATTTGCCCACGATTAGGGTCATCTGGGTTTATAGCTACCAATTTTAATAGATTTTCTTTGGCAGGTTGGTATTTTTGTAGAGCAAAATAATCTTTGAATTTTTGAGTTAAATATAAGGCATGGGAGCTATTTTTAATCTGGTCAGTAATCTGACTTGAGGCCTCAAATTCTGGTAGTTGGGCACATTCACGATACTTAAAGAAAGCATCCCAATAACGCCCTGTCTTGAAATATGTATCTGCCTCATCGAGCATGTATGCACGCGATATTTGGGCATTACTTCCTAATGGAAGTAAAATAATCCAAGAGTTCAGTGTAATAAACCGAAGCAGTTTCATAACTTTATATTAGATTTTAGCCAATAAATTAACAATAAATTGAACGTAAAGGTTTAAATCTCAATAGGTTATATAGTTTTTAGTTTTGTGCTTCAATGCACCAAATATAACGCATTTTCATACAAAATTATTGAATACTTGAGATTAAATACAATTAAATTTTGCAAAAAATTACAGCTTACATAAAGGATTTTATTACTCGCAATACTGATTTAGACTTGATTGTGAATCCAAATGATTTTCCTGATACTCCGTATGATTTTATTTTTATACCACAACAGAAACTAGTCATTCATTGTATTTCAATCGGAATTGAGTTGGGCAGTACTTATTTCTTTCAAGAACTGAGTCATATCTTTACACCAAAGAATCTGAAAGTAATTCATCTTTGGGAAGATATTTGGTACTCCAAACAGCCAATTGTAGAGTCAAGACTTCGAGCTTTGCTCGGAAAAAGTGATACCATTCCAGCTCGTCTCACAAAGGTAAGTCGGATAGAAAAGCCCGTACTTGATAAATTCCTTGAGGATAATCATTTGCAAGGTAAAACCAATGCTAAACTTAAATATGGCTTATGGCTTCCAAAGCAGTATTTTAGGGTGCTTCATGATGAAAGTTTTAGATTAGAAATATCAGAGAAAGAAAGTCTTTTAGTGGCAGTGGCTTCTTTTAGTAATGCCAAAAAAATTGTGCGAGATGGACAAGTATTTCGCTCTTATGAAATGATACGTTTTGCTAATTATAAAGGCTTAACGGTGGTAGGAGGACTCAATAAATTGCTTAAAAAGTTTATAGAAGAAAACTCTCCCGATGATATTATGACTTACGCCGATGCCGATTGGTCGGATGGCTCGAATTATGAAAAATTAGGTTTTGAGCGAATTACTCAAACGCCACCGATTGCTTTTTGGGTTGATAAAGAAACTTTTACAAGAAAATATATTGAAGATACTATCGGAAAAGCAAATGTGTATAATGCTGGAAACTGGAAGTTTTTGATGAAGTTGAAAAATGCTTGAAACAATAGATAATAAATCATTGGTAGTAATTCTGGGGCCAACGGCTTCGGGAAAAACTAAGTTGGCGGTGAATTTGGCCGCGAAAATTGGCGGAGAAATCATCAGTGCTGATAGTAGGCAAGTGTATAAAGGAATGAATATTGGTACTGGAAAAGATTTTCAAGATTATTTGCCTGTATTTAAGCAAAATTCGGCGTGGCCAGCAGGAATTGAAGGTTTATATTTGGTGGATAATATCGAAGCAGGCGATAGTTATAATGTGGCATTTTTTCAGCGAGATTTCCAAAAAGCTTTTCAAGAAATCATTTCAAGAGGTAAAACACCAATTCTGTGTGGCGGAACGGGTATGTATATCGAAGCAGTATTACGCGATTATGAAGACACACAAGTGCCTATTGATGAGGAGTTTAGAGTGTTTCTAATAACCAAAACTGATGAAGAACTAACTTTAATATTTAAAGAAAAATATGCTTCGTTTTGTCCTAATTCCGATATTTCTACTCGAAAAAGGCTCATTCGAGCCATTGAGATTGGAAAGTGGAGGGCAAAGAATGGCAAGGGCGGTGAAAGGATATTAAACGCCATTGCTAATTATAAGATTCTTGTTTTTGGCATTGATATTCCAACTGAAATTCGGCGAGAACGAATCACAACACGATTAAAGATTCGCTTGAGTGAAGGAATGATTGACGAAGTGCGAGGCTTGCTTGAAAGTGGAATTTCCGCTGAAAAACTTATTTTTTATGGTTTGGAATATAAGTTTATTACAGAGTATTTGTTGGGAGAATTAGCTTATGATGAAATGGTAAAGCGACTCGAAATAGCCATTCATCAATTTGCTAAACGCCAAATGACTTTTTTTAGAAGTATGGAGCGTAAAGGGATTAAAATCAATTGGCTAGATGGCATGAAACCACTTGAAGAAATGACCGAACAATTACTCGGAATACTCAGAAATTAATATAGCAAAGACAATACACATTTTCTATTATTCATTTTTAATTTTCCATTCAATAATATGCGTACGGTAGCCATTTTTATTTTTGATGATGTAGAGGTTTTAGATTTTACTGGCCCTTTCGAGATTTTCGGTGTTGCTGGCAAGCAAAATGGCCAAAAAGGCTATTTTAATGTATTTACTGTTGCAGAAAAAAGCACAATTTCTGCTCGAAATAATTTAGTTATTACTCCTACCTATACCTTCGAAAACTGCCCGATACCCGATATTTTACTCATTCCGGGCGGTGGAGGCTTTAGACCTGATGGAACACCCTTTGGTTCGCGTAAAGAAATGAATAATCAACGCTTATTAGATTGGGTGAAAGCCATGAATGAAAAAGTAGAATTATTAATATCAGTTTGTACAGGCTCCTTAATTTTAGCTAAAGCTGGTTTATTGGAGGGGCTATCAGCCACTACCCACTACAAAGCAGTTGAGCAGATGAAAGAAGTTGCTCCAAATACCCAATTGTTTCCGCAAGAGCGTTGGGTAGATAATGGTCGAATAATATTGTCGGCTGGTGTTTCTGCTGGTATTGATATGTCGCTTTACGTGGTTTCGAAATTATACGGGCAATCGGCTGCTAGTGATACCGCTATCTATATTCAGTATGATTATTGGAAATAACCGTAACGATATTTCTTCACAAGAAAAATACAACTGATTTTAAGCGGAAACTTAAATGTTGTAATTGAGATTATTGTTTAAATACGGTGTTATTTTCGGAAAATATTTCACTTTTATCAGGTAATGTGGCAAAAAATAACATAATTTTAGCATAAAGTCTCATTGTAATTTTGAGGCGATATATTCCTGTACGCCTGCGTAATTTGTGGCACTAAACCACTCAAACGAATCTTGATTTTTAAACCATGTCATTTGACGTTTGGCGTATCTTCTCGAATTTCTTTTTAGAAGTTCTACCATCGTTTGGTAATCATATTGATTATCAAGGTATTCAAAAACTTCTTTATAGCCTACTGTTTGTAGTGCATTGTGGTGGCGATAATCAATCAAGGCTTTCACCTCTTCCATCAAACCATTTTTCAACATTAAATCCATCCGAAGGTTTATTCGCTCATAAAGCTCTTCTCTTGGACGCTCGATTCCGATTTTTATTATATTAAAATTTCTTTCAATAGGATGTTTCTTATGAAATGACGAAAAAGGTCGACCGGTACTCAAACAAACCTCTAAAGCACGCACAACCCTTTGTGAATTTTGGAGGTCGGCGGTGACACAATATTCGGGGTCGAGTTTGCGAAGTTCATCAGCCATTTTTTCTAACTCACCATTTTCTAAACGCTGCATCAATGCTTCACGCAAAGCCAAGGGAGCTTCGGGCATTTCATCGAGACCATCCGTAATAGCTTTTACAAAAAGCCCCGAACCACCTGTCATGATAGCAACTTTTTTTCGCTTGAAAATATCATTTTGGAGTAAATGAATGGCGTCTCTTTCAAAGTCTCCAGCACTATAATATTGGTTAATATGATGCGAATCAATGAAATGATGCACCACTCCAGCCATTTCTTGAAGCGTTGGTTTGGCAGTGCCGATACTTAATTCTTTATAAAATTGGCGTGAGTCACACGAAATTATTTCAGTATCAAGAGCTTGAGCCAGCTTGACACACAAATCAGTTTTGCCCACAGCCGTTGGGCCAACGATAATGATTAAGTTACTTTTTATACAAGATTCAGTCAAATTTTTAGAAATAGACATTCAAAAATAAAGGATAATTTAAAATGAATAATTGTGCCCCAAAATATACGCTACTGAATGGATTTCACTCCAATTATTCAAATGAATACTTTCTAAATAATAAAAAATGAAGCATTTCATAAAATTAGCCCTAAATTTATTCACTCATTTGCTCATTCACTAATTCATCATTGAAATTCTATGGAATTTTTGCTTTTTCTTGTGGCGATTGCCATCGGTGGAATTGCCGCTTGGCAGGTTTTTAATTGGATGTACGGCAAAAAACTACGTGATAATAAAGATGAATTACGTAAAGAATCAACACTTTTATTGGAGCGAATTGAGAAAGTATTTAAAGTGGTGATGGCCGAAGGGTATTTCACCGAAATATATGACCATAGCAGCAAAAAGGAGTTAATGGGATTTTTTAAAGTCAATAAAAAGGCTTTGGTGGTGGCACGTGCAAAAGTATCGGTTGGCTTTGATTTTGGAAAGATGAAAGTGAGAAGAGATGAGAATAGTAGAAAGTTATTGGTGGAGCAATTTCCAGAAGCAGAGATTTTATCAATAGATACTGATTATAAATTTTATGACATTGACCAAGGTTGGCTACATAAATTTAATCATGAAGATTATACGAATATATTAAATGAAGCTAAAAAATTGATGCAAGAAAAAGCACTAACGAGCGATTTACCAAAAGTTGCCAATCGACAAATTGGGTTGATGGTGAATCAGTTAGCTGCATCGATGAATTGGGAATTAGAATTTAAGCAATTACCAAATTCTGAGCAAAAAACACTTGCTGAATTGACAGATTTTCAAGAAGAATCGTAAGGGCGTATACGATACGCCCTTGCAAAAGCCTATTTTTTCAATAATTTGAATAATAATTCAGGTTCATTAGTAGTGATAAACTCAAATTTTTGAGCAAGTAAATTTTTCATTTCTGCTTCATCATTTACTGTCCAAGCATTTAAAATGAGCTTATTTTTCAGAGCAGCCTCCGCCCAAGTTGGATTTTTCTTGAAAACCGAAAAATGGTAATCAATTCCATCTATTTTATCAGCTAAAATTTGCTCAGGCGATTTATCTCCGTTTAAGTGCTGCGTGCTAGCATCGGGTTTTACTTCTTCAATTCGCTTCAAAATATCATAATCAAAACTGATATACACTGTTATTGCTTCAGCATTTAGGTCTTTTACAAGTTTCAAAACCTTATCAGCAATCAATTTTCCTCGCTCTTTACTTGCCGAGGGTTTGATTTCACAGACAAGTCTTGTGGTTTTGTTGTTTTCCTTTCCTGCCAAAATATATTCCCTCAAAGTGGGTAGTTTTTCACCGTTCGAGAGCGGTGTTTTTGCCAATTCGGCGTAGGTAGTTTTCTCAATATCTAATTTATTATAATGCGGGTCGTGGTTGATGATGAGCGAATCATCAAGTGTCATTCTTACATCAAATTCTGAGCCCGTACAACCTAATCTGATGGCTTCTTTGAGAGAAGCAATAGAGTTTTCGGGAAGATTTTGTGCTTTCCAAGCACCACGATGAGCCACTACAGGGTTATCTGCAAATTTAATGTTTGATGAACTGTTTTTTGAAACTTTACAAGCATTTAGAGCAATAATTGATGATAGTAAAAGAATACTTTTTTTCATGTCGTGATTTTTTTGATAAAAGTACAAAATGTCAGAAAAAAGGAGAGGTTTTGAAACAAAAGATAATAATTAACCTTTCAGCCACATCGGATTACTCTCTAAAACTTTTGTATAGATCTCGCAATTTTCGTCATGTGCATGAGGCAAATAGCCGATGCTCATGAGAAATTCATTGACAATTTCTCCACCTGTAAACTTAAATGTTTTCTTGAATAGCTTTATCCATTCAGTTTTTGTTTTCGGATGATGCGATGACAACCAATTTCCAAATGAACCGTGTTCTTTTTGGATAATCAGAATTGTTTTGGCATTTTCTATGGCTGCATTGATTTTTAGTCGATTTCTGATAATTCCTGCATCAGCCAAGAGTCGTTCTCGGTCAAAATCGGTGTAATTTGCTACTTTTTGTACATCAAAATTATCATAAGCTTCACGGAAAGAAATTTCTTTGCGTAAGATAGTTTCCCAGCTAAGTCCAGCTTGATTAATTTCGAAGATGAGGCGACAAAAAAGTTCATTATCATCATGAATCGGGAAGCCGTATTGTTGATCATGATAGGCTTTGTGAAGAGCCTTTCTTTCATGCGACATCGTTTTGATAGCTGTGCAGTAAGACATTTTGGTTGAAGAGGTTTTTATAAAATATAGAATGAACCATCTCAATTTTTGAAATAAAAAACGCCCTTTTGGGGCTAAATATGGGTACCAGATGCTTGTTAGAAAGGTTAGTTTTGAAAAAATGAGTTCCATAGGAAAGAACCATTTAACTACATTGGCCGTTCCTATGGAACTCAAAATTAAAACACACTATTTTATCGTACGAGCGTCTCTACCTATATTTGACCCTTAACAGGCTTTTTTAATTAGAGACAAATAGGTTTTTAGAAACTTAAAAATTAGCCCCGAGAAGCATCGAAGTTGTTCGCAACTCCGACCCTATCTAAAGTTTAGGAAACTTAAAAAGTAGCTCCGAGGGGAATCGAAGTTGTCCGCAACTCCGACCCTATCTAAAGTTTAGGAAACTTTAAATTAGCTCCGAGTTGCATCGAAGTTATCCGCAACTCCGACCCTATCTAAATTTCAGGAAACTTAAAAAGTAGCTCCGAGGGGAATCGAACCCCTATCTAAAGTTTAGGAAACTTCTATTCTATCCGTTGAACTACAGAGCCATTTATATTAAAGGAGCGAAAAATCTTTCACTCCTTTATTACTGCAACAAATTTATAAAGAATTTTGTTTTCGATGCATTATTCTACACCAATTTCATCAACAAATAACCAAGCAGGGTTTCCTTTTCCGGGATGATTGGCAGGAAGTGGGCCATAATTCTGAGCCACAACTCTAATAAAGCGTCCTTTTTTACCTTCTGCTCCAATACTTAATTGTTGAACTACCTTTTGTTCTCCATCTAAATTACCTAAAGGCATCTTTTGGACACTCGTAAATTTCTTTCCATCTTCTGAAACCAAAACTTCTACATCACGCGGAAGCATAATCCATGAAGAACTTGCTCGCAAGAAGGCAAACGAGACTTTTTGAACTGCCATCACTTGCCCTAAATCAATTGTTACATCAAGGTTTTTTCCTTCAAAACCTACCCAAGTATCAAAATTATTAGCTTCGCCTTTTACACCATTAGTGAGTCCGTAAGTTTCACCTCCAGTATAACTTTTGGGTTGATTCACCAAAGTATATTTTCTGCCAGTTGATTTATTTATGTAATAATACTTACTAATTTCTTTACCCAATTTTTCACCTTTAGCTGAGAAAGTTAAAGCTCTAATGTTGGCATCTTGGGTTACCACAACACCTGTTGAGGGTTGATATAAAAGCGAACTCGCCGTCGGTTCAGTACCATCAATGGTATATCTGATTTGTGTGTCTTTGTCGGCATTTTGAAGTTTTAAGGCTACTTGACTTTTTGCATTTACCGATGATGTTATTTTTACATCATAATAGGCAGTTGAGTAATTAACCGCTAAATATTTCAAACGTTCGAGATGCGTTATCAGGCGATTAGTGAAATCAGTATAATTTTTAGCCGACGTCTGGCTCCAGCCAACTTCGGCTAATGCTGTTGCTCTCGGAAAAACCATATATTCTGCGTGGCTTGGTGTAGCAATATATTCCGTCCAAACATTTCCTTGTACCCCTAAAATATGTTTTGCTTGTTCGGGAGTGATACCTTCAGGAATTGGGTTATAAGCATACACTTTTTCAAGAGGCAAATAACCACCAATAGCCACTGGCTCAGAAGATGGGTCTGACTGATAAGCATCTAAATAACAATGGCTACCTGGAGTCATGATGGCATCGTGGTTTTGTTTAACAGCCTCTATGCCTCCTTCAATACCACGCCACGACATAATGGTTGCGTTAGGTGAAATACCTCCTTCTAAGATTTCATCCCAGCCAATCATCTTTTTGCCTTTTGAGGTCAAGAATTTATCAATACGCTTAATGAAATAACTTTGTAATTCATGCTCATCTTTTAGACCTTCTTTTTTCATTAAATCTTGGCAAAACGGACTGTTTTTCCAAGAAACTTTTGGACACTCATCGCCACCAATGTGTACGTATGTGCTTGGAAATAAGCCAATTACTTCGGTTAGTACATTTTCTAAAAATGTAAAAGTTTGTTCAGTTGGACAAAATACATCATCATAAACACCCCATTTAACCCCGACTTCATATGGGCCTTTCGAACAACCCAATTCTGGATACGATGCCAATGCTGCTAATGCGTGGCCGGGCATTTCTATTTCTGGAATTACATTTACAAATTTCTTTTCAGCATATTTTACTACCTCCTTGATTTGCTCTTGTGTGTAGTAGCCACCGTAAGGTTTGCCATCGAATCGTTGGTCTGAGTAATGTCCTTCCATTGATTCTTTGCGTTTTGACCCAATTTCGGTCAGTTTTGGATATTTTTTTATCTCAATTCTCCAGCCTTGGTCATCGGTTAAGTGCCAATGAAAAGTGTTCATTTTATGTAAGGCTAGTAAATCAATGTATTTCTTTACAAAAGAAACAGGAAAGAAATGACGACCTACATCGAGCATCAAACCACGGTACTGAAATTGTGGATGGTCATAGATTGTGCAGTTCGGCACCTGCCATTGGATATTTTGAACGGGCGAACTACTGTAAATTTGAGTCGGTAATAGTTGTAAAAGGCTTTGAAGTGCGTAAAATTCGCCTTTGGCCGTTGCTCCTGTGAGAATAATGCCGTTATCTTCTACTTTCAGTGTATAATCTTCTTGTAATAACGTTTTATCACCAACTTTGCTTGTTAGCGGCATGAAAACAATAGCTTTACTAGACGGATTTCCCTCAAATTCTTCGATATTGAGTGCAAATCCCGCAGTAATTTGGAAGCGTTCGGCCAAAAGTTCAGCTAATGGTCTTAAATCTGAGTTATTTTTAGGAATCAGAATTTTGGTTTGGGCATTTACAATAAAAGAACCATTGGCTGTGGTCAGTTGAGTAGGTTTGGGAATAATAGCATATTTGTTTTGTGCAAAGCTACCAAAGGCATACGCCACAAGGCATAGTAAGCCGAAAATTTTCTTCATGATAAATATGGAGAGGTTATTGAATTTTTTAGGAAAACGAAATACGGCTTTTCATGGTATAATTGCAAACAAAAATTTATTTTTTTATTTTTGTTGATAATGATAAATTATTTTAATAATTATTTATTAAGTTATGAATGAAAAATACCACAGCAAGGTGGGCTATTATTTTGAAACATTAATTTTGAAAAATCCCTCAAATTCATTGTATTTTGTATTATATAACATAAATAATGGCAACCTATATTGCAGATGAAATTTCAATCAATCCAGAAATTTTGGTGGTTAAGTCTATTAACAGGGGTATGAGGATAACGGTACAGACTGTTCTTGAGTTTTTATATGCTGGAACAAGCAAGGAAGAAATTTTAAAACAATATCTGATGCTATAAACAGAAGATATTGATACCTGAATGCAGTTGGCTATAAAACTGATTGAAAACAAGTATATTATCAAGGAAATAAAAGAATGAAATAAAAGAATTAGCATGATTGAAATAGAGTATTTGATTGACGAAAATTTTCCATATTGTTTTTCTGTATGGAAAGATAATAACCAATTTGACATAAAGTATGATGATCCTGATGAGAATATTTGAGAATATGGCAAGGTAAATAATTTATCCATTATTACTTAGGACTTTCGCTTGGAGATATTTAAAGAGCTTGAATTTTCGGTTTTCTTAATT
>OFDC01000407.1_pt1 | contig 33713 bp, 29 predicted proteins | sample 1520941 | NCBI WGS metagenome assembly OFDC01 (sample SAMEA94258168, study PRJEB24077) | hot springs metagenome | biome: Aquatic biome; feature: Water | place: India | collected 2012-12-06 | depth 5 m | reverse complement strand
AGATGACCACCGCGCTGCTCGACCGCATCACCCACCATTGCGATATCGTCGAGACAGGCAACGACAGCTGGCGCTTCAAAAACCGCAGCTGACCCAGCCAGAAAACCGCCTTCGCGCTGCTGACGCCTCCGGTCGGGCTACGCCCTCCCTACGCCGCCAGCAGCGCGAAAACCGCGCCCAGCATCAACCACCCAACATCTCAGCAAGGGGGTCCCTTTTGCGCGCCGATAGGGGGTCCCGATTGAACGCCGATTGACACCTTCGTGCAGCTACGCGCTCAGGCGCAATCAAGGTGGACTTTGCGCTGGTAATAGGCACTGCAAAGCGCCATAGGGCGCGCATGAAACTGCTTCATAGGGCCGTTCACAAGCTTGCGCGCAACCCGTGGTTTGTGATCGGGGTTATCCTGCCCGTGCTGCTGAGCGCGATCTACTATTTCGGCATTGCTTCGGATCAATACGTTTCCGAATCCCGTTTCGTCATCAAAGCCCCCAATCAGCGAGGGGCGCAAACCACCTCCTTCGCCAATCTGATCCAGTCGACGGGACTATCAAGCGGGCAAGAACAGTCGAATCAGGTGATCGACTTTGTGCGGTCACGGTCAGCTTTGCGGACCATCGAGAAACAGATCGATGTCGAGAAGGCGTACGGAAACTCCTCGATCGACTGGCTGTCGCGCTTCCCGCGGTTCTGGCAGCAGGACGCGTTCGAGGATCTCTACGACTATTATCGCGGTAAGGTTGAGGTCAGCCGCGACAGCGAGACCGGCCTTGTCGTTCTGCGCACCATCGCCTTCTCACCCACAGACGCCGCGTCGATCAACGCGCACCTGCTTCAGCAGAGCGAGACGCTCGTCAATAAGCTTAACGAGAACGCGCGCACCAAGGCGATCTCAGAAGCGGAGAACCGCGTCGTGGAGGCGCAGGCCCGCGTCAACGCGGCGCTCAAAGCCGTGTCCGACTATCGCAGCCAAGCGCGACTCGTGGAGCCGCTCAAGGAAGCCACCGGCGTCGTCGAGATCGCGAACCGGCTGATCGTGGAGCGCGCGGCGCTGGAAGCGCAACTCTCCACGGTGCGCCAGGTGACGCCGGACCACCCCTCGATCCCGGTGTTGCGCGAGCAGATCGCCTCGCTGACGCGGGAGATCGATCGTCAGAATTCGCGCCTGGTGGGCGGCGGCACTAACACGATCAGCCGCAAGCTCCCGGATTACGAGGCGTTGGTGCTCGAGCAGGAACTTGCCTCCCAATTGCTGGTGCTGTCGCAGACATCCCTCGAACAAGCCCGCACCGAGGCGCTGAAGCAACAGTTCTATCTCGAGCGGGTGGTCGAGCCCAACGTTCCCGACCTTCCGGAGTACCCGAAGGGTATCAAGACGGTCCTCACGATCCTCGGCTTCACGCTGTGCCTCTACTTCGTCATCTGGATGTTCGTGGTCGGCATCCTCGAGCACGCTCCCGAGGACTGATAAGGTGCCCCCGCTGCGTCAGGGCTGGGACATTCAGGTGCGCGTGATCGGCGCGCTGATGCTGCGCGAGCTGACCACGCGCTTCGGTCGCGAGAATATCGGTTTCCTGTGGATCATGGCCGAACCGCTGCTGTTCGCGGTGCTCGTCGGCCTGCTCTGGCGGGCGTTGAAGGGGCCGACCGATTTTGGCGTCGACGTTATCGCTTTCGTCGTGACCGGATACATTCCACTGGTCCTGTTCCGCTCGTCCATGGGCAGAGGGGTCAAGAGCTTCACGGCCAACGGCAGCCTAATGTACCATCGACAGATCAAGATCCTGGATCTTCTGCTCGTGCGGTTCGCCATCGAACTCATCGGTCACACGATGGCATATTTCTTCATCGGGGTGGTTCTCGGCGTGCTGGGCATATTCCCGTGGCCCTATGACATCGGCTTCCTTTTGCTTGGCTGGTTCTACTTCGCACTGTTCACGTTCTCCTCGATGCTCGTGGTCGCCGCGCTCAGCGAGATGAGCGAGACCGTCGAGAAGTTCCTGCCTGTGTTCACCTACCTGATGATTCCCCTGTCGGGCACATTCTTCCTCGTCAGCGCGCTTACACCTGAAGCCGCAGCGGTGGCGCTCTACTCGCCGCCCGTGCACGGCATGGAAATGATGCGCTACGGCGTGTTCGGCCCCTCGATCGATCCGCGGTTCGAGTACCTTTACCCGCTGGGCGTCTGCCTCGTCCTGATGGTGCTTGGCCTTCTGCTGTGCCGGCTCGTCCGCAAACGCCTGGTGATCGAATGATCGACTGTCAGGACGTGCACAAGTCCTATCGCTCCGGATCTGGTCGCCACAGGGTGCTGAACGGGGTCGACCTCACCATCGGAAGGGGCGAGAAGGTCGCCCTGCTGGGGCGAAACGGTGCTGGCAAATCGACGCTCATAAAACAGATCGGCGGGGTGGAGCTTCCCGACCGCGGACGGATCGTCCGCGGCATGAGCAACAGCTGGCCCATCGGGTTCAGCGGCGGCTTTCAGGGAAGCCTCACCGGCTACGACAACGCACGCTTCATCGCCCGGATCTACGGCAGCAGCATGGCGGAGATCAAAGGCTTCGTCGAGGAGTTCTCGGAACTCGGCTCTGCGCTGAAGCGGCCGGTGCACACCTATTCCTCAGGGATGCGCGCTCGCCTCGCTTTCGCCTTGTCTCTGGCAATCGAGTTCGACTGCTATCTGATCGACGAGGTCATCCTAGTCGGCGACAAGAACTTCCAGCGGAAGTGTCACACCGAGCTGTTCGAGAAAAGGGCAGATCGCGCGATGGTAATCGCGAGCCACGACATGAACATCATCAACGAGGTTTGCGATCGCGCCGTGATCATCAGGGATGGCATCGCCCACCCTTACGATTCGGTGGCCGGCGCGATCCAGGAATACAACAATCTCTGACCGCCAGAACTCGCGGCCCGCCCGTTCCTGACGATCGATCGACAGGTGGGGCACGACCAGCGCTCCATCCTCACCCGAGCCTGGATGCGCCGATGGCCGTGGCGCGGAGGAAACTCACGCCATAGGCGCCGATGGGCACCGGATGCGACTGACGCCATGCGGCACAAGCAGGGTGTTCGCCGGCTAACCTTGCCCGTTTGCAATGACGTCGCGTTCCACTTCCGGCGTGCCCTCGGTCGGTTTGCGGAGAAGTTTCAAAACTTCCTCTCCCAACCATGCGGCGCGCTTACCGCTGTCGCTTTCGGTGTAACACCTCAACTCCGGCGCATTCCCGCTGGGGCGCAGATGGATGATGTCGCCACCATCGAAAGTGATCCGCAGGCCATCCGTCTCGTCCCTGGCGACGGCACGGCCTGCAAGGGAACCGAACATTTCCGTAAGCCGCGCCAGAACGGCGGCATCGTCCCCCTCCGTCAGCCCGGCGAGCAAGGCTTGGCTGCGGGCGGTGGCATAGTTCTGCAGGCGCTCGCTGTAGGTGTAGCGGGGGGGAAGCCCGGCAGCCAGGTCGGACAGTCTCACTCCCCGCCTGCGCGCTTCCGCCAGCACCGTGATCATCGGCAGGACCGCGTCGCGTGTCGGCAGGGGCGCGATCCGGCGGCCTTGGAATTCGGCAGGCGTCGCGAGCAGAAAGCCGCCGTTCGCCTCGTATCCGCACACCGTTCGGTACCCTTCGGCAAGGAGGTCGTTCATCCGCTCGATAACGAAAGGCGATCCGATACGCGTGCGCCGGACGGTCTTGAACAGGCCCGAGAGTTCCACCGCGCTGTTGCAGCTTACCGGAGTGCTGACCCCCTCGATCCCGAGACCTGCGGCGCAGAGTATGCCCAGGATGTCTCCGCGCAGCCACGCCCCGCTCTCGTCCGCGAGCAGCGGGCGGTCGGAATCGCCGTCGCTCGAGAGGATCGCGTCGAGGTTCAACGTCTGCGCCCATTCGCGTGCGAGTTCCTGATCCTCGGTCCTCACCGCCTCGGTGTCGACAGGGATGAAGGTGTCTGACCGCCCGAGGGGAATGGCCTCGCCTCCGAGCGCGCGGATCAGACTGGTGAGGATGTCGCGCCCGACGGCCGAATGCTCGTAGACACCGAGCCTCATGCCAGCGAGCGCCTGCGGACCGAAGGCATCGACATAGCGCGCAAGATAGGGCGACGCGACGTCGGTCACTTCACCGGGCTGCTCGGCGAGGCGCAATCCTCCGTCGCCGTCGAAGATATCGGGCAGCACGACCGTCTGCGCACGGATGCCCTGTTCATCCGATTTCAGCACTTCCCCATCCGTGCGGTTGAACTTGATCCCGTTGCGATCCGCAGGAATGTGGCTGCCGGTCACCATCAGCGACGGCATGGATTGAGCGAAGGCATAGGCGGCGACGGCAGGCGAGGGCACGAGGCCGCAATTCACGACCGTACCGCCCATGTGCCTGATGGCCGCCGCGCACGCGGCCATGATGCGGGGGGTCGAGGGCCGCAAGTCGCCGGCCACTGCCACGGGCCGCCCTTTCGCGAACTGCCCCAGCGTGTCGAGGTGCTGCAGGAAGGCGGCGGTGTAGGTGAAGCAGACCTGATCGGTCATCGACGACATCAGGCCTCTCGCGCCGCTCGTCCCGAAGGCGACGCCGGAGCGTGTCATGAGTTCATCGATGGATACCACTTGCGTCATGGATGCGCCGTCCCACTCTTTCGGATTTCCACCAGGATGCCGGGTTGCTACGAGGCCGTTTCCGTCAGGCGTACCGGACGGCGACGCCTTGCTTCAGTCGGCGAGCATCCATGCGACCGTGTCCCTGAGCGAGGGCATTTCCACCTCGCCGATGACCGATTCCAGCCTTGCCCGGCTGCCGCACAGCATTCTTACCTCGTCAGGGCGGACGAAAGCGGGATTGACCCTCACCTCCATCCGGTGCCCCGTCAGCTCGGCCGCGAGGTCGAGAACCTCACTGAGTGTCCGCGCCTCGCCCGAACACACGTTGAACAGTCCGCCGAGGGCCTGGGGGGCCTCCAGAAGGCGCGCATAGCTATCGACAACCGCCCGCACGTCGGAAAAATCGCGCGCGACATCGATGTTGCCGAGTTCGATGGTCTCGCTGCATGCCTTCGCATGGGCGACGATCTTGGGGATGATGAACTGCTCGGACTGCCCTCGCCCGGTATAGTTGAAGGGCCGCACGGTGATGATCGGGAGGCGATCGGAATAGAGCCCGGCGAGCATTTCGCAGGTCAGCTTGGTGATCCCGTAGTCGTTCGCGGGTTCCGGCGCGACGCTTTCGTCGAGCACGCCTTCGCGGCGATTGCCGTAGACGTTGGCGCTGCTGGCGAGCAGCACCGCGGAAGGCGCAGTGCCCGCCGTCGAGAGCGCCTGGAGCAGATTGCGCGTTCCGAAGATATTCGCGCTGTAAAGCTCCGAGGCATCGCCGTGCGCCACGAATGCGATGGCCGCGAGGTGGACCACCTTGTCGGGCCGCACCTTGGCGATCACGTCAGAGAGGGTGGGCAGGTCCCGCAGGTCAGCGACGTGGGTCGCCTCCAGCAGGTCCTGCCCGTCCTCCGCAGGACTGTGGACGAGACCATGGAGCTCATGACCGTCCCGGGCCAGACGTTCGACGAGATGTCGGCCCGTGAAGCCATTGGCTCCGGTGATGAGAATCCGACCCACCGTGCTGCTCAGAAAGAGAAGCCGGCCGTGTTGCGGCGAATGTCGGCCTCGACCATCATCCGGCAGAGCTCCTCGAGCGAGGTCTTGGGCTCCCAGCCGAGCTTTTCCCTGGCCTTCGCCGGATCGCCGATCAGCAGATCCACTTCGGCGGGACGGTAGAATGCCGGATTGATCCGCATCACCGTGCGCCCGGTCGCCGTGTCCACCGCGGTTTCCGCCTCGTCTTTGCCGCTGAATTCGACCGTAATGCCGGCAGCCGTGAAGGCCATCTCGACGAAATCGCGAACCGTCTCGGTCCGATTGGTGCCGAGCACGTATGTGTCCGGCTCGTCGGCCTGCAGCATCCGCCACATGCCCTCGACATACTCCTTGGCGAAGCCCCAGTCGCGCTTCGCATCGATATTGCCGAGTTCGAGGCAATCGAGCTTGCCCAGGCTGATCTTGGCGACGCTGTCGGTGATCTTGCGGGTCACGAATTCGCGGCCGCGCAGCGGACTCTCGTGGTTGAACAGGATGCCGCTGCTGCCGAAGATGCCGTAGCTTTCACGGTAGTTCACCGTGATCCAGTGAGCGTAGAGCTTCGCGACGCCATAGGGGCTTCGCGGGTAGAAGGGCGTCGTTTCCGTCTGCGGGATCGCCTGCACCTTGCCGAACATCTCCGAGGTGCTCGCCTGGTAGAAGCGGATCGCCGGGTTGACGATGCGGATCGCCTCGAGGAGGTTCAGCGGGCCGATGCCCGTGATCTCCGCCGTGGTGACCGGCTGGTCGAAGGAGACGCCGACGAAGCTCTGCGCGGCCAAGTTGTACACCTCGGTCGCGCCCGTGGTCTGCAGCAGGCGGATCGAGGCGGACAGGTCCGTGAGGTCGTATTCGACGAGCTTGAGGTTCGGATCACCGGCGATGCCGAGCTCCTGGATCCGCCAGAAGTTCACCGAGCTGGTGCGGCGGTAGGTGCCGTAGACCGTGTAGCCCTTGCCCAGCAGCAGTTCGGCCAAGTAGGCCCCGTCCTGGCCGGTTATACCTGTAATGATTGCTGTCTTCAATTTCTGATTCCTAATTCCAGATCGTGCTGATTCAGAGGAAAGGCCGTATTAATTCTTCGTAGCAGCGATCATAGTTGAAATAGTCAAGCCGCGCCTTCATTCTCTGCAGCTTATGGCGTGCTTCAGCACTACCATGCTCACTCATGGCTCTGCGCATGGCACTATCGAACGACGAAAGGTCATACGGATCGAAATAATTCCCCTCGGGGCCAAGGACCTCGGGAATCGAGGAACTGCAACTTGCCACGACCGGAACCTCAAGCCCCATCGCTTCAAGTACAGGCAATCCGAAGCCTTCGAAGAGCGAAGGATAGATGACACCGACTGCCCCCATCATCAGCGCCGTCTTCTGTCTGTCGCTTACGTAGCCAAGGTGGACAATCCGCCGCGTCAGGACCTCTTGCTCAAGGCCATAGGATGCGATCAGCTCTTGGAATCCTTCTCCCCAAGCATCTCGGCCAGCAAACACAAAGCGGTAGGTGTCTAACACCTCTCGATGGTTGCTGAGCCACGCGAGGATAATTCTGACATTCTTCCTCGGCTCGATCGTGCCGACGCATGCGAAATATGGTTCGCACCCGCGCCCTGCCACCGCATCCCCGAAGGCAATAGCTGTAGCATCATCGAGGTGCACGCCGAGCGGAACGACATGCGTGCATTCCGTCGGAAACGAGAAATAAAATTCGAGGTCTCTCGCAACGGCGTGCGAGATGACGAAGATGTGGTCATTGCCGTTGATCTGCCTAACCAGATCCTTGGAATGATATTCAACGGTGTCGGGATGGTGCGCTTCGGGCATGCCGAGAAAGGAAAAATCGTAGTAGAGCTGCCCCTCAGCGCCGTAATGCCGTTCGGTGGGGCGAACGTGCAAATAAAGTGCTGAGGCACTTTCGCACTCTGAGATCAGCTCCCATGGGCGGCGAAGTTGCGACACATCCTCAAATAGCGGCCTCAGAATGCCGCCATTCTTTGATGCAACCGATTCTCGGATGAGCGAAACATCGACGATGTAGTGGAAGACTGTAAAGATTACCTCGGAAAAGCGGCTTTCCTCGAGCAGTCGCTTCGTCACTTCATAAACAACATTTGCGATGCCGGTATACTGTAGCTCCCACAGTGGCGATACATCAACGACGAGGGCCTTATGCTCGGTCACAAGAAATCCCTCTCGAAACGTTCAAGCCTACCTTCGAATTCTTTGATGCCGAAAAACTTCCCCACGAATGCAGCGCCACGTCCCCCCATGGCCTCAGCCTGCGCCTTCGGCATCTTCGACGCCTTTCCGAACGCCGTCTTGACCTGACGAGCCGAGGGTGGGAAATGGGTTGTCTTCAAATGTTCATGGAGCGCGTGAATTGGGCCCACCGCCTCCGCCTCTTCATATCCCATGACGAGTGCATGGTCCGGCGCGATGTAATCCTTCATCGCGGTATTGTTCGGTGCAATCACGGGACGGCCGTGCGTCATCGCCTCGATTAAAGGCAAGTTCAGCCCTTCCGCGCTTGCGGCGCTTACAAAAAAGGAGCATGAATTGTAAAGATTTGCCATTTGTTCGGCACCAAGATAAGCGCCGACGAAAACAACACTATCGCTTGTAGCGCTCAAGCCATAATGGACAGCAAGTATTTCATTGATATTTCCAACAGTCGTGACAACGTTGTCGAGAATGAGTTTCACAATGAGGATCGAGCCATGACTGGCTCGGCTCGCCAGAAATCCCTCGATCAGATTCTTTACATTTTTACGACGGTCGTATGGCGCAAGCACACAAAGGTAGATTTTCTTGTTGCGCGAGATGATATCTTCCAAGTCTTCGAACTGAGCATGTCCGAAATCGGCCGTGTTCAAACGGACTGCAGGAACACCCGCTAAGCTTTCTGTTGCGGTGTCCACAAATGCGGCGACCGGCGGCGGAAGATGTATCGCATTGATCCCGTGACGCCGCATGTTCTCTGTTGTGAAACTGCTACCGCACCATACGCAATCGAACTTGCGAAGCATGGCAACTTGATTGTTGCGAGGATCGCCCGTGAAATCCTGAGTGCTGAGCTCTGGAAACTCCCAGACCTCAATTGCGACGTTCTTATTTCCGAAAAGCGGCCGAAGAGCTTCAATCGGCTTATCTACGAGATGAACATCAGTGTCTTCTATTCCAGCGACACGCTTGGCGATCGGATCTTGGTATATGTCCGGCGCCTCAATATCCTTAAGCAGTCTGATTTTCTGAAGGCCGCGACGATACAAGTTCGCATTGATCTTCCATGAATAATGCGCCCTTCCGAAAACTGCGCTGACTTCTTGAAAGCGCGGCAGTCGGTCAGCTCCGATCGCATTGCTTAGGAGATATCTCACGCGAACCTCTCGAGAATTTCTTCGACAATCATCGGCTGGTGTCGACTGCCGCCGGCAGATCCATCGAATGCCATCATTGAGCCCGCGACCACATCGGCTGGCTGCCCCTCGACTCTAGCGATGGGTGCGGCTTCGATCGGAGCAACGGGTGAGCTTTGCTCGTCGCGAACGCCTTTTGCAGTAACTCCCAAGACCCGCACCGCTTGCAGGACCGCTGAGTTGCTTTGGTTCAACCGGCCCAGCTCGTTCGCGATCACACGCAAATGCCGTTCGGATGAACTGTCGCCGTCCGCACCGGTAATCAGTCGCACGATCACACCGACGATAGGCTTGGTAGCCCATAGGTGACGCTTGATCGCCCGGTCGAGCCCTGCCACGGCAGGGATGAAAGCGTGGCCTTCGGGAGAGTGGCGCATCTGCTTCAGGATCGCGAGCTTGTGGACGCCGGACCTGAGCCTTGCCAGGTAATAGAATTCGCCTTCGGGATCGGGCGCACGCCCGAGTACCGACCAATAGGCGGCGTGAACAAATTCCTGATCATGAGGGGCAAGCAGCTGCGCTACCGACGTGATCGGGTGTTCATTAGCTGACATTGGAGCCCCTGTCGCTTTGGCGGGTCCATGTCTATCGACATGCCCGCAGTCAAGTGTGTTGTCACCCCCGCGCACGATCGTCCAGGAGCCCGGGTCAGGCATGTCGCGGTGCCATTCCGCCAAGGCGGTCCGATGGTCCGCAATCGCGGAAAGCACGGCCGAGCCAATCAGTCGGCGCATCAGCGCTTTTCTCAGCCCCGAAGATCCGTTCAGCGGATCAGGCACGGTCGCGAGAAGCTCCTCGGCTGCGGCGATCTTGTGTTCGTGCGAAGCAAGCGCAATGCGCAGGTTCTCGATTTCGCCGCGCAGGGCGAGGTCTAGCTGGTCCGCCGCATTCCTGGTAGCCTCCAGCTCGCCGAAAAGGCCCGCACGCTCCTGCGAAAGTTGCTGCACCTGCGCGCCAAACTCATCGCGCTGCAGGCTCGCGACAGCTAGGCTTTCGGTCAGCTGGGCAGCCTGTTCGGTCAGCTGGCGCGCCACTTCCCGAGCTGCGCCGAGAGATGCGTTCAGCTCCCGCTTTTCTTCGGCCGTTGCGGCAGCTGCGGCCTCGGCTCGGGCAGTCTCATTGGCCAATTCCAAGCGCAGATCGGCCGCGAGATCACGCAGTGCAGCCAATTCCTGCTCGGCGCGGTGCAGCCGATCCCGCAGGTCATCGTGCCGGCTAGCGGCCTCGGCGATCATCGCCTCGAACCACTTCGCCTGAACCTCGAGCTGGCCCTCCATGCGTCCCGCATGGCGCCCGAGCGCCAGGTGCTCTGCCTGGAGTTCGGCGAGCTTCCCGTTCGCCTCGCCGAGAGCGCGCTGGGCGGCCGTGGTGCGATCCTCGGCCATGCTCACGGCAGCCGCGTGCAGGCGCGCCTGTTCCTGCACGCGCTCCTGGAGCTCGGCGGACCGGGTCTGGGCGACGTCGAACTCGGCCGAGATCTTGGCAAGAGCTGCCGATGCCGCCTCGTGAGCTGCGGTCTCGGAGGCGAGCTGTTGCTCGAGCGCACCCGCTTTGCCGAGGGCGTCGTCGAGCTTTGCCTGCAGGTCGGCGGCCACGCTCGACGCCTGCGCGCGTTCCGCATCGTGGGCGGCAACGGCGGCGGCAAGCTGCGCCTCAAGCTCTCCCGCGCGCCGTAACGCGGCATCGAGCTGTTCAAAAGCTTCGGCCGCCGCAGCCTGCGCTCCCGCCAGGGCATGAGCATGCGCCTCGGCTTCGGAGGCGAGCCGACCCTCCAGTTCGCCCGCGCGCTGCAAGGCGGCCTCGAGCTGCGCAGAAGCTTCGGCCGCAGCGGCCTGCGCTCCCGCCATGGCCTGAGCGTGCGCTTCGACTTCGGATACGAGCCGGCCCTCCAGTTCAACCGCCCGCTGCAATGCGGCATCGAGCTGCGCGGAAGCGTCGGCTGTGACCTGCGCCAGTTGCTCCGCGTGACCCCTCGCGAGTGCCTCGGCCTCCTCGCGCAGGTGAGCAACCGTCTGTTCGACCTCGACCGCTATCCGCCCCGCGGAAAAATGCGAGCGCAAGATCTTGAAACCATCGAAGACATTGGGACTTAGCGCCAGGGCATCGCCTCGCGCTGCGTGAGACTCGTGGATGAAGTAGCGGCTCAGACCATCGAACAGCACCTCACTATAGCCGCGAGAGGTGACCATTTCATGCCACACTCCATGCGTCTGCTCCTGGGTGTTCGGCTTGGTGGCCTCGATGACCAGCGCCGCCGGTCGCGTCGGGTGGTCTCCCCAGCTCGCCAGCACGTCGGCCTCCATCCCCTCGACGTCGATCTTGAGCCAATGGATCGGATCCTCGCCCATGGATTCGAGCAGGCTGGCCAGCGTGATTGTCGGGACCAGTATTTCCCGATAGGTCCAGCCGGCCTCCTGATGGAATTGCGCGATCTCGGGAACCCCCGTGGAAAGGCCTGTCCCGGGGATTTCAAAGAGCTTGATCGGCAAGGGGGAATTGCTGACAGTCGCCTCGATCACCGTCTCGTCGGGGCGTGCGTCCCGCATTGCCGCAGCGTAGGTCGGGGTGGGTTCTACATGTACACCACGCCAACCGCGGTCGTAGAAGAGGCGGCTGACGGAATCATGGTTCGGCTCCTGAGTGCCGATGTCGAGATATCGCCCGATCTCCACATCCCGGAATGCACGCCACAGCCGAATGTCTTCGTAATTCTGTGCGTAGCTGATCAGTTCCATCGCGAAGACACACCAGTAGCTTTAATGTCCTGCGAGATCCTTATGGAAATCTACGCACCAGGATCGGAGACCGACGGCGCGTTGCTCCCTTCGCAATGACGCTGCCCGCACCCTTCAGATGCAAGCAGTTGCCAGAGAAAAGATAATTTGGGTAGCTTTTTATCGGTGCATCTCATAGGAGCGCCGCGCCAGCAAAGAGGGGTTCCGATGGCTAGCGAACTGATCCACCCGGTGATCCTCTGCGGAGGAAGTGGAACGCGCCTTTGGCCGCTCAGCCGCAAGCAGGCGCCCAAGCCGTTCCTTCCGCTGGTCGATTCGGAAAGCCTGTTCGAGCAGGCCGTCGGCCGGGTCGCCGGGGACGGCCGTTTCGCCCCCGTCACGGTGGTTGCGGGGGCCGCGCATTGCAACCTCATCACCGCCCAATTGGCAGGCACCTCGGACGCCCGGCTGATCGTCGAGCCTGTCGGACGCAACACTGCGCCGGCCATCGCGCTGGCCGCAGCACTGCTGCCCGAGGACGCGGTGATGCTGGTCTGCCCGAGCGACCATCACATCGCGGACGCCGCGGCTTTCCGCGAGGCGGCTGCCGCGGCCGCTGCACTGGCGCGTGACGACCACCTCGTCTCGTTCGGCATCGCGCCCACTCACCCCGAAACCGGCTACGGCTACCTCGAGCACGGCGATCCCCTGCCCGGCGGCTTCGCCATCCGGCGGTTTGTCGAGAAGCCGGACCTCGCGACCGCCGAGCAATACCTGGCGAGCGGCAACTACAGCTGGAACGGCGGCATCTTCGCCTTCCGGGCCGGTCACCTTCTCGACGAGCTTGCCCGCCACCGCCCGGAGATCGCCGCCCTCGTCCGGCAGTCCATGGAACAGGGGCGCGCTGAAGGCGCGCGGTTCTACCCGGCGCCCGAACCCTTCGCCGCGATCGATGGCGACTCGATCGACTATGCCGTCATGGAGAACACGCAGCGCGCGGCGATGGTGCCGGTCGACATGGGATGGTCGGACATCGGCAACTGGGCGGCCCTCGCCGATGCACTCTCGGGGACCGCCGACCCGGCGCGCAACGTGAAGCGCGTCATCGGTGAGCGGGGCGTCGTCGATTTCGATCAGTGCAGCGGCGTCTTCGCGATGACCGACGGCCCGCGCGTGTCGGTCGTCGGCCTCGAAGACGTCTGCATCGTCGTCTCGGGCGGGGAGGTGCTCGTCACGACCCGCGACGGTGCGCAGCGGGTGGGAAAACTGCCCGGCGCGGTCAATCAGTAGGGAAGCACGAAGATGCTCGCACGTCAGCTGCCGACCCGGATGGTCGCGAAGGTCTGGGGGCGCGAGGACCTGCCCGCACCCTTCGCCGCACCTCTTGGCGAGCGGATCGGCGAGATTTGGTTCGAGCCGCCGCCGGAGTTCCCGCAGGTCCTGGTGAAGTATCTGTTCACCTCGGAGAAGCTTTCGGTGCAGGTTCACCCCTCCGACGCGCAGGCGCTTGAAGGAGAGGCGGGCAAGGAGGAGTGCTGGCTCGTCCTCGACGCCGAGCCCGATGCATGCCTTGGCATCGGGTTCGAACGCGAAGTCACCGCCGAGGAGATCGCGCTCGCCGCGCAGGGCGGGACCATCGAGGAGCTGATGACCTGGCACCCGGTGCGCGCCGGCGACCTGTTCTATCTGCCCGCGGGGACGGTTCATGCGATCGGCCCTGGGCTTGCGCTGGTCGAAGTCCAGCAGAACAGCGACACCACCTTCCGGCTCTACGATTATGGCCGCCCGCGCGAACTTCATCTCGAGCGCGGGCTCGCAGTCGCTCAGGGCGTGCCCTACGACAAGGTTCATCGCACGCACGTGGAGGAGCGCGGACCGGAGCTCGTGCAGTCGCCTTATTTCCGGCTGGTCAGGATCGCGGGCGAGCCCGATCCGTCGCTCCTGTCCGCATGGACAGGCCCTGCGCTCGTGCTTCCGCTCGAAGGTTCGGTTTCGGCCCAGGCCGGGAGCGGCCGCGCCTCTGCGGGCGAATGTCTCTATGCCGAGACCCTGGCCGGGCTCGATTTCGAAGGTGCCAGCGTGACCCTGCTCGTCGGCATGCCGGCTTAGTGAATGACCGCCGCCCGCACGATCCACAGATACCCTGCTCTCCAGGCCGCGCGGATCCGGTGGCGACGCCTTGATCCCGAGACACCCCCGGCGGCCCGGCTTCCCGACAGGGCGCTCCAGTTCTGGAACGAGCGGCCGGACCTCCAAGGCGCCTTCGACCTGACCCGCACCGAGGGCCGCGAGGCCCTGTTCTGGTGGTGCATCCGCCACGGTTTCCGGGAGACAGGGATCCGGTTCGATCCGGCGCTCGACGGCGAACTCCTGATCGCAAACGAACCCTACCCGACCATCCGGCAGACCGCTTTCCTTCCGATCACCTACCTCATGCGCGCGCTGCGGGCGGGCTCGCCCCACAGCAACGGGAACCTTCGGGAGCCGGCGGAGCAGGAGGCATGCCTCGCGCACTATTTCGCGCATGAACTGCTCGATGCGAACCTCGGCGGCTTTCTGACGCCGGAACAGGCCCGTGCCCTCGTGCAGGACGATTACGCGGCGCGCATTCCGCGCCTATTTGCGCTGATCTGGCGCTGCGACCCGGCTTTGCAGGAACGCTTCGGATCGCCCACCGCGGATGAATTCGCGGCCTGGTGCCGCTCGGATGGTGCACGCGATTGGCCGATCCTCGCGCATCCCCTCATCGGGCTTGCCCCGGCGCCCGAGCGAAAGATCCGGCGCGGCAGATCAAGAGGGGTGAACCTCTTCGGTCATGCACTCGGCCGCCTGGGCGTGGGCGAGGAAGTGCGCATGGCTGCCAAATCCCTTGCGGCGGTCGACATTCCTCATGTGGTCCGCAACGTCACCGCCCAGGCAGCAGGAGAAGAGGAGGACCCCGACGGACTCTGTCTCGCCGACGAATCGCCCTACGACATCAACCTCTTCTGCATGACCGGCATCTCCACGGTCGGCGCGAACCTCGCCGCCAAGGGCGAACTGATGGAGGGACGCTATTGCATCGGTTGCTGGCCCTGGGAGCTACCGGAATGGCCCACTGCTTGGAATCACGCATGGGATTACGTGGACGAGGTCTGGGCGACGAGCCGCTTCACCTACGATTCGTACATGCGCAGGGCGCGCGTGCCGGTGCTCCACGTGCCTCATGCCGTGGTCGCCGACGACACCGAGGGCGCGCGGCGGTCCGACTTCGGGCTTCCGGAGCACGCCTTCCTGTTCTGCTTCAGCTTCGACGGGCTTTCGAGCCTCGCCCGCAAGAACCCTTCGGCAGTGGTGGCCGCCTTCCGGAAGGCCTTCCCTGGGAACGAACGCGGCGTCGGGCTGGTTCTCAAGGGCATCCGTGCGCCGCTTGGCTCCGCACGATGGTCGGATCTGGTCGCCGCGATCGGGGGCGACGACCGCATCGTCTTCATCGACAAGTCGCTGTCGCGCGGGCGGCTGCTTGACCTCTACCGGTGCATCGACGTCTATGTGTCGCTGCACAGGAGCGAGGGCTTCGGCCGCAACATCGCCGAGGCGATGCTGCTGGGCAAACCGGTGATCGTGACGGCCCATTCGGGCAACATGGACTTCACCCTGCATGACAATGCCGCCCTCGTGCCCGCACGGCTGCGCACCGTCAGGCAAGGGGAATACCCCTACGGTGGAGGACAATCCTGGGCCGATCCCGACGTTGACGTCGCAGCGGAGGCCATGCGGCGCATGATCTGCGACCGGTCGTGGCGCGAAGGTCTTGCCGAGCGCGCACAGCGGTACATCGCGGAAGCCCATTCTCCCCTCGCCGTCGGCGAAGTCTGGGCGCGAAGGCTCGAAGCCCTGTTCTGAGGCCGCCCGCAAGATGCCCGCCGCTCCTTCTTCACCCTTGGGCCTGCGCATCGCGAGAGGATGGCTCGCGATTCTCGTCCATCTCGACGCCCTGCGCCTGTTCCCCTCCCGCTATCTCACCGCGGCAAAGTGGTGGATCCTGCGCAAGCGCGTGAGAGCGCGTGGGCAGTTCGCACCCCTGCTTAGCCATTCCCAGCGAGCCTACCGGCTATGGACGATGCGGGAGGCCGTCGTGCCGTCGGCCGTCGGCGCGGCGGTGGAGGCTCCGATCATTGCAATGGTCGAGGCTGGCGAGGATTCGGTCGCGCTGCAGGCGACCCTCGACAGTTTCGCGACAGCCGGGATCGCCTGCCGCATTCTGCGCCCGGGCGGCGACGGGTCGCTGACCGGTCAAGTTGCCGCGATCGATCTTTCCGAGACACCGTGGTTGCTACCCGTGCGCAGCGGCGACCTGATCGCGCCGACAGCCGGGGCCGATTACGCGGCCGCCATCGGCGAGGCTGATCAGGATTGCAGCCTTGTCTATGCCGACGACGACCTGCTCGACGCGCGGGGCCGTCGCGTCGATCCCCATCTGAAGCCCGACTGGAGCTGCGATCTGCACGGCCATCACGACTTCCTGACTGGGGCCTGCATCGTCCGCGCCGACCCTCACGATCTCGCTGCGGCGATGCGGCAGGAGGACTGGGCGACGGCGCTCGTCAACGAGGCCGTTCGTCGCGGCACGGTGACGCATCTCCGCAAGGTGTTGCACCATCGCCGCTCGCGTCCTGCGGTGGTGGTGAATGTCGCGCCTCTGCGGATTGCCGAGCATCTGCCGCCGGTCAGCGTCATCATCCCCACCCGGAACCGCGCGGATTTGCTGCGCACCTGCATTGAGGGGCTGCGCGCGACCCGCTATCCCGGCATCGAGATCATTGTGGCGAACAATGATAGCGACGATCCCGATACCCTTACCTATCTCGGGCAGCTTGCGAACGAGGGGGTCACGATCCTCGATCAGCCTGGGCCGTTCAACTATTCCACGATCAACAACAACGCGGTCGCCCTGGCGCGGGGCGAGCTGATCTGCCTCATGAACAACGACATCGAGGTGCTCGCGCCCGATTGGCTCGCGATCATGGCCACGCAGGCCATCCGTCCCGAGGTCGGCGCGGTGGGTGCGCAGCTGCTCTACCCCGACGGCCGCATCCAGCACGCTGGGGTGGTGATCGGCGTGGGAAATGCGGCGGGACACGCCCACCGTTTCCTGCGACCCGACGAGGGAGGCTACTTCCGCCGCCATGCTCTCCCGCAGTTCGTGTCGGCCGTGACGGCAGCCTGCCTAGTCGTCCACAAGGACCGCTTCGTGGCGGTCGGCGGTCTCGACGAGCGCAATTTCGCAGTTGCCTTCAACGATGTGGACCTGTGCCTCAAGCTTAACCAGCGGGGCTGGCAGTCCTTCTACGAGCCCCGCGCAGTGCTCGTTCACCACGAGTCCATCTCGCGCGGCCAAGATTCCGATCCCATCGGGGCTGCTCGTTTCGCCGGTGAATTGGCGGCGTTGCAGCGGATCTGGCGCACCGATGAGATCGTCGATCCCTATCACCACCCGATGCTGAGCCGCGCCTCCGAGCAGTTCGCGCTCGACCTGATGCGGGCACCGGTGCGATCGTGACTGCGCGCCTCGACCTTCCGCAGGTGACCCTGATCTCCGCGACCTCGATCAATATTGAGGCGACCCTCCAGGCGATCGAGGAATGTCAGAGGCACGTGCGCTTCGCGGCCTGCAAGCTGCTCACGCACGAGCAGCCGGCGCGGACCGTGCAGGGTGTCGAGGTGATCTTCACGCAGCGTCTGGTGACGGCGGAGCTTTACTCCCGCCTCGTGCTGAACGATCTCGCCGACCACGTCGACACGTCGCACTGCCTCGTCATGCAATGGGACGGCTATGTCGTGAACCCCGACAGGTGGAGCGCGCAGTTCCTCGACTACGACTACATCGGTGCGTCCTGGCCGCAGTTCACCGACGGGCGCGACGTTGGCAACGGCGGGTTTTCGCTGCGCAGCCGTCGCCTGCTGGAAGCCTGCCGCTCCGCCGGCTTCACGCCCAGCCACCCCGAGGACCTCGCGATAGCGCGGCACAATCGGGGGTGGCTGGAAGCCCAGGGTCTACGTTTCGCTCCGCGTGCGCTGGTCGACGACTTCGCGGCAGAGCGCAGGGGCTCGCCGCAGGACACTTTCGGGTTCCACGGGGTGTGGCACATGCCGGCACTTGTGGGTGCCGATCGCTTCTGGGACTTGTACCGTGGGCTTGAAGACCGGTCCTCGGTCCACCAAGACAGAGGCGCGATCATGCGCGACCTCGCAGCACAACCGCACGGTCTGCGGCGCTGCATGAAGATGGGATGGGACGGATTGTGGCAACCTTCGCGACGACGCAAGAGATGGGCGTGACCAATCCGCTCCCGGGTCTGCCTCTCATCGAATCCCCGCTGTTTCTCACCATGGCGGATGCGATGGGGCTGAGCGAGGAGGAGAAGCGCATCGGCCGCGACCTTTTCCAGCAAGGCTATGCCGTGTTCGACTTTCCCGATGCAGACATCGACGCCCGGATCGAGCGCATCAAGACCCGGCTCGCACCGCACTATGGTGTCGATTTTGCTGATCCCGAGGCCGACAAGACGAGTGGCGAGCGGCGCATCCAAGACGCCTGGCAGTCCGATCCCGATGTTCAGTCGATCGCCGCCAACGAGGCAGTGATCGCGCTGCTCAGCAAGCTTTACGGGCGACAGGCGTTCCCCTTCCAGACCCTCAATTTTCCGGTCGGCACTCAGCAGGAGGCGCATTCGGACATGGTGCACTTCTCGAGCCTGCCCGAAAAGTTCATGTGCGGCGTATGGCTGGCGATGGAGGACATCCAGCCGGACGCGGGGCCGCTGTTTTACTATCCCGGCTCGCACCGCTGGCCGGTGATGAGCAACGCGCTGATCGGGCGGCGCGGGTTCGAGACCAGCCTGAATTCCGCGCAAGACCCCTTTGCCGAGGCATGGCGCGGACTATGCGCGGCGCAAAATGCACAGCCGAGCACCTTCCTTGCCCGCAAGGGGCAGGCGCTGATCTGGTGCGCCAACCTGCTGCACGGCGGGAGCGCCCAGAACGATCCGCGCCTCACGCGATGGTCGCAGGTCACGCATTACTATTTCGATGATTGCATCTACTACACGCCGGCTTTCTCCGACGAAGCGCTGGGCAAGCTGCAGATGCGGCGCATCGAGAGCATCACCGATGGCCAGCTCCGCCCCAACCTTTATCAGGGCCAGCCCGCCGAGCAAGCGTTTGCGTCAGGCGGCTCGGCCCGTGCGGGTTCCGCTGGAAAGACCGGCGGTTTTGGTTCAAAGGCACGGCGGGCCCTACGCCGCGCCTTTGGTGGCTGACGAAAACGCGTCAGCACGATGGTGCGCCTGGCGTGACTAGCCGCTCATCGGTCTTTCGATGTGCGCAGATATTGGTTTGGAATGACTCGGATGATTTGCACTGACGATCGCGCCTTGGGCACCTCGATGATCGGGCAGCTTGTGCTCACTGCTGCGGCGGCGATCGCCCTCTCCGGGTGCGCGACGCTGCCCAACAGCGGACCAACCGGATCGGACATCCGCTCGCAGGTAGCTAAGGATGCTGGGAAGCTCGGCATCACGCTCGTGCAGGTCCAGACGGTGAACGACCTGCCTCAGCCCGCTGCCCTGCCGGCGCCATTCCGTGCCGATTACACGCCTCCGCCGCCGACCGAGTTGGTCGGGCCGGGAGACGTTCTCAATGTTTCCGTTTTCGAAACCGGCATTGCACTATTCGGCCGCTCCGCCGCGATCCCCAGCGAAGGTGGCGGCGGCAGCGACCCGGCCGCGCGCTCCGAGCGGTTCCCGCCGCTGCGGGTGAGCGACCAGGGCACGATCAGCATCCCCTATGTCGGCCAGGTCAATGTCGCCGGACGCACCACCCGCGAGATCGAGCAATTGCTCCGTCAAGGGCTGCGCGGCAAGTCGCAGAACCCACAGGTGCTCGTCTCAATTGCCGAAGGCTTGACCAATTCGGTCATCATTGGTGGGGATATCGCCCGGCCTGGACGATTGGTGCTCCCGACCAACCGCGAGAAGCTGTCGGAAGTGATCGCACTTGCTGGCGGCAACAAGGGTGAGATCCGGGACGTTCTCGTCCGGGTTTCGCGCAATGAAGAGATGCAGGAATGGCGGTTGAGCGAGGTGCTCGACAACCCGTCGCTCGACATGCGCATCTACCCTTCGGACCGCATCACCCTGATCCGTCAGCCGCGCAGCTTCACTGTGCTCGGCGCGGCGGGACAATCGAACCAGTTCCCCTTCCCCGGGGCTAGAACCTCGCTGATCGAGGCCATCGCGACAGCGGGTGGTGCCAACCCCAATACCGGCAATGCGCGGGCGATCTTCGTCTTCCGCATTGATCGCGATGAAAGCGGCAAGGAGATCCCGGTTGTCTATCATTTCAACATGATGCAAGCGAGCTCCTACATCCTAGCGCAGAAGTTTGACATGAAGGACAAGGATGTCGTCTATGTCGGCAACGCGCTGGCCAACCAGCCGTCGAAGCTGATCCAGGTGCTCAGCCAGCTGTTCTTCCCGCTCGTCGCCCTTCAGCAAGCTGGCGCGATCTGACGCGATCGCCGGTAGCATGGCCGCTACAGAAAACAGCGCCCCGCTGCTGCTGGATGTTACGCGCCAGGTATGGCGGCGCTGGGAGGGCGTGAGGCCCACCGGGATCGACCGGATCTGCGACGCGTGGCTCGAACACTTCGCGCCCCGGTCTCAGGCCGTGATCATCACCAGGGGACGGCAGGTGATCCTGCCCGTGGCGGCCTCGCAAGCGTTGTTCGCAGCGCTCGCGGCGCCAAAGTCGCCGAACGGCTCCGCTAGGGTCTTCCGGCGCAAGCTCATCGCGATCGCGCTGCGATGGGGCTGGTGCTGGCTGCGCAACCTTGATGGCAAGGGTCGCTTCTGGCTCAACGCCGGGCACACAGGCCTGCACAATCTCGACTTGGTAGACTGGTGCGCCCGGGCGAATGTCCGCCCGATCTATCTGGTGCACGACCTCATCCCGATCACTCATCCCCAGTTCTGCCGGCCCGGGGAGGACGCAAAGCACGTCAGACGCATTCAAACCGTGCTGAACACCGCCTCTGCCGTGGTCGCGAATAGCCGCCACACGCTCGAGACCCTGACCATCTTTGCGGATCAGGCCGACGTGCCGGTCCCCCGAGCGGTCGTGGCGTGGCCCGGCTGTTCGGGCCTGCGCCGCACAACCGCGACGAACTGGCACGAAAAGGCGGCCACCTTTGTGATTCTTGGAACGATAGAGGCCCGCAAAAACCACGCGCTGCTGCTTCGCTTGTGGAAGCGCCTGATCGATGTGATGGGCGAAGCCTGCCCGCAGCTGGTGATCGTCGGGCGGCGCGGCTGGGAGGCCGACGACGTCTTCGCGTTGCTGGGACATGAGGATTTCCGCGGCAAGGTGATCGAGGCGGGTGCGGTGGACGACGCGCAGCTGGCCGAGGTTCTCGGCCGCGCACGGGCGCTACTGTTTCCCAGCCACGCCGAAGGCTTTGGCATCCCGCTGGTCGAGGCGCTGGCTGCGGGGATCCCAGTGATCGCCAGTGATCTTCCGGTGTTCCGGGAAATCGCCGGCGACATCCCCGAATTGCTCGCAAACGACGATGAGAACGCATGGATCGCCGCGCTGACCGACTATGCAGGCAACAACAGCGCGCGGCGTGCAAGGCAGCTTGCGCGGCTGCAGGGATACACCGCGCCCACCTGGGCCGAGCATTTCGCGAAAGTCGAGACGCTGATCGACCAGCTCGCTTGAAGACTGCGGAGCTACTTCAACCTATTTGTACTGGCGCAGTAGGCGGTTGGTACGACCTGCGAGTCGCCTGACCGCGATGACAGCACGCGCGCCTCGATCAAGCCGGACCTGCTGGCCGGACAACCGCTCCACCAGCACTTCCGCCGGGCAGGGCAGACCGGTCTCGGGGTCGAGGTATCGCGGGTAGACGAGCAAGGCGGCGGCGACCAGCGCGTCGAGCGTGCGGCGCGCGGTGCGCCGCGGCGGCACGGGGCCGCGGTCGGTCGTGAGGCCCCAGCCGGCATAGAACGGCACCCCGTGCACCGTCACCTGCTTGCCGCGCATCAGCGCCTCGAACCCGGCGAGCGAGCTGTTGACGTGCAACTCGTCGACCATCGCGATCAGCGCCGCCATCGGGCTGCCGGTCTCGACCCTGTCGGCAAGCGCGGCGACCTCGCGTTCGGGGATCATGCCGCGGCGGTGGCCGGCCAGCACATCGGGGTGTGGCTTGTAGATGAGATAGGCCTCGGGCCCGACCTCGGCGCGGGCGCGGCGGAGCAGTTCGAGATTCGAGGCAAGCGCACCGCCGCTGGTCACCGCGCGATCATCCTCGACCTGCCCGGGCACGAGCACGTGGCGGCCCGCTCCGCCATAGCGGGGGAGCGCCTCTGTGCCGCCGGTCTCGTATTTCGAGAGCCCGCCGGCGATGATCGCCTCGCGCAGGGCGCGGGCGCGGGCGAGAAGTTCGGGCGGGAAGTTGCCCTCCTGCAACAGGGTCTCGAGCTCGCTCGGAGTGCCGGGCGCAAAGTGCGGGCCCGAGGCATCGGCGATGATCGAGAGCGGCGGCACGCAATCGGCCCCTAGCCCGGCGGAGCGGATGAAGCCATCCTCGATCTCGATCACAGGGGGATTGCCCCGTTCGAGGGCGCGCTCCTGCGCGGCAGTGAGCCGTGCGCGCCAGATCGCCACCGCGCCGCCCTCGGGCAGATCGTCGAGCGTGCGGCCATACGGGATCTTCGTCCCCGCCCACAGCAGCGGGGTCACGGTCGGCTTCTTCCAGTAGGCGATGCCCAGCACCGAATGGATGCGCCGGTTGGAATCGATCAGGCGGCGCCACAGGCCGCATAGAGCAATGGCCTCCACCACGTCCATCGGCGTACCCTTGAAAGGGTCGGCATAGTGCCAGCCGGTCAGCCCCGTCGCCATCCAGTGGGCGATGTCCTTGTCCCCGGCGGCGCGGGTGCTGCCGTCCTCGTCCACCACGGTCACCGGCAGGCCTGCGGCAACAGCAAGCAAACCACGCGGGTCGTTCTCGTTCACTGTTGCGCTGGTCGCCTGCGCGAGAAGGTGCCATGGATCATCATCCTCGCCCCACACGACCGTATCGCTGCTTGCACGGGCCGCCGTGGCATCAAGCGCGAAGGGCGATTCCGGAAGCTCACGCTGACGCCCCCAATAGCAACCGCCGACACGGTGCCGGGCAAGGGCTTCGAGGAGAACATCAGGGTTTGGACTGTTCGCGGCTGGCTCGGCCCGGCTGGCAAAGCGTGGCGGCCGTGCCCCAGGGAAAGGCGGAATGGCGAGGATCGGTTCTGCCACCATGTCAGCCGATCACTGCGATGGCGACAATCCTGGTCAGCAGATCGGGGAGCTTGTCGAGCGGAACCATGTTCGGACCATCCGACAGGGCCTGGTCGGGATCGGGGTGCGTTTCCATGAACAGCCCGTCCACCCCCACCGCCATTGCCGCGCAGGCGAGCGGCTCGACGAACTGGCGCTGGCCGAGCGAGCGGTCACCCCCTCCCCCCGGCAACTGCACCGAATGGGTGGCATCGAACACCACCGGCGCGCCCATTTCGCGCATGATCACGAGCCCGCGCATGTCGACCACCAGATTGTTGTAGCCGAAGCTGGTGCCGCGTTCGCACAAGGCAATTCCCGGATCGGCGACACCCGCGGCCTCAGCAGCTGTCCGGGCCTTGCCGAGCACGGCGGCCATGTCAGCCGGGGCCATGAACTGAGCCTTCTTGATGTTGACCGGCCGCCCGCTGGCGGCAGCGGCCATGATCAGATCGGTCTGGCGGGCCAGAAAGGCAGGGGTCTGCAGCATGTCGACCACTTCGGCCACGGCGGCGACGTGGTTCGGCAGATGGACGTCGGTCAGCACCGGCAGGCCGGTTTCGCTGCGAACCTTTTCGAGCACCCGCAGCCCCTCTTCCATACCATGTCCGCGAAAGCCGCTGACTGACGTTCGGTTGGCCTTGTCGAAGCTCGCCTTGAAGATGACGGGAATGCCCAGCTCTTCGCCAATGGCCCGCAGCCGCTCGGCGATGGAAAGGCACAGAGCCTCGCTCTCGACGACGCAGGGGCCTGCGATCAGGAATGGCGGCGCGCCCGCGGGGCGGTGGAGCGGGGGTAGCATTACTGGGCCTCGGAACGGTGGCGGGCGATCATCGCCGCTTCGATCAGCGGCACATCGGTGGGATTGTTCAGCTCGACCATATCCCATTCGGGCGGTGAAAGCACCGATACGCCCACAGTCATACCGGCATCGAGAAAGCGCAGCTGCTCAAGCCCTTCCTGAAGCTCCAGCACCGATGGCTCAAGCGCGGCGTAAGCGCGCAAGGCATCCGGCCGATAGGCATACACGCCGAGATGCAGCAGCACCGGCTGCTGCGGCACAGTATCGCGGGGGACGTGCGGAATAATCGACTTCGAGAAGTAAAGCGCATGGCCCGCGCGGTTGCAGACTACGGTGGTGCCCCCTACCCGCCCTTCGGCCGCATCGGCCAGCAGGTGCTGCAACACGCCGGGGGTCGCGGGGACGGCCACGGTGGCCATGCCTAGCGCAGGCTCCTGCGTCAGACGCTTGGCGACCGCTGCAACGAAATGGGCCGGAGTTAGGGGTGCATCGCCCTGCAGGTTCACGACGAGATCGACATCCTCGCCGATCGCATCCAGCGCTGCTGCACAGCGCTCCGTGCCGTTGCGGCACTGCGTGGGGGTCATCACCACCTTCATTCCGGACTTGTCGGCAAAATAAGCGATGGTGGCGTCGTCGGTTGCGACGACACAGATCGCATCTTGCCCCAGGGCCCGCACCGCTGCCTGACCTGTCTCCCAGGTATAGGTCAGCGCCTCACGGGCGACCCCGTCCGGCCCGCGCAGCAGCGCAAGCGGCTTGGCCGGAAAGCGCGTCGACGCCAGCCGCGCCGGAATGATGATGGCAATCCGGCTCACGAAGGATCAAATGGCAGCAAGCTCGGGCAGGGGGGCGGCGATGTCGTAAATCTGCACGGCGCCGATCGGCACTTCAGGCTCGCGCTCGTCAACGACGAACAGCAGCGTGATACGATGGGTGTTCATCATCTCCAGCGCTTCCTGCACGCGCGCGGTCCGCAGGATCGTGCGCGGCGCGGGGGTCATGACGTCACGCGCGGTGCCGACGAACAGCTCATCGGCATGGCGCCGCAGATCGCCGTCCGAAATGATACCGACCAGCCGCCCCTGATCATCCACCACGCCGGCAACGCCGAGGCGCTTTTCGGTCATGGTGATCAGCACATCGGGCATCTTGGCGGAAGCATGGACCAGCGGAAGGCGGTTGCCCTGATGCATCACGTCTTCGACGCTGCGCAGCTGCAACCCGATCTCTCCGCCCGGGTGAAGCGCGCGAATATCATTGCCGGAAACACCGCGCCCCCGCATCGCCGCCACCGCCAGCGCATCGCCGAGTGCGAGCATCATGGTGGACGAGGTGGTCGGGGCAAGGCTGGAAGTGCACGCCTCCTCGACCTTGGGCAACAACAGCGCGATGTCGGCAGTGCGCATCAGCAGCGAATTGGGATTGCGCGAGATACCGATCAGCGAACAGCCAAGGTGTTTGGCGTAGATGCAAAGGGGCTGGACTTCGACTGTCGCGCCGCTGTTCGAAAAGACGATCAGCACATCGCCCGGGCTGACCATGCCGGCATCGCCATGCGCGGCTTCGGCGGCGTGAATGAACAGCGCCGGGGTGCCGGTCGCGGCAAAGGTGGCAGCGATCTTGCGGGCGATATGGCCTGACTTGCCGATCCCGGAAACAATCACTCTCTGGCGGCAGCCGAGGATGAGGTCGACCGCGCGAGTGAATGAATCGTCAATGCTGGCGGCCAACCCCGACAGCGCCTCAGCCTCCATGCCGATAACCTGACGGCCGACCTCGAGATGCTGCGACCGGGAAGCCGTCTTGTGATCAGCAAGCTCTGCCTCGGACAGAGATGCGAGGCGCGACACCATTTGCATTTTCGTCTCCAATATCGACTATGCGAAGTCCCGGTGGCGGTTTGTGCTCGCCCCTTCATAATGGTCCGCATGGTAATTTCTAACATAATCTTCGATCTCGATGGAACACTGATCGACAGTGCTCGCATCACGGGACAGATCATCGATGCAATGCTGGCCGAACGCGGCGTGGGCACGGCGGCTGATCGCGATCTGATCAAGGCGATGGACGCCGTTGGCGGCGTGCCGATGATCGCGGCCGTGATGGGGGCGCACAGCAGCGATCCCGCTGCCGATCTCGAACAGTTCCGCCGCCGTCACCGCTTGGTCGATGTGCCGCAAGATGTGCTGTTTCCAGGTGTTGCGACGGTGATCGCGGAGCTGTCCGCCCGGGGTGTGGGGCTCGCGATCTGCTCCAACAAGCCGCAAGCGCTGTGCGACAAGATCCTCGGCGATCTGGGGATCGACACCCACTTCGCGATCATCGTCGGCAGCACGCCCGATCGGCCGCGCAAGCCCGATCCCGCCAGCGCACTCCTGGCGCTGGACGCGCTGGGCGGCGACCGGCAGACGGCGTTGTTTTGCGGAGATTCGGTCATTGATGTCGAGACAGCGGGTTCGGCTGGCGTTGCGGCCTGCCTTGTCGGTTGGGGTTACGGCACGGCTCATGCCCGCGACCTCCACCCAAGCCTTCCCGTGCTGGACGAGATGACCGATCTGTTTGCGCTTGTTCACGAGGGGAGAGCCTAGGCCCTGTCCCGATTCGAACCGATCCGCGTTGCCAGCAGCCGATCCCACGCCATGCCGGTGATCGCGTAATTGCCGCGCACGCGGAGATGGTGGTGGCGCATGTGATGGACCTTGAGCATCCGCGCCAGACGGCCCTTCATCGGCCGTTGGTGGCAGGCATAATGCACGAGATCGTAGGTCACATATCCCATCATGAAGCCCAGGAGCACCCAGGTCCCGGCAGCACCGATCGCGCTGACGCAGGCGATCCAGACCAGCGCCCCCACCGGCAAGCTGACCACCGGGGGCATCAGATTGCGAAGCGGATCATTCGGATCAGCGTGGTGGTTGCCATGGATGATGAAGATCCAGCGCTTCACCCGCTCGGACCGGGCTTCGAGATGGAAGACGTAGCGGTGAAGCGCATATTCGGTGAAGCTCCAGCCGAGCGCGCCCACCAGAATCAGAGCCGGTGCCCAGGGTGTCAGGGCGACAATGAGCGCACAGATCAGGATCGCTGGCAGCAACACGGCCCACAAAGCGATGAATGCGGGCGCAGAAATCATAGTCAGGGCTTCGAGCACCGGGCTCCCGAAAAGGCGGGCCCGCTCTCGGAAAAGAGTTGTGCGATACATGCCAAGACCCATCCTTATGTCCCTGCGGATGTCAAGCATCTTGCCTCGCATCCATCTGTTTGCACGACGATCTGTGACCCCTTAGCAACCCCGTCGGACCTGCGCCCGAACCCTCCGACCGGGCAAGGAGCAAGCGGCGAGGCGGCACATTTGCCCAACGTTTGTGACAGGACGAACCCTTTGCCAGAAAAAGCCTGCAGTATGGTCGCCAGAGCAAGGCCATGATCTGAGGGCAAATACGCAGGCTTGAGCAGGCGATGACCGCGACGGCTGGACGAATTGCTCGGGCGCTCGCTAAAGCCCTCGGCATGTCAGCTGCAGCGCCGCCCACCTCCTCCGCACTGGCCGCCTTTCACGGGAGGCGGGTTCTGGTGTGCGGGGCATCCGGCAACCTTGGCGGACATGTTGCCCGCCGGCTTGCGCTTTGCGGGGTCCACCTCGTCCTGTGGGGCCGCAACGCCGCCGCGCTCGAGGCGCTGGCGGCCGACTGCCGCGCCGGTTCCGGCACAACCGTGTCCACACGTAGCATCGATATCGCCGATGCCGCAGCGGCGCTTGCCGTGCTGCGCGAGGCCGACGACGAAGCCGCCTTCGACTGCGCGTTCTTCGTATCGGGCGCAGGAGACACGCGCGAAGCCGGGCGGCGATTCGAAAGCGCCGAGCTGGTCCTGACGCTCGGTCTCGTCAATTATGTCGCGCCCTCTGCGCTGGCGGCCGAGCTGGGCGAGCGTATGGCCGCCCGAGGGGCCGGACGCATCGTGTTGGTTGGCAGCGCGGCAGCCCCTCACCCCCTGCCCTTCGCCGCCGCCTATTCCAGCAGCAAATCCGGTCTTTCACTGTTTGCCGAAAGTCTGCGGCTGGCATTGAAGCCGCACGGCGTGAGCGTGACTCTGGCTTCCCCTGGCTTTTTTTCGGCGGCAGCTGGAGATGCACACACCTATGCGCGCCCCGGTGAAATCGGCGCTGAACGGGTGGCGGAGCGGATCATCGAGGCTGCGGCAGCGGGCAAGAGCGAGATCGTGACGCCCTGCTGGTTCATGGGGCTCAAGTGGCTGGGACAGGTCCTCCCCCGCCCCCTTCGCGACCGGCTCCTGCAATCATTGCCCAGCCCCTGAGGCAAGCGCGCTGAGAATAGCGCCCTGTAGTTCGGAGGGCGTCAGGGTCTGATCTCGATGGCCCGGAGGGACCGCATCACTCTGCGCGCCGAATTTCACGATCACGAACGGCGTATGGCGGTCGCCCCCTGGCATGCTGATCCCGGGGATGCTGGGGCGGTGATCACCGAAGAAGCACAGGGTGACAGGACGCGCGAGCCGCGGGAGTTCCGCCATCAGCCGTGCCAGCAGATCATCGCTGTGAGCCAGAAGCCGCAAATATTCAGCCTTGTTCGCGGCCGGCCCCGCCCCGCCGGCCGACCAAGGGCCGTGGTTCTCGATCGTGACCGCATAGACGAACTGCCGCCCCGTTGCGGAAGCCGCATGGGCCAGCAGCCAATCGCACACCGCCGCATCGGTGACATAGCGTCCTTCGCCCGCTGCGGGCGCGGGGAACGCATCTTCGCCGACGATACGGTCGAAGCCCGCGGCCGGCATCAACCGGTCACGCCCGTAGAAGCGCATATCATGGGGATGGACGAAGGTGCTGGTCCACTCGCCGCGCGCCAGGCGGTTGGGCAAGGCCCAGCCCGCAGCCTTCCCTGCTGTCAGGAAAGGGTCGAAGCGCTGCAGCCCGAGCATCTGTTCGGGCACCCCGAAGATCACGCCGAACTCGGTCCGCATGGTGTAGGCACCGAAACCCGAAACCGCGAGCCGCCCGGCCAGCCATGCCTGCGATCGTGCAATGGCAAGGCCCGGCAGGGGCGGCTCGTCCGCCCCGAACAGCGCCTGCGGATCGGCAAAGGATTCGCATTGGACGACGATGAGCAACGCGTCCGCCTCGCCGGCGACGGCGGGGTATACAGACGGCGGTGGCGGCGGCGGCACCTGATGCCTGCAGTGCCGCCAGTAAACCAGCAGGGTCGCAATCAGCCCATGGGCACGCACATCGCGATCAAGATCGGGATTCTCGGCAAGCGGGCGCCACGCCGCCGCCGCCAGCAAGGCCTTGAGCGACATTGCAGCGCCCGCCGCTAGCACGACGCCGCAGAGGCGGCTCGTCACGTCGCCCGTCGCCAGCGTCAGCACGACCGCCACAAGTGCCGCAAAGCCCAGCACCAGCACCACAATGTGCCACGGGCGAAGCGCGGAGAGATAGAACTGCGGATGGCGGAAGACCGCACCCACCAGCGCGAAGTCGGTAAACACCAGGGGCTCGCCCAGCACATCGCGCTTGATGTTGGAAACCAGCGTCAGCGTCCCTGCGAGCAGCACCACGAGCGCCGCGGCCGGAAGCCATGTCCCCATCATCGCGACCACCGCCCCCAGCAATGCAGTGCCGGCGCAAAGCAGAACCGCAAGTCCCCGCACGTCTCGGGGACGCCCGGCGGTCAGCATCCCCGGCCGGGCCAGTCCATCGACTGCGATCAGGCCCAGCGCGGTAGCAAGGAGAGCAACAGGAGCAAGAAGATCGATCATCGGGCACAGCCCTGCACCTGCCCGGTTGGCTCAGTCCGCAAACCCGGCAGCCAGCGCAGGACGATGGTTTTGCACAGTCAAATACCTCCCGAAATCATCGCGATGTGCAACGGCTTGAATCGGTAAGCGTCGACATCGGGCACGCTTGCGCATTAGGGGGATCGGCGTGACTGATCAATCTTTCGGACATGACATGGCCACTGGCCGCGATGAACATCGCAACCCCGCTGCCGCCAAGGCGGGGACCGGCGATGCCGTCGCTGGACAGCGCAACGTGATGCTGTTGCAGGGCCTGATGGGCCCCTTTTTCCGCAAGTTGGGAAAGGGTCTGATCGCTCGCGGACACAAGGTCTTCAAGGTCAATTTCAACGGCGGGGACAGAGCCTATTGGCGCTTGCCGAACGGCATCGACTATCGCGGCACTCTGGCGGATTGGCCCGACGCCTTTGCCGGGCTGCTGACGAAGCATCAGATCACCGACGTGATCCTGTTCGGCGATTGCCGCGACCACCATATGGGCGCGGTGGAGATATGCCGCGCCCGCAATGTTGCCATCTGGGTGTTCGAAGAAGGGTATATTCGGCCCGACTGGGTGACGTTGGAAAATGGCGGCGTGAACGGCCACAGCCTGCTTTCCCGCGATCCGGAATGGTATCGCGCGCGCGCCGCGGATTTGCCGCCACTCACGCAGCATCAGAAAGTGCCTTCTTCGTTCCGGACCCGCGCGGTTCAGGGATTGTGGTATAATGTAGCCGATGTGTTGACGCGTTGGCACTACCCCGGCTGGCAGACTCATCGGCCGTGGCATCCGCTGGTTGAAGGCGTCGGCTGGGCGCGCAAGCTGATGCGGCGCGACGAACGCCGTCAGCAGGGCGCGCAACTGCTGGCCCGGCTGAAGGAGCAGAAGACCGGGTACTTCCTGTTCCCCCTGCAACTTGATTCGGATGCGCAGATCCGTCTGCATTCGCCCTTCGCGGGCATGATCGAAGCGATCAAGCTGGTGCTGCAATCCTTCGCCGAGCATGCTCCGCCCGACGTGCGCCTGGTGGTCAAGGAGCATCCGCTCGACAACGGCGTGCGCGACTGGCAGCTCGAAACCGCCGATCTGGCCCAGCGGTTCGGCATCGCGGACCGGGTCGATTACCTCGCATGGGGCGATATCGAGGCGATCGCCGAAGAGGCTCTGGGCATGGTCACCGTCAACAGCACCAGCGGAACGCTTGCCCTTGCAAAGGGTGTCCCGGTGATCGTTTTGGGCAAGGCGGTTTACAATGTGCCCGATCTTACCTTTCAGGACGATTTGTCGCGCTTCTGGACCCAGGCCAGTCCGCCTGATTCTGCAACCTTCGCGGCATTTCGCCGGGTGCTGATCGACAAATGCCTCATCCCCGGCGGGTTCTTTTCCGAAGCAGCCCTGGCCAAGGTCGTGTCCCATGCGATCGCGAGGTTCGAAGGATGCCCGATGGTGCCTGACTGACACGGCATCTCCAACAAGCCATGGTCAGCCCGAATGATGGATTTTCACCTTTTCGAACACGCACTGATCGCAGCCGCGATCCAGACGATCATCGGCTTGCTCACCCGCCAATGGTGGGCTGGCGGCGCTATAGCCTCGTGCTACTTTATTGGCCGCGAGGTTGCACAGGCTGAATATCGCTGGATCGAAGCATTCGGCGGATGCCTGCGGGCCAACATGCCCTGGCACGCGGTATTCGATCCGCACGTGTGGCAAACACCCGACCAGTTGGCCGATTGGCTCGGCCCGGTTGTGCTGACCAGCGCCATCACACTGCTCGTGCATGCCGCAAAGCGCAGGGCGCGGTCGCTTCATCGCAGTGATGTTGACGAAAAATCGCCCCGAACCTAGCCGCGCGAGATCGCTCGGTGGAAAGTTGCCCCGCGTGTCAGGTTGTGCCCTTTCGTGAGCAAGTTCAACGCAGAACCTTGAAACACAGGCATATCATGTCAATTGTTGCGCCACTGATCATGATCGACCTTCACGGCAGTCGGTAATCTCAAGGACTGCTTCAAGCATGACCTCACCCCTTCGAACGGCTATTCTCGCCCCGATCTGGCTTCTCCAGCTTGTGACCGGAGCAAAGAGTTTCCTTGATAATCCGCTGATTGGATCGCGCCGTCTGAATGCGCTCGGCCTGCATGTCGCCCGGGTCCGGCTGGCGGACAGCATGACACGGTGGCGGCGCCGTCGCCTGGCGCACAGGGTGCGACCCGAATGGCGTGAGGCTTTCGATCGGGATGGCTTCGTGGCAATCGCCGATATCATACCGCCGCACGAATTTCCCGCCTTGCGCGAAGCAGTGCTCGGATACAGCGGACCTGCCCGCGAGATGCGCCAGGGCGATGCGATCACCCGGCGCATGGCTGTCGATGCCGCCATGTTCGACGCCATTCCAGCCTTGCGCGAATTGCTTGATCGCGCCGACATCAAGGCACTGTTTCACTATGTCGCGAGCTATCGCATCACCCCGCTGCACTACATCCAGACGATCGTCAGCAAGGTCGGCGGAAACGAACCCGATCCGCAAGAGACGCTGCATGCGGACAGCTTTCATTCGTCGCTCAAGGCGTGGCTGTTCTTCAATCCGGTGAACGCGGACGAGGGGCCATTCACCTACGTTCCGGGGTCACACCGCCTCACGCCGGAACGCCTTGCCTGGGAACGGGCGCGCAGCCTGGCTGATCCCCGGGTCGTCGATCGGCTTTCGGCGCGCGGTTCACCCCGCATCGCCGATAGCCAACTCGAGAGCCTGCGGCTGCCCTCGTCTCGGGGGTTGGCCGTTCCTGCCAACACGCTGGTGGTGGCCGATACCGTGGGCTTCCACTGTCGCGGCACATCGCGGCGGCCGGGCGAGCGGGTGGAACTGTGGTCCTATGCCAGACGCAATCCCTACCTCCCCTGGCTTGGCGGCGATCCGAGCAGCCTGCCCGGAATTGCCGAGCGGCGGGTGGGGCTGATTTGGGCGGCGCGGGACAGACTGGCGCAATGGATCGGTCAGCCGTGGCAACCCGTTGGAAAGCGCCGACCGGTCGATCATCAGCACCCGAAAGCCGATCATCCGGCATCGCCGCAGGACGGCTGATACCCGGATGTTCCGGCTACTCGGCGTGCAATCCGCCGTTTGCGGGACTTTAGCCGGGACGCATGATGTGTTCGCAAGGGACGGAGCTCGCGCTGAACGAAGCGGTGGAATGCAGCAATATCCCGACGAGTTTCATCAGTCGGCAAGGCCTCATGCCCTACCCCTCGACCGGTATCGCTCGCCGCATGAAGGCGTCGAACAGCGGCACGGTGAAATCGGTCTCGCCATAGCCGGGGGTGTAGATCATGCCCTTGGCGATCAGTGAGGCACGCACCGGGCCGAAAGCGTTGGGCTTCTTGCCGAGATGATCGGCGATCGCGCTGGAGATGTAAGGCCCCTCGCCCAGCGCCGCCATGCCGCGCAGGTAGCGTTTCTCCGAAGGCGTCAAGCGATCGAACCGCACCCGGAAGAAGCTCGCATCGAGCGCAGCAATCGCAGCGGGGCTGGCGATGGCGACGTCAGCTGCGGTAATCGGGCAGGCCGTGGCCGCGTCCCAGCACTGCTTGCCCCACTCCTGCAGGAAATAGGGATAGCCGCGCGTTACCGACACGATCTGGTCGACGGCGTCGTCCGTGATGTCGCAATCTTCGGCCTTGATCGGGTTGGCCAATGCTGCGCGGGCAGCATCGGAAGGAAGCGGGCCGATCTGAGCGAACACAAACAGGCGCTCGGCATAGCTCTTGGCCCGGCCCATCTGCCCGGCGAGTTGCGGCAGACCGGCCCCTACCAGCGTGATCGGACGATCATTCTGCCGCGCCCGGTGGAGCGCGGTGATCAGCGCCGCCAATTCGCGCTCGGGAACGTACTGCAATTCATCGATGAACAGCACCAACGCTGTGCCGCGTTCGCCCGCCGCCGCCCCGGCCACGTCGATCAGGTCGATGAGATCGGCTTCAAGATCGCCATTATCGGCGACGC
>OFDC01000406.1_pt1 | contig 33783 bp, 30 predicted proteins | sample 1520941 | NCBI WGS metagenome assembly OFDC01 (sample SAMEA94258168, study PRJEB24077) | hot springs metagenome | biome: Aquatic biome; feature: Water | place: India | collected 2012-12-06 | depth 5 m | reverse complement strand
CGGATCGCGAAGGCCGGCGCGGTCACGACCGGCGGCAGCAGCCCTTCGAAGCGTTCTCCGCTTTCCGGCAGTTCGGCCGAGACGCGCGGGGCGCCTGAATGAACCTCGGCCCCGACATGATGGGCGACGAGGCGGATGATGCGCTCGCCGTCGGCGGGCGAGAGGCGCTCGCCGGTGTCGCTGATGCCTTCTCCCAGCCGGTCGACCCAAAGGCGCCCGTCCGGATTGAGCATCACCTCGATGATGGCGGGATCGGCGAGCCAGGCCGCGATCGACGTGCCCATGGCGGTGCGCAGCATGCGCGCGCCGCGTGCATGAACTTCCGATCTCTGGCTGGCTGCACCCATGAAATATCCCCGTTCGAGGGCGCCGGCGACAAGCCGCCCGGCGCGTTGGGGATGATTAAGAGACGCAGGAACGCACTTGATTCAACAACGATTTCACGGCGGAGAATGCTGGCGCATCAAGACAGGCAATGGCGTAGATCGAGGCACCGGGCGGCTACCCGCGTCAGGCCAAAAATGGGGAAATTGGGCGCATGATGGGACAGACCAATGGCGTGACCTGCCGCCGCCCCCTTCCGGCTCTGATCAAAGACTAACGATCCAGAGTAAAATTATCACGATTGATAGCGCAAAGTGAAGTTCTAAGCGCCGAGGCGGGCATCCGCCGGGTTCGCAGCCGCAGTCGACGAAGCTGCCCGTTTCCGACTGCCCCGCAATGGCATCGCCTACTTCGGCCTGACGCCCAGACGTTTCAGGAGGATGTCGAGCGCGGGATTGGCATGATCCGTGTGCCAGCAGGCATTTATCGTCAGGTCTGTGGTGCCGGGGGCACTGTTCAATTCACGAAAGACTGCTCCCGCATCATTTTCCCGCGACATGGAATCGAGACACAAGCTGACCCCTTTGCCCACCCCCACCATGTCAATGATGGCGGCGGGGCCAATTTCGTGAACTGCCACGCGCGGCGAAACGCCGAACGGTGCAAAGCGCTCCTCGAGCAAATCACGCATGACCTCGCTGGCATCGAAACCCGATATGAGGAAGGTTTCGTGCAGAAGATCTTCCCACTGCACCGTTGCGCACGCCGCAAGCCGGTGGCTTTCGGGCAGGCAAAGGACGAAGCGTTCGCTCCACATCGGCGCGCTCCGACCCTGAAACAGATCTGGAACGCTGTGTGTGATGGCAATATCGATTCGTCCGCTGGCCAGGGCTTCAAAGAGTCGATCGTAGGGCAGTTCGACGGGCATCTTGTGTATTTCAGGAAAATCCGGATCGGCTTCGAGAAGCAGGCGCCGAAGCTTCTGGTGCGCAATACCGCCATGATAGCCGATAAAGACCTGCCCCGCCTTGCCGTCAGCGATCCGGCGTACCGCATCTACCAGAGCACGGAAATCGCGAAGGAGACTTGCGCTGTGCTGCAGGAAGACCGATCCCGCATGCGTTGCTACCAGTCGGCGCTTCTGACGCTCGAACACAGCACAGCCCAACTGAAACTCCAGGTTGCGAACACGTTTGTTCACCGTCGAAGGCAACATGTTGAGCGCCCGGGCCGCCCTGCCGAAGGAGCCATGAAGGTGAACAGCCAGGGCCGTTTCAAGGTGCGCGCGTTCAATGCCAGTCCGAACCGACAGGGGATCGAGCGCGGCGACATCCGGCTTTCCCGCGACAATCTTCCGCATGATCCGCAATTTCGGATCTGCGCAAGGCGCCGGGGCGGGAGACGTCAATGTGCAGGACACAGCCGACTTGCAGTTGGCGCAAGGACAGATCACGCCTTGTTGTGAACGACGAAGGCTGCAAGCAAAGCTGGAACGGGCAGGAACCAAGAGGTCCCGCTCGCGCCATTCCAACAGGTTTGAGCTATCTTATGGGGCAACGGCAGCACCTTGAGGGTGGGCTCTGGCCTCGACGCGGGCGTTGAATGCGACGGAGACCCGCTCGTCGTCATCCTGATTCGGATAAACCCAATGGTTCAGAAACGATGGGAAGATGAGCATCGTACCAGCGCGTGGACGCACCTGGAACTTGGGCGCGAACAACACCGACTCATCAGGCATCCGCATACTGACGCTGGCGCGCGGATCGAGAAACTCGATCAGCCCGCTGCGATTATCCTGAGGGTCCGGCACGGCCACATAGTAGCAACCCGACCAGTGAAAGCCCTGATGGGCATGGGGCGTGTTGAAGCCGCCTTTCGGATTGATGTTGACCCAGCCGTGTGCCTGAATGTCGTGGATGGACAAATCGAAAGCGGGGAGCGTGGTTTGCGCGACATGGGTCAGCACCTGGCCGATCTGGGCGCACAACGAGCGAAAAGCCTCTTCCTTGCGCACGAACAGATCCGGCGCGGAATGCCATCCGATCTGGTTGGAGACCGCAATGCTTTGTTCGGATGTGCGCCGCGCCGCACACGCGGCTAGCAGCGCCTGGTTCAGCGGTTCGCAGTCGGGAAGTTCATAGCCGAACACTGGCGAGGCGAAGAGCGGTACGTTCAGGAATTGTGTGATTTGAGACACGGTATCTTGATCTCCGAAGGAAATTGGCGTGGGCGGGCGTTTCGTTCCGCAAGCTTGCAGCGGGATTTCGGGTCGGCGTGAGCTCTGCAGCGGCGGTATGCGCCAAGGCGCAAACATCCGCCGCTATCGCTATGCGGGTCACGCAAACGCCGATCATGAACGATTGAGAAATGTGAATATGCTGGGAACGGCATCAGCCTTGATGGCGTAGCTCTTCCAACCAGTCTCTATCACGCTGGCCCCAAAGCCATGATATTCCAGTGCTTTACGCAAATGACAGATGTAGACTTTCACGACATGCGAAGAACCGGACGTCACTCCTGCTGCCTTTGCGAGGTCGCGCTGGTCTATGAAATCACCGGGCTGCTCAAGCAGATTGCGCAGGATCGCCGCACCGCCTCGGCTGGCGCGCGGCGCCAGGCGACGAATACGCCCTTCAATCGTTGCCGGGCGTGTGCATTCACTTCCGTTCCCCTTGCGCCGCAGGAACGAAATGTCGACGTCGGCGCTGTCGGCAGGCAATTGTCCGGCAGGTGGTTGGCACGGGTGTTCCGATCTCATGTCCAGACGAGCGCCGAGCAGGGTTTGGGCATGCGATAGCGCCTCGAAGGCCGTGCGCATCAGTTGTTCAATATGCACCAGTTCGGATGCAGATATACGCTCCTCAGGCATTTTACCTCTCGAGAACTTCGAATCCGGGGCCAAGCGCGACATCCGCCGCGCTGCCTACGTCCACAGCCGTGGCCCTGCCGTTGAAATTGAGGGAAACAAGCATCACGGCCGAGGCGACCAACTGGAGGAGGATGAGCGCAATCACGGTACGATTTCTGGAAAAGCGCTCGTCACGCATGCGCCTGCGAGACACTTCCAGTTCGACAGCGAGCTTCGTCATAAGTTTCTGCGCATCGTCGAGACGAGTTGCATAACGCTCGTCCAGGCCTTGGATATAGCCATCCACGAGCGCGCATATGTCGCGCGAGACGGCCAGCCGGGTTTCGCGAGCACTCTGCGCCAACATGCCGGTTACGAGTTGTTCCGTGCGATCGGCCGGAACACCGGCTCCAGTCAGCAGCTGACCAAGCGCGACAAAGTGGTTCTCGTGCGGCTTGAGGGAAGAATCCATCACATCGCCTTCTTCTTGATGGTTTTATCGACAGCAAAACCGTATGGGACGGGTCGCGGAATGGTACCGGTGCGGGTGACGCGGGCGATGATATCGCCGATCGGATCGCTCATGCGCACAAGACGGGCCGGCTTGCGGTTGTATATGAAACCCTGAACAGGCCAGTGTGTCGCTCCCAGAAACTGGAGCGGCGCGAACCATACGCGCACCCGGCTCCAATCATTGTTCGGCGAGACGTCGACGGCAGGCACATCGTCCTCGATCTGACCGCGCGCACCATCGATCGGCGACCAGTTTGCGTGACGCAACAGGATAGTCCGCGCGTCGATGATGCGGCTTACGGCCGCAACGTGGCCAAGCTGCATCTTCCCATGCGGCGGCAGCACCATCACAGCACCGACCCGCGGCATGAAGCCTCGGTCATAGCGATCGGCGGCCTGATCCCACCAGGTATGGGCATCACCATAGATCGCTATACCGCTGATCCTGCGCGCATAGGGAACGCATTGCAGTCTGGCGCCTGAAGATGTCGACGCCATTTCCCCGGCAGATCGCCGGGCCATTTCGCTGGCAGCCAGAGGGGTGGCACAACCGCAGGACAACGCCATTGCGAGTGCGCTGGACAGCACGGTCCAAGATATGGACGATGGGTCGCCAGCCAGCAGGCCGAGGGACGTCAGCCGGCGCATTTCAGGGCCAGACGACGGTCGAGCAGACGCGAGCGCTGCTCTATCGTGAGAATACTCCCATACACCGCCTCGATTTCAGCGTACACATCGCAAGCCTGAACACTGTTGTCCGGCCCCATACCAGTGAGCGCCTCCGCCAGAGCGAAGAGATTGGTCATAGCGAAGGAGGCATGCGGCACCTTTTGATACAGGTCGAGAAATATCTGGGCGGCCTGGGCATGTTTGCCTTGTCCCTGGAAAGCACGACCAAGCTGGAAGCGCGCTTCGGGAACGCGAGGATCCGACGGCCAGCTTGCGGCGAAACTGTCGAAGGCAAGTTCGGATTTTTGCCAGTCCTGCGCCTCGGCATAGGCCATGGCCTGCTGGAAGCGCTCGTCGGCGGTCGGAGGAGCCGCGACTGGCGAAACCGGAGCGGACGGCGGCACTGTCGATACTACGGGAATCGCCGCAGCCTGCCGCTCCATCGCATCGAGGCGGGATTCGATGTCTCCTTTCAACGCCTGCATTTGTGAGAGGCTGGCAGCGAGCGCGCGATGATCCTGCTCTTGCATGGACACGAGGCCGGACAGAGCCCGTTCAAGGGCTGCCAGCCGTCGGTCAAGCTGCAGAAGCGCATCGACCGGCGCGGCGGAAGACGGCGCCGGCCTGACGGAAGCCGGTCGATCCCCTTGCAGGCCGCGCATGGTCTGTTCGATGCGTTGCAACCGTTGCTCGATACCGCTCAGACTCTGCGCCTGCGCGACACCGGCCAAGGGCAGCGACCAGACTGCCAGGACCATGGCCGCGAACCGTTTCGTCCGCTGTGCGCCGATGCTTCCGGACCGCGTCATCAGAACCTGAATCCCACGCCAGCGCCCAGAACAAGCGAACGCATCTTGTGCGACACCGTCTGGCTATTGCTCCCCTGCTCGACGGTCAGCCTGGAACTGGCGCCCAGATACTTGGCATCGACATTGATGTAGAGTTGCTCGTTGATGGCGATGTCGGCGCCAATCTGGACCACAGGTGCCAGCGCACCCTTAATATCGGCGGAATACGAAATGGGCGGGGTCACGGTGCGATTCGTCAGAATCTCACCGGGCTTTTCGCTATAGAAATTGGCGTAGGACAGACCGGCGCCGACATAGGGCCTGAACACCCTTGAGGACGGCATGACATGGTACTGGAGCATGGCGGTGGGCGTAATCAGCCCGGCCGAGACGAGCGTTCGACCGTTCCTGTCTTTCAGATCATAGGGCGCCCCGCCAAGCGTGAATTCAGTGGCGAAATGCTCGGTCATGAAAAAAGTCAGGCTCGCCTCGCCGCCCGGAGCCGCCTTGGCATTCGCGGAGACCGGGATGCCACCAAGGTCAAAGGTCACCGTACTGCTGCCCGAGCGCAGCACGTAATCGCCGCGAATCTTGATCAGAATGTCGCCTGGCTCGGCAAGAGCAGGCGTTGCGACTGACACAGCAGCAATTGCGCACAGGGCTGCAGCAAAACGGCGCATTTGTGGTACTCCCCTCATTGTCTGGCGCTGCCGGGCAGACCGACAAGCACGGTCTCGCCACGGCGGTTCTGGCTTTGGCTGATCTCATCACCGCCGGTTCGGGCCGGACGCTCCTTGCCGAAGGACGTGGGCACGAGGCGTTCGGCGGCCACGCCTTGGGCGGTGAGATAGAATTTCATGGCTGCAGCGCGCTTTTCACCCAACGCGAACTGATGTTCGCGCGAGCCGAACTCATCGGCATGACCCTGAAGCGAAGCGCGCACTTCGGGGTGGAGATTGAGCCATTGCGCATGACGGTCGAGAATGGCGCGCGCCGCCGCATCCAGTTCGGCACTGTCCCGTGCGAACAGAACGCGCGTCGTTCCCGCATAGCGCTCGAAATCCTCAACCGTGGCCGGTGTCTCGTGATCCCGCAGAAGCCGGCTCTGCGCTTCGTCCTCTTGAACTGTCAGCGGTGCGGGCGCCGGCCCTTGCATCTCGAAGCTGGGTGGCGGGCGCAGGGGCTGCACCGGGCGCTGACAGGACGCCAGCACGACCGACAAGCCGACCAACAACGAGGTGCCCAGGCAAGCACGAACGCGAAAACCATGCCGGAAGGAGGCCGACTCGTTCATGGCCTTTTTTCCGACCAGGCCGGCTCTCCGACGGAAAAACCGACCTTCACTTGCCGGGCCAATTTTCCGGTCAGATCGGTTATCCAGACGGCGGGGAGCGCGTCACCGGCAGCGGTGCGCTGGAAAGCGATCGCGCGCCCGCTGATTGCCCAGGCAGGGTCTTCATCCCGCCCCCCTTCGGTTATGATCCGTTCCCTGGAACCATCGGGCTTCATGACGCCGATACGCAACGTGCGGTTCTCGATTTTGGTGAATGCGATGAGATCGCCGCGCGGACTCCATGTCGGCGAGCCATGCGCCCCGGCACCGAAGCTGATGCGTTTCTGGCCGCTACCGTCGGATGCCATCACATAGACCTGCGGTTCGCCCGAACGATCGGATTCGAACGCAATCGACGTTCCGTCGGGTGAATAGCTCGGGCTCGTGTCCGCCCCGGCATTGCTTGTCAGTTGCCGAACAGCGCCGCTTGCAAGGTCGATGACATGGATGTCGGCCTCACCATCGCGGGCGAGCGAGAAGATGACCGAGGCACCGTCAGGCGAGAAACGCGGCGCGAACGGGACACCTTTGGGAACGTCAAGCGTTCGGGTCTCGCCACTGTCGAGATCGCCCAGCACCAGCTTCTGTCCCGGACCGGCAAAAGATGCGTAGATGATCCGCTGACCACCGGCGCCAAAACGCGGCATCGCCACCAGTTCGCGCTCATCTGACAGGGAAGTGCGGTTTTCACCGTCAAAGTCCATCGACAGCAGGCTCGTTCCCTGGCCCGGAGCACTCCCTGCCTGGCCTATTACCAGCAACCGCGTATCGAAATGCCCTTGGTCGCCGGTCGTGAAGGCGAAGACCATGTCCGCGCATTTGTGTGCTGCGCGCCGCCACTGCGCCTTGCTGACCAGAATGCGCTGCGAGGTCTCGATGCGGGCACCAAAAACGTCGTACAGCACACAATCATAGGCAAGCGCATCGTTCCCCGAGGGCCGGGCGCGGCCCAACACCAGCGCCTGCGCTCCTGCACGTACAAAAGGTGCAAAGGCAACCTCTTCGGACCCGCTATATCGTCCATCGACGGAAACGAAGCGGTAGAGCCCCGTGGAAGACAGGTCCGCTCGCACGATGTGTGCCAGTGCCGCTCCCGCATCCTCGCCATTGGCGACGCCCGGAATGACGCCGCTGGCAACCTCGGGAATAGCGATCAGCAGGGGTGAGGCGGTGCCGTCGGTAATGTCGACATGCAGCGGCCCCTGAGCAAATGCTTGAGATGCCGTTGCCAACAGCGCAAGGGTCACCGGCATGACTGCCTTGATCATGATATGTCTCTCGGATCGAAATTGAGTTCTACGTCCGCCCATGCATCGTAGAGTTCGGCTGGCAGCCTGAGCGGCGCGCAGCGCAGCACGGCGCGGCGGACGCTTCCAGCAAGCGCATTGGCGTAGGCACCGTTCGCAACGGTCTGACCGCTGATCCGGGCGACGGTTGGCGAACCAGACACTTGCCCGTCCCGGCCAAGCCTGATCCGCATCAGGACCGTCACATGCCCGCTACCTTCTTCCGCCTGCGGCGGATTCCAGCATGGGGTTATCTGCGAGCGGATCATATCGACGAGATTGGCGCGCTGCCGGATCGTGAGACCGGCGACACCACGGGGCACGGCCTGCCCGATGACTGATCCGATTGCACCCGAATTGAGACGCGGTCGCGGTGCTGACCCGATCGGCTTGCCCAGCGTGCGAGCCAACGATGCGCCGTCAAGCCGACGGACCGGGGCAACCGGCTGAGGCACCGCCGCTGACGGGCTGGCTGCAGCAGGAGGAGTGGGCGCCGACGCCGGGGGTCGGGTAGGCGTCGGCGCCGCCGGCAACGGCCTCGCGACCGGGCCGGGACCCAGCACCGGAGCTGGGCGTTCGCTGGGCTGCAATGACTCAGCGGGTTGGGATGGAGCAGGACTCGCCTCGACTGGCGGCAAAGGCGCAGCAGGAACGGCAGTATCCAGCGGCATTGGCGCCGGTGCCGCTTGCCGGGCCGCAGCAGGGGCCGTCGCAGCCGCCGGTGTCGCAACCGCCGGTGTCGCAACCTCGACATCCTCATGCCTTACAAATGCCGGATCGGGTAACGGCATGGCATGATCAAGATCCACGATCTCGATGGCCATCCCCACGGGAGGCGTCACGATTTCGCGCGCGCGGAAGGTTACAAGGGACAGCAAGGCGAGCAGTCCAAAGTGCAGAAGAACGGATAGAAGGGAGGGCAGCCGCGCATTCACGGGAGTTTCTTCTGAACATCGGGGTCACGCGAATCCGACAGGAAAGCGACCTTTTCAAATCCCGACGCACCGATTTCGGCGACGATTTGCATCACCATCCCATATGCGATGGCTTGATCCGCCCGGACGAAAACGCGCATGGCCGAAGGATCGCCGGAAGCCTGCGCCATCTGCAGCAAGGTATTGCCGAGCGCCTCGCGGGCCACGGGCGCATCGCCGATGAATATTCCTCCCACGGCGTCGATTGTCACCACGATGGGCTTCTGGTCTGATGCCAGTTCGCGCGTTCTGGCCTGCGGCAGGTCTACCTTTACACCCGTCGCCACAAGCGGCGCGGTGATCATGAAAATCACCAGCAGAACGAGCATTACGTCGACCAGCGGTGTGACGTTGATCTCGCTCAGAAGCTGAGCATGTGGGGGTTTTCCCCGCCCCACGGACCCGGATTGCGGTATCATGGCCGAATGTCCTCACCTACTGCGCGCATCAGAAACGCGATCCGAAATGGCGAGAGATGGCGAGTTCGAGCAGCCCTGCGATCGAGCGCCATTCGGCATCGACAGCGGCGAGCATCTGCACGAGCCGGTTGAAACCCATCGCGGCCGGGATGGCGCAAAACAGGCCGACACCCGTTGCGAGCAAGGCTTCCGCGATACCCGGTGCCACGACGGCAAGCGAGGTATCCTGGCTTTGCCCGATGGCGAGAAAGCTGCCCATGATCCCCCAGACCGTTCCAAACAGGCCGATGAAGGGGGCGGATGTTCCAAGGGTCGCCAGCCATGCGGTGCTTCCCGCGAGATGTCGCTCCTCACGCGCGATAGCCATGTCGGCAATAGACACGACGCGCTGCCGGACCTGATCGTAATCACGGACCAGATTTTCCGAGGACCAGCGCCATTCGACCTCGATCGCGCCGAGGATGTGCGTGATCCGGCCTTCGGCGCCGTCGCTGAGATTGCGCAGATCGTCCTGGTTGCCGATAGTGGTCAGCAGGCGCTTGACGATGCGCGAGCGCTGCAGTTCACGCCAGATCGCCCAGGCCCGGCCGATGATGATCGACCACGAAGCGATCGAGGCCAGCAGCAGGAGCACGATAATCGTCTGGACCAGCCGATCAGCCTCAAGAAAGATATGAAAAGGCGAAGCGGGGGATGCCAACCAGTCGAACTTCACGCGATGTCTCCTGTTGCTTACCGGGCGATCAGCGTTTGACGATGGCGCGGATGAAGGTGTCGATGTCCGGCAGTCCGGTTACGGGAATGCCTTCCTTGCGCTGGAAGGCCTTCAGCGCATCCGTGAATGCCGCCGAGGGAGCCCCCGTCGCCATTCCTTTGAAGGCCTGTTTTGCGATCAGGGCTGTCTGGAGCCGTTTCAGCGATTCCTGATGGATCGAAACGGTCTTGCCATCGGCGGTCACCTGCACCAGCGGCGAGGCCGCAGTCTGGCGCAAGGGCCGTATCACATCGATGGCACTGGCCGCCGCGTTCTCCAGAAGCATCCGGGGATTGGTGCGGCAGACGACCGCGACCACATTGGGGAAATCGGTGCCGCCTTCGGTGGGCATGGTATCATACGTGTCTGTGGCGAGCCGGTTGTGAGCCGTCGCATAACCAAGCAACCAGTTTCCGTAGCGCAAGAAGTCGTCCGGCCTGGCAAGTGCTGCGACATAGGCTTCGCAGGTTTGCGATCCGAGGCCTCTTACGGAAAAGTTACCAGTCTTGTCTGCGGCCTGCGCTGTTACGGACCCAGGGCCGACAGCGCCAAGGCTGACAGCGGTTGCAATCGCGATGGGCACAAGCGAGCGGCGAAGGCTGACAACAAACATGGAGGTTACGTTCCTGATTGGGTGGCGGCATCGAAAATTCTGCAAGCGGAAAGACGATGCGCTGAAAATCTGCGCGCTGAAAATCTGCCGGGGAAGCCCCCCGCGTCGGATCGAACGCGGGGGCACACCCGGAAAGGCAGCTTGTGGCAGGCTGCCGGTTGGTTTGGGGGTATTTCCGGGTCATCCGGCGCTCCGAGGCAAGGAGCGCCGGAATTCCTTGGCTTACGGGATCGGGTTGTATCCCGTGACGTTCACGTTGTTCCCACCGATGGTGAGCGTGCTCGTCGCGCTGTTGCCATAGGCGGCCGCACCCAGCGAGTTGCCGTTGATCGACAGGCTGGAGTTGGACACGCCGCCAGTGTTGCCGGCACCGCTGGCCACGGCATTGATCGCGAGCGCGCCAGTGCCAACGCCGGTGGTCGCATTGATCGCGCCGGTGTTGCTCTGGTTGCTTGCGATAGCCGCCGTCGTCGGGGTCGTGCCGCTGGCCGGGCTGTTGAGCGCAGCAAGCGTCAGCGAGTTGGTGGCGGCGTTGCCATAGGCGACCGCAACCGCGCTGTTGCCGTTCAGTGCCACCGAGGAGTTGGTCACCGAAGGCGCCGCTCCCAGGTTGTTGAACGAAGCCCCGTAGGTGACGTTCGCCGCCGCCGTGATGGCGCCAGTGTTGGCCTGTTCGTTCAGAACGGCGAAGCTCGCCGCGACGCTATCGGTGCGGGCACCGGTGAGCGAAGCCGAACCGCCGACACTGGTGTTGGCGAAGGTGGTCGCCGAGGCCGAGAGCGCATTGGTGGCGGTGTTGCCGCCTGCGCGCGCGGTCGTGGCGTTGCCGTTCAGCGTCACCGAGCTGGTATCGACCGGGCTGGGATCGGTGCCGCTGGCAGCGTCATAGCCCGCAACCACAACGTCAGCCTTGGTCGTGGCGGTCGCCGACACGGCACCACCGCTGACCTGCTGGTTGACGACACCTGCCGAGGCGCTGTCCGAATTGGCCGAAAGGGTCAGCGAATTCGTCGAGCGGTTGGCCATTGCCGCAGCCGTAGTGGCGTTTCCGCTGAGATCGACCGTGCTCTGGTAGATGCCGTTGGTTGCGAACTGGCTCTGGCCGGTTGCGCCGCCGTCATTGTTCCAGACGTTGGTCGTCGCCGTTGCGTCAACCACATTGGTCCCAACCGTCTGGGCGTTGTTGACAACATAATCAGCCGCAGCAACGTAAGTACCAGCCGAGCCGGACAGCGAGGCATTGGCACCGTAGGTCTGGTTCGGAGCTGTGCCCGTAACCGTGGTCGACGTCAGGGCGGTATCGGCTGTAACCACCATGCTGTTAGCGGCATCGTTGACGGTGGACGAGGCGATGTTGGTGTTGTTGTCCAGCGTCAGGTTCGATGTGCTGTTCGCCGCCGGAGCCGCAACGGTCATCGTCGACGAGGCCGTGAAGCCACCCGAACCCGATGCCGCCTGAACCGACTGCAATGCACCGTTGGTCGACACACTGCCACCTGCCAGCGTCATGCTGTTGGCTGCGGTGTTGCCGATCGTTGCCGCCGACTGCGCATTGCCCGAAACGGACAGCGTGCTGCCGGTGATGTCGCTGGTGCCGCTTGCCGAGGCGGGAGCACCAACGCCGAGCGTTACGATGTCGAACTTGCCGACAACAGTTGTCGTCTCGTCACCCGTCACCGACTGGTTGCTGGCGAGCGCGTGATCGGCCGTGGCAAGGGTCGAAGCAGGCGTCGCAGTTGCACCAACAGTGGCGTCCGAAGCGGCCAGCGTGCTGCTGCCGGTTACCTTTACGCTGTTGGTTGCCGCGTTGCCCGTGGTCGCGCCGGAGATGGCGTTACCGTCCACCATGACCGTGCTGTTCGAGATGTCTCGACCGACAGTGACGTTCGCGCCGCTGAAGGACGAGATCGTCGCGCCAAGACCACCTGTGCTCGACTGGTTGTTCGCCAGAGCCGATGTCGTGGTAGTGTTGGTTGCCGAAAGCGAGATGCTGTTGGAGCCAGTGTTGGCGGTCACAGTCGAACTCTGCGCGTTGTCAGACACAGACACGGTGCTGGTGCCAACGTCGCTCAGAGTGGGGTCGGTAACGCCCGTCGCCGAGACGCCGAACACGGCGCCGACAGTGCTGTAGAGATTACCGGTATTGCCCTGCACGTTGGCGACGGCCATGTCGGCATTGGCAATTCCTGTGGTCCCGTTAGCGCTGCCCACAGACGAAGCGCTGGCACCATTGCCGCGGCTCAGATTGGTCGCATTGGCAGCCAGTGCATTGGTCGCGCTGTTGCCCTTGACCGAACCGGCCGTTTCGTTGCCATCGACCGTCACGCTGCTGCCGGTGATGTCGTTTCCAACCGTGACGATGACGCCGCCAGCGGCCGGAGTTCCGGCCGAACCGCCGGAGGTGTACGACGCGGGGAATGAGGTCAAGCTGGTAAGCTGCCCCGTTGCGACGAGAGTGATTGTGCCACTCTCGAAGGTGAACGTGTTACCAGGATAGGCAGCCGCCAGCGCGTCACGATCAGCAAGAGTGCCAGCCGCCGTACCGGTAAACGTATAGTTCCCGGCCGAGCCGGTGCTCGTGCCCGCGAATGTGAAGTTCTGCGTCGTCGCCGAAGTAGCTGCCGTCCCCGCCATGCCGATATAGGCGCTAGCGTTGCCTGCCATGGTCTGATTGCTGGCGATGGCAGCGCTGGTGCCCACATTGGTGCCCGACAGCGTGATCGCATTGCCGGTGCCCAGAGTGGCGTTGCCGGTGGCATTGGCCGTCAGGGTGTTATCATCCGAGGCGATGCTCGAGCTGGTCAGGCTGCCGCTGACCGCGGTCTGGACCAAGGTGCTCTTGGTCGGCGTGGTGAAGCTGTCGACCAGACCGGCCTGAACGCTCGTCCCCGAAGCCACCGATTGCTTGTTCGCCACCGCGAATGCGGCATTGGCGGTTGCAACGCCGCTGCTCACACCTGCCGAGGGGACCTCGGTGCCCAGCGTGGCGATCGTGGTGGCCGAAGCGGTGATGGCGCTGCCGCCACGGTTCGCTGCGGCATCCGCCAGCACGGCGTTGTCCGACGCGCTCAAGGCGGAGCTGGTCGTCACATCGCCGGTGATCGCATTGGAAACGATCGCCGCGTCCGAACCCGCGCCACCCATCTGGGCGACGATGCTCAGCGTGCCCGTGGCGACCGTGGTTTCCTGCTGCGAGGCGATGGCCGCAACCGTGCCCGATGCCGGCGAGGCGAGCGTTCCGGTGGCGATGCTGTTCGCCGCAATGGTGGTCGCGTTGGACACTTCGTTGCCGCGTGCCAGCGCCGTGGCGGCGTTGCTGTCGTTGGACAGCGTCGAGCCCACTACGTTGCCGGTGACCGAAGCGCCAAAGTTTGTTCCAGCATCGTCGATCAAAGCAGTGACGGTCTTGGCTCCAGCGGCCGATACCGCCAGTTCCTGCTTCGACACCGTGGCATAGCCAGCGATAGCCGAGGTGTTGTGAACGGTAGATGTGGGAGGCGTTGCAGTGGGATCCCCAGCAACGTAAGTTGCACCAGCCTTGGCCTGGCCCGTGGACTCGGCCGCAAGCGTGATGGCATTGCCGGTGACCGACTGGGTGTTCGAACCCGAGTTGGCGACTGCAGTGGCTTTCTGGCTGTTGTCCGTCAGAGCGACCGTGCTGTTCAGCAGCGCGTTGGTCGACGGACCCGAACCGGTCGTGAACCCGACCGAGCCGGCAGTCGTGGCGGTCAGCGAGCTGTTGAGGCTCGACTGCGCGGCGGCGACGCCACCGGAACCGCTCGAGTTGTTGACGTCGAGGTTGAGCGCATTCACGCCCGAATTGAGGACGCCCGTGGCGCTCTGGCTGTTGCCCACGAGTGTCGCGGTGCTGGCCGATGCGCCATGGTCGATGGTGATGCCCATCGCGGTATTGTCCGTCACCGTCGCAGCGGTGCTGGTGTTCTGTTGCGACAGCGAGATACCGATGTCGGTGGTGCCTGCAACAGTGGCCGCAGTCGTTGCGGCAACCGACGACGCGCCGACGGTCGCATAGCCGGAGCCGGTCACGTTGTTGAGATCGCCATTGACCGTCAGATTGGCGCTGTTGGCATAGCCGGATGCCGACGAGGCATTGCCCGTGGCTGCGGACGAGCCGACGGACACGGTGCTGTTCTGCAGCGCATAGGCGGCGGCGTCATTGTTGTTGACGGTGCCGGTGATCGAACCCTGCGTGTTGCCGTTCAGGACAAGACTCGGAGTCGGCGTGGAGTAGTCGTTGAACGACTGATTCTTGCTGATGGAAACAGCGGCTGTTTCCGTAACGGACTGAGCCAGCGCCGACGTCGCGCCGAACGTGGCGAGAAGCGCTGTGCTTGCGCCGGTCATCAGGACCGAACGCATTTTGCGTGTTTTGGTGGGCATATGCCACTCCTTGGATTGAGGAAAAATGTATCGACAAATGAAATTCAGCCCCCCCCCCTGGGAGAAGCGTGCCCCCTCCTTTCGGCTATTTCCGGATCTGAATTCGTGCGATTTCCTGCATCCCCGGCCCGTCACGGTGGATGGACGTGTCGGCCTTGTCGGGACGCCAGGTAACGCTGATGCCGCCCGGCGGAATGCCCCGGTTCGCCAGCGCTGTGACAATCGCAGCCAGACGCGCGTCGATCAGGCTGTCTCGCTTGGCGGGATCCCAATTCTCGGTTTCACGCGCGATGATCATGACGTTGACCGGGCCTCTGGCGGCCTGAAGCACGATCTGGTCCAGCACAGCCTGGGCATTGCCCATCAGCGTGGTATCACCGAATTCGAAGCCGATCTGAAGCATCGCCCCGGAAGGTGCGTCGCCCGATGTGCTGACATCGTTGAGCGTGGCCGAGGGTGCCGATGGCGCGCTGGGAAGCAACGGAACAGGGCCGCCCGAAGCCGCACTTTGCCGCTGCGGTTCGGCCAGCGCACGACCGCGCAACTGATCGGCGGAAAATTCGGGAATGGTATCCTGCCGCTGCCCCATGCAGATCGAGGGATCGACTTTCGCTACCGCCGAAATCAGCCGCATCGTCGCTTCTTCCAGCGCGGTGCGGATGCCGAGCTGTAAAGGCTCCTGCCCCTTGGCGCCGACGTTGATGTCGAACAGGTCCGTGCCGAAGAAACGGAAGACGTTCGCCCCGATCTCGTATCCGGTGAACTGCTTGGTCAGGCTGATCGTCTTGACCACTTCAAGCGACCGGGAGTTCACGATGCGCAGGTCGACGGCAACGCTCTGCGTATAGACGCGCGCTTTCGGGCCGATATTGTTGATGACAGCCTCACCGCCACCCGAACGGATATCGTAATTGAGTTCGGTGATGCCCCCGACGATGTAATAGTCGGACTTGGTGATGGTGCCGCCGAAATAGGGAAGCCAGGGCACGCGGTTGCCGTTGACCTCATGGACCCCGCCGTCGCCAAGCTGACGCCGATCAGTATAGCCTAATTCACGTTCGGCGATGGTCGGGTCGAAACGCTCCGCGATGGTCAGCGGCCCGCCGATCTTTCCCAGCGCGGAATAGACCATCAGAGCGCCGCCCTGCGTGATCGCGTTGCCCTCGTTGATCGAATATTTGCCGGTGTAGTCCTTCACGTCACCGACCGCGATCACGCGGCGCGGCCCGTTCTGGGCGACAAGCTGATCGCCAAAACAGGCCAGCGCCGCTTCCATCGGTGAGCGATTGTCGCGGACGGGTGTTCCAAGCGGCGTGGGCGCCTCACCGGGAGCCAGGCGCTGTGTGTTCACGCCGGGGTGAAGAGCCGAGCAGCCCGATGTTGCGAGCGCTATCGCGGCAAGTGCCGCCGAAGCACGCAGTTTGCCGAAGGCGAACGAAGAGAAAATCATATCCCGCCTCAGTTCAACGAACTGTATTGGCATGCGGTCGACCCGGTGACGGAGGCAGTCTGGTCGCCCGAATTGGTCTGTTCGGTATTGAGCGCCTGATAGTTGTCGCCGCGCACGCTTGTGGAAATACCGCCCGACGTGCTCGAACCGACTGATCCGGAGTTTGACTGGTTAGCGGTGTTGCTTCCGGAACCGGATGCACTGGCAAGCGTCGTAGTGTTGTCGTTGCCAGTCGATGTGGAGCTGTGCCCGGAAGTGGAAGGCGAATTGGCTACCGCGCTCGTCACGGAATCATTACCGATCGCGGAGGCGCCCACAGAACAGTTATACTGACGGTCTATATATGTATTATAGACAGGCGCGGCATACATGCCGTTCAGCCTCTTCTGGCGCAGATCTTCAAGGTAGGCCCGGTTGACCTTGTCGGTGCTGGTCTGGAATTGCCATGCGACATTTTCGCCAACATTGTTGGCAAAAACCGGCGTCGGTATCAGCCCGGCTGCGGCTAGCGCTCCTATGAGGATGCGGAATTTGGACACTAGAATTTCTCCGTCACAGGAACTGGCAAGGATGTTCGCGCAAGGTTGGCGGTCGGCTGCTGGGACGAAAGTGGCCAGCGCCGCAGTCGGTAAGCCCCGATCAAAGGCATCTGAGAGGCGGGCGTGCTCGCCTCGCCCCTCAGGCGCAGCCCACCCCTCCCAATCCCAGAGGCGGCTGCGCGATAAAGGCACTGAAATGGCAAACGGCGAGGCACCGCTCCGGACAGCCTTTGGCGGTCATATCCGAATGCGGTGCCTGGTTGGCTATCGGACAATCCGAGACTTGGGCGCAGGCGCGACAGCGTCACTGGAATGCGCTCCAGATCGCCCAGGCGACGAAAGCCCAAAAGACAAGCGCGATGGGAAAGGCAGCGACGACGACAAGCACAAGTGGGCTTGCCTCTCCACCATCGTCCTGCACGCCTTGATAAAAGAAATCGCGATCCGGCACGCTCGATACGTCACGGTAATCGCTATCATCCAGCGCGCCTTTGCGTTCATCGAGCAAGATTGGCGAAAGCGTTGGAGACGAACTCATCCGAAAGCCCTCCACAATGCGATCAAGCCCCACCAGAGCAGAGCGCTCAGAGGGATGGCGATGAGAATGCCCCGTGCATTCCGGCGTCCGTACTCCGGCACTTCGGCGTCAGGTTCGCACGGCATGACGAGCCATTCCCAGCGCCCCTTGGCGTTCGAGTGCTCGCGGTCGTTCATTGGCCTGCCGCGATGCTGGAAGCAGCCACTGGGTCATGGACAGCATGACCGGCTTCACATGACCGCGGGCGACTCAGCGAAGGCCGCCCCCAGAAAAAGCCTTGCTGCCACCGGCAGCCTGCTTTTGCCGCCAATGCGGCCTGTTCTGCGGTTTCGACGCCCTCTGCGATAACCGTCGCGCCGAGCGACCAGGCAAGACCGGCAAGATGCTCGAATATGCCCTGCTGGGCTTCGCCGTAGCTCGCATAATGCAGAAAGAAGCGGTCGATTTTCACGAAATCGGGCGACAGCGCCATCACATTTCGGATGGAAGCGTAACCCGTTCCAAAATCGTCAATCGCTATCCGGCAGCCCAAAGAGCGCAGGCGATCCACGAAGCGCACGGCCTCGCTCATGTTGGGGATTGCAGATGTTTCGGTAATCTCCACAACCAGCCGACGTGCCAACCAAGGCTCTTGCCGGAGGCGCTGCACGGTCTCCTCCCAAAGATAATCAAGCGCAGTGCTTTGTGCCGAAATATTAACGCCAATCGTGACGTCGCTTGGCTGACGATCAAGTTCATCCAGCGCCATCGCCACCACGTGATGATCAAGGAGGCGAATGAAGCCGAGCCGCTCCAACGCGCCTAGCGCGCCCTCAAGAGAAGAAACCTGACCATCGCGATCAATATGACGAAGGCAGCCTTCCCAATAAAGCGCGCCTTCGAAGTCGCCTGCCTCCGCCGCCTGATCGGCATCCCGGACTGGCTGCCAGGCGAGAACCGGCACGGCATCGCCGTCCTTGCCACTTAGCCCGGTCAGAAGTTGAGAAGCCATCGCCATATCGGCGCGATATTGCTCAGCCGAGCCGTCACCGGGGCACACCGCGTCACCCGAGAAGCCGCCTCCGATTTGACCATACACACTCGTCGGGGCAGACGCTGCCGAAACCGAAATGAGTTCGTCAGCGGAAAGCGCGAAATGTATGCTACCGACTGACGTCTCGACAGGCAGAAGGGGGGCATCGGCGCACAGCCGCTTCAACCAGTCGACACATTCCGCAGCCGAATTGCCTAGTTGACCGGCAAGGCGCCAGATGAGGCATTCCATGACACCGTTCGGGCCAGGCTCAACAAGGCCATTCACCCCCAGGGCATCACTCAAGCGCCGCGTCAATTGAACCAGCACGGCGCGGGCAGCATCTTCGCCGTAAGCCTGACGGATATGGGGAAAGTTATCGATGCGAAGAGCAAAGCTTAGCGCAGCGCTTTCAACGAGACGGCGGCGAGGCAAAGGCAGCGGGTGCACATTCCCGCCGACCTGCCCACCATGAATGCCGGTCCCTCTCGCCGCCATTGCGAACTCCTCCGAAACGCAAAAACAAAGCAAATCAATCAAGATAATCCCGCATTAGCCAAGCAACTCACGCGGATAAATTGATCGCATCAGTGAAATTCCGAAAAATAAATTCAGATTTCACTGCATAAATTTATTACTGGCTTCGCGACGAATTTCAGTAGAGCGAGAATGCTTTCTGAACTCCGATAGCGGGTTAATTGGAGGATTATTAACAGCCCCCAAGGCGAGATGCCGAGTTAATTAGGTGGTAATCCGGCAGGATAATGGTGCCATTCCGGCGGTAGATTGCCTTTGCGATACCACGACGCGCAGATAGGTAATTTCACGACCGTCATCGTCATTGCGGCATTCGCAACCGTCCTCTATGAACAGAACGCATCGAGCCGAGCGCAAACGCAAAAGGGCAGTGCCGCTGACTGAGAGTTCCAACATCGAGCCGGATCGGGCGAAAGCGACGCTTCCGCCCGAGTTGCTTCACGAGCTGAAGCAGCCGCTTAATGTGATCCGCCTTGCCACGGACAATATCCGCGTGCGCATCCTGCCGCTTCTTGGAAGCGCCGAGGCCGGATATCTCCAAGCGAAGCTCGATCGGATCGAACGGCAGATTTATCGCGCGGCGAGCTTATGGGATATTGGCGCGGATGCGGGAGAACCGCTCGCAACTGCGCCGCCCCCCTCTGACGGACACGCCCCCCTGTAGCACCAACGGTGAATTGGAGTCAGGCGGGACTGGCTGCCGCCTCGAAAATCGAAAAACAAGGTCCGGATTCACGGAACGAGGCATTCGCGCCGTCAACAGGACGGCTGCAAATCCCGCCCTCCCGTGAGAACCGGCCGGTCAGGATTGGCACGGCGCGATAATATCCAGCAATTGAGACACATCGAGGGGCTTGATCAAAACCGGCGGGACCGGCTGTGCAAAACTGACCATCTGTGTTTCGGTAACCGGACTACCCGTGAGCAGCACAATGCACGGTCCGCTGCCGTGCCAGGCCGCGGCGAGATCCAATCCGCTTTCGCGGCCCAGGCCAACGTCGATCAGCGCAACCGCGAACGGGCGTTGGCGCGCCTTGTCCAGCGCTTGCCCGACGGTATGCGCAAGCGTCACGGTCATGTCGTAGCTTTCAAGAAGCTCTGCAAGTTCCTCGGCGCTGTCGATGTCGTCCTCGACCAGGAGGACGCTCACTGCCTGCTCGCTCATGCGCCCTCCTGTTCTTCGCTCAGGATTTCCTCGACCGCGACCAGCAACTCCCGATAGTCGACCGGCTTGACGAATTGGGCCGACACACCCTGCTCCCGTCCGGCTCGCCGGAAATCCTGATCGCCATAGGCAGAAAGCAGCACGGCAGGGATATTGCTGTGCTCCCGCTGCTCGGTGCGGATGCGGTTCAGCAGTTCGATACCGCCCAGTCCGGGCAGCTGAATATCGCAGATCATCAGATCGAAATGCGATTCGCCCAGCAAAGTCAGCGCCGCCAGACCGTCTCGGCACCCCTCGGCTTTGTATCCATGGTCGCGCAATTCCAGGAGCAGGTCGTCAAGCAGGTCCGCTTGATCTTCCACACACAGGATGCAGGCTGGCATGTTCATGCTGTGACGTTCTGCCGCGCGTTATTGCCTGAAACGGCAAGCCGGACGGCCGTGCCGCATTCGTTGCATGCGATCACGCGAACGCCGCCCGGCGATATGACAATTGTGCAGACAACATCGTATCTCATGGGACCACCTTCTATACCGGCCGACCTTCGGCCGCGACAAAAACCGTTGCCTGGTGTTCGCGCGTTTATCATAGGGCATCCCCCATGTGGAGTTGGCAGACGTCCGCGGGATAACCGACGACAATGGACGTCAAGCATGGGGATGCTACGAAATCATGTTGGTCAAGACGCTGACCGCCTGCGGAGCGACGATTTGGCGGGGGTACCCCGCAATCATCGCCGCCCTGCTGTCAGGCAGTCCCGCCCTGGCCCAAGGCGAAGAAGCCCATGACGATCTGATCGTCGTCACCGCCACCAAGCGCGCCGAGAACCTGCAATCGGTGCCGATCTCGATCTCCGCGATCAGTGGCGACACGCTGGCGAGCGCGCGCGTAACCAATGTCGACACCCTCGTCAGCAGAGTGGTCAACCTGCAACTCAATTCGGTCGTTGGCGACAACACACCGATCTTCGCCATGCGCGGCGTGTCCATGTCCGACTACAGCCTCAACCAGTCCAGCCCGGTCGCAACCTATTACGACGAGGTCTACAAAGGCAATTTCGCCCTGCTTGGCGTTTCCATGTTCGACCTTGAACGCGTTGAGGTTCTGCGCGGGCCACAAGGCACACTCTATGGCAAGAACACCACTGGCGGCGCGGTCAATCTGATCGCGCGAAAGGCGAGTCTCGGGAAGACTAACGGTTATTTCACCGCAGGCTATGGCAATTACGATCGCATCGACATCAACGGCGCGATCAACCTGCCGCTTGGCGATATGGCTGCCTTGCGCCTTGCGGGCACGTTGGCTCGGGCAGATGGCTGGTTCAAGAACGTCGTACCTGGCAAGGCCGATCTCGCCTCGGTGCGCGAATGGGCACTGCGCACGACCATCTATGCAGAACCGGCCGATAGTCTGCGCCTGACCCTGCGCGCTTCGACGAGCAAGCAAACGCCGCGCAACTATGGTGTCTATGCGCAGCCCGAAGCGGTCAATCGAATGGGCCTCGGCAAGTGGGAAATCGCTTCCAATATCGATGAGCGCCGCTTTGCGGAAACCTGGTCAGTCGCGGTAACCGCCGATGCGGACATCGCGGACTGGCTGACGCTGACCAGCATCACTTCTTACGACAAAGGCAAGCTCTGGTTCTATGAAGACACCGACGGCACGGCCGCACAAACCTTGGAAATCCCCTATTTTGACGATGCCAGCCAGGTAGCGCAGGATTTGCGGCTCACCAGCGACCTCGCGGGGCCCTTCGACTTCATTCTGGGCTTCTATCTCAGCCGGGAGAAGGTGCTCAACGCTACCACTCTCGAGATCGCCAAGGATGTCGATTCCGATGGCATTCCAGGCATCACCGCCAACGACTGCGCTGTTGGACTGCCGCTCGCCTGCCTGTTCAGCAACCGCTTCAGGCAGGTCAAGAAGAGCCTCGCCATCTACAGCGACGTCCAATATGCCATCTCCGATGCGCTGACCTTGCGCGGCGGCCTGCGCTATACCGATGACCGTGGCGTCCAGGCCGATTTCGAGGCTAACGCCCTGGGCATCGACGGCACGCTGGTCGCCAATCTGATCCCGTTGTCCGAGCTTCGCTACAGCACCCAAAACCTGTCTGGAAAGATCGGTTTCGACTACAACTTGACCGGTGGCGGCCTCCTGTACGTGCACGCCAGCCGCGGATACCGCGCTCCGAGCTTCAATGCCCAGGCCTTCTTCGATCCATCGGAACTCACCGTGGCCAAGCCCGAGGAGGTGACTGCCTATGAAGCGGGCGCCAAACTACGGCTTGCGGGCGGCGCGGTCACGCTGAACATGGCGGCCTTCCATTACGACTACCACAACCAGCAGTTCATCAATGTCGATCCAAGCAACGCCGCACAAACGCTGCTCAACATCGACAAATCGCGGATCTATGGCGCCGAAGCCGAGTTTTCGTTCCGTGCCAGCGAGACCCTGTCACTGCGCGGCGGACTGGGCCTGCTATCAGCCAGGATCGTGCGCGGCTCGGTCAGCGGCGTGAACGTCGCGAACAACCGTCTCTCGAACGCGCCGCGACTGACATTCAATCTGGGTGCAGACCTGACCCTGCTCGACACCGGCATCGGTCGTCTGTCGCTCCACCCTAACGCGACCTATCAATCTAGCCAGTTCTTCGAGGTGTTGAACATCCCCAGATTGCGTCAACCGGGCTATGCCATTTTCGAGGCGCATCTCGACTTTGCAACTTCGGATGGCCGCTGGCACGCTTCGCTATGGGGCAAGAATTTGACCGACAAGCACTATTTCACATCGCGCATCGATCTTCTGACAGGCTTCGGACTGGACTACAATCACATCGGCGCTCCGCGGACCTATGGCATCACCATGGGGGCCAGCTTCTGAAAACGGCGGCTTGAAACCGGCGAGTCGCATTCGAGAACGAACACGCCATCGACATTCGGCCGCGATCTGTTCAGGCCCGCAACGTGGCGGTCAACGGCGAGATCGGACCTGACCGCATTCGAGCAATGCCGCCATCGTCTGGCCGATCCCCAACATGCAGGGCGTCACGCAGCGACATTCTGATGCGAAAGCATGACCGGAACGGTCAGCCTGACAACCGTCCCGGTGTCATCGGACGCGATCGCGAGATCGCCGCCGAGCGATACGACGAGCTTGCGCGCAATATACAGCCCCATGCCCGCCCCCTCGATTCCGGTCGAACTGCGACCGCGATAGAAGCGCTGCCCGACATAGGCGAGATCCTCGTCGGGAATGCCCGGACCATTGTCGGCGACAGTGATGTGTACAAGGTCGCCATCCGGGTGGAGCGTGATCAGGATCGGTGTTTCGGCGGCAGTATACCGCATGCAGTTATCAAGCACCGACCCGAGAGCAATCGGCAAGGCCGGACCATCGGCGATTGGTGGTCCCTGTTCGGGCAGATCGAGCGTCAACCGCGACGAGGGGATGATGGAGCAGGCGATGTCCCGAACCAGTGCGCCGGAATCCACGGCACCGGTCTGGTCTCGGTTGCCGTGGGCAAAATCCATGGCGGTGCTGTCGACCAGCTTGCTGAGCAGCGTCGAAATGGTCTGGACCGAACTGCGCAATCGTCCCGCCCGCTTGCGCAGTTCGGCTGCTGTGAGGGCCTCGGCTTTGCGATCGATAATCTGCGCACCGCTGTCGATCACGGACAAAGGCGTGCGCAATTCATGCGACATGATCCGTACGAACCGTATCTGCTCTTCGTTGGCGGCGCGCTGCCGCATCAGTGCGAGACTGAGCGCCCGTTCCTGCGCGCGAATCCGGTCATGGGCGTCGCCAAGACGGTTGCCGGTGTCCACGATGCGGTACCCCAGATCGTCGAGTTCGGTGATGCTCGATCCCGCGAAGCCTTGCCGGTAACCCCCATCGCCGATGCGCCGGATCAGCCGGGTAATCTCGTCCAGCGGCGCCGCTACCCTTGTGCTCATCCGGTTCGCGCGCCGATAGAGGAACAGGAAGAACAGAACATAAAAGAGAAACAGGACCGCCAGCATGACCAGGCCCACCATTTCAAACCTGGCGCGCAGCATATCGGCTTTGGCGTGAATGCGCGCCGTAGGCGCGATCACCACCAGCCGCCAGTCCGCACCGGCGATGCGGGCGAAGCTCGCAAGCTGGCGACCATTGGCAAAATCCAGATTCACGAAGCCGTCCGGTGCCTTTACCATGGCGCTGGCCAGCACCTTCATGTCCTCGCGCTTGAAGATGTTGAACTGATCAGGCTTGAAGGTGTCGGACATGATTGCCTGCGCGTAATGATGCGCGGTCAATTCCTTGAGGCCGAAGTCCCGCTCGCCGGCCGGCGGCATCGCAATGATGCCGCCTTTACGGTCGATCAGCACTGCATAGGCGCCCCAGGGAAGGCGAAGGCCATTGAGGCGATTGACGATGGTGTCGAGCGTCAAATCGATACCCACCACGCCTTCGAGCTTTTGTCCGCGCCAGACCGGCGCAATCGATGAGACCATCCATCCGTGCCCTGCCGGATCGATATAAGCATCGGTCCAGACTGGGCGGCGGGCAGGATTGTGGGCTTCGTCCGCCTCATAATAGAAATTGTAGCTGGGAATGGCCATCCCCGGAGCATATTGCTTTCCCGCATCGATATAGGGATAGATCCTGTTGTAACTGTCGAACGTGTTGAAATAAATTGAGGCGATAGCAGGGTCGCTTTGCTTGATATCGATCATCAGCGGATCGAGGGCGGCCAGTTTCCAGACCTTGGCGATCTGGTCTGGTCCCACCGGCACTACATTGCTGTAGAAGCTCGCGGTCGTGCCGTTGTCATAGCGCGTCAGAAAAACGCCTTTTGACGAGAAGCCATAGCGCGCCCTTTCCGCAGACGAAGGACTGTAGTCGCCTTCGAGCGCGCGCAGGGTCTGACGGGCAAATGTGCCCGTCCTGCGGGAAACGTCGGACAGCCCCGCGTCGATCGTTTGAGCCTCGCGTCGCGCGACGTCAGCAAGAAAATCGCGCGAGACGGCATTGAGTTCGGCAATGTTCTGACGGTAGATTATGACATTGCTAACCCAGTAGACGGCCAAAAAGCCGATTTCTATGACAAGGAGAGGAATGATGGCCGAGCGCAGATAGGAGCGCCAAAGCCATTTGCGGAGCGGAAGGCTACCCTGAGCGCCGTGGTTGCGGTCGTAGGAATTGTCTGCGATCAGTTCACCATCTCCACGCCGCCACTTGCTGCGCAGAACCTTCAACAAACTTTTCGGGACGATGCGGCTGAAATCCAATTTCCCTTACCTGAACGCGCGTAGCCTCGAAGCCTTTTCGCTTCTGGGGTATCCGCTTTACATCTACAGCTTCGAAACGCAAAGAATCTGCTGGGCGAACCGCCCCGCAATGGGATTCTGGGATACCACCAGCGAAGAGGAACTGCTGAACCGGCTCTTGACGCCATACAGCGATTCGACGCGCATCCGCCTTGACGATTATCGCGAGGCATTTGGAAGAGGAGAGATTCGGCACGAGAGCTGGACCTTCTATCCGCACGGCAAGGCGACAGCGGCCATGTGCCGTTGCAGCGGGGTGAGCCTCGACGGACACGATCAGGCCATGCTCGTGGAAATAGAGGCCCGGCTCGATACCGAATTGCCGTTCGCAGACCTGCGCTCGCTAGAGGCGCTGCGCCATACGCGGCTGATGATTTCCCTGTTCACCGAAGAAGGCAGTCTGCTGACCCAGAATCCGGCTGCGACCCGGACCTTCGGCCATCTTGCGGGAAGCGCCGGGAACGAAAGCGACTGTTTCCGGGCAATGTTTGCCGATCCGGACGCCATCGTCAGCCTGCTGGCAGAAGGTCGCGAGCAAAGCGGAATCAAGACGACTGCGGTCATGGCGCTCCCCGATGCCCCGATTCATTCGCTCGATATTTCATATGTCAGCGATCCGGTGACCGCGCGGCGCTCGATCCTGGTTACGCAGGAAGACATCTCCCCGCTCATCGAAATGTCGCGCCAGCTCGCCGCAAGCGAATATGCGCTCGACGCCGTGCTCAATCTCAATCTGGCGCCCTCACTGGTGCTGTCGGTAGGCGACTGCCGCGTCCTCAAGGCCAATCACTCTGCGCAGCAACTGCTGGGCGAGGCAATCCACGAGAATGACGGATGCGAAGCGGTATTCGAGATGCCGGATGACTTTGCACGGCTGAAAGGCATGATTCTGGCCAGCGGCACCGGAGCACTGCCAACACGGCTGCGCGTTCAGGACGGGCGCTATCTCTGGTTTCACATGATCGGCGCACGCATCCGTTACGAGCGCGACGACGCCATCGTCTTGCTGATGACCGATGTCGATGACGTGTACCGGTCGACGGCAGACCTTGAAGCGGCGCTTTCGAGCGAACGGCGTATCAGCGACATTCAGCGGCGCTTCCTGGCGATCGTTTCCCATGAATTCCGGACGCCGCTTGCCATCATCGACAGCGCTGCACAGCGCTTGGAGCGGCGCGCAGACGAAAAAACACCGGAACAGATCCGCAGCCGGGCCTCACGCATTCGCGGTTCTATCAAGAGCCTTCTCCATCTGCTGGACAGCACGATCGAGCGCGTCAGGCAGGACCAGATCGAACTGGGATACCGCCCCGAACCTGCCTGCCTCGTGCAAGCCGTCGATCATGTCGTCCAGTCATTCCGCGAAAGAGATGCGGAGACGCTTTTCGAAATCGAGGGTAGCGAGCTTCCGGTCATTGCCTTTGATCGCCCGCTGATCGAACGGGTGCTGAGCAACATTATTGCCAACGCGATCAAGTATTCGGACACGCCGGCGCGCATCCGGATCGACCTCAGGGCATTGGAGCAGACGGTGCAGATCGACGTGCGCGATCATGGCATCGGTATTCCCGAGAACGAGCGCGACAGAGTATTCGAAGCATATGCGCGGGCATCCAATGTCGGCCCGGTTGAAGGCTCAGGCCTTGGACTCGCGATCGTTAACCAGATCATCGATCTGCATGGGGGATCGGTTGCGATTGTCGATACGCAGGGTGACGGAACGACGATCCGGATCACGCTGCCGCGCTTGTGAGGAAAGCGCATCAATTCGCGTGCATTGGTGCCATTCTGAAACCGAAATTGTTGCGGCACGAAACAGGCAGACCGCGCTTCACCGCCAAAATGGCGAGAGTCGGCGGTCACGATTTGGCCTGCCATCGCCTGCGACGTCGCCATGCGGATTCGACTTTTGGTGCGATGGCGCATGTCAGGCCACCGATCCGCCAGTATCAGCCGACAGGAACGCCGTGACTGCGCCACATTGAAGAAAGATAATGTGTGATCGACTCAAGCGTTGCGGATTCCAGCGCCAGCAGTGTGCGGCGCTTGTCCTTGGGATCCTGCCATCGCCGCACCAGACCTCCCGCGACGAGTTGCCGCACGTAGCGAAGAGCCGTTGTAAAGGGAACCTGCGTGGCGGCGCAGACGCTGGACGGCGGCACCGCCTTGTCCTTGAGGCCCGCCGAGGTGAGTTCAAGCAGAATGTCCCATGCCGGATCGGCAAACAGGCTGGTATCGAGGAAGGCCGAGCGGCTTTGGCGGGATTTGATGATCGAGCGGACGAAGGCCTGCAATTCTTCCGCTGTCGGATCGCGAACTTCCCGATTGGCGGCAGCCGGGATTGGCGTGAGGCTGGCCGCAAGACCGCCGCGCCCGAGCATCCTGGCCAGGTTGAACTGGCCGACGAGTTGTGTCCAGCGCGTGGCTGCGCGGCGCAAAGACGCGGCCAGCGCGCTTCGCCCGACCGGCTTGGTCAGAAAGTCGATTGCATTCGAACGCATCGCCTGCACCGCGAGATCGAGCGATCCGTCACCGGTAATGATAATTGCGACAATAGGACGCAGCGCGGCAAACCGCGCCGAAAGCTCTTCAAGCATGGTGACGCCGTCCATCAGCGGCATCCTGAAATCGGCGAGAACGATACCGATCCGCGGGTTGTCGGCGATCATTCGCAGCGCGTGCCCCGGCGACGCGGTTTTTTGGCAAGGGTAGCCCAGCGCCTCGATCATCTCTGCATATTCGTTGAGACATTCCTCATCGTCATCGACAATGAGAATCTCGCACTGGCTTGCATCGGGCAAGAGCATGAGCTTGTCAAAAGCTCCATCTGAATGATTCATCGCCTCGCTTCGCCCCACCGACTATTACAGCCAAATTCCCACTGTTTGCATTCTCATTGCGCAGCAATCCCTCACTTTCCCAAGGGAAAATGGTGCATGATTGGCACTGTTTTTCGCGCAGAGCGCAAGCGCCGGGCACTCTGCCACCGCGCACGAGAAGGCGATACGCCCATATCGGATGATTGCAAATCAATTGAGCTAGCAATGATGGTGTACTGTCGATTAATATTAATAGTTTATAAATATATAATGCGGAAAGTACAGAGTTTTATGACCGATCTCTTCGATATATTAAGGTTAATTTGATTCAAATATTTCTTTTATTTTCTCCTGCATGGTCAATCTCCTTTTCAAGACGAGAACCGGTTTCCATTCTTCGGGCAAGCGTTTCGACAAACCGCTCCCAACGCTCCCGGCCGACGGCCTGTGCAGCTTGGCCTTGCGAGTCGGGCGGGGCGACGTGATTTGTCAGCCAGAACCGGATAAAGATGGCCAGGGTCTCGGCACCAAGTTCAACATGCCACTGCAGACGAGCGATGTCTCGTGTCATGCGGTCCAGCCGGCGGCTGAGAGAAGCTTCGAGCCGATCAGCAGCGTCCGGCGACAGGAAGGAGGCCAGTGCCGCTTCGATGATCGCGGTTTGCGACGCCTTGCGCGTTCGCGCACGATCGGCAAGCGCGCGAGCGAGATCGGCCGGCAGGCGAACGCTGCGCTTGACATGCCCTCCGCTCATAGCAGCAGCCCGTCATCGGGATCCAGCAAGGCGTTGCGGGCATTGCGCCTCATCAGCCGGTCGGCTTGCCGCCGCGCCTGAGCGCCATCCTCCTCCTGCGCATCGTTCCGGTCGAAATCGAACTCATTGGCCTGGGGCGTGGGATCGGAGGCGATATTCTCATGCTCGCCCAATTCCGGCTCCTGCCGGATCCCGGCATTGGCCGCATCGCCCGTAGCTTCAGCCTCACCGGCATCGACAGGCGTATCCGTCGCAACACCGTCCTCGCCCTCCTTTCCGGTCACTTCTTCGGCCTGGGCAGCAGTCGGCTGCGGCAGAGGCGGCGCCTCCACCGGGTCGAGCATGGTCCAGTCATCCCGGGGCCGCTGCTCGGGGGCGAGCGGCTTTGGTTCAGGCGGCGTCAGGAGCCGCGCCTTGAAGCGCGGATCGAGATAATAGCGCGCCTTGGCCGCGCGGATCGGCGGGGTGCTGGCGACGAAAACAAGTTCCTCATCCTCGGAGAATTGCTGAATCTCGCCCGGTGTCAGCAGAGGCCGCGCGGTTTCGGTGCGCGAGACCATGACATGCCCCAGCCAGGGCGCGAGCCGGTGGCCGGCATAGTTCTTCATCGAGCGCTGTTCGGTCGCGGTCCCGAGCGCGTCGGACACGCGCCTGGCGGTGCGATCGTCATTGGCGGCGAAGGCGACGCGGACATGGCAGTTGTCGAGAATCGCATTGTTCTGGCCATAAGCCTTCTCGATCTGGTTCAGCGACTGGGCGATCAGGAAGGCCTTGATCCCATAGCCCGCAACATAGGCGAGCGCGCTTTCGAAGAAATCGAGCCGGCCGAGCGCGGGAAACTCGTCGAGCATGAACAGGAGACGCTGGCGCTGGCCCTTGACGGTCAGTTCCTCGGTCAGTCGCCGGCCGATCTGGTTGAGCATGAGGCGCACCAGCGGCTTGGTCCTGCTGATGTCGCTGGGCGGGATCACCAGATAGAGCGAGACGGGCACGGGCGAGGATACCAGATCGGCGATGCGCCAGTCGGACGAGCCGGTGACCCTGGCGACGACGGGATCGCGATAGAGGCCGAGAAACGACATGGCAGTCGAGAGCACGCCCGAGCGTTCGTTGTCGGACTTGTTGAGCAGTTCCTGCGCGGCGGCGGCGACGACCGGATGGACGCCGGCCTCACCCAGATGGCGGGTCGCCTTCATCCGCCGCAAGGTTTCCTCGACCGGGCGCCGGGGATCGGAGAGGAAAGCGGCGACGCCGGCCAGCGTCTTGTCCGCCTCGGCATAGAGGACATGGAGGATGGCGCCGACCAGCAGGGCATGGCTGGTCTTTTCCCAATGGTTGCGCTTTTCGAGGCTGCCTTCGGGATCGATCAGCACGTCCGCGACATTCTGGACGTCGCGCACCTCCCACGCGCCCTTACGGACCTCGAGCAGCGGATTGTAGCCGTTGGACAAGGGATTGGTGGGATCGAACAGCAGCACACGGCCATGCGCCGCGCGGAAGCCCGCGGTCAGCTGCCAGTTCTCGCCCTTGATGTCATGAACGATGCAACTGCCCGGCCAGGTGAGGAGCGAGGGGATGACCAGGCCGACGCCCTTGCCCGAGCGGGTCGGCGCGAAGCAAAGCACATGCTCGGGACCGTCATGACGCAGATAGCGGTTCCCCTGCCAGCCGATCACCACGCCGTCATCGGCATGGAGCCCGGCCTTGCGGATCTCCTTGTCCGTTGCCCAGCGCGCCGAGCCATAGGTTTCGGATTTCTTCTCCTCGCGCGCGCGCCAGACCGACATGGCGATCGCGACGACGACGGCGGCCATGGCGCCGGAGACCGCGATGAAGCCGCCGGTCTCGAAGATCTTCGGCGCATAGGCATCATAGGCGAACCACCACCAGAAGAAGGCAGGCGGCGGATAGATCGGCCACGGCCCCAGCCAGAACCAGGGCTGGCCCAGTTCACTCTGATAGGCAAGCGCGGCCGCCGTCCATTGCGTTGCGGCCCAGACGCCAAACAGAGTCAGGGTGATGACGGCCAGCACCTGGCCCCAGAGTATCTTGGTTGCGGACATGATAGCGCCCTTAATGAGCGCCGGCATCGTGCCGCCGACGCGGGAGGGCATATCAAGAAACGCAGAACTGGCTCTGCTTCAACAGACGATTGCGACAAGCGCAGACTGGCGCAGAAAGACAGGAACTGGCGTGCCTTCTTCTGCGGACACCGGATGACTGACGGGCGCAAGGGCGAGCCTTTCATGCCGCTGCGCGCTGGCCTTGTGGAAGCTGCTTGCCCATTGAACCGCCGCTACCGCGTATGCTATTGTCATACACAAAGGAGTGTCATCATGGCAAAGGCATCACCGGCCATTCTCAGCGTGCGCGTCAGCCAGCAGGAACGCGCCATGCTGGAGGCTGCTGCGCAGGCGGCACGAACAAACCTCAGCGACTTCATACGGCGCCGGGCTGTCGAGGCAGCGGAGGAAGATATGCTCGAACGTCGGCAGGTTGTCATTGCAGCCGAGGATTGGGAGAGGTTCGAAGCCTGGGTTCATGAAGAGCCGAGGCAAGTCGAAGCGCTCGGCAAGCTCGCCGCGTCGCGACCCGCATGGGAGAGGTAACGCCACCCCGTCCGCTGGCGGAGGGGGGTGATTGCGAGGCGTTCGACTGCGGGCGGGAATCGCTCAACCGCTGGTTTCGTCGCAACGCATCGCGCAATCAGGAATCGGGCGTGTCACGGACCAGTGTGATCTGCGATCCCGCGGCGGGGCGGGTCGTCGGCTTTGTCAGCCTTTCCGCTTCCCAGATCGAGCGCGCGTTCGTCGCAAGGGCCGATCAGCGCAACCGTCCCGATCCACTCCCGGCGCTGCTGCTGGGCCAGCTCGCGGTCGATCAAGACCATCAGGGACGCGGTTACGCCCGATCGCTGATGCTGTTCGCGCTCACGACCGCAGTGCGTCTTTCACGAAGCATTGGCTGTTTCTGTGTGCTCGCTCACCCGCTCGACGACGGGGTGCGGGACTTCTACCGCCGCCACGGTTTCGAGGATCTCCCCTTTGACTCGAACCGCAGCATGGCGGTGCGCATCATCGACCTCGTTCGCAACGGGTTCGGCGCGGACGGCTGAGGCGTCGTGGCCTTACATTCATGAAGTCGGGACAGGATCGCTCCATCCCCTCGACGGCTTATAGCCCGATCCCCCGACCGCGCCCGAGCGACCAGTCTACCCCGCCGCCGGGCTGCATGGTTCCGGTGATATGCTGGCCCAGATGCGGATTGAGCGCGGGCCGCCAGGGCACGAGCTGGAAACCCACCCCGTCATCGATCATGGCGAAGCGTCCCGAGGCCAAAGCGACGCACTCACGGTAGATGCCGCTCACATAGTCGCCTGGCCCCGAAGGGCGATGGACAAGGCCCGTGCGCTGCGCGATGGCGTCGATCTGCTGCTCGATCTCCTTTTCCCGAAGCGTTGCAATCAGATCGCGCGCGAAGAGGAAGCCGGTTCCGCGTCGCTGAGCGAGCCCCTGGGTTTCGAGATGGTGAGCGCGCGCATCCATTGCATCGCGGATGTCCTGCCCGAACCCGTTGCCGGTCGCCACCGGATCGCGCGCGATCAGCTGACGATCGAGCCAGGTCGCGCCCGGCGCTTGCACCTGTTCGGCCAGCGTGAGGTCTGAGCGGGTCGCGAGCGAGAGCCGGCTGTTGCCCTTCGCATCCTGCCAGACGCGGGTCTCGACGATCGCGCCAGTCATGGCGTCGCCGGTCATGTCGATATCGCCGAAACGCAGATGATGGGTGCGCCCGTCGGCGCCGTCGATCACGGCATAAGCGGTGCCGATCAGTTCATCATGCAGCCCGCGTTCGACCAGTCGGCCGATGATCGGATCGGCCGGCGCCGCGTTGTGAAGCGTCAGGCTGGCCAGATCAATCGCGCGGCCTTGTCCCTGCAGGGCGCGGTGCATGGTCTTGATGATGTCGGTGCGGATCGAAAGGTCGCGCAGCGTCTGCTCGGCGCCGGCACGGATCGTCCAGACCGCCGGACCCTGAGCGTCGGCAAGGCCCATCCGTTCGAGTTTCTGCGCCCGCCCGATCAGCAGTCGGTGCATCTGGGGATCATCGCCAGCCTGCGGCCGCAGATCCACGACGCCCGCCATCTCCTGGGCCATGCGCTCCAGCCGGCGATCAAGGCCGGTCCAGCGATCGGCGTCGACCTCGCGTTCGAGCGCGGTCCGAATCTCCTGCTCGCTGCGCGGCCCCAGCTCGAGCGTAACGCGCGCCTGCGCCCGGTCGCGCAGCCCTTCGCGGATATAATCGCGGTCGATGACGAGATCGGCGCCGGTGTCGTCCACCCCGCGCAGCAGCACATGGATATGGGGATTGTCGGTGTTCCAGTGATCGACCGCGACCCAGTCGAGCCGGGTGCCCAGATCACGCGCCATATCGTCCATCAGTTCGCGAGTGAAGGCGCACAGGTCCGCCATGTCGGCGGCGTCCTCAGGGCTGACGATGAAACGGAAATGATGCCGGTCATCCTCGCAGCGTCCCGCGAAGGCCTTGCCATCCGCAGCATCGCCACGCCCGTCAAACAGGTTGGCGTCACGCCCGTCGCGGGTGACGCCGTCGCGTTTCAGATAGGCGATGTGCCGGGCGAGCGGCGCCGAACGATAGCGGCTGCCGCGATGCCGCACGACACGCGCCTTGATGACGACGCGGCGGGCATTGGCGGGCGAGCGAGCATTGAGCCGGG
>OFDC01000404.1_pt1 | contig 33826 bp, 28 predicted proteins | sample 1520941 | NCBI WGS metagenome assembly OFDC01 (sample SAMEA94258168, study PRJEB24077) | hot springs metagenome | biome: Aquatic biome; feature: Water | place: India | collected 2012-12-06 | depth 5 m | reverse complement strand
AGGTCTGGCACCAGCTGCGCCGTGAAGGGGTGGCAGTCGCCAAGTGCACCGTGGAGCGGCTGATGCGCGCCATGGGTCTGGCAGGCGTGCGGCGGGGCAAGACGACGGTGACCACCGTCAGCAACCCCAAGGCGCCGTGCCCGCTCGACAAGGTCAACCGCGAGTTCCGCGTCAGCCGACCCAATGCGCTGTGGGTGGTCGATTTTACCTACGTCCATACCTGGGCGGGGTTCGTCTACGTTGCTTTCGTGATCGATGCCTACGCTCGGCGGATCGTGGGCTGGAAGGTCAGCACCTCGGCTACGGCGGGCTTCGTGCTGGATGCACTGGAGCAGGCGATCCATGCCCGCAGACCAAGTCCGGATGATGGCCTGATCCACCATAGCGACAGGGGAACCCAATACCTCGCCATGAACTACACCCAGCGCCTGGCAGAGGCCAACCTCGTGCCGTCCGTGGGAAGCGTCGGCGACAGCTATGACAATGCCTTGGCCGAAACGATCAACGGTCTCTACAAAGCCGAAGTGATCTGGCGGCAGCGATCTTGGCCGAGCGTAACAGCCGTCGAAATGGCAACCCTGCGCTGGGTCGATTGGTTCAACAATCACCGCCTGTTCGGGCCCATCGGGCATATCCCGCCCGCCGAGGCCGAAGCCAACTACTATGCAACCAGAGAGACCCTCGATATGGTCGCATGACTCAAATGAAACCGCCTCCGGAAAACCCGGGACGCTTCAAAGCACTATAGCTCTCTCTCGAAGTTCTGGCTGATTGAACCATTCTTGCCTGCTGCCGGTTTGGTAGACACCAAGATAGGATGTTTCCACCTATCACAGATCCGCAATGCAACGATGGAAGTTCAGCCGCGAGTTCAAGCTTGAGGCGGTAAGGTTGGTGACCGCCCAGCTCGTCACCGACGCGCTGATCATGGCGATTTGGCGGCGCGGCAAGACGTACGCCCTGCTACATCACTCGGACCAGGCAGCCAGTATACCAGTGAGCAGTTCCAGCGCCTGATGGCCGACAATGGCGTCACCTGCTCGATTAGCCGCTGGGATAATGCCGCCATGGAAAGCTTCCTCTCCTCGTTCAAAACCAAGCGGATCGGCAAGAAAATCAACTGCACGAGGGCACAGGCGAAGGCAGACTTGTTCGACTCCATCGAATGCTTCTACAACCCCACCCGGCGCCACTCGGCAATGGGTTATCTCAGTCCTATCGACTTCGAGCGAAAAGCTTGGGTAACCTGAATGACCTTATCTCGGTGTCCACCAAACCGGCAGCAGGCCAGCATTTCCCAGTTTTTCCCTTGCGGCACCAAGTATAGGTTCGTGCTCTCAAGCTCGAAGGCCTGAGCAGTCCGATCCTTGTTTGCGGTGCCAACGAAGCACACCATCAATTGTGCGTTTTTGACAAAGTGTTCTCGAAACACGGCGAATTTCATTCGACCTGTCGACAGATGAGCAAGCCATCAGTACATTTCGAAATGCATCAAGACTTTGGTGGTTGTCCCCGCTTGGAGCTTTCGACAGCCTAGCAGAATGCAGTGCGTGATTGCGCGGGGGAGGGCGGCATTTCAAATGCATGGATCGACTAGAAGTCTGAGCGAGTTGCAGCGTCTCGAGATTGATATCAGCCGGCTCTTGGCAGATGCTGACCGGCTAGGACTGCCTCTTGTTGGTATCCACCTTTGCAATGCACTGGAGGTTCTGCGAGAGGAGGCTCCGCAGATGTTCGCGGCAGACGGCACTGATTCCGGCCATTGAGCAATCCCATCTTAGATATGGGTTCATTTGCTATTTTTCGGAAATTCTGTTAACCAAGATTTGTAATTTTGTTTCACGCCGTCGTGGAACAAAGCGATCTGGGGCAAACAATTGATGGCGCTGGATATGCTATCCGAGATAAGAGGCGATCCGCAGGAGCGACTCAATCAATTGACGGCGAAGGAACGGGAAGTCCTGGACCGGATTCTCCTTCACAAGCCGCTCAAGGTTATTGCCCATGATCTGGGAATCACGTTGAGTGCAGTCGATCAGCGCCTCAAGTCAGCTCGCGCCAAGCTCGGATCCAGTGATCGCAACGAGGCTGCCCGTACATACTCTGCGTTACTCGTCACCTGTAGAGAATCCACATGCGGATTTGAGGCGGTGGCCGCCGCCCTCGATCCAAATGTAGTCGCGGCTGCGGAACGGCCTTCCCAGTCCATGTTCACACTCGAGGACAGTGCCACTTTTCTGGTGGCGCCTTCGGGATATGAAGTTGGGCGAAGCAAGGCGGTCTCGGAGGTTCTGGACGAGAAATTTGGACGGCTGTGGCGGGTGGCAGCAATTCCGGTATTCGCTACGTGCATTGCCGTTCTCGCGCTGGTGTTGATTGCGATGGCAAACGCACTCGGCCAATTGCTCTGAAGCGAACCTCCGCAACCTCAGGTTGCTGGCAAAGCCAGTCGGAGACGCTCAATGACAATGACATCGGAAGTTGCTGCACTTCGCATCGTGCGTGAACTCAAGCAGCTTGAAGACGCGATCGATGCGGCCATCGCAGCTCAGTGCGCCCTCAGCGCAACGCTGGTTCAGGCGAGGATCGACACGGACTCGCCCGCTGTGACTGGCCACGTTGCGATGATGCGTCTGGCAAAAGCTGGACAAACGCTGATCGCGGCCCGGGCGGACGCGATCCGGGCCCATGAAGACCTCTACAGGGTCGGCCAGGAAAGAGGCGATCTCGTCGGTGCCCCCAAGCCGCGGGCATCGCTCGAGCGGTTCTCGGAAGCGGTCGCGGCTTGACCAGAATGGTGGCGAGTGGCGAAGGAGGCTCATGGCCCTTGCGATCCTGAACTACCTTCTCGCCCTCACTGCTATTGCTTTCAGTCTGTCGCTCGGGGGGCGACCCGAGCGGCAGGGAGGGCTCATAATTGCAATCATGCTCTTGCTCACAATCATCGGGCAAGGCCTGTTTGCGAAGCATTTTCATACAGTTGACCCGGTTTCCCTAGCGCAAGACCTGTTTGCCTTCATCAGCTTCTCGCTGATCGGGATCTATTCCAAGAGGATTTGGCCACTATGGGCGGCAGCCTTTCAACTGCTGAGCGTCGGAGCGCACTTCGTCAGAGCTCTGGAAATTCCGGTGCGGCCAATCGTCTATGCCTGGATGAAAAGTGGCCCAACCTGGGCCGTCCTGGTGCTTCTGATTGGCGGGACGATCATCAGCCGGCGCCGGCGATCCTTGCCCGCCAACGCGTCCTCCTTCGGCAATTGATAGGCGAAAGCCAACCAGACTCTTCCAGAATCGCAACGGGCCTCTTGTCGACCTTTGGTTCGATCGGACGCGTATTGTCGGCATCGCCCGACATGCTCGCCAGCGTCGTCGCAGATCGCGCCGTCATCGAACGGCTCGCAGCTGCAAAACCTGCCGTACTGGAAGGCTTGGGCGAGCAGATTAAGCGAGTTGTTTTCGATCTTACCGATGTAGCCTTGCAAAGGTGGATCGTCGGCTTGTTCAGCGGTTATCGGCGTGAGCGGATCCATGTTGCTTTGCTCGACAAGAGCAAACGACTGATCTTCGACAGACCGGTCAGCGACGGAGATCCCGGCAAGGTTGAAGGGTGCCTCCGCCGGATCGTCCGAAGCGGGATCGAGATCGACGCATCGGGCGTGGTGCTCATGCACAACCATCCATCCGGCGAGGCGAACCCTAGCGCCGCCGATATCAAGGAAACCCGGCGGATCAGCTACATTCTCAGCAATCTGGACATGCAGCTCGAGGACCATCTCATTGTTGCGCAGAACAGGATCTTCAGCATGAGGGGAGCCGAGCTGCTGTGACCAAAGAAGATCTGCTCCACCGTGCTGATGAGTTCGAAAAGCTTGGACAAAGCCTTCTGGAGCATGCTCGGTTCCTTCGGAGCGAAACGCCAGACCCCGAGCATAGGCGGTTATTCTGGCCCGAGAACACTGACGAGCTGAGTACAGTTGCGGCAGCTATGCTTGCCGCTCGGACGCAGCGGCTACGCCACATCGATCCCAAACTTTTTGGCGAGCCGGCCTGGGACATGCTGTTGTTCCTCTTTTTGGCATACGCGTCTGGCCGCTCTGTGACAGTCGGCGAAGCTTGCGAGTCATGTGGAGCCTACCCTTCGATAGCCCACCGTTGGCTCACTGTTCTTGTCAAGGAGGGTTTGGTAGAGATCCGTGAAGACGGCGAAAGCGACTTGCTCAAACTAGTCCAGCTCACGAAATTTGGCGAAGTTCGAATGGTCAGCGTTTTGGCCGCCATGTCCACAACCTCTTTGTCGATGCGGCGCTAGAGGGTCGGGGTCAGCCGGATGGGACTCGTGATCGAGGAAAAAGCGGATCGCCCAGATCTGCTTCTGTGTAAGCGGACGCTAAAAGATAGAACATGCCGACCCCAAGCTCAGGCACAAGACAGCGGACCCTGGCCATGATCAGGCGCAATGACTACTTTCGGGATGTGCGAGCAACAACCAAGATAGCCGAGATAGGGCGCATTCCCGACCTTCCGCTTTCGCCTTCGCGATCGGCGGGTTTTGGGTCGATACGACCTTCAAAGCTGCTGGAATGAGCGACCGAGCCTGACCGCGACAATGGCTGGGAGGTGCTGATCCCATCATCGGCCTTCAAGAACGCCCGATCCTACTTCTTTGCGGGAAAACCGTTTCGCCTGGTTCTCCCGGATCTCGGCGGGCTGTACGCCTATATCGATGCCTACCTGACCAAACATTGGGCCGCCCTGCTCAATGGCGCGGACGATCCTGGTACCTTCTTCGTCAAGACCATGAAGATGACCAGCCGCGACGCGTCCTACAACTAGACTACCTTCTATGAAGCATGGCGTCTCACGATCCAGCGATATGGGATCTACAACCCTTACACCGGCCGCGGAGCCATTGCGGGACTGCTTCCCCACGGTCCCCATAACGTACGCGATGTTTTGGCGACGCACATCCTCAAGCAAACCGGCTCATATGAGCAGGCGAGCTATGCGATCCAAGATACGCCGGACACGGTGCAAAAGCACTACGGGCGCTTCCTTCCACAGGATAAGGCTGCCCTTGCGGCCAAGATCTTAAACCAGGTTTGGGCAGCGGCCTGATCCTGGCTTTGGAGATGCCGGCAGGATTCGCCTAAAGGTCTTTGCCGTCTGCAGTTAATGCTGCAAAGTCCATATCCAGCGAGGCCCGCTCGCCCCATATGACGCCGCATAGCTCAGCGCCCTGCGCGACGTGGGAACGGCACTGGCAGATACGGATGCCGAGCGTCTCGCCAACCAGCACTTAGCAGGCGCCGTTGGCAGCGTGTGGTCCCACAGAACTCCCTCGATAACGCGCAGATCGATGCACGCATGCAGGACACCTCCACCGTGCCAAAAACTGCGTAGAATCCTTCCTATTTCCTAGTACATTTTTGCTGTACAAATACGCGAGACGGCAAAGGCAGCTGAGGCCTATCTGGTTGGCATCGAAGAGATGGCGCAGCCGGCGGTCGCCCGAAACACCGGCAGAGAGGGTTCCGGTTCTTGCCCGGATTGACCTTTCCCGAGCGCCAGGAACGGCGTGGCAGGCCGGAAAGACGGCCACAAAGCCAGAAGGGAAACTGCCATGTTCAACAACACCGAAACTGTTGCCGCCGCCTTTCATGCAACTGCCAACCTCCGTCGAACCGACATCTTCACCGACGACAGGCTCACACCAATCTGCTCCCTTGCGGACGCGCATACAGCCGCACCCGGATGGGTTGGGCCGAATTGGGCGCCGGGCGGTACGCTGCTGATGGGTATCAATCCCGGTGGTGGCGGCGACGACTATCGTGTGAACCCGCACGATGCCGAGCTTTACGATTTGATCCGAGCCTTGCGGGATGCAGACGGCGAGGCTGCTTGCGTTGCGGCACTGGCCAGCCTCTCGGCTGCTTGGATTTCGATCCAAGCGACACATTCGATCAGTCGGGTGATCAACGCCGTCCTCGCAGCCGTCGGGCAAAAGGAAAGCCAATCTGCCTTCATGAACGTGCTGCCGTTTCGCACTCGCGAGAACAAGCCGGCACGCAAGGACGAGCTCCGCCGGGCATGGGATCTCGCCACTGGGCCGCAAGTGGCCGCTCTCCAACCGCGTCGCATTGTCGCTCTGGGGCGCAGGGCCTACGATGCACTCCTCGCGGCTGGAGCTGACCGAGAGCACCGGGTGATCCCACTCAAGCGATCCATCGGGGACAGTGTCATCACTAAACAGGCCAAAGAGGTCCTCGAACAACTGCGTGCAGAAAAGGACGCTGAGTGATGAGCCGCCATCGTACAACGCGTTCACATGAGAAGGGAAGCGCGCCGAAGGGTTCAGCCTACATCAATACGGCATTGGTCGAGGCGGTCGAAGAACGCCTGCTAAGCCACAGCAACCGCGATAAGGCGGGACAATGGCGGCTTAGCAAGAAGAAACCCGGCGACAGGGCCGACCTCGTCCGGATTGCCCGCAACCTTGACCTCATGCTGTGCGAAGTACCGCATGGCAGCCTGGGGAACGTGCTGGAAGCTGCAGGGTTCAGCGATAGCGGGGGCGAGGTGCATGGCTATCGCGGCAACATCGCCATCCCTCACAGCGTGATCAACGTGGAGGACAAACGCTTGAGGCGTCTCAGCCCGGTGGTGCAACGCTATGTCGATGTTGCGCTGCAGGTCGAAAGTGACCGAGCCCAGGCATTGTCTCGCCTGTTCAGCGGCACCTCGCTCGATAGAGGCCCTACTTCTGCTTCAGATCGTGATTGGGCGGACCGTCTAGCGGATGCCCTAGCAGCGATGACGGCAAAGATCGCGGTTCAGACCGAACTTGGCCCACTCTTTGATCGCCTATCGCGCGAGAACCTGCAAATTGCCGAGGATTTCGGTGCAGAAGGCATGCTTGATGACGAGCGGACGCCGGAGCTTCGGGTCACCGACTGGCTCTCGGAAACCTTCCACAAGACCGACTTTTTCGGCCTCAATCCTAGGGAGGCGAGCTGGTTCTTTGACAGGACAGATGAAGGCACACCGCTCTGTGGTCCGGCATTGTTCTGCCCCAAGGTCTGCATCATACGAGCCGAACATGATTGGGCTGTCGAATTAGAGGGACCTGAACCACTCGAGCCCGCTGTGTTGCGCACATTGGTGCGAGACTATCTGGCGTTAGTACCAATCGCTGAAACGCTGGAAACCCCGGCTCGGGTCGCGCCTTGGTTGTTGCGGCGACCGGAAGCATTTCTTCGCATCGATGACGCGGAAGAATATCAGATCATGCGAATTGAGGCGCGCGGAGATGATCGGGCTCTCATCATGTACGACAGCGGCGCGGATGAGTACGATACTGTTGTCGCCACGTTGCCAGAGAGATTGCGGGCACCTTGGGCAATCGAACTGTTTGTGGACACGGGACAGCATCCGTCAGCCAGCCCGGATCTAGCGGGGTGTTGGCATGGCCGCCCAGCCATTGCAGAACACCTGCGGCAGTCGATGAGCGAGCAATTGGATGAGGACGTAGAGATCGTCCAATTGACGTCGCTGCCCCAGCATGGCGATCTTATACATGTGGTCGCGCACGCGGATGCCCTCGACACGGTTGACTGGAATGCACTTGAACCGGGTATCTTTGCGCCATGGGGGAGTGCTTCTGCTGCGATGCAGCATGCGTTGCGGGCAGGCGAACTGGCCGCGCGTCTAGCAGATGCCATTCATCGCCTCGCCGCTGGCTACCGTGAGCTGCACCATCGGCTGATAACGAGCAGCCCGATAGCGGAAGAGATGCTGCGACAGGGATGACGATCAATGGCAGCGGTAGGAATGCGTCAGGACAGTATCGTCCGAGGCTTCTCCGTTCAGCCTTGAGAGAAGGGGCGGGGAAGACGCACCAATTCGGCCGGGAGGAAATGGAGGAGACAACGAGATTTGTTGTCAGGTGAGGCCAGGTTCTGCGGCGGACATCGACAAAGTGGCGGTCGATCAACGGCGGTGCCGCATATGCCAGCACGGTCTGGCCAGTAATGAGCAACCTGCGCGTAGCGACATCCCCATATCCACAAGGTAGAAATTTTCGGGATTTAAGAACAGGCAGTTCGGACTTTTTGCTTGTTAAGAGTGCCCGATCCGAGACTCAAAAGCGAATATGCGGAAATCTTGAGACTTGAGGTCCGTAGCCTCCAGGGTGGCTGGCTTGATACCGAAAAGGCTGTTCGAGTAGCTGTTAGCATCGACGCATCAATGCTTTCTGCCGTTGGCAGCCTGCACCCCTTATCCAGAAATCGCAGAGATAGGCGGACATTGGGACAAGCCAGCTGTTCATTAACACAGCCGCGAACGGCGGTGCTCGCCAAAACCGGCCGGTCACGTGCCACCGCCAGGGACTGTTGAAGTTCTTGAGCTACGAAGCCGCTGATATCGAAGATCCGACCTGAAGGGGATCCCCCCTTCAGGTTATCTTGATTCTGGTCGATGAAGTTAGGTCGCTGACACGGGTTGTGTTCTTGTTCTTAATAATCTGCGAGAAGAGCCAGGTTTTTATCGGCGAGCATGAGCACTTCGGCACTCGCCCCGGCCTTTGAGGCCTCCAGCCAATCTCGAGCCTTGCCGTCGTCGGCGGACACGCCTTGGCCTTTCATATAGGCAACGCCGACATTCAACTTTGCTTCAGGAAGACCCAATTTTGCTGCTGCAAGGTATAGTTCGAACGCACGGCGCGAATCTTTGGCGATTCCTGTCCCGTACTCAAAGGCCAAGCCCAGATTGAACATCGCTTCAGGCTCACCAAGATCGCTTCCTTTTGCAAATGCAGCGTTGGCTTTCTGGGGGTCTTCAGGAAGCGCGCCGCCGGGCGAATAGAGCGTTCCGATCATGGTATATGCCGCAGGCAAGCCTTGAGCCGCGGCCTTCTCTGCCCAAGCCAGTGCAAGCACTCCATCGGCAGGGCCGCCCGATCCCCGAGCATACATGCGCGCAAGATCCAATTGTGCGGCCGCGTTGCCGGTTTGAGCGGCCTTCAACATCCAGTATCGGGCCAAAGCCAGATCTTTTGGACCGTCTTGCCCTAGATAATAGGCCATCCCAAGGTGCTGTGCGGCTTCACCAACACCCAGCAGGGCGGCGGGACGAATCAACGCGATCACACCCGGTGCCGCGCCGGGCTGGGCGGCAATTCGACGGCTTTCACCAACACCCAAGGCTATGAACACAGCCAAGGTAGCCCCGGCGATCATCAGGCCCAAAGTGCCGCTGAAAGCGGGTATCCATCGGCCAAACGTGGCGATCCGGTCCCGGAGCAAGCGGATGAAGGGTATGGCCATGAACAGCATGCCGCACCCGGCAACAAGCGGCACCAGGCCCCACTCCGGCGCGCGCAGATATGCCCACAACAACAGAAGGCCGGTGATTGCCAATACTAACCCAGTCGTCAGCGCCATGAATGCCTTGAATGAATTCATTGCAGCGTTCCTTTCTCTTTGCAATCAGTTGCCCGGTTTTCTTCCGGGAGGCTGAGTGTTTTTAAGGCGGGAGCAGGCCTCAGCAGGTCAGCTTGATGACGAAGGCACCGTTTTTCAGGACGGCGGACTGACGACGCATTGGCAGCGAGTAGCCATTCACGCTACGGTTGTAGACACCGTCCCAGGTAAGCGTGCCATTTGTCGATTCAGCGTAGAAGAACATGTCATGATCTGTCCGCTGATGGAGGCGGATGCCGTTGGCCTGCAGATAGGTGGACGCGTAAGCGGCGATCGTGAAATCGCCATGCGGGTGCCAATTGCGCCAGCCATCGGCGTGATCGACCCACAGGCTGACTGAACTGTTGCAGAAGTTCTCGACAAGAATTGGCCGCAACACTTGGCTTTGTGCGAAGGCCGGGGTGGCCGCCGCGATTGGCGAAAGGGCGAGCGCGATGAGGGCAAGCAACTTGATTTTCATTAGACGTCTCCAGGCAAGGCGCATCGCGCCGTTCAGGCGTGATCGCATGACGAAGTCTGGTGGTGTGGATGGTGAGCGCTGTATCAGCGCCCAAGCAAATGGCCCGTCAGGGGCGGCTGATCATCAGCAAGAAGAGTCGCGTATTCACATTGATGCAATTACTGTAACTGGAAGTCAGCGCGCACCCCATGGCAGCACAGCCAACCAGGACGTTGAGCCCGCGCTGATTGCTGCCGGTGGCTTCGTACTCGTTGGCCGCAACTGTCGCACAGCCCGCGAACACAAGCGCAGAGCCAGGATTTTCGGAGCTGAGCTGGTTGATCTGGGCATCGATCAGCGAACGAATACTCTGAGCCGATGCTGCTTGGGAAAACCCGAAGAGCATTAGCGCCGCCGCGATGCTGCCCGCGGTGCGATTGAGGAACGTGTTGCGCATGAACAGATCTCCTTCCTGCCGGTACTGCGGTATGCAGCGCCACTTGGTGAAACCGGCTTAGATGTGCCGAGTTGCGTGGAGGAGGTGGAAAGCTGGCAAAGTCAGCTGAATCAAGGGCGGTTCATCAGCCTCAGTGGCACGGCGGTTTACCATAGCCCACTACGGACAACTCCAGACCGAATTGTTCTACTTGTTGAAGCGTGAGGCAGCGCGTTAGTATGTGGTCGCTCTGCGCCAACAAGTCCAAAGTAGTTGGGTTCGCCCAGAGTCTAGCACTGCCATCATCCGAAGCCGTAATGATTTGCCGCCCATTGGGGCTAAACTGCGCTTGATAAACCGAATCGGCATGCCCCTGTAGAGATACTGAACTTGCTTCACCGCCACGAATTGACCAAAGCCTTGCAGAGCCATCGTCAGAGGCTGTTACGATTTCCTGTCCGTTCGGACTGAACCGCGCTTGACGCACAGGGCCATTGTGCCCCTCAAGCACGAGCGCCCGGGGCCCTTTGCCATCGAGTGACCAGAGACGCGCCGTTCCATCGAAGGATGCTGTCACGATTTGCCGTCCATTAGGACTAAAGATTGCGGAATATACATAGGAAGTATGCCCCGTTAGAACGATAGGGGAATCAATACTTTTGGATATATTCCAAATTCTTGCGGTTCCATCCCGCGATGATGTGACTATTTTTTTTCCGTCTGGGCTAAAATCAGCGTCCAAAACCTGATCATTATGACCGTAGAGCGTAATTGACGTTGGATTTATTTCTTCAATTTTCCAAATTTTCGCCGTCCCATCACGCGAAGCGGTTACAATTTGTTTTCCATCAGGGCTAAAATGTGCGTTGATTACCTCTTTCGTGTGTCCATTAAGAATTTTGACGTGACGTGGATTGCTCTCAACTGACCAGATTCGAGCCGTTCCATCATCGGAAGCTGTCACGATCAGTTGCCCATCGGGGCTGAACTGGGCGCTTCGGACTGCGCCCTTATGCCCTTCGAGTGCTATTGATCCATATTGATCACCGCTCTTGAGCCATAACCTTGCGGTTCCATCGCCCGATGCGGTTACGATTTTCTGTCCGTCGGGACTGAAATGGGCTTGGAAGACAGGGCCTCTGTGGCCTTCTAACGCCACCGAATTAACGCGTGCCCCTTCAGGCGTCCATAGCCGTGCAGTGCCATCGCTGGAGGCCGTGACAATTTGCTTTCCGTCTGGGCTGAACTCAGCCTGGTTAACCTTATCTCGATGTTTTTCTAATGCAATGAAGTGCTGCTGACCGCCTCTAGCTGACCAAAGCCTCGCTGTCCCATCTCGCGACGCGGTAAGTATCTGACTTCCGTCGGGACTAAACCTTGCATAATTGACCCAACTGGTATGACCGCTTAGAATTACTGAGCGCGGCCGGTCCCCTTCCATAGACCATAAGCGGCTCGTTCCATCTCGTGAAGCGGTCAAGATTTGCTTATTGTCAGGACTAAACTCAGCATAGGTGACCCAAGCGGAATGGCCATTGAGTATGATGGACGTTGACTGACCGTCAGTTGTTGACCACAATCTTGCGGTCCCGTCACGTGAAGCAGTGACGATTTTCTTTCCATCTGGACTAAAGCGAGCAGAATTCACCCAGCCGGTATGACCGGCCAGAACGACTGATTGCGTTTGAGTACCTCGTAAAGACCATAGGCGTGCGGTTTTGTCATTGGAAGCAGTCACAATTTGGCGTCCGTCTGGACTGAATTCGGCGTAGATGACGGTGCCGCTATGGCCTTCAAGTGTTATACAAGTTGGATGCTTGCCGTCGAGTGACCAAAGTTTAGCCGTTCCATCATCGGATGTCGTCACGATCTGACGGCCGTCAGGGCTAAACTGCACAGCTCGCACAGGACCTTTATGGCCTTCGAGGACTATCGAGCTATACCGATCACCGCTTCTGGACCAAAGCCTTGCAGTACCATCATACGACGCTGTTGCGATGCGCTGCCCGTCGGGGCTGAAATGTGCTTGGAAGATTGAGCCTGTATGGCCTTCTAACACTATCGAGCCAACGCGACCCTCTTCAAACGTCCACAGCCGTGCTGTGCCATCGCCAGAAGCCGTGACGATCTGCTTTCCGTCCGGGCTAAACTCAGCATGGTTAACTCTGTCAGTATGTTGGACAAGTGCGATAGAACTCTGCGCACCACCGTTTACTGACCATAACCTCGCAGTCCCGTCTCTTGAAGCTGTCACGATGTATTCGCCGTCAGCGCTGAACTGCGCAAAAGAAACACTGTCTGTGTGTTTGGCAAATACTTGTCGTTCGAGGTTTTCTATCAGGCCTCGCCGTAACGCTGACTCGACGGTCCCAACCCAGCTTGTTTCATCGCTTCGCTCAAGTTGTGAACGCGCGAGCAAAATCCCAGTCATCGCATCGCCCCGGTCAATAGCTTGTTCTGCCAGCTGGGCTATCGCGCGAGATCGTTGCCGCTTTGCTTCCAATGTCTGCGCTTGCGCGATCTGGCGTTGTTCCGTTGCGACCTGCGTCGCAACAAGCGCGGCATCTCGTTGCCGCAGGGCTTCTCTGCGTTGTTGGCTTTCGGAAGCTGCCGCTGCTTCAGCTCTCTTTTGTGCGCGGGCTGCTTTGCGCTGCTCTCGTACGGCCAAAGCCTTCGCTTCGACTGCGGCAATCTTCTGGGCGCGTTCAGCGCCCGCTGCCCTTTGTGCAGTATCCGCAGACACTAATGCCCAACCAGTAGTTCCAGAGAGCATCAGCGCAATGACAGCCGCGGACGCATACCAAGTGTTGCGCTGCCTCATCGCCCGCCTAACAGATGTGTCAATGAAGGCAATTAAAGCTTCGTTGCCGGTTGCGGACAGCACTAAGTACCTGATGGCAGAAGCGTTTGCGATATCCCGTGGGCTGGTCAGCAACCGGTCACGTGGCTGGCCTTCCGCATCCCATTGCTTAGCCTTTTGGCGGAAGTCCTCAACTAGCAAGCGGTTTTGCTGTGAGTCCGCGAGCAGTTGCGCCGCCAGGCCCCAATGGCTGAACAGCGCTTCGTGCGCGACACGCACAAAAGCGGGAGCGTCAGGTGTGGGTCCTAGTTCGGAGACCAGCACGCGGATCCTGATGAGCGCATCGATCAGGCAGCGGCCGGGCTTTCCAAGCGGCCATTGGTCGATCGGTGCAGGGCGGGCTGTTTCGCGGGTGCCTTCGGCCGAGGGTACAGCCAGCGCGTTTAGCAGGCTTGGAAGCTCAAGCTGCGCTTGCGCATCAAGCGCGGAGAAAGCTTCCGCTGCCACGCTGCCGATTGCCCCTGCCAAGCCGCCAAGTTTTTCGTACCCAGCAAAGCCAAGCGTTCGCCCGAATATCGTATCCGGGTGGTCCATCGCTACCGATTGCTCCACCTCGTCATAGAGTTTTTGCAAGGCAAAGCCGAGCAGAGGCAGGGCATCTTCCGTCGCCATCGCATCGGCCAGCAGAGTTTGCGCGAGGGAAACTCCGTCAGCGCGCTGTTCGAATTGCAGACCCGCAAGTTCGGCAGGCCGTATGATGACCTGCGAGAAGGCATCGCGGCTCATGCGCGGCAAATTGTATTGACCATCGCCCTCGAACAGCGGGGTGAGGACGACTTGACCTTCTTTATCAGCCAGTTCCAGATAACTGGCGTAGAATTCGCTGCGCAAGGTGCCGATCACCCAAATGCCGCGCGCCTGCAGCGATTGCAGCAGCCGCGCAATGCCGATGCGGGCCGATGGCGTGAAGTTAAGAGTGAACAGCTCTTCGAACTGATCGACAACGAAAACGCTGCATTGACCTGGTTCTACTGAAAGGTAAGCGGGTAAGTTATCAAGCGAAGGCGCGCCTTTGGGACCAGGCGCCAGCGCCATGCCCAGCTGCCTTTCATCGCGCAACTGCCATTGCGAGAGGATGCTTTGTGCCAGCCGCTGTTCATCAACTGGTTCGTCACCCAGCCCGGAGGCGGCATCGCGCGGGCGCCAGACAGCATATTGCAGTCCTGGCTTGCGCTTGATCAGCGCCGGAAGCACGCCTGCAAGGCAGAAGCTGCTTTTCCCGGCGCCCGATGCGCCAATGACCAGCGCACCGGGCCGTCCTCCCGCAGCGCGGGCCTCAAGCAGTGATGTCAGCGCTTCGACTTCGCGCTGCCGTCCGAAGAACACCCGGCTGAAGCGAGTGTCGAAGGCTTCCAGTGCGCGAAAGGGTGAGATGTCCTGCGGCCATGAACCAAGGATCGGAACGCCCAAGGCATCAAGCGCTTCATCGATCCGGTCCACCGGGCAAAGGATGAGACCCTTGCTACGGCATTCGGCGCGCAACTCGTCGCCGATCTGTGCTTCGTCTGTACGTGGGTAGAACAAACGTGTGCCGACCTTTGGGCCGGCGGCAAGCGCAGCGCGGAGCTTGACCGCCACAGCTTCGACCGAGCCGACATTGCCATCGGGATCGAGCAATCCGGTGGCCATGAAATCGCTGTTGGGCACGCCCTCAGGCAAGCTGGTCGCGCCCAGGCGAAGGTATGCGACCAGACCAAACAGCAATTCGGCGCTGCGGCCGGTGACTTGCAGGCTTGGCGGATCAATATCGATCCACAGCCGCTGCACGGGTTGGTTGTGGTTGATTTCCCTGAACAGCAATTGCAGCGCGACAGTGCCCGCGCGCTTGGCCGAAAGGCCCAATTCGCCGTTGTGCACATTGTTGACCGGTGCCCGATCAACTTTGACCCGTTCACGTTCGAGGACCGGGGGATCAAGGGCCACGCGGATGTCAAGTACCTTGCACACCTCGCCGCCCGCAGGCCCGGCCAGCAACATTGAAGCGGAATACGGCTGATGGGTTACAAAGGACATTTACTTCCCTTTATCCCATGAAATTGCAAGGCCCTGAATGGCAATTGGGGATGGAAGGATGATTTCTGCCTGACCGGTATCGTCAACCTCGCCCAGATTGATCACATCGCCATGCACTCGCAAGCGGATGGTGCAGCTCTGGAAGGCAGGAATGGCGGTTTCGTTGACCCGGAATACGGCAAGCGTTGCAGGGCCACCATCGATGGGGGCCAAGGTTAGCGTCCATTGCGCAGGCTTGTTGCTTGGGTCTTCCAGGCTGACGGCTTGCTCATCATCCCCGCTGGTTGCGGCGGCAAGGCGAACGAGTTCCACCCAGTTATCGTTGGCGGCTGGGATTTGCGGAGCGGCCTTTCTGGCCGTTGTCAGCAACGTGTGCCAGGGGATGGGTGCATCGGCGAAGGCGGGCAGGCTGAGGGCAAAGGCATCGGCATCATTGGCCCTGCATGCGTTTTCCCATGCCGTCAGGGCATCAACATAGCCGGGAAGATCCGAGGGGCGGCTCGCCAGATCCACGCTGCCTGCATCGCTTGAGATGACCTGCAAGGCCGCCAGCACGGCCTGATCCGGCGCATTCATGCCCAGAATAGCCGCAAGGGATGTCTCGGCCCATTCCACCAGCCGCACGTTCAGGTGTGGGGCGACTTGCTGCAGGTGTTGCAGCAGAGCAATGTCGGCCATATCGACGACGACAAGCACGTTCCATGCGCCACTATCTGCAGCCAACCCTTCGAGCCTGACTGCGAGCTGCTCGCGCGGGACAGGTTCGATCGTTTGATTGGTCAGCCGCCAATCCAGCAGCGAGGGTGTGCCGATTTCGGTGCGCCAGAAGCCGGAAATTGATTGGAACGCGGGTTCCGAACAGATCAGCCACTTGTCTAGGCGGGCTGTGGAATGAGTGGTGGTCATAGCAGACCTTTGGCTTCGGGCGCCGCAATTGCGCGACCGGCACCCCATTGAGTGGCAGTGATTTCCTGTCCGAGGTCGGCCGAGAGGCGCGCGCGTGCAGGTTCGGCCAGCAATCCGCCGCGCATCCTTTCGGCAAATGCGCGCGTCATTGGCATGCCCGTAATCAAGGGCCTGTCCGGCACTTTGGGCATGGCAGAGCCCAACGCACCGCGTTTTGCCTGCTCGCCTGCCATTTTCGGCCCATAGCGAACGAGACTGTGCAGGTAATCGTACGCGCCGGGACGGAACGCCGGACCTTTGGTTGCGCCCGAATGGAAGATGTCCATGCCCAGATCGGCCACCGCCATGCCGAGGTCATAGGCGAGCATCAGTCTGTCGCGGGCAAGGGGCGCATGGGCCAACTGCGCTTCGATCAGCGTGCGCGGCGGGCACCGCGTCAGGTGGTGCGCGATTTGAAAGCAATCAGGCAGGGCGTTCGCCAGAGGTGCGGCAGGACGGGCCGACGCCGGGTCCTTTGCCAGCAGCACCGTTGCCGACAGGGCTTGGGCTATGCGCTGTGCGCTGGCGTGCAGGTCATCCGGCAACCCGGTGCCCTGCTGCAGAATGTGCTGCAATCGCTGGTAAAACGGCGTTCTGGTGGCATACCGCTCGTCCGGCGAATGCTGCGCCACGCCCAGCTGGCTGTGCAGGACATGCAGGAAATGCAGCATTTCAGCCGTTTCGGCCTGCGGCCCGACTAATTCTTCGCCAGCCCTGCGCCAACGCGCATCGGGCTGATCGATGGCAAAGCCGGGCGGCGTGAGCGAGAGCGCAGAAAGGCTGCCGTGCAGTTGCTTTCCTCGTGTCATCTGATGCAGTCGTTCCTCGGCACGGTCATGGAAATAGCTGGCAGCGGTGATCAGGTCCTCGCATTCAGGCTGGTTTGACAACCAGCTTTTCGTGATTTGCAGCAAGGCTGCCAGCAGATAGGCCCATCGCTGTTTCGCAAGGCGGTGGCCATGCTCTGGGCAATAAAGATCGAACCAGATCAGCGCATGCGGCCACCATTCCTTTGGGTTCCAGCGTTGTTCGCCCTCTCCATCGCCCAACAGGGCGAGAACCACGTAACACCGCGCCTCAAGCTCTGGTGCGCTGGCCAATTGCGGATATCGCCTGCGGACATCCGGAAACCAAACCCCATGACCGCCGGGAAGGGGAACCGAGCGCGAATTTCGAACGGCGGCTGCGGTTTCATTGATGAGCTCGGTAGACAATCTCATTACACGGCCCGTTCAGTTGTATGGGGTACAAATGCCCGCCATTCTTCTCTCGCGAAAATCACTAGCTCAAACAAGCCCAAGAAAAGGAACCTAGGGAGATCGATGATCATTTGGGATGGGGAAAGCTGGCAAACTGAGTCCGCGCTGGATAACCCCTTCCCTATCTGGTCGTTCTTGGTGGCCTGGCACCGACATGCCGGGCCTGGATGCAAAAAATCTTTGGCCATGTTTGACCTGCGAGGAGTGCAAGTCATTAGGATACGACCTGATCCATTGGCAGCTCCTGTCAGGATCAGACATTTATCGTGGTGTCTAGGAACGGCCAAAGTTGGTCGGCAGCTGCCGGAAGCTCGTGGGACGAAACTGCCATTCGCCGCCGCTACCGGAGGCGTCCAATTATACCAGGGGAGAAGGGCAGTCGATCAGTCCTGGTCCTCCCCTTCATCGTCATCGGGCCGATCCTCATGCCAATAAACGTAGTTAAATAGTGCATCGAGTTCGGTGAAATCGCGAAGCCCGAGCGCCTTGCGCACAGCGTCCGCGTGATCGCAATAAAGCTGATAGATGTCGGGGCTCAGGCTTCCCTTCGATGGGTGAAGCGGAAATCCATCGTAGCCAGCGAGACGCAGTCCCGCGACCGCATTCTGATTCATTACCGCGAAACGTGTGTTGTCCAGCGTGTGCAAGATCTCGGTAAGGAGATTGATCCCAGCACCTTTGAGGTTCGCAAACGCCGCGTGGAGAGTGGCGAACGCATCACACGGCGACAAATCAGCGTGATCGATGATTGATGCCACCGCGCGGACGAAATCCTCTCGCTTGTCAGTAATGCGTGTCTTTGCGCGGTCGAGGCCGCCCGAATGGAATGACCCGATCAGATGCTCATATTCGGTCAGGAAGCCACGCGCTGTTTTCCCCTTCCACGCCGCGATGGAACGAAGCTGTGTCGGCGCAACCGCAAGATTGTTCCGTCTGACTTCCATCTGAGCATTGAACGGCGATGATGCGCCACCTTCCTTCATCATTCGCAGGAAACCGGCTAGGACATCGAGTGACGCTTCGCCGGAATCAACAGCGCGCGTGGCGCGACGCCTTGCAAAACGGGCCCATGCAGCGTTGATCGCATGATCTTTTGCATAGTCATCAATCAGCGGCTTCGTCGCCAGCACAATCTCATCATTGTCGGTCAAGTCATCGAAATGCTCTGTGATCTTTTCCATCATCGTGCCCCTCTCATCATCGATGAGAACCGACGCTTCATAATTTTGAAGCAGTCCGCCTTGTGTGAAGTTCGCTGATCCCACGACGACCTTGCATTCATCGTCGTACTCGAATGCATAAATCTTGGGATGAAACGTACTCTCGGAATTGCTGAGGTATAATTCCAGATCGTGCTTCTTGCTCAACCGGAAGAGGGATCGAAGCAACGAGGGATCAGTGTGATAAAAATCCAGGCCAACCGCGAGCCGCGCTGTCATGCCTTTGGACAACGCCTTTACCAGCGATGCCTTCATTTCCTTCCAGCCCGACATTTTTGCGAACGCGACCATGCACTCGAAACGCCGTGCGTTCTTGAACAGCGCGCCAATCTCCGTCCGGTGATCCGTGCTGTCGTCATTGAGCAGAAGTTGGATTGATTGCGCGTTTGCCATGATGCCCTCATGAATTCAGGGGAATATGTAGCGTCTAGGCGCACAAACGAAAGAAGGCGGCGGCAATAGCAATGGTTCGTCCTCTCCCTGTCACTGGCGAGCCTTTCAACCAAGGCGCCAGCGATCAGAGGCGAGGCGTCACACCTGACCGGTACTTCGCGTAACCGGACCGTCCCGGCGTTGCCAGTTAACGGCGATAGATAGCCGACCAGCATTGGCCGGTCGCTGGCATGGTGCTAGGAAGACAGAGCAGTGGGTGAGGGCTAATCTGGACCTTAGGGTTGCCCGGCGATGTTTGAGTCGCAATCAGATTTCCAGCTTGGGAAATGCATGCAGGTCGAAGTGCTGGATGCCACCTTTTTTCTAGGCTTTACCCCCAAAATGAAAACCGAATTGCAGTTAGATTTACGGAATTGTGGGGTAGATTGTGGGGTCGAATTTTCGCTGACCTCAAGAACAGAATTGATATCAAATCGTTGTTTTGATGGTTCGATTCTAGCCCTGCCACCACCAGCCGTTCCGAGAACATCTATAGAACGCTCTAGAAATCCGCGGATTTCTGGGGTGAAATGACGTCCATCGTCCACATAGAGCCAGATGCATTTACATGCAGCCGAGGCCCGAAATGGGAGTGTTGTGGGAGTAAAAATCGGGCCGAACAGGCTCGTTCCCCCACAGTGAGATTCGTTCGCAGTTCATCGGTATGTCGAGGTGAAAAATGGGCAAGCTCACTGCTCTGGCAGTCAAGGCGTTACTCTCGAATCCCGGCAGCTACCATGACGGCGACGGACTCGTTTTGAAGGTTGACAAGCGGGGCGGCGCCTACTGGTTTCTTCGCTTGCAGCGAGACCGCAGGCGGCAAGATATCGGACTGGGTAGCGTCCGGCAGGTCTCGCTCTCCCATGCCCGAATGAAGGCGGCAGAGCTTCGCTGGGCAGTCAAAATGGAGGGGCGCGATTTTCTGGCTGAACGGAAGGAAGAAGCCGCCGCTGCAGTGAACTTCCGTGAAGCTGCCGAACAGTACCATCGTCAGAACGAGGCGGGCTGGAATAAGCGCGGCTTATATGCGGCACGTACTGCGGCTTAATTAGGCACACGTGACCAGCCGAAAGTGCCTTCAACAATATGATCCGTAAGGATAAGGCTAACGCACTTTTGCCCCTCAAGTGGGTCCAAGCCGGGGCTTGGCCTTTCAACAGGTAAAATCGCCCCGCTAAGGCTACCGGCCTTTGGTACCTAGTTTCTGATTTTCCTAGGAAACGTCCGCTAGAAAGGTGGTGCCGCTTACGTGACTCGAACACGTGACCCCATCATTACGAAGCGGCTTACTGATTTGCGTTTTTTGTTGTTAGATCATATACGTAAGAAAGATCTACTAGCGACATTTTGGATCAACCCACGCTATACCCAACTGCGGCTGACTTCCGGGCTGGGCAACCTCCTACTGAAAGTGCTTTGGTAGGAAATTGTGCGGGGAATCGCACCCGGTCTATGCCCGGTTTGAGGTTAGCCGTAGTTTCTGTGCATCATTCGGCAGCGATGCTGGTAAACCCGCCTTCATGCTCCTGGATCAACTCCATAATCGTCATTCCGATGGCCCGGCCTAACAGTGGCGGGACGGCATTTCCAACTTGGATATATTGATCTGTCTTGGAACCCGAAAATTCGAACCAATCCGGGAAAGCCTGCAAGCGAGCAGCTTCACGAACAGAGATTGCCCGGTCTTGCTCAGGGTGGATGTATGCCCCCCAATGAATGTCACATTTTGTCAGGACAGTGCAGGACAGCCCAGCCCAAGTCATGCGCCCGTAACGCTTGGTGTGGTCTGAACGCTTTGCCCGCTTCATCCCTGCTGGCAAAAGGTCAAACGGAATATCTCGCCAGCTTCCACCCGGAGGAATATGCGCCAAACGCGCCTCGTTCACCTTACCAAGGCGCGGTGCAGCATGATTACTTACACGGGTGCGATTGCCACGAACAAAGTGCTGGAAATCGCAATCTGGCGCAGACGCATAGGGCGCAATACCGAGATCTTCGCCGTTGCCAAGCGGCACGAGGTCGCCAATTGCGTCTTTGATGCTGGTGTAAGGCAGAAGGCCTTTGCCGTGGGTCGGGCTAGGATGTCTGATAGGCGCACCAACGCGATTGCCGATAAAGACAACCCTGCGCCGTTCTTGCGGGACACCGAATTGCTCCGCCTTCAAGACCTGCTCTTTGACATCATAGCCCAACGCGCCAAGCTCGTCCTTGATCGCTCGCACCGCAGCGCCGCCAGCAATCGAGTAGATACCCATCACGTTTTCCATCACGATCCATTCGGGCTGCATGCCTTCAACGATTCTGAGATATTCGCGAAACAAGGTGGCTCTGGCATCATGCATGCCGCGCTGGTGGTTGTAGACAGAGTAAGCTTGGCAGGGAGGGCCACCCGCCAATATGGTGAGTTCGCCTCGCTTCAATCCAGTGACCAGCATCAATTCGTCAATTGAGACATCCTGGATTGGCTTGCCGATGAACTTGGCATTGGGGTGTGTCGCCTCAAAGGTTTCCCCTGCAGCTGCAAACAGATCGACACCGGCCAACACTCTGAACCCGGCCATTTCCAGACCGGCAGACAAGCCTCCTGCGCCGCAGAAAAGGTCGATTGCTGTCATGTTCATCGTGATACACCTACAATGTTCTTGTTATGTTCTGATCTGCGATACCACGAGACAATGAATCAAGCAATTCTCGCGCGCAAGATCAGGGCTAAATTTTTCCTCCAATCCGCCCTTGGAATTCCTCAAGCGAAACCGGCTGCCCACCAGTCAGGCCCTCGATTGCGCTTTCAAGCGTTGTGCCGAATTCCTTCACGACCCTGGTAGTGAAAATGCCTCCATCGGGTGAAGGGATGAAGTCAACCAGCACCCAGATCACATCGCAGTTGGAAATTGCTTCAACTTGTTTCATCTCGCCCATCGACAAAAAGAAGGCATAGTCCACGAGGATCGCCATCTTTTTACCCCACCGCCGCAGCGTAGGAACTTTGATCTGAAGTTGAGGCATGAGCCGCTTTGGTCCGCTGCTGCGGTAGTCAGGTCTGCGACCTTCGACCGGCATGGAGAGTTCGCCTGCTCGTTCGATGATGTCGCGAAACTCAATGGCCATCTCACGGCCAGAAAAATACACTGCCTGAACTTCAACCGCGCACCATTTCATCTCGGCATCGGCAGGCCTGTTTCCTGCCACCAGAATCATGTCGATGCGCCCGACGTCTTCACCGGGAGCGCTGTCCAGATTCCCAGTGGATTCCAGAAAGCCAACTTCTCCGGCTTGGATGGGGTTGGGGTCTTGAAGGAGGCTTTCGCCGATATGGCGGAAAGCAATATTGCCTTGGTGAAACCGATACGGGCACAGGGCGCGTACCATGCCGCGTTCTCCCGTTACCGCTTCAAACTGGCCATTGGCATCGGTATAGAGACGCAAAGAACACACACCGCCGGGTTTGGTGCAGGTAGGGTGTGAAATATCGGTTCTGAAAGGGCATGACTTTTCATGCTGCTCCTGTTTGTCCAGGAGCTTCGTTAGAGCCTCTAGGCGCTCGGCTTCCCGTTGAGTCAGGGGCCGGACCGACTGTTTCTCGATCAACTGGTTAAGCCGATTAATATCGGCTTTCTTCATCACGTGCTTGCCGACTTTGTGATGAGCAAAATCCTCACGCTGATTTGGCGTTAGGTCAAGAAATGGCTGACCATACCATTCTGCGATGTGAAATCTTTCAGTCACCGAGTTGCTCCGCGATTCTAATCAGGTGATCAGCATCAAAAGAAACTGGTCGTCAAGATGCGCGCCTAACCGGCCATCTTATATGTACAGGCTCAGGTCTCTTGCGATTGGCCTGAACTCCGGCCAAAAGGCTACTGCCTTCCGGAATAAACGGAGGGCGGGGCGTAGGAACCCCTTTGGAAACTGCTCGGTCACCGAACTTCGGAGGCCGGGTGGCATGCGCGCATGTCCAGCCGGTTCGCCGGTAAAGGCGCATGCGCCTGCGGTTTCCACAGGTTCCTAACATCCGGCTTTGGCCGTCGCTCCAAGAGGCACATAGGGGCGACAGAAGGTCACAGTCTAACGTCGCTCCTTCCAGCGTGAGGGGCGAGAACGTGAACCAGCAAGAAATCTAGCGGTCTGTTCCCGTGCGCGATTCCGCGTGCGGCCAATCCTCATGCTCAAAGGAATTATCCATGACGCACTGGCATTGCCAGCCGGTCAACCCTTGCCAAGCGGAAAGGTTGTGACATGGCGCAATACAATCTCGGCGCGCTGACGCTGACCACATCTCCCGAACGTGATCGCTTCGCGGCGCTGCGACAGAAATACATGACGCTCGGCGAGGACCATAAGCGGCGGTTCGCGATCGAATTTGCCCACTGCAAGACCGCTGATGACCTGTTCCAGAGTGTGCCCGACAACATTGAGGCCGTGCTTGCTGCTACCACAGCGATGGTCGCCAGTGATTTTGCCGCCAATGGCATTTTCGATATCGGTGAGAAAGTCATCCGGGCGGACCTTGAGACGCGGGCCGAATCCGTGGCCGATCGCTTCAATCAAGTGCAAGAGCGGTATTACGCCATCATCGGCAAGGCGGCGGAACTCGAAGCGCAAAGGCAGGATGCGCGGGACAGCCGGGGCCGAATCGTCGGTGGCGGTTTCGGCGTTCAAGGCGCGGCTCAGGGCATCGCTATCGCCGCTGTCGCCAATGCCGCGATTGGCCTGACGCATGGTCTTGCGAACTCCCTGTCGAAGGCAGTTTCCGACCTAGGGGACAAGGAAAAGAAGCGGGAACTTCTGACTAACCCGGCCACAAAGGCAGGGATTGAGGATTTCCTGATCCGTATCGCTTTGCAGGGTAGCGAACTTGTTGCTGCAACCGTGAATGGCGGTGCGATTTTCGAGGCCGTTGCCAATGAGGCTCGCCAAAAATCGCTGGCAATCGTGGAGAATGTTGCCGCTGGTCGCGTTCCCGACAATCAGGTGCAATCCGTTTTCGTTCAGGCGCTCACCCTTGATCCGTTCAATGTGGCGGCATGGTCAGGATGGCTCGACCGTTTCGGCGATCAGAACGGCAGCGTTGGTGTCAGCGCAGATGCGCTCGGTCTAAGTGATGTAAAATCCTACAAGGCAAAGCTCGTCGATCAGCACAAAGGCACCCTAGCGTGGGACACGCCGGAAGAATGCCGAGCAAATGCATCCGTCCTGGAGGGGTATGCGGCATGGCTTGGTTATCCCTTCGATGGCGAACGCACCCTCCTCGAAGCCCGTGCCGTCAATCTGGATCGGGAGCGCCGGACCTTCAACGGTATCGAATACCCATCGCTGGCAGACGCGACGGAAGCCCGCCGGGCACATGAAGATGAATTGCAGCGAACTGTTGGCGGTGTCGTTCACGAGACACATCAGGGCGCGGATGATGCCCGCGCGTTGATCCGGGAGCAGGCCATTGCTGCTTCAGGTGCGAACACTGAAATAGGCTGGATGACGTTGGCCTATCGTCGCTACCGGGACACGACGGGAAGATCATGCAGGAAGGAATTCTGGATGTTCGTTCTGTGTGTGGTTGCAGCAATGGCAGCGGGGCTGATGATCTTGGGCGCTTCAATCCCCCAAGCACCGGAGAGAGGTCCACTGCCCGCGTTTGGGATCGTGGCCTTGATACTCGTGCCCATTTTCCTGCTCGCTTCGGCTATCGCAGCTCTGACACTGCAAATCCGCCGTTTCCACGATCAGGATCGGTCCGGCTGGTTCGTCCTACTGAACCTGATCCCCTATGTCGGATGGGCGATTGTGATGGCTTTCATGCTGGTGGATGGCACTCCCGGCGACAACAGATTTGGTCCCAGCCCCAAACTGACCTGACTTAACTACCGCAAACTTTGATCACACGAAGCCCTCGGCCTGCCGGTCGGGGGCTTTTTCTATGGAGCCCATCCATGCGAGAAATCCTTACCTTCTGTCTGCTGGCAGCACTTTTGGCCGTGGCATTCAAAATCGTCATAACGCTGCTGTTTCTGGCAGGCCTAATCTTCCGCACTACAGAGACGGTTGGCCTGCTTGCCATACTTGCGATCTTTGCTGGCTTCTCCGCGCATCCTGGCATCGGCGTTACGCTGCTCGTGCTGACCGGCGGCTATGCCTTCTATAGGAATGGTACAAAGCCACGCAATGAACCGGCAGCGATAACCAAACCCGACGACGATTAGTCAGACGAGCAAGGTCAGCCCGTCCACCTTCTAACCATCCCACAAAGCCCTCGGCCCTAACCGGTCGGGGGCTTTTCTGATTCAGAAAGCTCAACACATGAAAATCATCACTGACGCTGCCGCGATTGACGCGGTGACCGATACCGACCTGCGCGCCATCCTTGAGCGCTATGCCGACATGATGGAGCTTGCCACCATATATATCGTTGAACCGGGAGATACGCTGGAAGCCTTGGAGGCTGAACGCGGCTGGGCGTTCGAGTACTACGAGTTCATACACCACCATTCCAGCGGCTGGCTGGAAGGCGTTTGGATTATCAGCGATGATGGGACAGGCCATGTCGTCCTGGCCTTCGACAGCCCCGATACCGATCAGTCCTTGCTCATGACGGTGCTTGCGGGCGCGGTGCCAGCCGATCAGCCAGAAGGCGAAAAGGGATAGGCTATTTCGTCGCCTCTAGCTTCGCCCTTCTGATCGCCCGCATAGGCTTTCACATAAGGTGGCAGGAATGAAGCAGTGGCCCTGCCGCCCTCGCTCTGGGGGCAGCATGGCAGACAAATAATCTTGGGTGGGGGCTTGTGGATAACTCAGTCTCCGCCTATCTGACCGTTGCGCTTCGGGGCGTCATGCATGGTCTGACTATGTGTGGCGGAATGCGTGGCGGCCTGCCTTCGGGCAAGCTGTCGTTTTTGATTATGCCTAACCGCAAGTGCGGACCCCCGAAAAAAGCCCTGCATTCGCTCTGACGGGCGAAGTGTATCCAGCCTTAGGGTTGGTACTTTTCGTCAGCCGTGAATGTTCGTTTTTTTCGCCCACCAAGCCTCAAAGGCGGTGGATATTAGGCGTAACAACATGGAAAATATCCCTGATTCCGCAACATTCTTGCACGATATCGATTTTGACAACCTCACGCTACCCAGCGCTGAGACTGCGACACTTGCCGTAAGCTGCCCCGACGAAGGCGGTAAAGGTGGTGAAGGGGGTAACGAGTCCGCCCCGCTTGCTGCCGAACCGGAGAACCTGCCAAGCGTGCCAGCCGAGGCCGCAGAAGGTGGTGAAGAGGGTAAAGAGGGAGACGCTACCCCCTTTGCCGCCTTTACCCCCATCGAACTGGCCAACCCTGCATTCTTGGCAGCGATCTTCACTGACTTGCCGGAGGGCGCACAACCGCTTGTCACCGGCAAGGCTGGCGATCCGCAAACTGGCGGCTGGATTGCTCATGGCGCTGACCAGATTGACCGGGTGTGTGGTGGCGACCGTAACACCTACTTCAACTGCGCCAGCTTCCTGCCCAGCGAAGATGGCACCTTGGCGGCTCGCAAGGAAAGCGCGGCTGCTTATCACGCCCTTGTGCTCGATGATGTCGGCACCAAGGTTGACCGCAACCTGATCGGCACCATCACGCCCACGTGGGAATTGGAAACCAGCCCCGGCAACTTCCAGATTGGCTTCAAGCTCAACCCGCCTTTGACGGATGCTGCCGAGGTGGAACGCTTCCAGCAACAGATTGCAGCGGCTGGCCTGACCGACAAGGGGGCGATGGGCATTGCCCGCTGGGTTCGTTTGCCCAACGGCATCAATGGCAAGCCCAAGTATGCGGTGGACGGCAAGCCGTTCTCGTGCCGCCTGCACGCGTGGAATCCGCAAGCTGCCTATACCGCTGCCCAACTGCTGCTGGCACTGGTTCCGGCTGATGTGAAAGAAGCCCCCAAGCCTGCTACGGCCCCCGTTCGGGCGCGTCAGGCCTCAGACATTGACGGCAAGGTTTATGTTCCCCGTGCCGCCGAAAACCCCGTGCTGGCTGCGTTCAAAGAGCATGGCCTCTACAAGCGTCTGATTTCGGCTGGGAAGCATGAAGTCACTTGCCCTTGGCTGCATGAACATACCGACCAATTGGATACTGGCGCTGCCTACTTCGAACCGGGCGACGTGCATCCCGCAGGCGGGTTCTGCTGCCAGCACTCGCACAAGGATAAATACCATATCGGGCAGGTGCTGGAACACTTCGGCCTGACCGCAGCCGAAGGGCGCAACAAGGCGCTTATCCGCACCGTGGCGGGTGAAATGAAGACGATCGTCACGGCGGCAGAGGAAGTGCTGGCGCAGCGCGGCGACCTTTACCAGTCGGGCGGTTTGATCGTTACCGTGGGGCATGATCCGGTATCGGGAGATGCCAGTCTCGTGCCGCTCAGCGAATCCGGCCTGACCCTTGCGCTTGCGGAGGCAAGTGACTGGGAAAGGTTCGACAAGCGTTCTCATGCTTGGGAGCGTTGCGATCCGCTGCCCCGCCATGTGTCGCTCATCTACAAGGCGCAGAACTACGACCGCCTGCCACCGCTGATGGGTTTGGCCCGCCAGCCCTATTACCGTGAGCAGGATGGCCAGCTTGTGCAGGTGGCTGGGTATGATGCCGCCTCGCAGCGCCTGGGCCTGTTCGATGCTACCAAGTTCCCGCCTGTGGAGGCGACGAGGGAGGCGGCGGAAGCGGCTCTGGCACTACTTGAGGACTTGCTCTGCGAATTCCACTTCGCGGGACCGGCAGATAAGGCAGCGGCGCTATCTGCTATCTTCACTGCCGTTACGCGCCCCGCGCTTGGTCTGGCACCGGCCTTCCATGTTTCGGCACCCTCTTCGGGGTCGGGCAAGTCCTTCCTTTGCGAGACGATTTCTCTGTTCGCCGGGCCGGGATCGCCAGCGCGCATGTCCTATCCCAAAACCTCGGAGGAGGCGACAAAGGCCATTCTCGCGGTACTGCTTACTGGACCAGCCGTGATCGAGTTTGATGACATGGATACCGACTGGCTGCCGCATGGCGTCATCAACCGCATGCTCACCTCGCGTTCGATCACCGATCGCATTCTTGGGGTCAGCAAGGTGGCCACGGTTCGCACCGACGCGCTGGTAATGGGGTCTGGCAACAACGTCGGTCCTCTACGTGACCTTGCGCGCCGCGTCCTCACGATCAACCTCAACGCCCGCACCGAAGCGCCCGGAACCTTGGTCTATAAGGGCAACCCGGTTGCGGTGCTCAAGGCTAACCGCGAACGCTATGTCGCAGCCGTGTTGACCATCATCGAAGCATGGAAAGCGGCAGGCAGCCCGAAGGCCTCTGTTCCGTCGATCGCCAGCTATGGCGGCAAGTGGGCTGATTACAACCGTCACCCGCTGCTGTGGCTTGGCCAGCCCGATCCGGCGACCGTGCTGCTGGAACAGATGACGAGCGATCCTGACGCCGATGTCCTGCTGCGCCTGCTGACGGAATGGCACACCCGTCATGGCAAAAAACCCATGACCCTGCGCCGCTTGCTGGACGATGCCTACAGCACCGACTTGCAAGAGGCCTTGCTTGACCTGCCCGTGGTGGAGCGCGGAATCATTAACCGCACTCGCCTTGGCTACTACTTCAAGCGCAACATGAACCGCATTGTCGGCGGCTTCATGCTGGAAAAGGCGCAAAGCACTGAGCGCAACGCGTGGTGCGTGGTTAAGGCCGGGACGGAGGCACCTCCTTCGCCCCCTTCACCGCCTTTGTCGGAGCCAGCCGCCGCAACTGGCGAACCGGAAGCGCTGTTCTGACCTGACCTCTGGGATTTGGGGGCGTCGCGCTTGGCGTCCCCATCCTGTCCGATCCGCCAAAAATTAGCCGCTGTAGCCTCGCCGGACACCGAAACCGGCGCGCCCCTCACCTGCCCCTTCGTGGGCCGAGGTGGCGCTGTGTGGCTTCAATTTCACAACTAATTCGCAATAGCATTAAGGAGTAACCATCATGCCTAAGATGGCTTTGACTGCAACCTCATGTCTGACCGCCTCATGCCCGCCGCACAAGAAGCGTGCGGACTACTACGACACCACCGTTACCGGTTTCGTGCTGGAAGTGCACCCATCTGGCTCGAAAACCTACGTCCTAAGGTACACTAATCAGTATGGAGATAAGACCCAGCGCAAGATCGCCAATTACGCCGATATCACCTTTGCCCAAGCGCAAAAGCTGGCAAAGAAGTATCGCGCCGAAGTCGTAATGGGTGGTGATCCTGCTGCCGCCAAGGCGGAAAGGAAGGCGATTCCCACCTACGCCACGCTGGCTGATGACCATCTGACTTTCGCCAAGACCTACCAGAAGCGCCCCGGCAATACAGAGTCCATGCTGCGCGTTCACATCAAGCCGCGCTGGGGTTCCAAGCGCCTAGACGAGATCAAGACGCCTGATGTGGCCAGGTGGTTGGCCGAACTGCGCGATGGTGGGCTAGCCCCCTCCACTGTCGAGAAAATCCGCATCACCTTCAACCGCTCGTTCGAACTGGCGATCAAGTGGCAAACGCCGGGGGTGAAGCATAACCCTGTGAGGGGCATCCCGCGCCCCAAGTTCAATAACGCCCGCGATCGTTATCTCACCAGCGATCAGGCGGGAGCCCTGCTCAAGGCTTGCGCGGCTTCGATCAACCCGCAGCTTCGCAACATCGTGGGGCTGTTACTGCTGACCGGTGCGCGCAAGAATGAGTTGCTTCAGGCCAAATGGGAACATGTGAACTTTGACCGCAAGGTGTGGTTCATACCGGACAGCAAAACCGGCAAGGCTCGTCACGTGCCCCTGTCACAACCGGCGCTGGACATTATCAACCAGCTACCCCGCTTCGAAAAGTGCGCTTGGTTGTTGCCGAACCCGAAGACGAAGAAGCCGTATACGGACATCAAACACCCGTGGGAGACGGCGCGTAAAGCGGCTGGGCTAGAGGACCTGCACATCCATGACCTTCGTCATTCTGCCGCCAGCTTTATGATCAATGCGGGCATCGACCTGTTCGCCGTTGGCCGTATTCTGGGCCATGCCGATCATCAATCGACCATGCGCTACAGCCATCTGGCCAATGACACCCTGATGCAGGCCGTGGAGGCCGGGGCGGCCAAGATGAATGTCAACTGGGCAGGGACGCCCGCAATAGCAGCCTGATGCACCAACGCCTGTCGCTTCCTTCGGGAGGTGGCAGGCTTGGTTTACCTATTTTTTTGGCTTTCTGCGCGCGGTGCTGCGGATGCCCATTCGTCCAGTCCTGACCCACGCTGGACCCACTTGAGCGGATGATACAGGTGAAGGCGCAGAGGCCTGTTTCTTGGACCGCTATCCGGCTGGAAGCACGTTCAACCGTATGATTTTCAAAACCAATGCAGTGCCACTTTGGCTCGATCAGTGGGTATAGACCGGGTAAAGGCCATAAACGTGCTGAAGCGCGCCATCCCAGCCAAAGGCACGTAACCTTTAGGCTTTTGTTTTTCCTAGTTTATGGGCTTTAGGAAGGTGGTGCCGCTTAGGTGATTCGAACACCTGACCCCATCATTACGAATGATGTGCTCTACCGACTGAGCTAAAGCGGCTTGCCTTGAGGGCAGGCGCGCGCTTTAGCCAGAGGGGCGGCGATAGGCAATGGCATTTGTGCATTCCGGTAGGTTCGGTTTTCCACCGCCATGCCCTCGGGCAAACGGAACGGATAAAGCTCCTGCACCACCCACTGCGATGCGGCTTGACCGGACAGGTCGCGAAGAGCTTGCCGACGTTTGGACGACCGGTGCGGATGCCCTTTGGGCCAACCGGCGAACACGGCGGCCGCTCTCCGGGCCGTGCCTGACGTGTCTCAGGGCCGGACTGCCAGCCGAAGCACCGTGCGTACCACGAAGCCCAATGCGAGCATGCCGAAGCTGATCAGGCAGCCCGACCAGCCGACATAGACCACGCTGCTGTAAAGCACGCCCGCGCAGGCGGCGGCGAAGATCAGCGGCAGGACCGGGTAGAGCGGAACCTTGTAGGGGCGCTCCACGTCGGGCTGGCGGCGGCGCAGGATGACGACGGCGAGACCGCTCATCGTGAGGAACAGCCAGTAGATCGGCGAAAGGTAATCGACCATCGTCGCGAATCCGCGGCCCGAAGCGGCTCCCCACGCGATCAGCGCGAGTTCCACCGCCGTCTGCACGAGTATCGCCGCGCGCGGCACGCCCTTGCTCTGGTCCCATTGCGCGAGGGCGGCAAGGGCGGGTTCGTCCTCCGCTGCGGTGTAGAGCGTGCGTCCACCGACGATGATCAGCGCGTTGAGCACCGAAAACGCGGCGATGGCGACGCAGACCACGATCGCCGTCTCGCCCGCGGGTCCGAACGCGCGGGCCATCAGCGCGGCGGCGGGCGCTTCGCTGCTGGCAAGTCCCGCCATGCCGAGGCCGCGTACGTAAGCCCAGTTGGCGATCATGTAGAGCGCGGTGATCAGCACCATGCCGCCGAAAAGGGCGCGCGTCATGTCGCGCGGGGAGCGTACTTCGGCGGAGAGCGTAGAGGCATCGTTGAAGCCGCCATAGGCCAGCATGATGAACACCATCGATTGCCCGAAGGCGGCGAGAGAGACGGGGGGCATCGCGGCCGTCGCCACCTGTTGCGGGGCGATCGCCTGCCAGGCCAGCCACAGCGCCGCACCGCCGAGCGCCAGAAGCGCCGCGACATCCATCGCCACCATCGCGATCTGTGCGCGCGTTCCCGTCTGCACGCCGCGCAAGTTCAGCGCGGTGAGCAGGATCACCATGCCGCCCGCCACAAGCGCGCGGGTCAGTGTCCCCATCGGCACCAGCTCGGCGAGGTAGTCGATTCCGACGAACGCCAGCAGCGCGCCCGATGCGGAGAAGATCACCGCAAAGCGCGACCAGGCGAACAGCCATGCCGCATCGCCGCCGAACGCCTCGCGCAGGAAGCGGTAGTCGCCGCCGGTGTCGGGATAGGCTGCAGAAAGCTCGGCATAACAAAGCGCACCGATCAGCGCGAAGACGCCGCCCAGCGCCCAGGCCAGCATCAGCGCACCTTCGCCGCCGAGGCTCTGCGCGACCAGCTGCGGCGTGCGGAAGATCCCGGCGCCGATCACCATTCCCATGACGACCGCGGCGGCGGCAATGGTGCTCAGCACGCGCTTGGGGGGGTGGTGCGGCGGGAGTTCGGGTGCGGAGTTCATCGAGGGGTAAAGCTAACCGGTTTCCGGGGCGAGGGAAGGTCAGTTGGCGGATTTGACGGTGATGGATTGGCGCAGCACGCTCGACTTGCCGCCAAGCGTGAGCGTGACCGGCCCTTCGAGCCTGATCTTCAGTGCGGCGGCCTGCTGCGGATCGAGCTCGAGACGGTATTCGCCTGCGGGAAGGCGCTCGAACAGGAAGAAGCCGTCGGATTCGCTGCGTGCCCTTGCCGCCAGGCTGCCATCGCGGCGGAGCAGGCGCAGCTGCAGGCGCGAGACGGCGCGGGTGCCGGTGGCGGCGCGGAAGTAGGCGGTGCCTTCGATGTCGCTCAAGGTCACGATCGGAAAATCGCTGGTGTGGATGCGGCCCGGGCGCGGCACGATCTCGATCCCCGGCCGCGCTGGGGCCAGCGCGATATCGGGCATGGAATCGCTGTCCACCCGCAGCGACGCGCGCGCGCCGTCACCAAGTCCGGGGATCAGCGCGCGGCCCTGTGCATCGGTGCGGCTTTCGTGCGTGCCGGAAAGGAACGTTACGCCGGCCACGGGGCCTTCGTCCGGATCGCGCACGCCGTTTGCGTTGGCGTCGGCAAAGGCGGTCACCGCCGCTGCGCCGCCGCTGGTCAGGCCCGGGCGGGCTAGGAATGCGTGGCCGGAGAGTGGATTGCGCCCGAAGCTGAAGCCCACCCGCAGCGCGACCGAGAAGTTACGCCGGGGGAAGCCGTAGGCCCCGTCGAACGCCACGTTGACCGGACCGACCCGGCGGATCGCGGAGAGGCCGAGCGTCGTCTGGTTGTCGGTCAGCGTGTGCGTCACGCCGCCGCGAAGCAGCATGTTCTCCCCGAAGCGCCGGTCGGCTTCGAGCGTAACGGTCTGCAGCTTGGGTGTGGGCAGAATGGCATAGCCGAGTCCGGCCCTGTAGCGCATTTTCGAGCCCGACAGCGTGGCCAGATCGAAGTTGCCAAGCAGGCGGCTGGTCGCGGGCGTGGTCGTTGCGCTCACGCGGTTGTAGTCGAACGTATTGGACAGCAGCACGCCGCCCAGCGGAAGCGTCGCGCGCAGCGCTGCGTCGGTCTGACGGCGGCCGTCAGCAAATTCGATGCGGCGCAACTGCCCGGTGATCGGCAGGACGCGCGTATTGAGGCCGGAGCCGAAACGCAGTGTGGTGTTGAGGTTGAATTCGCTTGCCCGGCGCAGCGGATCGGCGGTGAACGCCCGCACTTCGTCGATTGCGCCGCCGCTGTATTCGGCGTGGTTCACGCTGTAGTTGAACCCGAAAAGCTTGCCGCCGAAGCCCACTTCGACCGTGCTGCCCCCGCCGTCCTGCAGGCCCAGGTCGAGCCGCAGCGCGGTCGCACCGATGCCGCTTCTGAGGCCGGTGGTCGCCAGCCAGTGATGCTTGCCGCCGCTGTCCCACCATGCCGCGCCCAGCGTTGCGGTGACCGCGCGAGAGATGCCGTAGCCCAGCTCCGCCGTCGCGCGCCAGGCGCCGAAATCGGGCGCAGGGCTGAAACGCGGGCTGCGCACGCCGAACAGGTTCATGTCCTTCTGCGCGGCCGCCAGGCTGT
>OFDC01000403.1_pt1 | contig 33828 bp, 28 predicted proteins | sample 1520941 | NCBI WGS metagenome assembly OFDC01 (sample SAMEA94258168, study PRJEB24077) | hot springs metagenome | biome: Aquatic biome; feature: Water | place: India | collected 2012-12-06 | depth 5 m | reverse complement strand
GCCCGTTGCCAGCACCAGCGGCACCACGCCCAGAATGAACGCGAGCGACGTCATCAGGATCGGCCGGAGACGAGTCCGTGCCGCGCTGATGGCGGCCTCGAACCGGTTCATGCCGCCGTCCTCCGCCTGCTTGGCAAACTCGACGATCAGAATGGCGTTCTTGGCCGCGAGGCCGACGAGCACCACGAGCCCGATCTCGACCAGGATGTTGCGGTCGAGGCCCATGTAGTTGACGCCGAGCATCGCCGCCAGAATACACATCGGCACGATCAGGATGACCGCGAGCGGCAGCAGCCAGCTCTCATAGAGAGCGGCCAGCACCAGGAACACGAACACCACCGCGAGCCCGAACGCGACGATCGCCGTGTTGCCGGCAAGCTTTTCCTGCAGCGCGATCTCGGTCCATTCGAACCCGAACCCGGCCGGCAGCGCCGTATCGACGATGTGTTCGATCGAGGCGATGCCCTGCCCTGACGAGAACCCGCGTGCGAGGCCCACCTGAACTTCCGCCGCCGGGAACAGGTTGTAGCGCGGCACGCGATAGGGACCGGTCGTATCGGAGAACGTCGCCACCGACCCGAGCGGAACCATGTCGCCCGAGACGCTGCGCGTCTTGAGGTTCGCAACATCCCGCAGCGTTTCGCGGAACGGGTTATCGGCCTGTGCCGTCACCCGGTACGTACGCCCCAGAATGTTGAAGTCGTTCACGAACGACGAGCCCATGTAGATCGAAAGCGCATCGAACACGCGCCCGATCGGCACACCGAGCTGCTCGGCTTTGGTCCGATCGATATCGGCCCAGATTTGCGGCGTGCGGGTATTGAAGAGCGTGAACGGCTGCACGATCCCGGGAACTTGCCCAGCGCCGCCCGCAACCGTCCAGGCCGCCCCTTCAAGCGCCGGATAGCCGCGCCCTCCGCGATCCTGCACATAACCCTTGAGACCACCGCCCGTACCGATACCCGGCACAGAAGGCGGCTCGATCACGAACGCGAACGCTTCCTTGATCGTCGCCATCTGCCCACGCAGATCGTTGAGGATCTGATCCTTGGTGATGCCGGCCTTGATGCGATCCTCGAAGCTCGCAAGACGCACGAAGATCACCGCTGTGTTCGGCGCGTTGGTGAAGGTCGCGCCGTCGAAACCGGCGAACGCCACCGCATCCGAAACGCCCGGACGCTTGAGCATCAGGTCAGAGGCCTTGCGCACCACCGCGTCGGTACGGTCGAGCGTCGAGCCCGGCGGCAGCTGAAACACGGTTATGAAGTAGGTGCGGTCGAGCTGCGGAATGAGACCGGTCGGCGTCGAGGTCAGCCGCTCGAAGGTGAGAAACAGCAACCCACCGTAAATCACCAGCAGAATGACCGGCAGGCGGATCAAGCGACCCGTGAGCCCGGCGTATCCATGCGACAGGCCGTCGAATGCCTTGTTGAAACCGCGGAAGAAGAGGCGGATCGGCGCCCCGACCACGCGTGAGGCAAGGCTTTGCTTCTGATGATGATCGCCATGCGGCTTGAGCAGCAGCGCGGCGAGCGCCGGAGAGAGCGTCAGCGACACGAAGCACGAGATCGCCGTCGAAGCCGCAATCGTAATCGCGAATTGGCGATAGAACGTCCCCTGCAAGCCGGAGATGAACGCCGTCGGCAGAAACACCGCGATCAGCGTCGCCGTGATCGCGATCAGCGCGCCGCCAACCTCGTCCATGGTCTGATGCGCGGCCTCCTTGGGCGCCAACCCTTCGGATAGTTTTCGTTCGACGTTTTCGACTACGACAATCGCGTCGTCGACCACGATGCCGATTGCGAGCACCAGCCCGAACAGCGACAGCGAGTTGAACGAGATGCCGAGCGCACCCATCACCACGAACGAGCCGACCAGCGACACCGGGATCGCGATAATCGGGATCACCGCGGCGCGCCACGTCTGCAGGAACAGGATGACAACCAGCACGACGAGGATCAGCGCCTCGATGAAAGTCGCCACCACCGCGTCGATCGAATAGCGGATGAAGTCGGTCGGGTTGTAGACGATGGTGTAGCCGACGCCGGACGGAAAACCCTTGGCCAGTTCCTGCATCTCGGCCTTAACGGCCGCAGCCGTTGCCAGCGCATTGGAGCCCGGCCGCTGGAACAGCACGACGGCCGTCGCGACCTTGTTCGAGAGATACGCGTTGACGGTGTAGTCCTGCGAACCGAGTTCGACGCGTGCGATGTCCTTGAGGCGCACCACGTCGCCGTCCTCGCCCGCCTTGACCACGACGTTCTCGAACTGCTCCACCGTCGACAGGCGGCCGAGCGTATGCACCGACAGCGTGAACGCGCCCGGCGAGGACGCAGGCGGCTGGTTGATCGAGCCGGCCGCAACCTGCAGGTTGGCCGCCCTGAGCGCAGCGACCACTTCGGAAGCCGTGAGGTCGCGGGACGCGACCTTCGCCGGATCAAGCCAAACGCGCATCGAGTAGTCGCGTGCGCCGAACACACGGCTGTCGCCGATGCCGTCGATGCGCGCCAGCCGGTCCTTGATGTAAAGCGTCGCGTAGTTCGAGATGTATTGCTGATCGCGCGAGCCGTCGGGCGAGATCATGTGCACGACCATCATCAGGTCGGGCGAAGCTTTGAGCACCGTGAGGCCGAGACGGCGCACGTCTTCCGGCAATCGCGGCTCCGCGATCGAGACGCGGTTCTGCACCAGCACCTGGGCCTGGTCGATGTCCGTGCCCGGCTTGAACACCACGCTGATCGACAGCCGCCCATCGCCGGTCGATTGCGACACGATGTAGAGCATGTTGTCGACGCCGTTCACCTCCTGCTCGATCGGCGCGGCGACGGTCTCGGCGATCACCGACGCCGAGGCGCCGGGATAGTTCGCCGTGATGTTGACGGTCGGCGGCGCGATCTCGGGATACTCCGCAATCGGAAGCGACGCGCCCGCAATGACCCCGACGATGGTCAGGATCACCGACAGCACGGTGGCGAAGATCGGTCGATCGATGAAGAAATGTGAAAAGCGCATGAAACTCTTCCGCGGGCCTAAGCCCCTCTGTGATCTCTTCGCCTAAACGGATCGGTCGATCCGCTCACGGTGTGGGTTTGATCTCGCCGGGCTGGGCCACGACCTTCGCGCCGGGGCGCACGAACGGGCTCGCAAGGCCGTCGAGCACGATCTTGTCGTTGGCCGTAATGCCGCTCCGCACAACCCGCAGTCCCTCCGACAGCGGCCCCAGCGTCACCGGCACCGCCTTCACGACTCCGTCGTCGCCAACGGCGAATACGATCTTAGCCATCTGGTCGGACACCACCGCGCTGTCGGGGATCAGAAGCGCATCGACTTCGCCACCGAACAGACGCAGCCGCGCGAAGATGCCGGGTGCAAACAACTGTTCCGGGTTGGTGAGGATGGCGCGTCCGCGCATGGTGCCGGAGCGGGGATTGAACTGGTTGTCGAGGAAGTCCATGCGGCCCTCGTGGCTCCAGTCCGTCTCGTCCGCGAGCTTGAGCCGGATCGGGTTTGCCGCATCCTGGGAGTCCGAGCGCGCCCCCGCGAGGCCTAGCCGCTTGTAGCGCAGGTAGTCGGCTTCCGACGTATCGAAGATGAAGTGGATCGGATCGAGCGACACGATGGTGGTGAGCAGCGTAGTGCCTTGCGCACCGCCGATCACGAGGTTGCCGATATCGACCTTGCGATCCGAGATACGACCGGAGATCGGCGCCTTGACGATCGTCCACTCGAGATTGAGCTCTGCGGTCTTGAGGTTCGATTCCGCGACCTGCAGCTGTGCTTCCGTCACGCTGAGGTTGGCGCTTCGCTGCGTGAAGTCGCGTTCGGTTACCGCCCCCGATTTCACGAGCGGCGCGGCGCGTTCCACCTCGCTCAGGGCCAACGCCACCGTCGCCTTGGCGCGCGCGATCTCGGCGCGTGCGCTTTCCACCGCGATCTCGAACGGCCGCGGATCGATGGTGAACAGCGGATCCCCCGCCTTGACGAGCTGGCCGTCCTTGAAATGAACCTTATCGACGAAGCCCGAAACACGTGGCCGCACCTCGACGGTCTCGACGGCCTCGAAACGGCCCGAGTATTCGTCCCAGGTGGTGATCCGTTTGGCGATCGGTTGGGCGACCGTCACGGCCGGAGCCGGCGGTCCTTGCGCCGAAACCGGGAAAACACACACGAAATTTGCCACACTCAGCAACAACAGTATGCCGAGCACATCGAAATAGCGGCGCATGAATCCCCTCGTTTCCGCCCAGACCCTCAGTCTCAGTAGTCTTATGGGCCTCATATATATACAGATCGGTAGGGTATTGCACAGTGCGTTGCAATATCCATTTCCTCTGCACACCAACGGCGGTTCGGATGGTGCGGTAACTGTCCCGCGGCCGGTAAATCGGCCCACCCGCTCCCATGGAGGATCCGATCGTGCGCCCCGCGCTGGCCAGAAATCCCATTCTGCGCTAGGGGACGAGCGGGAAACGCAAGCATCAAATCACTCAAACAAGAAAGTGCGACAGTGAAAGGCTCGGGGCTCGATCGGCGGCAAATCCTCGCCGGAATGACGGCGTCAGGATTGACCACAAAACTCGGCGTACTCGGATCGGCACATGCCGCCGCGGCGAACGCCGGCAACATGACGCGCGGCCTGAAACTCGGGCCTGGCGAACGCTTCTCGTTCGCGCTGCTTCAGGATCGCGCCAAGGAAGCTTCCACCCGCGCCTTCGAGCCGCAGCAGAAGGTGAGCCCGGAAATCGTCTCGCAGATCGATTACGACGCCTATCAGAAAATCCGCTTCCGCCCGGACATGAGCCTGCGGATCGGCCAGGACGGCAAATTGCCGGTCCAGCTCTTTCATGTCGGCGCCATGACACCCGACACCGTCAAGGTCCACCTCGTGCGCGGCGAAGAGGCCCATGAGGTGCTCTATAGCCCCGATCTGTTCGACACGCCCGCAGATCATCCGGCCCGCAATCTCCCGCCCGAAATCGGCTTTGCCGGGTTTCGCGTCATGGCCCCGGACCTCAAGACCGATTGGCTGGCTTTCCTTGGCGCCTCCTATTTTCGCACCGCCGGCCCTTACAATCAGTACGGTCTCTCGGCGCGCGGCCTCGCCATCGACACCGGACTGCAAACACCGGAAGAATTCCCGCGGTTTACGGATTTCTGGCTCGACAACGACACGCCAGAAAGCGAGGGCATGACCCTCTATGCTTTGCTCGATAGCCCCAGCGTCACCGGCGCCTACCGCTTCCGGATTCGCCGCTCTATCGACAAGCGCGATATCGCCCGCATTGGCATGGAGATCGAGGCCGAGCTGTTTGCCCGCCGTGACATCAATCGCCTCGGCGTCGCCCCGTTCTCCAGCATGTACTGGTACGGCGAAACCAGCCGGCGCCAGGTCGTCGATTGGCGCCCAGAAATACATGACTCGGACGGCCTCGCCATCTGGACCGGCTCCGGCGAGCGCATCTGGCGTCCGTTGAACAATCCGCCTCGCGTCATGGGCAATGCCTTCGTCGACAACAATATCCGCGGCTTCGGCCTGCTCCAGCGCGATCGCGACTTCGTCCACTACCTGGACGACAGCGTTTTCTACGAGCGACGCGCGTCCGTATGGGTGGAGCCGCTGGAGCCGTTCGGCGAAGGAGAGGTCCAGCTTCTCGAAATCCCGACCGACGACGAGATCCACGATAACATCGCCGCCTACTGGTATCCGAAACAGAAACTCAATGCCGGCGAGCACCGCCGCTTTCACTACCGGCTGAGCTGGCTCGACGACATCCCGTTCCCGGCAAACCTCGCCAAGACCACTGCCACCTGGACCGGCCTTGGCGGTCGCCCCGGGCACAAGCGCCCCGAAGGCGTGAGAAAATTCGTCATCGACTTCCAGGGCGCCGTGTTCCGCGGCCTCGGACGCGACGACGGCGTCGAGATCGTGGTGACGCCGTCGCGCGGCACCTTGAGCAATGCCTACTGCCATCCGGTGGTGGACCAGCGCGAGCGCTGGCGCGCGCTGTTCGATCTCGAAGCAACCGGCAACGAGCCCGTCGATCTCCGCGCCTATCTCCGTCAAGGCAACCGCGCACTCACCGAAACCTGGGTCTTCCAGTATTTCCCCGAAGCCTGAGGTTGCACGACGCCCGGCCCTGAAACGCTAACGCTCCGCCTTTGAGTAAAGCGGGCAGGTCAGCGTCTTGCGCAGCGCGTCGATCAATTCGTCTTTGTTGTGTGCGGTGATCGCGAGCCCGCCTGTTTCGGCCGCCATGCAGGACGATCCGGTTCCGGGCGCAAGCCACGTCGCAGCCCCCGCGACCTTGAACCCGATGACATGAATGGTGAGCGCGCTGGCTTCCGCCTTGAGCGCGCGCGCCGCCTCGCACGGATCTTCGCCACAGGTCTCCTCGCCGTCGGTCAGCAGCACGACCACTGCCGGCTTGTCGCGAAAGTGCAGTTCCTCGGCGGCCTTCCGCACGGAATTGGTGAGCGGCGTCTGCCCGGCCGGCACGACCCCGTTGACCTCGGCCATGATCGTCTCGGCACTATTCGGACCCGGTCGCAGCCGAAGGGTGATGTTCGCGCATTTCGCGAACGATCCTGGCCCATAGACCATGAGCCCCAGATGACGCTTCGGCGCGACCGCCGGCACTACCGCCGCCAGTGCTTCCCGCACCTTGGCGATGTGTGGGCGCATGGCATTCATATCTGTCCCGGCCATCGAGCCGGACGCATCGAGCACCAGCATGGCGTCGTCGAGACAGCGCACGTCGTCGCCGGCCGTCGCAGCGCTTAGAAGAAGCGGCGCAAGACAAACTCCGGCAAGCATCCTCATAACGAAACGCATGTGACGTCACCCCATTCGAGCAGGCTGGAACGGACACCGCAAAACGGCAAGGCGCGCACGGGTCGAAACCCGCACGCGCCATCCTATCCGAACCGCCCGAATTTGAAACGGCGTCAGCCCGTCTTCGCAGGCCCGGTTTCAACCGGCGTGTCGAGCGTCTCCTGCCCCCACTCGGCCCACGCCCCGTCATAGACCGCCGCATTGGTTTGCCCGATCACGCTGAGCGCGAGCGACAGCATCGAAGCCGTCACGCCCGATCCGCACGTCGTCACCACCGGCTGCAGCGGATCGAGCCCGGCATCCCGGAAGATTTTCGTCAGCTCGTCCTTGGATTTAAGGGTGCCATCCGCATTCACGATCGTGGACGACGGAACGCTCTTGGAGCCCGGGATGTGCCCAGCGCGCAAACCAGGACGCGGCTCGGCCTCGGAGCCTTCGAAACGTCCCTTGGGCCGCGCATCGACGATCTGCATCTTGCCGTTCGCGACATAGCTCTTCATGTCGTCGAGATCGCGCACCAGCTCGTTGTTGAGCAGCGGCGTGAAGTGGCGCGCCGTACGCGGCACCGGCGCCATGTCCTCCAGCGGACGGCCCTCGGCCTTCCACTTCTTGAGGCCGCCGTTCAGCACCGCGACGTCCTGATGGCCCATGGCGCGGAACGTCCACCACACGCGCGCAGCCGAGAACAGCCCGTAGGTGTCGTAGACCACGATCCGCATTCCATCGCCGACGCCCATCTTTTTCATGCGCGAAGCGAACTTCGGCGTCGGCGGCAGCATGTGCGGCAGCGACGACTTCTCGTCGACGAGGTCGTCGATGTCGAAGAACAGCGCACCGGGAATGTGTTCGGCCAGGTATTCGGCCTTTGCATCCCGCCCCGAGTTCGGCAAATGCCAGGAGCCGTCGAAAACGATGAGATCGGGCGCGTCGAGATGTTCGGCAAGCCAATCCGTCTCGACAATCCAGTTCTTTGCGCTCTCCGGCACGAAATCCTCCTTGGAAACCTAATTGATACGTCCGCTTGGATGGAAACCCACCCTTCGATCGGACGCACCTCACGAACAGGCCCGGCCGTCCACAAGCAGCCCCTCGGCCAATGAAGCTTGGGCCGTGGGGGCAAACCCGAAAACGACGGGATAACAACGCGGCTCGGCAGGTCGGCTTGATCCTGACCGCACCTGAACCACACGTTTGCGGCGTACCCTAGAGTGCTTCCGGAAAAGTGGGAACCGGTTTTCCGACAAGAAGCACGACAACACAAAAAACTAGGGTCGTTCCGCATTTCAACCAAAGTCGGAAGGACCCTAGTGGGCTTCCGGAAAACAGGAAACCGGTTTTTCCTCCGTACGGAATGACCACCCTAGCACCCGAGAATACGCCTCGTATCTCCTGATCCTAACTCCCTAGAACTTCACGATCATTACACAAATGTAAACGGATTGGGGGCGGGCACCTCACGCCAACCTCTTGGTCGATCCTGCCGGTGCATCCATGTGTCGAATAAGGCGGCGAGTTGGCCGCGCCCATGAGCAACAAACGGATTGACCGCATGAACCAGCGAGGTCGGCCATGGCATATGAGAACGTTTCAAAGGCGGCCCTGTCGGCGGCCTGTCTGTTTCTGATCAGCGCAACGAGCGCAGCCTGGGCACATGGCGCGAGCGGCACGGCGCCCGCGCACGTCTCATCCCAGGCTCCCGTCGGAGCACACGCGCACGCAGGGATGTCGGCGCCGCTCCCGAAAACTGCGGTCACTTCATCTCCAGGCGCTGTGCACGGCGGACCAGCGCGCACTCAAACCATCACACCGGACACCACAACCGACCCATTCCTGACACCCCCGCCGTCATTCGCAGCAAGCTGCGAGAACGAGGTCGGCGCCAACTGCGAAGCCCGCATGGAAGCACAGTACAGGGCGTCCGGCGGCGATCTGGCCGCGCCCTGGACCGCCCCCACGCCGACCGCCGTTCCGCCGACGCCGGCTTCGCCCGCGATTACGGAACCCCAGACGAACAGCGATCCTTTGATTGAAGAAAGCGGCGGCGCGAGCCCGCCGACGACCGAAGGCGGCGGCCCGACGCTCGCCGACTGCATGGCGCTGTGGGAACCCGACGTCCACATGACGAAAGCATTGTGGCGGACGGTCTGCGGCCGCACGCTGAACGGCATCGATATGCCATCAACCGGACTCGGGCTGCCCGAACCCAGTCGCACGCGCCACCATGCCCGCGCGAGCAGCAATCCTCTCTATTGAGCTCGCCGCTTCGGCCCGTCAGTTCATGTGCCAGCCGTGGCTCACGATGATGCTTTCGCCGGTGAGCGCATTGGTCTTGAATGCCCCCAGCAAAAGCGCCACTTCGGCGATGTCCTCGACCATCGTGAATTCCTTGTCGACGGTCTCGCCGAGCATCACCTCTTTGATCACCCGCTCTTCCGTGATGCCGAGCTCCTTGGCCTGCTCGGGGATCTGCTTGTCGACGAGCGGCGTGCGGACGAAGCCGGGGCAGATCACGTTGGCGCGCACGCCATGCTTGGCACCCTCTTTCGCCATCGTCCGCGCGAGCCCGAGAATGCCGTGCTTGGCCGCCACGTACGCCGATTTCAACGGCGACGCCTCGTGGCTATGCACCGAACCCATGTAGATCAGCGCACCCGAGCCCTGCTTGTACATATGCTTGACGCAGGCCTTGGTGGTGAGAAACGCCCCGTCCAGATGGATGGCCATCAGCTTCTTCCAGTCGGCGTAGGGAAAGTCCTCGATCGGATGCACGATCTGGATTCCGGCGTTCGAGACTAGGATATCCACCTTGCCGAACGCCTGCACTGTCTTCTCGACACCGGCATTCACCTGCTCCTCGTTCGCGACGTCCATAGCGACCGCGATCGCGGTTTTGGCGTCGCCCAACTCCTTCGCCGCTGCCGTCGCCGCGTCGAGGTTGAGATCGGCGATCGCGACCCGCCCGCCCGCCGCCACATAGCGCCTTGCGATAGCGTGTCCAATTCCACTCGCTGCTCCGGTAACGAGAGCCACTTTGCCATCAAGCTTCATGACGCCGTTTCCTTTCCAGGTTTGAGATAGTCGTAGACGACCTTACCGAGACCGAGCGTGAGATCCGCCAGGATGTGCGTCGCCGAGAGAATTTCACGCACCGGGAGATCGGCAACCGGCGCTAGCGCATGGGGCCGCAGATCGAGCGCCGCCGGCCCCGACCACGCGCCTTTCACCGTCACGTCCTCGAGCCGATAGTCGACGAGTTCGAGGATCCGCGCCGTGCCGTCGACATGCGGAATGATCTTGAGAAGATAATTTGGAACCGCGAGCGACGCGGCCGCTTCTTTGAGATCGAGCGCCTTGTGCTTGTAGCCCATCGTGCCCGTTGCTATCCGCAGCGGCCCGTAATCGAGCGTCCCGATCAGCGTGTCCTTGTCGGCCGAAAGCGACGGCTGCGCGTATTTCTTCGGAAATCCCCAGAGCTCCCGCCCACCGTAGATCGGCGGGCCGTCGTTGAGGAACATGGCGTGCGTGTAGCCGCCCTTCTTGCCGTTGAAGCTGACGGGAATGACCTGGCCGGATTCCGTGTAGTCGCCGAAGCCGGTCGAGTTCGGCATCCGTATGAATTCGTATTTGACGATCGGATCGTCGAACGTCAGCGGCTCGGGCACCACCGCTTCGAGCGCGGCGCGGTCGGTCCGGTAGGTGATGATCAGATATTCGCGATCGACAAAGCGATAGGGGCCGGGCGGAAACGCCGGGCTGGTCAGTGGCATCGCGAAAGCGCGCGTTCGAACGTCGGCGATCTTCATGGCATCACCTGCTTCGAGTTGCTCGGCTACGGATCGAGTTCCTTCGTGAGGTCGAGCACCGCGACACCGGTCGTCGGTCGCTCTCGGCTTATCCATGCGGGATGGCGAAGCGTCCGCTCCACGTCGTCCCGACCGTCTCGCCAATGCTCCTCGACGGTATAGCGCGAGAACTCGTAGTCGTTGGATTGGGTGGAGTGGGCGGCTCGCCGGTGAATGAGATGCACGATGGTGATTGCCGCACTACAGCCGAGCGACGAAAGGAGGTGCCAGTCGAGGCTGTCCTGTAACTCGTCCGGCATCCGGGATTCGAGGCGCCGGATCGCCCGCCGCATCGTCTGCAGCTCGCGGAACACATCCGTATTGAGACGCGTGCGGCTCGAATAGCGGATGTCCTTCTCACGCTGCGTAATATCGAACAGCGTGTCCGGCATTGGCCCCTTGGCGCTGAACAGATCGAGCTGAAACACGCACATGTCGGTTCTCGGCCCGCCGCCGTCGAGCACATACTGCAGCGGCGTATTGGAAACGAGCCCGCCATCCCAGTAGGCTTCCCCGTCGATAACCACCGGCGGAAAACCCGGCGGCAACGCGCCGCTCGCCATGATGTGCTCGGGCCCGACCACCTCGTTGGCGGTATCGAAGTACTTCATGTTGCCGGTCCGGACCTGAACCGCCCCCACGCTGAGACGTACCGCCCCGGAGTTGAGATAATCGAAGTCGACGAGATCCGTCAGCGTCGCCTGCAGGGGATTGGTGTCATAGAAGCTGATCGCCTCCACCGTCCCGTGCGGATTGAGCAGCGGCGGCACCAGACGAGGTTCGAAGAAACCCGGCACGCCGAGCGTCGCAACGAACGCAGCGCTCACTTCATTGAAGAGCTTCCGCGAGTTGGTATCGCTCGCGACCGGCTCCAGCAGGAGACGGCTCGAAACCATGTCCCAGAACTTGCGCAGTCGCGCGACGCGCCGCTCGGGCGGATTGCCCGCGATTATGCAGGAATTGATGGCGCCGATGGAAATGCCGGCCACCCAATCGGGCGCATAGCCGGCCCTGGCGAGCGCCTCATAAGCCCCAGCCTGATAGGAGCCGAGCGCTCCCCCACCCTGAAGCACGAGCACCTTCTTCTCTTCGCCTGCGCTCGTTGCCATCGTGGCTCTTGATCCAAGCATTCGGGCACGTCGATGGGGCCACATGTAGAAGTTTCATGCCCATCTGCAAGATGACGCACCGCCTCACCCGATGGTCGGATCCGTTGCAGCGAAGGTTAGGACTTCCTTCCGGCGATCGCGTCGATACCCATCAGGCAGATCGCGCCAATCACATCAAAACGGGTTCACGTAGTTCAAGATCGCCTGCATCCGCAGCATGACGCGACGAATGACGTGGCTCGCCTTGACGTGCTCGGTGAAAATCGCAACCACGCCCGTAGCGCCCGCTGGCAGCCGCTTCGCAAGATCCGCGTCATCGAGCTTGAGCCGTATGACGAAAGGCGCGGACTGCACCTCAGTGGGCATCACGGCCATCCCCGAAGGCTTGACCTGCCCGGTGGCGACCGCCTGCAGTACGGTTTCGACTCGCCCGGTAAAAATTTTGCCCGGCAGGTATTTGAACGTAAGCTCGACAGGCTGGCCCTCCTCCACGTAGCGCGCATTGATCTGCGGTATCTCGGCGGCGATGATCGTTTCGGACGTATCGATGAAGGCCATGACCGGCGCAAGCGGGAGCGACGCGACACGCGCGCCTTTCCGAAGCGCGAGATTGGTGACGTACCCGTCGCTCGGTGCCCGCACCACGGTCTTTTCCAGATTCCACTTCGCGCCATCCAACTGCGCTTTGAGCTGCTCGACCTCCGCTTCGCGCTGCTGGACGTCGAACGCGCGGCCGGCGTCTCCGCGCTGCAGCTGGGTCATCTGGCCGTAGCGCAACTCGGCAAACTTGAGCTGGGATTGAAGCGCATCGACCTTGGCCTTGTAGGTCGTCGGATCGATGCGGAACAGCACATCGTCAGCCTTGAGCGGAACGTTCGGCTGAACCGGAACCTCCAGAACCTCCCCGGATACGTCCGGCACGATCTGCACCGAATGGCGCCCCACCAGGAGCGGGCCGGAGGGCGCGCCCCACCCCATCGGAATGAACAGACCGATCGTCAGCGCCACCAGCACGATGAGCGGTGAAATCTTCCAGAACAAGTTAAACCGAATAACCTTGAGCCAGACCAGGAGAAACAGGATCAGCAGGTAGACGTTGAACAGAAACACGATCACGGCGCGCCCTCCCGCCGCGACGGCGCTGGTGCGTCGACGAACGCCCAGACGAGAGAGAGCGGCCACAGGACAAACCCGCAGATGAGCGTCACCCAGCCTGCAACTTCGACGGCTGTGGCCCAGGGATGATTACGCGACTTCGCGATATGCCCGGGAGCCATGCCCATCGCCGCGAAGATCATGACGGCCAAGGCCGCCAGGAACAGAAGGATGAACCACGCGAAGACATCGATAAAGGACACGCCTACCTCCCCTCGCCGCTACTGGCGCCTTCCGCCGCCCGATCGGCGAGAGACATGGGTTGAGGCTCAGGGAATCTCCAGCTTCCATTCACGATCTCTGCGCGCGGTCGATAGAGGCGAACAGTGTAGTTCCAGCCCGGCATCGTCGGCAGGCAGTTCGCAATCTTGCCGTCGCACCCTCCGAACTGGATGGCGATCGTCCCGTCGGCCTCCCGCTTGGCCGTGAGATTGTTGAGGGTGTAGGCGTCGTAGGAATTCTTCTCGTAGTAGCCCTTGGCGTTGTAGAGGCTGACTGACCAGAAGCCATCGACGGGCACGTCTTTGACCGTCAGCTTGTAGACGGTGGCACCGTCATTCTGCTTCGGCGTTATGTTGAGATAGGTTGCGTCCTTTTCGGGGTTTCCACCCCAGGCGGCGGCACTCCCAACTAGGTGTCGGATCGGATCGACCTGGTCCTTTGCTCCGAACGCTTTCCTGAAATCCGGCATCGTCGAGCCAAGGATAAGCAGCGCGTCACGCACGCGCTTCTGGCTGATCGGATCCCAGTTCGGCACCTCGAACGCACCGGGGCGCGCTTGCACAACCTCGATGCCGTCCTGCAGCGCGTGCACCTTCTCGAGGTCCGCCGGATCGCTCGGATTGACCAGCGTGCGGAACGCCGTCACGACATAACGTGTCCCAACGTTGTTTCTGTCGAACGTGTGAGATCCGGCTCCGTAGTATACGCCGACGACATAGTGGTCCTCGTTGATCACCTGCATCGACATGAAGCGGCCGCCCGCTTCGGGCAGCGTGATCGTCACCGGCCCAGCGTCGAGGTCGAACACCGCGCCGGAATAAAGCGTGTCACGATTCAGCCGAATGACGGTCTGGTTATCGATCGCCGCAGGCTCGCGGTTATGACCGATCTTACCGAAGCCGTAGTCCTTGATGACCCCGCCGAGATAAAGGTCGGACTCGGCCCGGACGAAATTGTCGACCGTAACCGGCTGAAAAGCATTCGAGGACTGCTGACCGGCACTGGCCGCACCGGCAATCAGGCTGAGAAGCAACGTGGCACAGGCTACTGGATACGTACGCATCACACACTCCTGTCTCGTGTCTCGGATTTCCAAAACACGCTCAAAGCGCGCCTCGACCAAAATTCACTGGCGTCCTTCTGTCCCGGCTCCCGTACCGACGACGGCTCCGTCTCCACGCATGACGGGCGGAGGAATCCACTTGCCGGTCAACGCATCGGACTTCGGCCCGTAAAGACGCATCGTCAGCGTGAACGGACCTTTCGGTGCCGGCAGCCAATTGGCCTCTTTGTCTGCGCCCGGACTTTCGTTCTGGAAGTAGAGATCCAGGGAACCGTCCGCATTGGTCTCGAATGGCATCCAGCTCGATACGGCAAAGCGATTGAGCGTGTTTGCGACCTGGAATCCGTCCGTGTCGTACAACGTGATCGACCAGAACCCGCCCACAGGAGGTAACGTCTCTTTGTCGAAATGCAGCGTGTAGGTGTTGGTCCCGTCGAGCGGCTTGCCGTCCTCATCGCCGAGGTTGAGCGGATAGATCGCATCCTCCGGCAGATTGGCGCCCAAGCCAACCTGGGCAACGATGGCGCGCTTCAGATAGTAGTTTCCGTAGACGCCCATGGTGTCTGTATTCAGTGACCAGCCGTTGGCAACGCGGGCCAGCGTTGGAACTTTCCAGGCCATCAACGTCCGGGCATCCGTTGCCGCATTCTCGAGGACGTCACGAACGGTAGGATCGAGTGCGTCGACGTCAAAGGTTTTGCCAGGTTCGATGCCAATGCGCTGCATCCGCGCGACAATCGGCTGGTCAGTCACATGCGGCGGATGAAGCTTCATCAGTTCAGCGGCGTAAGTGAAATATTTCACCGCCGGCATCGTGTCGACTTGAACTTTCGGCGGTGTCTTCATGTCGACCGACGGATCGATGCTCGCTGACACGCGCTTCACCGTCTTGCCCCACTCTGATAGAGGCGTGATCTTGTAGCCCGCCTGGATCCTGTGAACCGCATCATAATCCGCGGGACCATCCGTCTTTGTCCGGCCGATGATCCACACGTAGGGCGTCGGCGCATCGATGCGCGCGAATCCGGTCGGCACCGTTCCGCTCCAACCCGGCGGCGCGACCAGGAAGTTTCCAGCCTGCGTGCCGGTCGTCCTCGATCCGGGCGAAGCGAAGACATCGCTCCACATGTCGAGCATCGGCAAAAGGTAGAAGCGCCCGCTCGTATCCGGCGCCGAGACGACCAAGGGCCCTGTCGTGAGATCGAGCCAGGCAGAAGAATAGAGCGTGTCGAAATTGGGCCGTACCACCGCCTTCATATCGGCGGATGGAAACGCCTGGACGTTGACGAAGGTGTTCATCGGGCCGCCGATTTCAGAGGCCCCGGCCTCGACATTGGTCAGTTGGCGGCGCGTCACGTCCATGGTGACGAGAGGATAAAAATAGACGTAGGCCTCTTGCGCGATCGTGCGCGCCTCCTCGGTTGTAATGCTCTCGGCGCGCGGCGCGCCCGGTAGGGCGAAGGCTGCGAATCCGGCCGCTGCAATCACGGCGAGCCAGCATGTCCTGCTTGTGGGCACGTTTGTCATTGGCTGTTCCTCCACTACTCCTCGCGCGGCAACACCGCGTTCCAGTCCGACACCATGTCTACGAGGGTCGGTCTAGTCTCGGCCGACCCATCGTCAGATCACTTCCGCTCCTAAGGCGCAGGTGTCGGCACGAATTTGCGCAGGCGAAGCGAGAGCGAGATCGTCAACAGGCCGTAGAGAATCGCGAACGCGCCGATCACGAGCACCATCGCTAGCGCCCCGGCACCCGGCCAGGCCAGCAGCAGAAGTCCGAATGCAACCGACAGCACGCCGGAGGCAATCAACAGCCACTCGTCATCGATCTCCTTGCGCAACCGGATAGCGCCGACGATCTGCATGATGCCGGTCGCGATAGACCAAACGGCGATGAACACCAGAAGCACCATGGCCGTCATGCCCGGCCACATTAGCGTCAGCACACCGGCGCAAAGGCCAAGGATACCGATCACCGCGAGCCACCAGCGCGGAGTTTGCGAATCCCCTTTGTCGCCTGTGATGGCGGCCAGCAGCGCAAAGCCCCCGTCCACCAAAGCGAAAATGCCGTACAGAAGAATGAGCGTCACCAGCGTCACGCCCGGCCAGACGAACGTCAGCACGCCAAAGATGACAGAACAGATCCCCTTCAAGAGCAGCAGCCACCAGTTTTTTGCGAGTCCAGCGAGAAGAGGCCGTGAGATGAGATCTCCCGGGTAGATTGCAACGTTCGGCATTTGAAGTCTCCCTTTCACCAAAAGTGTTGCATCAGGCCGCCGCCGGAGCGGAATCGTGTCGTTCACGATCCCGCGCCCTCACTTCGGCCATGTCTCGTTCGAGGAAGTAATTGAGAGCCGTGCGGATCGCCGCGATCGCGCCGACGCGGATAACCGCATCCCATCCCGAGGTGATCGACGTCTCGATGATGTCGGCCGCGAGTTGGAAAGTCAGGCCGGCAACGAGCCAGCGCGCATAACGCAGCCACACGTCCCGCCGCTCGTGTCCGGTTCGCGACGACAGCATCAGAATGAGGCCGGACACGAAAGCTTCCACCGTCCCCACCACGATGATGATCAACGCCATCGCGTCGATGACGAGAATGGCTGCCCGTGAAGTTTCGACCAGCCATGCCTCCATGGCTCGCTCCTCAAGCTGCCGCCGACGGGCGCACGCGCCGATCGGCAAAAACGCCATTCCAGTCCCGCCGCATACTGACGCGCGTAATGCCGTAGTCGTCGGCGTGGTCGAGCGCTTCGGCGAGAGGGCTGATCTTGAAAGCCCGGTCGTAGGCAAACTCGCGCTCCGGGTCGTCGTGATGAAGCAGCAGGGCAAGCCGCGGCCCTCGCCCCTCCTTCGTGTAACGAAGCATCGCCAGATCGCCGTCCGAATTTCCGAACGCAAGGAACGGGCGGCGGCCGATATGAAGCTCGATGTTCTCGACCTTGGCTTCCCGATCATCGAAGCTTCCAAGCTCCCCGACCTTGAGGATCTCGATGCGGCCATCGCGAACCTCGGTCTTCAGCTTCGCGCTCGAACCGATCACCTGCTCGGGTGGAACGCCGTACACCTCGGCGGCGAACGCGCGCATGAAATCGACGCCGCCTCCCGACACGATGTAGATCTTGAACCCGTTGTCCCGCAGATAACCGATGAGCTCGATCTGAGGCCCATAGGTGAGTTGGGTAAACAATGTCCCGAGCTGCGGATGCTTCGCCGAAGCAAACCAGCCTTGGGCAACAGTTGAAAATTCCCCCTCCGTCATACCGGCGTGGGTCGCGAACATCAGCTCTTGCAGACCACGCTTGCCAAGCTCGTGCAGCGCCTTGTGATCACCTTCGATAAACGCCTTGAACGGCTGGCGCTCCTTGAGCGACGGATCCTTCAGCGCCAATTGCTTGACCCGGTCCGTCAGAAAAAATCCCTGCACCGGCATCGGCTGCTCGCACCAGAGCGTGCCGTCGTTGTCGAACACCGCGATCCGATCTGCCGCCGGGACGAATTGGGCGCTACCTGGTAGCGCCACTTTGTCTACGAACGAAAGAATGGCGGACTTGACCGGCCCTGTATTCCAACCACTTAGCGGATCAGCCATGGGGAACCTCCCTGTTGTTGCGCGGTTGCACACCCCGGCCGCAGGTGGCCGAATTCCCTGGGAGCTGCGACCAAATTTGCCTTGGATGAAGTCTCGCCACATGCGAGCCTGAAGAGGCACTTGAGAATTCTCGGGGGACTATTCGATGCCTCTTGATGGAGCATTTCGCGGCGACGAGCCGCGCGGGCCATGGTGCGCGAGCTGCAAAGCGCCGATCGTCAGCGGACAACGCAGTATGCGTGTCCATTTTGACAGCGACCCGCATGGATTTCGTGGTTTGACCGGCGAATACCACGAAGCTTGCGGCAAGCCGTTCCAGTCGCTTGCGCACGTCGTAAATCTCAACTGGTTTGGCCGGTTTTGATCGCATCGTCTCGGCTCACAGATGCAAAAAGGCAGCGGCCTGAACCGCTGCCCGTCGTGTGATCAGTCTCCACCTGCGGCGGCTTGGTGCATCTTCTCGATTGCGTCGTCGATCGTGAAACTGTTTGGCTTCTGAATCGGCGGGAAGTCTTTGAACGTTTCGGCCCATTGGCTGAAAACGGATTGCGACGCCTGTATGATGTAAGCGCGGCGAATGAACCACTCCCAATAGGTGTTCGACGTCACGTCGGCAAACTCGTACGGATCGGTTCGCAGATTGTACAATTTGGGCACACGCAGACGCGTAAAGGGTTCGGCCCAGACTTGCAGCGTGCCCTTGCACCGCTGCTCCATGAACACGACCTTCCAGTTGTCGAACCGCAAACCGAGAATGTCGCCGTCGTCGCTGATGTAGACGAAGATCTGGCGCGGGCTGTGCGCTTCCTTTCCGGTCAGATACGGAACCAGATTATAGCCATCGATATGGTTCTTGTAGGTGCGCCCGCAGGCCTGGTAGCCCTTCTTCGCCTTGCCCACGATATCGGGATCTCCGGCCATCGCGAGGAACGTCGGCAGCCAGTCGTGATGCTGGATGATCTCGGTTGAGACCGAGCCGGCCTTGATCATGTTCGGCCAACGCACCAGAAGCGGAATGCGGAAGGCACCTTCCCAGTTCGTATTCTTCTCGCTGCGGAATGGTGTCATGCCGCCATCCGGCCACGAATTCCTGTGGGGCCCGTTGTCGGTCGAATACATGACGAACGTATTGTCGGCGATACCGAGCTCGTCGAGCAGATCGAGCACCTCGCCGACACTCTTATCGTGGTCGATCATCGTGTCATGATACGGCGACTGCCAGCGCCCGGCCTGACCAAGATTCTCCTTCTTCGGATGCGTGTAGAGATGCATATGCGTGGTGTTCAACCACACGAAAAATGGCTTGCCGTCGTCATTCTGGGCCGTGATGAACTTCTTGGCTGCGGCAACAAACTCGTCGTCACAGGTTTCCATGCGCTTGCGGTTGAGCGGCCCGGTGTCCTCAATCTTCTGCTTGCCGACCCGGCCCCAGCGCGGGTCCTGCGTGGAATCGTCTTTGTCTGTCGCCCAGGAATGAATCACACCGCGCGGACCGAAGTTCTTTCGGAAGTTTGGAAAATCTTTCGCCGGCGGATAATCCGGCTGCTCCGGCTCCTCTTCGGCATTGAGGTGGTAGAGGTTGCCGAAGAACTCGTCGAAGCCGTGGTTGGTCGGCAGCATGTGATTGAGATCGCCGAGATGGTTCTTGCCGAATTGCCCGGTTGCGTATCCTTGGTTCTTCAGCGCACCGGCGATCGTTAGGATCTTCTCGTTCATTCCGACCGGAGCACCAGGCACACCAACCTTCGACAGACCGGTGCGAAGCACGCTCTGTCCGGTGATGAAGGAGGAACGACCCGCGGTACAAGACTGTTCACCGTAGCTGTCGATGAACATCATGCCTTCTTTGGCAAGGCGATCGATGTTGGGCGTCTGGTAGCCCATCAAGCCGCGCGAGTAGCAACTTAGGTTCGAGATGCCGATATCATCGCCCCAGATGACGAGAATATTCGGCTTGTCTGACTTCCCGTTCTTGTCGTTTCCACTTTTCGGCGATTTGGCCATGGGAGTCTCCTGCTCATATAGTTGCCGCCCCCATCAAGTGCTGTCCCCGAGTTCGCTCCCCTCTCGACTTGGCATGACTAGCTCTCCTCCTTTCTCAGCCAAACGGGCCGACACGAAACATCATGCTGACGATGGCAAAGACGCCGATGAGCAGCAGGATGGTCGCGGTGATAAGGGTGAGAGACACCGGGAATTGGCTTTGCCCGTGCACAAGCCCCTCCCCGATCATCTCATCGCGCTGCTCGCGCAAATGCGTCATGAACTGCACGTGATAGATGATGCCGCCGATCAGCATCAGGATGCCGAGAGCAACCAGCGTGACGCCGAAGTTACGCGCAGACTCAGCGTGCGTGATGACGCTGTGGTCGCGCAATTTCTCGAACACCTGAAAGATCGTGAAACCGAAAGAGATCAACGCGAGCGAGGTCCGGATCACCGACATCAACGTCCGATCCGCGCTCATGCGCGTACGCTGGAAGCTCATGCCCGTGCGCCGAGACGACAGCTCCACCGAAATTTGATCCGGGTCGGATGCGCGCGAAATGCGTGTGCCTTCATCCGTTTCTCTGCTCATCACATCGATCCTCCGGATGACGGAAAAAGGCAGGCACGCGCGATGCGCGCCACAGGACCTCGCAGCAGAAGATAAGGCACGAAGGCCAGCATGAGCGCGATTAGGAGCGCCTCCATCGGATAGAATGTCCCGAACACCTTGAGTTGATAGATGAGGTCCATGCCGATACCGAGCAGGATGATCCGCGCGGTCGCATTCAATCCCTCGCTGATCCGCTCGCTTCGCTTCTCGGGCTGCGTCAGGACCGTCCAGAAATAGGGCGAGCGCCCGATCCGGGCGTCCTTCACGCCGTCATTTAGCGCGGCGACCACAGCCATTGTCGGCTGCAGGATGAAGCGAAAAGTCATCGGTCCGCCGGCGCGGCCGGACAGATGCTCCCACTGACGTTGCAGGGTCTCCGTCGAGATACCGTAGACGAGCGTGCCCACCACGGCGAAAATTGCGGCCAGACAGCCGACAATCACCGTGAGCCTGCTGGCGTGTTGCGGCTCGTCCGTCGTCACGCGTGCCTCCCGCACGGTTGAGTCTCGAAGCTTTGAGGCTACCGCGGCGCGGCGGCTCCCCAATTCGCAAAGTGATGTCTCGGCAAATGAAGCGGGGGCGGACGCACGCCGGTCCACCCGCCGGCGTGCCGAGTGTACGAAGCAACGCGATCTTCCAGAGCATAGCTCCCGCCCCTCACCAGACGAGGATCAGCGTCGATGTCGTCATACCGGTTCGGGCGCACCGTCTCGCGCCTGCGCAGCACGCAACGGAAGCCGACGTGGCTGGTCGATGTATCGACGGGCTCAGGATGGCGCGCGGCAGGACGATAGCGCCGGCAGTAGTTGGGCGCGCACAGGTGCGAGCCCCCCTTGAGCACCTTGCGGGGAATACGAATCCGCGGCTGGCAGGGATCGTAACTCTGATCCTCCCGCGGTCCTCTTGGGTTTTCCGGAATGCAGCACGCTTTGGCCGCATCCGCCGGATGCTTGGGCGCATACCAGTCGGACGTCCACTCCCACACGTTCCCGATCATGTCGTAGAGACCGTAACCATTCGGAGCAAACGCCCGGACGGGAGACGTGCGCAGATAGCCGTCGAGCTTCAGGTTTTCGTGCGGAAAATCGCCCTGCCACGTGTTCGCCATCGGTTGGCCGCCAGGCATGAGTTCGTCGCCCCAGGCGAACTCGGCACACTCAAGCCCACCACGCGCCGCAAACTCCCATTCGGCTTCGGTCGGAAGCGACTTGCCCGCCCACGCCGCGTAGGCCTCCGCATCCTTGTAGGCCACATGCACGACAGGGTGGTCGTCGAGACCCTTGATCCAGCTTCCGCGTCCCTGGGGATGACGCCAATTGGCGCCAAAACGAAACTCCCACCACTGCCCCCAATCCTTGAGGTTCACTGCGCCATCGGGCGGGTTGAAAACCAGCGACCCGGGCTTGAGCATGTGAGGCAGCGCGCCCGGATAATCTTCAGCTTTCGGCGCGATCTCCGCGAAGGTGACGTATCCGGTCTCATCCACGAAGCGCCGGAACTCAGCGTTGGTCACAGGCGCCGCATCGATCCAGAACGGATCGACGGTCACACGGTGGACCGGCGCCTCCTCCGGATAGTGCTTGTCTGACCCCATGGCGAACGTGCCGCCGGGAAGAAACTTCATATCGTTAAAAACGTCGTTTCGCTTTGAAGCAATGCCCCACGAAACGACAGCATCGATCGAATTTCTTGCCATTTAACTCTCCCAGGATCAGCAAGAAAAATGACGTTCAAATAACAACGACGACCGATTGATTTAGTCAGGACCCAAAATGACAAACGCCCCCGCCCATCGGAAGGAACCGAAGAATTCGAACTGAAACTCACATTTATACGTTGTTCCGCTCATGCCGCGTTTCTCATCCCATCATATAAAGAAACGCCAACCCAAGTGCCGCGATCGATCCCACGGCTGCAAGGCAGAGGGAGGCCGCCATCGTTTTCAGGGCGTATACGCGTTCGAATTCGCCGGTATCGGACGAGCTATTGTGCGACGAGCTGAGGATTTCGGGCTCACTGCGAGGAATTGGCTTCGATACGCCGATAGGGCGTCGAAATGCAGGTCGCTCGCGGAAAAATGATGGTCGAGATCGAAGAGAAAGCTGCGGAGGCACTTCGCAACTCATGGGCGCGCATTCCACGCGCACACCGCCCCGCTCGGGAATTGAAGAAATTTGAACAGCACACATTCGCCAGCTCCAATTCGCTGGTTTGCGTAGCTGCGGCCCCGTCTAATCCGTATGAAGCTGGTCCTGTAAGTATATTAAGTCAACAAATTTTTGTGCGCATACGCCGAAATGCCGAAGCAATATAAATGACTCGGAACTCATTCCATTAATCTCGAATGCTGTGCCTGCACCGCAACAAAAAGGGCGAACGAATCCTGTATTATTCCCATGTGCGAATTTCTGGCGGCGAGCGATCGTCGCATTCTTTGGCAATGACCAAGAGTTGCAATTCAACGCGTTCGCCGGTGAAAACGGGGCGCCGATGCAGAATTCGCCGGAATATTTCTCGGCACCAAACATCCTTGCTGCGCCGCACGCGCCATGCGCGCGTGTGAGCGTTCAGAAAAGCGTGCCCAGTCCAGCCTTGTCCCTAACAACGTTCCGTTTCAGGACGAACCCCAACCAGACGATCGATCGGAAGGAATCTCCATGCTGACAGCGAAGAGATCGATTCTGGCCATCACATTGATCGCCGCCTTCGTCGGAGCGTCGGTCACACGAACAGCCTTCGCCGCGGAGAACGCCACCGGCATCTATCTTCTCGGCTCGAAAACCGCGATGGCGGGCTACGTGCCGCCGCCCGGCACCTACGTCACTGACCTCAACTACTACTACTCCGGCAGCGCCGGCGGACAAGCCGCCGTCGGCATCGCGCTTCGCCAAACCGGCGCATTGCTCGACGTCCAGGCCGACGTCAGCATCGACGCTGAGGCCTACATCAATGCGCCGATCGCGCTGTGGATCGCCCCTGAGAAAGTCCTCGGCGGCAACGTCGGATTCGGCGTCATGGTCCCGGTCGGCCGCAAGAAGGTCGAGATCGGCCTCGACACGTTCTCTCAGATCACCTTGCCGGACGGCACCGTCATCGACGCCAACCGCAACTTCGATTTTGACGACGCCTCGACCAAGTTCGGCGATCCGCTCCTCAACGCGCTGATCGGCTGGCACCAGGGCAATTGGCATTGGACGGTCGGCGCCCTGCTCAATGTGCCGATTGGCCAATGGGACACCGACAGCATCACCAATCTTTCATTCAATCACTGGGGCCTCGATACCACCGCCGCCCTGACTTGGCTCGATCCCGCCAAGGGTCATGAGATCTCCGTCGCCGCTGGGTTTACGTTCAACTGGGAGAACCCGGCCACAGACTACCGGACGGGAACCGAGTTCCACCTCGAATGGGCACTGATCCAGCACGTCTCGAAGACTTTCTCGATCGGCATTTCCGGCTACCACTATCAGCAAGTCACCGGCGACAGCGGCTCCGGCGCGAGGCTTGGCTCTTTCGAAGGTCGTGTGACGGCTATCGGCCCGGTCATGACCTACACCTTCGAATGCGGAAAAATCCCGGTCACGACCCAGCTCGAATGGATGCATGAGTTCGACGTCAAAAACCGCGCCGAGGGCGACATGGGTCTGCTCAACATATCGATGCCTCTGTCGATCGGCCATTGACATCACAGCCGAGCCCAATTGGCCTCGAGCGCAGTCGCGCCGCGAAAAGCCACGCGGACTTTCCCATTAACCTCCTCCATCTCCTGCTTGGCGGCCGAATGCCGTCGCCGCGCTGACGGGAATTCCGGCCGCACGCGATACAGGCCTCGGCACGGATATGCGGCTTGCAGCACTTTTGTTGCACCGCGAGCCGCCTGAAACGAATTTTGCCATCTTTTGGCCCGACGTTTCCGGGCTATGCTCCGCCGACCAACAAAGGCCACCGGGGGCTCGATTGTTTGACGCGCGCCAAGCCGCTGCCGCTATCACGGCCCTCCTTCTGCTGGCCGCGGGGAGCGCTTTCGTCTCCATCGATGCCGCGCAAGCCAAAGATCCATCGGACGGCTGCGAGCTGGCGGCTGATCTCGCCGTTCTGTCCGCTCCGCTCGCGCCATGGAAAGGCGCGCCGCTGCGCGTGCTGTTCGCCACCGACAAGGCGCACAAAGGTGAGCTGTCGCTGATCGCCCCGGACGGAACCGTCGCTGCCAAATCGGCCGAGCAGTTCGGTGGTCCACCCTATTCCTGGATCGTCGAGGTCGCACAGCCCGCCGCCGGAAAATGGAAAGCGACCCTCACCCGCGAGCAGGCTCCCGCGGAGTGCCGCGCGATCACCCGTGAGATCGAAGTGCGCCGCACGCAAGCCGCTGCTCCGCGCCAGGCAGCGGGAAGCGTATGGCCGATCCGCTTGGCCTGGAACCGCACGACGGAAAATCTCTACTCCGCGTGGATCGAGAAACTGTTCGACGCGCCTGTCGAGCAGGCGCTGTCATGGCCTGCCCTGCATGACGTGCTCCGCGATCGCTCGCGCAATCTGCTCTTCAACTATCTGGGCCTGCGCGAGGACGAGAAGGGCCTGATCATCCGCCCCGATTGCGCGGACCTTCCCTATTTCCTGCGCGCCTACTTCTCATTCAAGATGGGTCTGCCGTTCGGATACACGAAGTGCACCCGCGGTGGCGGCGGCAAGGCGCCCAAGTGCACCCAATGGTGGAACATCCAGAAGGAGGAACCGCCCCCCGCGCCGCCTCCGCAGGAAGTAGCCTCCGGCGGTGGACTATTCGGGATCTTCGATGCGCCCGCCGCACCGCCGTCTGCAATCAAACTTCCGCCCAAGCCACAAGGCCTCGTGCCGGGCTTCGGCTACTACCTGCGCACCACCGTCGCCAACGCCGTCCATTCCGGCAACGGCCGCACAGCGGCCGATGACAACGACACCGACTACTATCCGGTGCCGCTCTCCCAGGACGCCCTCCGCCCCGGCACGGTCTACGCCGACCCCTACGGACATCTTCTTGTGCTGACGAAGCGCATAGCCCAGACCGAAGCCGGCGCCGGCGTCTTTCTCGCCGTCGACGGGCAGCCGGACGGCACCGTGGCGCGCAAACGTTTCTGGCGCGGAAATTTCCTCTTTGCCCAAGACCCCGCGCTCGGCAGTCCCGGCTTCAAGCGCTTCCGGCCCGTCGTGCGCGAAAAGAGCGGCCTGCGCCGTCTCGCCAATGCCGAGATCGCACGACATCCCGAGTACGGCGATTTCTCGCTCGATCAATCGAAGCTCGGCATCGAGGAGTTCTACGACCGGATGGACGAGGTCATGTCGCCGGCGCCGCTCGATCCCGAACGCGCGATCAAAGAGGCGATCACCTCCCTCGAGGAGCAGGTCAACACCCGCGTCAACTCCGTCGAGAACGGACGCAAATATCAGATTGGCGGCGGCGGCGAGGTCGCGATCCCGGATGGCGCGTCGATCTTCGAGACGACCGGCGCATGGGAGGATTTCGCAACCCCCTCGCGCGATCTGCGCCTCCTCATCGCGATCGACGTCGTCCGCGGGTTCCCGGATCGCATCGCGCGGCGCTCCGAGCGCTATGCCATGCCAAAGGACAAGAGCGTCGCCGATGTGAAAGCCCAGCTGGAAGGCGTGCTCGCCAGCGAGCTCGCCGCGCGTAAGTTCTCCTACACGCGCACCGACGGCTCCCCGTGGACGCTGACCCTCAAGGACGTCACCGACCGCACGGAAACTCTGGAGATGGCCTACAACGTCAACGATTGCGTCGAGCTTCGTTGGGGCGCTGCCGAAACCACCGACGAAAGCGCGACCTGCAAGCGGCGCGCGTCCGCCGCTCAGCGGGCCAAAATGGCCGGTGACTATCGCGCTTGGTTCCGCGAGCGACGGCGCCCGCCACGCCCTTAGACCAGAAAAAATACCCCCGACGAACCAGACATAGTCGTGCCCGAGATCGCTATCCGTACGGACCACACGCATCGATCTCGTGCGCGGGATACTCGCCATGAACGCCGAGATGTTTGAAAGCTCATCCTGGCGGGGCGCACGCCTCTCGGGCCGGTGACGAAGCTCCGAGCATTCAACCTCTCGCCGCTCGACACGGGAACTGAATAACAACGTCGTCAGTTTCTCCGCCGGCAGCTTGCTGGAAAAGAGGAGTGGTGAGTTGGGCTTACTTTCCTGGATTGTCGTCGGGATCGCCGCGGGATGGATTGCAGAGAAGCTATCCAATCGTGACCATGGCCTACTTACCAACCTTGTTGTTGGCATCATCGGTGCGCTGCTCGGCGGCTTCTTGGTCTCGACAGTCTTGGGCTTCTCGTATGTTCGCGGCATCAACGCCCCGACGATTGTCGTAGCCACCCTCGGAGCCTTGCTTCTGCTTTGGTTGAAGGGAAACGGAGAACGGCAAAACACTCGATAGCTCGTGTCGGCGGCTCGTCACTCTTTAGTTGCAGAGCAACTTATCGGGAACATTCCCAATCCTCACTCGTTGTGATCCAAACGATGAGGATCCGCCTGATGCCGCAAGCGATCACGCATTCCAATATCGAATACAGCCCAACCGCCGAGGACGATGCATCTCGTCAGCTCTGGCTCGCATTTGCCTGCTTCGTTGCGCGGTATTTGATGAGTGCTTCGGTACGCAAGGAAATGGCTGATCGAGGCCAAACCTGACCGAGCGTCGGAGCGCTGTCCGCGCGAGAATCGCTTTTGACACCGGCGCTCTACGCTCACTTACGCTTCGCATCCGCGAGCGTGGCCAAGAGCGGCATCCACCTGCTGGCCAGGGGCGAAGAAAAAACAAAAGGGCGCCACCAGATCGGTGGAATTGGCGCACGCTTCGCTAAAGCTATGATTTTAAATGAAAATAAAATGGGGTGGTGAGCCGGGAGGGAATCGAACCCTCGACCCCATGATTAAAAGTCACGTGCTCTACCTCTGAGCTACCGGCCCGAAGCCGACCGCAAACCCGAGCAGCCGACCTCAATGAGAGTGCGCTTTCTAAGGGCCGGCCGGCGAACGGTCAAGGCAAGCTCGCACCCCGATGACAAGATGCCCAGGGAATTAGGCTCCAGCACCCTCCGGAGCCCGAAAAACCCACCCCCTATCGAAGCCTCCGAGCGCGGATTTCCACGGCTCATACTTTCTTCTCAGGAAAAATGCCGCGTCGCTTTCACACTCTTATGGAGTAAGAGAGCGCATCCTCACGAGACCGGCGCGCCATGCAAAACGTCGTCAATCCGCAGAGCCTGGACGAAACCGCCCACAACCGCTTGAAGGCCATCGGCCTCATGGTCGCGGCTGTGGCTCTATTTTCGTGCCTCGACACCGCCGCGAAATACCTCGTGACGAAGGAAAATCTCGGCGTATGGCAGGTGGTGTGGGCGCGTTGCATCGGCCAGTTCACGCTGATGCTGATCCTGCTTCCGGCCTTCGGCGTCATCGGCGCCAAAGCGCTTTTCACGACCAGGCGGCGCGGCCTGCAGATCCTCCGCTCGGGCTTGCTCTTCGGCACGACGGCCTTCAACTTTCTCGCCCTTGAATTCCTGCGCCTCGATCAGACCGTGACGATCGTGTTTTTAGCCCCGCTCGTCGTGGCGCTCTTAGCAGGGCCGCTGCTCGGCGAATGGGTCGGCCGCAATCGCCTGATCGCAATCCTCGTGGGCTTCTTCGGCGTCGTCGTTGCCGTAAGGCCGGGCCTCGGCGCCATCCATCCGGCGGTCATCTATGCCTTCGCGGGTATGCTGGTCTATGCGCTGTTCATGCTGCTGACGCGCTACATGGCCCACTTCGATCCGCCGCTTGTCACGCTGTTCCATTCGATGTTCGTCGGCACCTTCGTCGGCGCCCCGCTCGCGCTCTTCAGCTGGCACGCGCCGACGAGCCTGTCGGCCTGGGCGCTGCTCTGCTCGCTTGGAATTTTCGGCGGAGTGGGCCACTGGCTGTTCCTGCACGCCTATCGGCTCGCGCCCGCGTCCTCGATCGCACCCTTCATCTACATGCAGCTTCTGACCATGGTCGCCTGCGGCTACATCGTGTTCGGCGACTTGCCGGACGTCTGGACGCTGGCAGGCGCGGCGCTCATCGTCGGGTCGGGCGTTTACCTCGTGCACCGTGAACGCAGGCTCGCCAAGGAAATGGTCGACGCACCACCGCCTTGACACGGCAAGGCCTCACGCAGCCCGCGCTTCCGGCTTTGCAATTCGCGCCTTGGTTTCTTCCGCCCACGCCGCGAACCGGCGCTCCTCGATAGCCGCGCGCATCGCCGCCATCAGGTCTTGGTAGAAGACCGTGTTGACCCACGACAGGATCATTGCGCCGAGATATTCGCCCGAGCGGATCAGGTGGTGCAGGTAGGCACGCGAATAGTCCCGCGCCGCCGGGCACGAGCTTTCCGGATCGAGCGGCGCACTGTCCTCGGCATGATAGGCGTTGCGCAGGTTCACAGTGCCGTTCCAAGTGTACGCGAGCCCATGGCGCCCGTTTCGGGTCGGCAACACGCAGTCGAACATGTCGACCCCTCGACGCACGGACTCGATGAGATCCAGCGGCGTGCCGACGCCCATCAGATAGCGCGGCTTGTCATGCGGAAGGAACGGCAGCGTGGCATCGAGCGTCGCCAGCATCAGATCGTGCCCTTCGCCGACCGCAAGCCCGCCGACCGCATAGCCTTCGAAGCCGACGCCAACCAGCGCCTCGGCCGAGCGCCGCCGCAGCTCAGGATCGATGCCGCCCTGCACGATCCCGAACGACGCCTGCCCCGCATTTACCGCACCGCTTGCGCGCTGCGCTTCGAAGGCGCGCCGGCTCCGCTCCGCCCAGCGCAGAGAAAGCTCCATCGCGCGCTGCACTTCGCGGCGCTCGGCTGGAAGCTGGATGCATTCGTCGAACTGCATCTGGATGTCTGCGCCGAGCAGACTCTGGATTTCGATCGAACGTTCCGGCGTCAGCATGTGCCGCGAACCGTCGAGGTGCGATTGGAACATCGCGCCTTCCTCGGTGATCTTGCGGATCTTCGACAGGCTCATGACCTGGAAGCCGCCGGAGTCGGTAAGGATCGGCTTGTCCCAGCGCATGAATTTGTGGAGCCCGCCGAGCTTCGCGACGCGCTCCGCACCCGGCCGCAGCATCAGGTGATAGGTATTGCCGAGCAGAATGTCGGCGCCCGCATCGCGCACCTGCTCGGGGTAAAGCGCTTTCACGGTCGCGACGGTGCCCACCGGCATGAACGCCGGCGTGCGGATGATACCGCGCCCCGTCACCACCTCGCCACGCCGCGCAAGTCCGTCGGCGCCGAGCGCGCGATAGTGAAACGTCTCAGTCATGGATGTCCTTGTCGGCAGGATGAGGTGTCGGCGCGCGCAGCAGGAACGACGCATCGCCATAGGAATAGAACCGGTAGCCGCTGGCAACCGCATGAGCGTAGGCGCTCTTCATCGTTTCGAGACCGGCGAAGGCCGAAACCAGCATGAACAGCGTAGAGCGCGGCAGATGGAAATTCGTGAGCAGCGCATCGACCGCGCGGAACCGATAGCCCGGCGTAATGAAAATATCCGTATCGCCCGCGAACGGCTGGATAGTGCCATCCGGCGCAGCAGCACTTTCGAGAATGCGGAGCGATGTCGTCCCGACCGCGATCACGCGTCCGCCCCGCGCATGCACCGCTTTGAGTGCAGCCGCCGTCTCGGCGGAAACCTCGCCGTACTCCGAATGCATCTTGTGCTCGGCGGTATCGTCCGCCTTGACCGGCAAAAAAGTCCCTGCGCCCACATGCAGCGTCACGAAATGGCGGGAAACGCCGCGTGCGTCCAGCGCCGCGAACAGCTCCGGCGTGAAGTGCAGCCCCGCGGTCGGCGCGGCGACCGCACCCTCCCGCTCCGCATAGATGGTTTGATAGCTCGCCCGGTCGCGCGCGTCGGGCCCCCGCTTGAGCGCGATGTAAGGCGGCAGCGGCATCTCACCGACGCCCTCGATCGCGCGGTCGAGGTCTGCGCCCGCGAGATCGAAATGAAGCTCCACCTCGCCCGCGTCGAGCCGCGCCGACACCGTCGCCTCAGGCGACGAAAGCAGGCAAGCCATATCGCTCTCGGACCCGAAGCGAACCCGGTCGCCAACGGCGAGCCGCTTGGCCGGCCGCGCCAGCGCCCGCCACCGGCTCTCGTCCACGCGGCGCAACAGATTGAATGCAACGCGCGACCGAAGCTCACCGCGGATCCGGATACCTTCCAGTGCTGCGGGAATGACGCGCGTATCGTTGAGCACCAACGCATCGCCCGGATTGAGTAGCTGCGGCAGCTCCCGCACGACGCGATCCGAAAGCGAGGCCGCGCCGGTCGGATCGACGACGAGCAGGCGCGCGGCATCCCGCGGCTCCGCCGGATAAAGGGCGATGCGGTCCTCGGGCAGCTCGAAATCGAAAAGATCGGTGCGCATGGCCGCTCTCATAGCCTCAACAGCGGGCCAAGAGGAACCCCTGCGACAAGAGAGCGTTTAATTCAAAAGCCCACGAGAACGAGGAACCGCCGTGCCCGGCCCCACCAAACCGACGCGATCCCCCGCCGACCCCGACCCACATCGGCCGCCGGAGCCCGCACGGCCCGATCCGACCAAGGAGCCGGTCCCGCCGCCCGACGTGGACCCGGTAGGCCCGGGTCACCCGGTCGAACAGGGTGGGCGCGGCCGACCGCGAGGTCTGCGCGCCGAGAGCGGCGTACACGAACACGGCGGCGTGCTCGGCGGCGAGGGCGACCTGGAGGGCCTCGACGGCCGGGTCGGCCGTCGGCGCGGAGGTGGGGGCGCTCGGCGTGGTCGGCTCGCTCATCCCAGCACCGCCCGCTGCTGGGCGACTGCCGCGGCCATCGACGCGAGGACCTGCGCGAGGCCGCCGCTGCCTGCCTGGCCTGCCGCCTCGACGAGCCGGTCCTGCAGGCGCTCCTCGGCCTGCAGCAGCCGCTGGAGGGCCGTGGCTCGCGCAGCCGGGACCGCGGGTGGATCCACCGGCTCCGCGCCGCCGAGGCGGTCGACGTGCGCCTCGTGGATGCGGGCCAGGTGGGCTCCGGTCCGTGCGAGGGCGGGGACCCTGGCGCCGGTCGCGGTGGCGAGGGCGCCGACGGCTGCGATCGCGGCCGCGATCTCGCTCACCAGGGCGCTGTCGCCGTCCACCGCCGGCGCGGTGGGAGTGACCTGGCCCGACACGCCCGGGTCCTCGTCGTCGCCGAGGATCCCGTCGACCGCGTCGCAGCCGGCGAGGGCCAGCATCGTCCCGGCGAGCCCGCCGGTCACCAGGGCGCGGCGGGTCAGGGACAGGGGGGTCCTGGGCACCCGGGAACCCTATCCGTTGGAGGTAGGGTGGGCCCCGCACAGCCACAACAGGACACGGGAGGACTCGTCATGGGTTCGGGACAGGGCGCTCAACGAGCGACGGCCGAGCGGATCGAGGACGTCCTCACCGGGCCACTCGCCGAGCTGGGCCTCGACGTCGAGGCGGTCGAGATCACTCCCGCCGGCAAGCGGCGGGTGCTGCGCATCGCGATCGACACCGACGGCGGCGTCACGCTGGACGACGTCGCGTCGGCCACCAAGCTGATCGACCGCGTCCTCGAGGACGACGGACCCGAGGGCGGCTCCGACGTGATGGGCGAGCTGCCCTACACGCTCGAGGTGACCTCCCGCGGCGTCGACCGTCCACTGACCCTGCCGCGCCACTGGCGCCGCAACGAGGGCCGGTTGGTCAAGGTCGTGCGCGGCGAGGATGAGGACCTCGTGGGCCGCATCGGCGCCAGTGACGACGAGGGAGTCGACCTCGACGTCGCCGGCGCCACCGTGCGCGTGGCGTACGCCGAGGTCAGCAAGGCCCTGGTGCAGATCGAGTTCAACCGCAAGAGCAGCAACGAGACGACCAAGGACGCCGACTGATGGACATCGACCTGAGCATCCTCCGCACGCTGGAGCGCGAGAAGGAGATCAAGTTCGACGTCCTCGTCGAGGCGATCGAGCAGGCCCTCCTCACGGCGTACCACAAGACCGTGGGAGCCAGCTCCCAGGCGCGTGTGGAGCTCAACCGCAAGACCGGGCACGTGACCGTGATGGCGGCCGAGCTCGACGACGAGGGCAACAAGATCGGCGAGTTCGACGACACCCCCGCCGACTTCGGCCGGATCGCGGCGACGACCGCGAAGCAGATCATGCTCCAGCGGCTGCGCGACGCCGAGGACGAGATCCGGTTCGGGGAGTTCTCCGGCAAGGAGGGCGACATCGTCTCGGGCATCATCCAGCAGGGCCGCAACCCCGACGACGTGCTGGTCGACCTCGGCAAGCTCGAGGCGCAGCTGCCCGCCAGCGAGCGGGTCCCCGGTGAGGACTACAGCCACGGCACACGCATCAAGTGCCTCGTGGTGTCGGTCCGCAAGGGCATGCGCGGTCCGCAGATCACCCTGTCGCGCTCGCACCCCAACCTGGTCAAGAAGCTCTTCGCGCTCGAGGTCCCCGAGATCGCCGACGGCACCGTCGAGATCGCGGCCATCGCCCGCGAGTCCGGTCACCGCAGCAAGATCGCGGTGCGCTCCGCGGTGCAGGGCGTCAACGCCAAGGGTGCGTGCATCGGTCCGATGGGTCAGCGGGTGCGCAACGTGATGGCCGAGCTCGGTGGCGAGAAGATCGACATCGTGGACTGGTCGGAGGATCCTGCGGAGATGGTCGCGCACGCGCTGTCGCCCGCCCAGGTCCAGTCGGTCACCGTGGTGGACGCCGCGGCGCGCTCGGCCCGGGTCGTCGCGACCACCGTGGGCCCCTACGCGAAGTACGGCGCGGCCCTGGTCTCGGCCTGCGCGCGCAACGGCACGCACTACGCCGACCTCACGGGCGAGGTGACCTTCATGCGCCGCACCATCGACCGCCACCACGAGGAGGCCCGCGCGAGCGGCGCGCGGGTGGTGCACACCTGCGGCTACGACTCCATCCCGTCAGACCTCGGCACGTGGTTCGTGGTCCGCGCGTACCGCGAGCGCTACGGCGAAGACCCCGAGTCCCTCGTGCACGCCGCGGGCGAGTCGCGCGGCGGCGCCAGCGGCGGCACCGTCGCGAGCATGCTCACGCTGCTCGACGAGGCCGAGCGCGACCGCGACGTGCGGCGCCTCCTCGCCGACCCCTACGCGCTCGTGCCCCAGGGCCCGCGCGGCCGCGACCGCCGCGAGCAGATGGGCGTGCGCTACGACGACACCCTCGGCCTCTGGACGGGGCCCTTCGTGATGGCCTCGGTGAACGCCCGCGTGGTGCGCCGCACCAACGCCCTGCTCCGCGCCGAGGGCCGCGGGGGCTGGGGCGACGCGCGCTACGAGGAGTGCATGAGCACCGGCCGCGGCGTGGGCGCGATGCTCGGCGCCGCGGGGCTCACCGCGGTCATGGG
>OFDC01000399.1_pt1 | contig 34237 bp, 17 predicted proteins | sample 1520941 | NCBI WGS metagenome assembly OFDC01 (sample SAMEA94258168, study PRJEB24077) | hot springs metagenome | biome: Aquatic biome; feature: Water | place: India | collected 2012-12-06 | depth 5 m | reverse complement strand
CAGCTACTGCATCTATTTCGATTTGTGAACCTACACAATACTTGTAGGGAACACTATTACATACCACATTACAAGTTACAGATGCTGTCGTGATTGCGGTACAACCATTGGCATCTTTAACCGTGTATGTATAAATCCCTGTTAATACATTAGAAAATACATTACTCGTAACAAAACCCGTCCCGTCACTGTACTGGTAAGGGCTCTCACCCCCACTCGCCGTCAAACTCACTGTCCCATTACCTAAATTATCACATACTACGCTATTGGTTAGATTAATATTACTTCCCTGATTTACCAAGACCACATTTAATGTCCCGATACAACCGTTTGCATCTTTGACTGTGAAAGTATGAGAACCTGCTGCTAAATTTGTAAATATATTTGTACTTCCATAAACTCCACCATCTACACTATACGTCAGTGTTCCACTGCCTCCTGTTCCATTGACGGTTACACGTCCATTCGATGAATTACAACTCGGTTGAATCAAGCTTCCCGCTGCTAAGACTGGACCTGCAATGGTTTGTAAGCTTACACTTGTTGTTGCAAGACAGCCATTACCATCTTTGGCTGTAAAGCTATATATTCCCCCTCCTAAGTTTGAAAAACTATTCGTGGATACAAAGCTTGTTCCATCTTTGCTATATGTTATTGGTGATACTCCTCCTGTTAATGCCAAAATTACACTACCATTGCTAACTCCACAACTTGCTTGGGTTGGAGTGCCTGATAAACTTATTGCTGGATAATGCTCAACAACTATTGGACAACACAATGAACCGCTACAACTCGAACTTCCTACTGGTATATCTGCCGTAAAAGTATAACTCCCAACACCCGTTATTTTATATGTCTGTGAGGTCGCTCCATTTATTAATACCCCATTTCTGTACCATTGATAATTAATATAACCTGCATCAGCTACTGCATCTATTTCGATTTGTGAACCTACACAATACTTGTAGGGAACACTTATACAAGAATTGGAATAATCATCCTCTAATAATACCTTATTATTAGGTGTGCTATCAATATCAGTTTCATTCATTGCTGTTATTTCAGCAGAATTATACAAAACGCCTGAATTATTCAATGTGACTACAATTGTCAGAGTCAGTGGTGAACTTGAAGCACTAATATTTCCAACCTGCCATGTAAGAGTATTCCCTACCCAGTTTGTTGTTCCTGCACTTGTTGTTGCACTCACTAATGTTGCACCGATTGGTAATACATCCGTTACCACAACTCCTGAAACATTAGTCTGCCCGTCGTTCTTTATTGTAAGGGTAAAAGTTACATTCTCACCACTCGTAGCTGTACTTGTATTCACAGTTTGAGTTAATGAAAGATCGGAAAATCCTGCAAGAATTAAAAATGAAGCCTTTTGGGTAGCTTTTTTTATCTTATATGGTTTAGCTATTGAACTAATACCTGAATCATATTTTGCATTTGTTTCTATACTTTTTACAAGAAAAAGTATAAATAATATAACAAACAATATTTTTTTTGTAAAAAAACTTTTCATCTCAAGATTATATTTATATTCCCGACTACCCCAAAATGCTGTCTAATAATTTGCAGGGATGGATTATATATTAATAGTTTATTTCTTAGTCGATTCAAGCAAATAAATTTTGAACCCAATAAGTATAAAAGCACAACTAATAATTGTAAGTATTTGTGTATGTGGATTTAGTTAGCAAAAACAGTTTCTTAGGTCAAAATTTTTGTATCTTGACTTAGTTATTTAAAGTTTTATGAAGGCCTATTTTATATAAGATTTTACTCTCGATCAAGAATAAGTTTTTTGCCAAAAGTCGTCTTTTGAGTTTTCACTCTTACAACTAAACTTTGGCTTGAAATCGTTGCAGGAATCTTAAAAGTTTTTTCCATTAAATCAGCCTTTCTTCCTTTTACTTTCATTATTTCCCTGCCCATTTCTGTTGCTACAATCATTGTTACTTCTTCAAAATCTTCAATGCCATTTAAGACGATTTTAAAATCATTATTTGTTGTATTCGGATATAGCAGTAAAGTCTCATTCTCAAACTCCATTAGTTTTGCTTTATTTTCTTCCGAGACACCTAAAACTACCTTTGTATCTTTATAATTTCCTATATAGTACTCCTCAGCAAAGGCACTATTGATCGTATTTGCAAAATCTCCTCCTTTCATTCCTAGATCAGAAGATTTAGGATCTTTTTCATTTTCAAATAACCTTACTTCTGAAGGATTAACACTTTCAGATAATAAAAAACTAAACAACATCGTTTCTACACCTTCTATAAAATCTGTTTTTGCTCCTAAAGTCGTAATTCCATGATAATCTGAAGTAGGGTTAATGGTTGGTGAAAATACAATACTATTATCCTCCCATGTTCCTCCATCTGAATTCTGAACCCTTAATTTCTCATTAACAACCGCTGATGGAAGGACCATTGTTATCTGTGATGGACCCAAAAGAAAATTTCTTTGACTAAAATTTGGTTTAGCATAAACTTCATACTTCACTGATTGTGAATTATACTTCAAGGTGAGTTCTAACCCTTTTTGTCCGTATGAATCCTCCATACATATTAGCAGTGTAACAGCTAAAAATGCCACTATTATCTTTTTCATTATTTTTTAGAATTAAAATTTAAAATTGTATATTCTGCCAATAATCCCTTATTTTATCTTTGTCAGCGTTACTCCTAAACAAATAGGCTGGCAAACACAAACTTTTACAGGAAACGCATTTGACAAATCATAGCATGCACCTGTTATGGTACTGTAATTACTACCTACACTTAAATTTGAAATACTACCTGTATAACTAACAGCATAAACATTATAGGACTGAGTTCCTGTTAGACCACTAAAGGTTGGTGTTGCTGACTTTTGCAAAATTACTCCACTCAAATTTGTTAAAATATACTCAGTCGTTGCTCCAGTTGGTGGAGTGGTAGTGGTATTTAATGTGAATGAAGATGACGTATAATCACATTTACCACTATTTGATGGAACACAAACATTAACCGTAAGAGGTTTTGATAAATCTCCACAAGCAGCACTTACACTTGCTAAATCTCCACCAGGCGTTAAGCCTGTAACAGTGTTATCATTAACATAACTATAGGCATAAATATCATACTGCTTAGATTGAATTATACCCGAAAATCCCTGTGTTGAAGATATTTGTGTAATAATTCCTGTTGCATGGTCAACTAACAGATATGTTGTCAAACTATTATTAGGAAATACCCCAGGTGTTCCTATACTAAAAGTAATATCTGAAGAATTATAATCACAACTCGTCTGTGCTTTTGCTACAAAGGAGAGTGCAATTATCATGTAAACCACTATTACTTTTGGAAATATTTTATATATATTTTTCATAGAATACTATCATTTAGCAGTGCCAATACACTTATTTTATAAGTTCTGGTGCTGTAATATTACATGTAGAACAACTTGTACCTGCGTTACTATAATTCACCCCATAAACATCTGTAACCAAGCCATTGTCAATGGCATTACTATAATCACCCCCTTTCATACCCGATGCTGAAGATGATGGGTCTGAGCCATTCACAAACAAACGAACACCATTTCTACATTGCCCATCTGAAAATGTAAAATGATATAATAAAGTTTCGGTATTAGCTGTAAGGGCAACAGCTTGACCACTTGATTGAACTGCATGAAAATCGTGTGTAGCATCTGCTGCTGGAGCGAAGATTTGATTAGATGAGGCAACACCCCAACCACCTGCATTTACTGATGTTACAGATAAACTATTATCAGGTGCTGAAGCTGGAACAACTACTGTGATTTGAGATGTTCCCCAAGTAAATGATGCGTTTGTAAAATTAGGCTTTGCATAAACTTCATAACGACTTTGTGCCGCATTCCATTTAACAGTTAGGTCTATCTTATTTTGAGCAAAAGATGCCATTGACATAAACCCTAAAAATGTTATTAAAAATATCTTTTTCATCTGCTTTTGTTTAAAAGTTTATTAATAATAGTATAAGCGGAAGTTTGATTTTCCGCTTATACTATTTAATTATTTAAGGAATCTGCTCGACCATAAAGTCGAAGTTATAAGCTTTATTGGTCAAGTTATTTGGATACTTATTAATGATATTGAACAAAATGAAGGCTGTATCAGTGCTTGAACCCTGATATTTTACTTTACCATCCATATTAATATCGCCTGTAAGATATACTGGTGCTACAAAGTCATAATTATAGCTTTGTGCAGTATTCCCAGAGAAAGTAATTACCTGAGATAAGATAACTGCAGGGTCAGGAGATGTTCCTGAATACTTCACTTTATTATCGTTATTGTTGGCATTACCTGCCCAAAGGCCCATTTTCCCATTACCAAGTGTTACTTGTTCAGAACCATTATAAGAACCAAGACTACCATCTGTCAAAACCAAGCCTTTATCCCACAATTGTGCTGCTGTCATTGTAGTAAAATCAACAATTGTACCTGTAGCAGCCATAGTAATTGGTGTTGCAGTCATTGCTCCTAAGTGATTACGATGCTTAACTGATACATAGTAATTTGTTCCAACTGCACCTGTAAAGGTTACTGGAGTTGTTCCATCACTTGCTTCAACCACATCACCATCTCTTTGAACCAAAGCAGCTCTTGTTTTCACAACAGATGCAGGATTAGCAGCATCTCGAAGTTCAACAAATACCCAGTCTACAATAGCATCAGAGCCTACTGTTGTAAGTACTCCTGTCCCAATTGTCTGTCCGCCATTATCTGATGGTGCTTTCACAAATCGACTATTAGCCATTCCTGTATATGGTTCAACAGTAGGAATAACCCCTAATGTACGTAAGTCATCACGCATTAAAGCATCAGTTGCACCACTTGGTGAGAAGAAAGCACCTTGTAAAAATACTTTTAATTGTAGTTTTACATCTAAAATAGCATTGATTAATATAGTCACTTTAGCAGTATCACATACTGATGGGTTAACTTTATCACAAATAGTATAAATGAATGTATCTGTTCCACTTGTTCCTGGATTTGGAGTATAACTAATCGTACCATCTGGGTTAACGACTGTTGTCCCCTTACTTGGTATAGTAGTAACTACAGGTACAGTTATTTTTGCTAAATCAGCTTGTGTTCCATCTGGATTTTTATCATTAGCCAAAATAGATATTATTGACTTAGTACCTGGAACTGTTGCTATAATGCCATCCGGATTAGCACAAGGCCCTAAAGTAACTGTTACTGAATTAGAAGCAGAGCTTACACATGGTCCATTTGTACAAGTTGCTGTATAAGTTGTTGTTATAGTCGGACTCACAATACCATTCGATGGTACAGTAGATACTGGGCTGGATGTCCAAGTAATTGTTCCACTACTACAACCCGTAGCACTTAATGCAGCAGTCCCTCCTGAACAAATGATAACTGAAGTCATTCCACCATTAACAGATGCCACTGGAGCAGATAATGTTGGCGAAACCAATGTAGCATTAACTACATTCGACACACAATTTGCTTGCGTTACGGTTATGTTAGTATATGCACCTGCAGTTAATCCATTAATTATATATGAAGTAGATGATGCCGCAATTGGAATTGGTGTTTGTGCCACTCCGTTTTTAGTATAATTCAATATATAATTCAATCCTTGAGCTAAACCTGTTAATATAATTTTGCCATCATTACCTGGGCTACAACTAATTGGGTTTATTGGGAATACATCTATAATTGCTCCACCAGGGTTAGACAATGATACATTTAGTGTATTTGATACACATGTACTTTGTTTCACATTGATACCTGTATAATTTCCTGCTACTAAATCAGATAAGGTATAAGTTGTTCCTGTTGCAGTAAAAGATACCGGTGCTTGTTGCACGCCATCTTTTAAGTAATTAAGTGTATAATTTAATCCCGTTGTCAATCCTGTAATAATCACAGAACCATTGTTTGCTCCACAACTATTTGGTTGGGTTATTGTTCCCATTCCGATTACTGGAGGCAATGGATCAACTAACATTTGGCTTAAACTGTTTGATACACATGAATTATTAGTTACATTAATGTTAGTATAAGACCCAGAACTCAAACCTGTTATTGTGTAAGAGCTTGTAGTAGCTGTAATGGTAATTGGCGTTTGCCATACTCCATCTTTCTTATACTTAATAGTGTAAACTGTGCCTATTGCTAATCCATTAATAGTTAATGAACCATTTGTACCACTACATGTCGTTGGATTATTTGGAGTTCCTAACGCTATCACTGCCGCTGATGGGTCAGTTAATGTTGTCGAAACAATGTTAGAAGTACAACCCATACTCGTTACTCTAATATTAGTGTAACTTCCACTTAATAAACCACTTACGATATAAGAAGTACTCGTAGATGTAAATGCAATTGGTGTTTGTACAAAACCATCTTTACTGTAATTCAATACATAGGCCGTGTTAGGAGACAATCCACTTACTGTGAAAGTTCCTTCATTGCCCGAACATGTAGTTGGATCTGTTTTTGCTCCTAAAGTTATTGTTGATGTAATTGGATCAACCAACGATCTGCTTAAAGGATTCGATATGCAACTACCGCTTGTTACGGTAATGTTTGTATAATTTGCCGCTGTCAAGCCACTTAAAACATAAGCTGTGCCAGAAGCGGTAATTGATAATGGTGTTTGTGACATTCCATTTTGCATGTAATTAACTGTATAGGCTGTGCCAGCAGTTAATCCGTTTATTTGAATAAAGCCATCATTCAAGCCACAAGCACTTGGGTTTTGAGTTGTTCCTACTGTAATAAACGCACTCGATGGGTCTGTCAATACTAAGGATGCTGATGGTACTGTACCGCTCGAACAAGTCGTTGCAGTATTTGTAACATTGAAATTATCATAAGTACCTGCCATTAAATTTGTCAATGTAATACATCCGGTTGCATCCGATAATAAACTACCTGATGTTTGAGGTGCTCCATTTTTATTGAAACTCGCTGAATAATTAGTATTAGCTACTAATCCACATATTTTAATAGTTCCTTGCGAACCCGCACAACTTGTAGGGTTTGTTCTCGAAAAGTTACTATTTGTTAATGCAACTGCTGGAGCTACATTTACTACTACACTTGTTGCTAAACTCTTGCATGTACCATTTTCACAAACACCATAATATGTAGTAGTAGCCGTAGGGCTTACTTGGCTGCTTACCAAAGAAGTCAAAGCTGCATCTGCATACCAAGCTATTGTACCTGTTATACAGTTCGCTGACAAAGTACTGCTTGAACCTGCACATATAGTAGCTGGACTCGCACTCACCAAAGTAGGAGTTTGACAAACGGCAGTTATAACTGTCGGTGTTCCACTTGCTGGACTTCCTGGCCCGCCTGCATTCGTTGGTGTTGTCCCTGATTTATAAGGACCGCCTGGCATTCCTCCTCCACTCGTCCATGCTGTATTCGTTACACTGGTTCCTACCAATGACGAACTCGGCGTTACATTGAGTACCAGTGATGTTCCTGAACTATTGCCATTTATTACTGTACTTGATGTACACGTAACAACTTGACCTGATACTGTACATCCCCAACCTGAACCTGTGAAATTATTATACGTTAATCCTGTTTGCAAAGTATCTTCTATGGTTATTACTCCACTACTCGCTACTGTGCTTACATTACTCGGTGTCAAGGTATAACTGAATGGTACTCCTACCGTAATTGCAGTTGTACTTGCAGTCTTTACTGTACGGATGTCCGGATTTCCAATTACTGTAAAACATTTGGGGGCTGACTTCGCCATACAACTACCAGAAACACCTGTTAGAAAGTTTGTACCCACTATTAACCCTGTAACTGTTCCACTATAGTTGATAGCATATATCTTATAATTTCCTGTTACTGTTGGGGTAAAACTCGCTGTTGTAGTAGGTCCTTGAACTATTACATCATTTGCATCTGTCAATACATACTGGGTCGTATAGCCTGGTGTTGTATTATTTCCTGATATGTTTGCTGTCAAAGCACTTCCTATTACAACTTGAATTGGTGTACAAGAACAAGAAGTAATACTTACTATTACAGGAGTAGAAGATGCTGGACTATAACAGTTTCCTACGGTTGAAATACTATACAGGTAATATGTACCTGCTGCCGCTGCCGATGGGTTTGATACTTTCGTTGATATATTCGGATTACTTGATACTGTATGCCATTCATAGGTCTGTCCAGACACAACTGAGGGTTGTTTAGTTGTTAAATCTGCTGTTACTGATGGGCATATATTCGATAAGGTTCCTCCGCCTAATACACTGGGTGCCGTTGATAAACCATTTACCACAACAACTGTTGTAGATGGGGGAGAAGTACATCCTGATACCGTCTGAGTTACACTTACCGTATATGTACCTGCTAATATTGAACTTAATGTGTTACTTGCTGTAATTCCATTCACTATCCCAGAACCTGATGCTAAACTCGCTCCTGATGGACTTACACTCCATACATAACTTGCTCCACTTATACCAGTCGCACTTAACGCTGTATTGCTACCTGTACACAGAGAGTTTGAAATTGCGTTCAAACCTGATGGAGATGATGGTGAAGAAGGGTCTGACAAATTGACATTTAGCGAGTTAGTACCTATACATCCTGCACTACTCACTTTAATATTTGAGTAAGAGCCAGCACTTAGACCACTAATTGTTATACATCCATTTACATCTGTAGTTTGTCCCGTCAAGGCTGATGCTGCTACTGAGTTTCTATCATATGTAACTGTCCATCCTGTACTATTGGCTGGTAAACCACAAATTTTAATACTACCATCACTTGCTCCACATGAAGTCGGATTGGCATTATCAGATGCTATATTAGTAACCGTTGGGCAAATAAGCGTAAAACACTTAGGTGCTGATTTTGCCACACAACTACCTGTAACCCCTGTCAGAAAGTTTGTCCCCTGTGTTAAACCTGTAACTGTACCGCTATAATTAATAGCATATATTTTATAGGTTCCTGTTACTGTTGGTATAAAATTAGCGGTTGACAATGGCCCCTGAACAATCACATCATTCGCATCTGTTAATACATATTGCGTCGTATAACCTAATGTTGTATTATTACCCGTTATCGTTGCAGTCAAGGCATTTCCCAGTACAATTTGGATTGGAGCGGAACAATTAACTGATTGTACATCAAAACATTTAGGAGCCGAAATTTCCCAACAACTACCAGAAATACCACTTATATTTTGTCCAATTATTAACCCTGTTACAGTGCCACTATAATTCACTGCTACAATTTTGAAAACACCAGACACATTGGCTGGAAAGGAGGCTGTAACCTGTGGCCCTGCTACTATTTTATTTGTAGCATCTAATAATACAAACTGTGTTGTATATCCTGAAGCGGTATTATTGCCAGTCACAGTAGCAGTCATTGTACTACCAACTACAATAGAGGTTGTACTCACACATGCACGCAAAACTGAGTCTAAAGGTGTAATTTTATTCGAGATTGTATAGGCATTTTTCACAGCAGTATTATCGTTCAATTCTGGAACTGATAATACCATAGTAGAAGGATTACCATTTACAATGCCCATATAGCCCACATTCGTTCTAAACGAATTAAGGTCTTTGGCATTCGTTATTTTAAAACTACTAATTAGTAGAAATATGTATAGCCAAATGCTCTTATTAAATGTAAATTTCCTTATCATTATTGAAAATATTTTTCCCCTATCGCATACGTATAAGGGTGTTTTGGAAAATAAACATTTTGATACCTTACCAAATGAAGGTTATCAAAAATTAGTTAAGAGAACCTGCATTGGCTGCACATACACTTTGCACAACTACTGGATATGTAGCTGTTTTACATACTGATGTTGGCGTTGTTGCATCACATACCTTGATACAGAAATAATATGTCCCTGGTGCATTTGGTGCCGTATATGAATATGCTCCTGTACTACTATTCACTGTAACAGGGGTTGGCAATGCTGTTGCTCCAGAAGGGGCTACACATGTTGTTCCTGTATCCTGAGAATAAGTATATGGTTGGTTACCACCTGTAGGCTGTAAATCAGTAGCGGCACTTCCACTTCCAGCACCTCCTGGTACTACATTTTGGTTTGCTGGATTTGGATTTGACAGAGTTAATGCACCTGCACAAGATACACCTGAGCCAGATACACCTGCAATATTCCCTCCTGTTGGAGAATTAAAGAATGTACCATAATCAAAACCATTTACGATTCCACTCCCACCTCCTGGTAAATTATTTGGATCTACAATTGAAAGCGTTCCACCTGAACACGAAGGTGCTGGAAATGTAAAAAGAATAATAGGTGTCCCCGAGGTAAAAGTTAAAGCTGTATTTGCACTTGTCGTGAACCCCCAATAATCAAATGTTGCATCTGAATTTTTAGGGCTGGTAAGAGTCCATGGCCCTCCAGTTACATCAGTAACTGTTGCAGGAAGCGTAAAAGTGCCAACATTTGCTTTTAATGCCACTAATGCCGATGCTCCTAAAGTAAATGCTCCGGATGATGAAGGAGTAAATACAACTTGATACGTTCCACTGCTATTAACAATTGACAAATTGCCAGATTGAGCCATTGTTTTGTTTACAAATCCAGTGAGGATTATTAACAAAAACATTGAGAGAATTAATATTTTTGATTTCATTTTAATTTGAATGTTTAGACAATACTGTTATGATAATATCTATTTTCAATTTGTAAAGAGTAAGCAATGAGCTGATTTAGCTCATTGCTTACAAGTTTTTAGAAAGACTGGAGTACTATGAAACCAAAACCACTTGTAGAGTTAGGGTTTCCTGGATTTAATAAAATAGTATTAACAATAGATAATATATCTCGTGTACCTCCAGAATAACGTACTGTACCATCAAGATTTGTATCTTCTTTTGTATATACACCTGTCTTAACTCCACCTGGGCTTCCTGCTTGTGTTGTCAAATAGCCAGTTACAGCATTTACATCTCCATTACTATATCTTACATTATCTGTTCCTGTTGAAGTCAAGCCCGTTGTATTACCAGCCCACATAGCTTTAACACTTCCAACTGTTGCTTGTGCGTTTGTACCATAAGTGGCAGTAGAAGCACTTGTAAAGTCAATTGACAAAGCTGTTGAGCTTAATGCAACTGTTGTGGCAGTCATAACTCCTAAGTGATTTCTATGACGAACACTTACATAATAGCTACCTGCACTAGTTGTAAATTTCAATGGTGTAGAACCATCTGGATTAATCAGCGTACCATCATTTTTCAATAATGCTGCGATACTTTCAACAGGTGCTGTAGTTGAAGCTGGAGTTGTACGCAACTCAACTAATACCCAGTCTGTCACAGAATTACCAGTTAAAGTGCTACTTGTAGTGGTAGCTCCTTTTCCATAAGGGTCTGTAAGTGGTATTAAGTTCTGAGTATTCAATGATGTTGTCATAGAAGTTCCAGACAATGGACCTTGTAAGAATACTTTTGCAGTTATCTGAATACTTGCAGTCGCTTGTAAACCAAATGAATTTGGTAGATTATCAACAGGAGTAACAATACCATCTTTATCTGGGTCACAGTTACTTGTACAATTTACTTGACCAGTAATTGGATCAAATAAAGTAGAAGGTAAACCTGCAGTTGTTCCATCAGGTACAGTGCCACTCAATGCATCGAACGCATCTTTTTTACCATCTCCATCCTTATCACCAAGTGAATTAATATTAGTGATTGTATTTGGTACTGCACCATTTGCACCAGGTGTGCCATCAGCTAAACCGTCTCCATTAGCATCCGTTACACCAGCTTCTTTTGCATCAGTAATACCATCATTATCTGAATCCAAATCTAATTGGTTTGGAATACCATCTCCATCGGAGTCACAATTAGCAGATGCTGGTGCACATGCTGCTTGTTCAACTGCATCTGCGATACCATCACCATCATCATCAGTATCTAAAGAATCAGGTACACCATCGCTGTCAGTATCAATAGCATCACCGTATGCATTTGGAAGTCCATCCAATGGTGTTAAAATACCATCCTTATCTGGGTCACAATTGGCTGAGCAAATAATCATACCAGTAGTAGGATTCAATATTGATGGATTTACACCTGCACTTAAACCATCAGGTTGGGTACCTGCCAATGCATCATAGATATCTTTTTTACCATCCGCATCTTTATCTCCAAGCACAGTAATACTACTTACTGGATTAGCAATTGCACCATTTGCCTGAATTGTTCCATCAGCTTTTCCATCTCCATCAGCATCTGTTAAACCTGCTTCTTTTACATCATTGATACCATCATTGTCAGAATCCATATCTAACTGATTTGGCACACCATCTCCATCTGTATCGCAAGTTGCCAAAGCTGGTGTACATGCTGCTTGCTCAACTGTATCTAATATTCCATCACCATCATCATCATTGTCAGCACTATCTAAAACGCCATCACCATCTGTATCAGTTGCGTCGCCCCAAATAGTTGGTGAACCATCAATTGGTGATAAAATACCATCTTTATCTGGGTCACAATTGCTTGTACAAATAATTGTACCAGTAGTAGGATTGATTAGTGATGAAGAGATACCAGCAGAAATACCATCTGGAGTTGAGCCATTTAATGCATCATAAGGGTCTTTCTTGGCATCACTATCCTTATCAGGTAAAATGCCGTTTGTTCCTACCGAATTAGTAATTGCTCCATTTGCTCCTACTGTTCCATCAGCTTTACCATCAGTATCGGCATCAATTAAGCCTGCTTCAGTCACGTCATTGATACCATCATTATCTGAATCCATGTCTCTACTATTCGGAATTCCATCTCCGTCCGTATCACAAGTTGCTACAGCAGGAGAGCATGCAGCATCTTCAGCAGTATCTAAAATACCATCACCATCATCATCTGCATCTACAGAATCAATAACACCATCACCATCTGTATCCGAAGCATCACCCCAGTTATTTGGTAATCCATCAATTGGAGATAAAATACCATCTTTATCTGGGTCACAGTTGGTTGTACAGTTAATCATACCTGTTGTTGGATTGATTAATGACGGAGAAACTCCTGCTGAATAACCGTCAGGTATAGTACCAGAAAGTGGGTCATACAAATCTTTTTTACCATCACCATCTTTATCAGTCAATGTTGTAAAATTGGTAACTGGATTAGTAATTGCTCCTGTAGTTGGATTGATTGCCCCATCAGCTTTACCATCTCCATCTGCATCTGTCAAGCCTACTTCTATGGCATCATTGATACCATCATTATCAGAATCTAAATCTAATTGATTCGGAAGACCATCGCCATCACTATCACAAGTTGCCGATGCTGGAGTACAGGCAGCTTGTTCAGCTGTGTCAACTATTCCATCACCATCATCATCAATATCATTTACATCTGGCACTCCGTCACCGTCAGTATCAATTGCATCGCCCCAAGCGGTTGGCAAGCCATCTACAGGTGAAAGGATACCATCTTTATCTGGATCACAATTAGTACTACAAATGATTGTACCTGTTGTTGGGTTGATTAATGCGGCTGGAATACCTACCGATTGTCCATCTGGCACTGTACCACTAATTGCATCATAAGGATTTTTCTTACCATCACCATCTGTATCATTCAGTCCAGAAGCATTTGTAATTGCTCCAGTTACTGCACCATTAGTTCCAATCGTACCATCTGCTTTACCATCACCATTGGTATCTGCAAATCCAGCTTCAATTGTATCATTTACACCATCATTATCAGAATCCATATCTAATTGGTTTGGAATACCATCGCCATCTGTATCACATGCGGCTGATGCTGGAACACAGGCAGATTGTTCAACTGTGTCAGCAATTCCATCACCATCATCATCAACATCATTTACATCAGCAATTCCATCGTTATCTGTATCACTCGCATCGCCCCATGCAGTTGGTAAACCATCAATTGGGCTAAGAATACCATCTTTATCTGGATCACAATTAGTACTACAAATAATTAAACCTGTTGTTGGATTAATAAGTGCAGCTGGAATACCAGCAGCTACTCCGTCTGGTGTAGTACCATTCATTGGATCATAAGGATTTTTATTTCCATCTGAATCTGCGTCTGCAAGGCTACTTGTGCTACTAATTGAGTTCGCAATTGCTCCATTTGCACCAATTGTTCCATCCACTTTTCCATCACCATCTGCATCTGTTAATCCTGCCTCAATTACATCATTGACACCATCATTATCAGAATCCATATCCATTGAATTTGGTAAACCATCTCCATCAGTATCACAAGTAGGTGAAGTTGGATTACAAGCTGCTTGTTCTACAGCATCCAAAATACCATCACCATCATCATCTTGATCTGACGAATCTGGTACACCATCACCATCTGTATCAATTGCATCTCCGAATGCATTTGGCAAACCATCTACAGGAGTTAGAACTCCATCCTTATCTGGGTCACAATTAGTGCTACAAATAATCTTTCCTGTAATTGGATCAATTAAGTTCGAAGGAATTCCTGCAGCTAATCCATCAGGAACAGTTCCACCGATAGCATCATAAGGATCTCTTTGATTATCAGCATCTTTATCTCCTAATGTACCTATGCTTGTTATTGCGTTACTTACAGCACCATTGGTACCTACTGTGCCATCTGCTTTACCATCTCCATCAGCATCTAATAATCCAGCTTCTACAACATCATTAATCCCATCATTGTCAGAATCAATATCTTTGCTATTAGGTACTCCATCACCATCTGTATCACAAGTGGCTGATGCTGGAGAACATGCTGCATCTTCTGCCGTATTGGCAATGCCATCACCATCAATATCTGCATCCAAGCTATCAACAATACCATCGCCATCTGTATCGGCGGCAGTACCCCATGCAGTTGGTAATTTATCAACTGGTGTAAGAATACCATCACCATCAGGATCACAATTGGTTGTACAAGTTACTATACCAGTTGTTGGATTAATTGCCGATGAAGGTATACCAGCTGCAATACCATCTGGAGTAGTACCATTCAAGGCATCGTAAGGGTTCTTTTTACTATCACCATCCGCATCTGGTACATTCGCAATATTGGTAATTGCACTTGGAATAGCTCCATTTGCACCTACTGTTCCATCAGCTTTACCATCTCCATTAGCATCAGTCAACCCTGCTTCTGTAGCATCTGTTACACCATCATTATCTGAATCTAAATCTTTACTATTAGGAATTCCATCACCATCGCTATCACATGTGGTAGCAGTTGGAGAACATGCTGCATCTTCTGCCGTATTAGCAATACCATCGCCGTCTAAATCTGCATCTACATTATCTGCAATTCCATCGCCATCTGTATCTAAAGCATCATAAGGGTCTTTTTTACCGTTATTATTTGCATCTGGTAAACTACTAATACTTGTAATTGCTCCAGAAATAGCACCATTGGCTCCAGGTGTTCCGTCGGCTTTACCATCATTATTTGCGTCAGTCAATCCAGCTTCTTTAACATCTGGTATGCCATCATTATCAGAATCTGAATCTTTATTATTTGGAATGCCATCACCATCACTATCGCAAGTAGTAGATGTTGGTGTACATGCTGCATCTTCTGCCGTGTTAGCAATACCATCACCATCAATATCTGCATCTAAATTATCAGTAATACCGTCGCCATCTGTATCGGCTGGTTTAGAAGTTGAGCTGTAAGGATCTGACCCTGCTGCTACTTCCGCTCCATTCGTAAAGCCATCACCATCACAATCAGCAGCTGCCCATGTGGCATTGTTTGCATTATAACCTGTATATCCTGCTGATTGGGCAGGTAAGCATGGATTATTTGCTCCACCCGCAGGCTCGTTAATATCTGCTACTCCATCACCATCTGTATCGGCTGGTTTTGATGCTGGGTTGTAAGGGTCTGACCCTGCTGAAGCTTCTGCTCCATTCGTAAAGCCATCGCCATCGCAATCAGCAGCTGCCCAAGTAGTATTGCTTGCATTATACCCTGTATATCCTGCTGGTTGAGCAGGTAAACATGGGTTATTTACTCCACCCGCAGGCTCATTAGCATCAGCTATACCATCACCATCTGCATCACATATAATTATTGTTACAACTACTGTAGAAGTAGCTGACCCAGATAGAGTACCTCCATAACATGCAGCAGTTGAATCATAAAAAACTGCGTAGTAAGTACCTGCAGCTACAGCACTTGCATTTGGTACTTTATTAGTAGCTGATGCAGGGGTAGCTGTGTGCCACGTAATTATACTTCCGTTTGGTAAATTGCTTGCTGTTATTGTTGTTAAATCAGCTGTCACAGCTGGACACACATTGCTTTTAGTTGAGGCACTAAGTGTTGGTGCTGCTGTTCCTGCTGAACATCCTAAACCAATACCAAGAGCTTTGATTCCACTTACCATTGTACCACTTAATGTGCTATTCTCGGTATTTGCACTTGCTCCAGTAGATCCTGAAAGGTTTACCCATTTACTACCATCCCAACCTACTAAACGCAGCTGAGATGCAGGTCCAAAACTACTCAAGTCAGGTATAGAAACCGTTACCGTAATTCCTACCGATGAGCCCGTAACTTCTACCCAATCCCATTGCCCTACTGAACTTACTGTATTTACACCCGTTCCTAAAGACGTTAGACTATGGGTGGCATTATCAGTTGGGTCTGTAGTTGTTCCTGGATTTCCAAGAATCCATGCTGCTCCATATACGGCACCATTTGGTATAGTGCCACTTGTAGTAAGCGTACGAAGGTCTGTACCAGTACCTACTGGAAAAATAAAACCTTGATTAGCAGCTTTTACATAATGTTTTACATAACCATTAATATTATGCGTATCGTCTGCCCCTGTATAGGTAGCAGTACCAGAGGTAGCAAAATAACCAGGTGTCGCAGTACGTGCTGTAGACCAGTTAGTACTGGTACTAAGACTTATAGTGCCGAAATTGACTGCTTCACCTCCAGCAGGCACATAATTGCCTTGTGCTATGGTTGTCGCAGTGCTCAACAGCCACACACAGAGCAGTATTAAAAAAGCCTGCCCGCTATTAGCAAGTATTTTTTTATATTTTGACATATTTTATTTTTTTAAAATAACATTATTAATTACTTATCTTGTAGCCATTAAATACAGGTGCTGAATATGAATAATATGTTCCAGTAGCTTGGCCTGTTATAGCAACAGAAACCTGGTCTCCTACATTTAGATATACTATTGTTGAAGTAGCAGCTGATGCAATAGTATTATTAGGACGAGTAAAAACTTGTGCTAATACATCTGTTCCATTTAAAATGATTCTTAACCCTACTGAACTAAAAGAAGCTACTGTACCTGCTGAATTATCAAATTGAACGGAAGTTGAGAAAAAATAAAATCCACTTTCTTTTACTGAATAAACACCTGCTGCTGGGTTGAAAGAATTAGATGGATCTACTTCATTTGCATACCTCATAGTTGTATAATTGGGAAAAAGAATACTTGTTGAGGTATAATTCCCTCCAACTCCTACAGTACCACTAAATAAGTAAATATTGCTGGCAGACGTATTGCTTTGGTCACTCATTTTAGACCATTTAGTGCCATTAAATAGATATAGACTATTCGCAACAACAACATTGTCACCAGTTCCTGCATTTGCAGTATTATATACAATTAATCCTGTTGCAGGAGATGGTATTGTTGTCACATCATTCGAACCAGTTAAAGCCACTCTTGGTGGTAAAAAGCCCTTGTTTGTAGCTTCTACTTCTAAAATTGCGGAAGAATTAAGTGTTGTAGAGTTATTACCTACTTTTAATTGGGCATTAGCTTTCTGCAGAAAAACTATACCAATTGTAATCAGTAGATACGTTTTGAAAGTATTGACTAATTTCATTTTATTATTTATTTATTGTGAAATATTAATTGAATTTATTTTTATGCTATTTATTGTAAGTCGTTAAATGTGCCTCGGTCACTAAAGTTTATGTTTTAACCTTTTCTTCTAACAGACATGAATATTGTTTTTACCCCTGAATTAGGAATTTCCATTGCCCACCACTGAAACTCATACCAACGCCACGAATTTGGAGCAACTTGCACTGATACATTTGTTGTAATAACCTCCGCATTAGTTGTCGTCCACCATACAATATCATTACTGTCAACACCTACAAATGAACCAAATGGTACACTCTGATTTAGTGCTGTTTTATTCTCATTAGCTTGTGTAGCGAATGTCTGGTAACTCAATACTTGATATGGACTATTGACATTATAAATACGAGGCCTGTAATACCAATCCCCCTCTTTAGCTAAATCTATTCTCCAACCATCTACCACAGGAAGATTAGTATATAACGAAGAAAGTACCGTACCCGCTACTGTTGTATTGGCCATGGTTCCTTTCCAAGTTACCATTTCACCAATTTCTAATTTAACCACTCCATCACTGGTACTTGTACTAGTTGAAGATTGGTTTGTGATTAAACGCCATTCTGTACCATTCCAAAAGTAATATCCAGCGGGAGTTAAGGCAGCCGTACCTGTATTGTAAACAAGTAACCCTTCTGCAGGAGAAGCAATGGTTATTTGGTCTGCTTTTCCAGTAAGGGCAACTCTTGGAAACAAAACCCCTTTGTTTGTTGATTCCACTTCAAGAATAGCAGAAGAAGTGAGTGTTGTTGGGTTATTACCTACTTTTAATTGGGCATAAGAAGTATGAAAAAAAGTTACTCCAATAAATATGAGTAAATAAGACTTAATAAAATTTCCTAACCTCATTGTATAAATTGTTTTATTGTTAATAATTATTTAAAATTTAGCGTAATCGCCGTGCGGTAAAAAATCCTTGTACTACTCCATCTATTTGAAGAAGGTAATAAGTGAATGAATACCATTCACCTGTTGTAAAAACTATATAACCCGTATCATACTCTGCGGCATTGTTGTCTGATAAAGAAAGGTTATTATCACCATCAACTGCGTAAGAAACAGCTCCAGGAGCAATAATTGTTTTTGTCCCAAAAGCATAAGGGCTACCAGTACTTATTGTAGCAATGCTGTAAGTTATTGCCGAACTTGTTGTATTTACCAACACTGGCCTATTGTTTGCCTGCCAAAAGTCAAGCCGTAAGCCATTGATAGTCAAGTATCCATCGGTAGTTCCTTGTGCTTCAGATAAAAACTTACGGTTACTTGTTCCTGTACCTCCAGTCTTATTTGTCATGTAAGTTTTTGTAGTACCCGTACTTTCAAAGACTGTTGCAGTAGCTTGCCCCATAAAAGCTCTTTCATCTCCTATAGTCCACCCTCCTATTGAAGCAGAAGAAGACTGTTTATACAATTTAGCCCATTGTGTACCATCCCAAACATACAAGTTATTGGCTGTTACATCATTTGGAACTGTTCCTGCAGTAGCGATATTAAACACTACAAGACCAATTGCTGGCGAAGGAATAGTTGTTTGGTCTGATATACTTGTCAAAGAAACACGTGGCGGTAAAAAACCTTTGTTATTAGCTTCAATCTCAAACATGGCAGAAGAATTTAATGTTGATGGATTATCTCCTACTTTCATTTGAGCCTTGACACTGATTGTCAAAAAGGTTAGCATTTCAAAAACAAAAATTTTAAGTATATTTAGTTTCATAGTCTATTATTATTAAAAATGGTAGTAGTTAATTTTGATATTTTACAAAAGCATTTTTCAAAAGCAATAGCATCACAATACCTCTTTTTTAATGAGGTATTGATTAAGTAAAAAATGAAGGTTCGCCCTAATCTTTATTTTTCGAGACTATATACAATTTGATAAAACCAGCGAATAAAATCGCCGAGTTGAAGTCAGCAAAAGTAAATTACATATCATTTATTCCATTAGACACTCGTTTTAATGTGTGTATCTATCAAAATGTCAAATAGTGTATAATTTCGTTATTTTTTATATAGCGAAACAGAACAACTGCCTTGAATTACGATACGAACTTGTACTGATTAAATAATCAGTATTGGGTTGTAGAAAAGTTTATTCTGAAACTTTCAACTGAAATTAAACCATTGAAAGGATAAGAATGACACTTATTAATTTTGGAAATAGAGAAATCCTTTTTAGTATCAAAAGAGACGATTTTGTTTAATTGTCTTCTAATAAAAAAATGAAAAATCTTAATAAATAACTTTGGTTTAGCATACCAAAATCTTGGTTTGAAGAGCAGCCACACAAGTTTTTTATAAACTTTTTTTGTGTACCGAATAATGGCATTGGAGAAGTAAAAATGCTGTATTAAATACAGCAATACAATGCCGAGCAGAGTACTGGTAAATAGGTCTATCATCTTGATTTTATAAGTTTACTTTTTGGTAATTAATTTAACACTTTTAATAAATCATTTTCAATAAAAAGATATGTTACCGAAATAGACAAATATGAAAATTTTCTAAAATTTATTTATTCCATTTTGAAGCCACATTATTACTTTGTCACGAACTTTGGTGACAAACAACAGTCGTTGGTTATAAAAACACATTTTATCTTTTTGGACTAACGAAGCATTAAGAGTCCCCGCCAAACACAATTAATGTGCCAATTTATAAATAGTGAAAATTGTGAAAACAGCAGGGATAAATATGCTAAAATGCAGTATTTATCCCCATGTCTGATAGCTATTGAGTGATTCTTTACATAAACTATTATGAAAAGATTTATACAATTTTATTATGCCAATTTGACTCCAAAAGCGTAAAATCCTTATTGAATTGGTTACAAAATGCACGCATTGGTTACAAAATGCATTTTATAAAAACTTTCACTTCATCATATTATAATTGAATGTAAATAATCTATCATTTTCTCTTTCCAAGTTAACTTGACTACTAAGTATGATTATATACTTCTGAACTAAGTGAAATGTATTTTATTTAAAATCAGGATACAAAAAAACATTGGGGATAAACAAGCATTTGCAGTGTTTATCCCCATGTCTACTTTTGCTATTGAGTTAAAATAAGAATACCTAAATGGATTCTTATTCTCCTACTACCGTGCTATTTTGATTCCAATTTAATTTAAAAGACGCATTGTTTGGTGATGAATAATAATTGTTGGTGATGAAATATGATGAACAAAAAATACAGCTTATGATGATAATTAAAAAACATTGGGAGTAAACAAGTATTTAATACTGTGCTTACTCCCATGTCTAATTAAATTGTTGTTTAGTAACCTTTCATAGAAATATATGAAAGTCCCCTTTTAATACACCTTTAGCAATTATTGAGAATTAACGAAAGTAAAAAAGCAACACGATTGGGTTGTAAAATACACAGAATGGTTATGAAATGTCATTGAAAGATTTCCATAGTCAATATTTTAACAGATTTAACGTACTAAATTTTATGGTTAAAACTTGCCTCTTTAGGTGTTAAATATTTGTGACCAACGCTCAGTAAGAAGAATAATAGTGTGCCGTAGATACGCCACTAACTGCTTTTGACTGTTGCTTACCTACGGCATGCAAACGACTCTTATTAATTTTAAAAACGCTAATTTCAGCTAAAACCATAATAGCGTCTGTGACAGTTAGCATTAATAAATCTGTACTATCTGCGGCTTAAAAATTTGAGACAAAACCATTCCAATTCCGTAAAAATATATTTATATCAAAATTAAAAACAATAGGGATAAATAAGCACTTGTATGCTGTATTTATCCCCATGTAAATCCACTATTGAGTGAATCTTTGCATAAGATTATATGAAAAGATTAAAAACTTCTGCTTGCTTAAAATTATGCATAAATTTAACTTACTCAAATATCATCGGTGATACAATACAAACAATGGTGACAAACTACATCCGTATTTCAAAGAAGAATATTTAATAACTTTAATTCTTAAACCTCTATGTAATCAATTGATTACAAGTACAAAACATCTGGCAAATAATACCTATAATAATAAAATGATTCGCAAACAAGTGAGACAAATACTTACCCTTTTTGTAAAAGCATAATAAATATACCTTTACATGTTTATGTATGACAAGCAGGATTAGATCATAAATAACAAAAAATGGTAATATTAACTCTTTTATGTAGTGTTTGTTTTTTGAATCTACTGATTACCACAACCATCAATATAAGCAGTAAAGGAAGTTCCAGAACCGCTCTCTACAATAAAGGCCTTTTGGACACCCGTTGTTGGTGGAATTAATAGTATTGATTTTTTTGAGTCAAATTTAACATTGTATGCAGAGCCTGTATATAATATTTTATTCGATGCAGTAATCGTTCCATCTGTTTCTTTTTTGATTGTACCCGATGAAATATCATCCGTTGGAGGAACCAAAACAATTGGGTTACTATTACACAAAGGATTAATTGTGATTCCATAATCTTCAATTTGCCCAGAACCAAAGCCATTTGCCCCAACAATACTACATGAATTTGATGATGATGATGGATCTGCCAGCACCCTCATTCTTAAAAATGTACTTTGAACTGCTGTTGTTGGGATACTGATAGTTCCAGTTAATACGTTCCCGCCAGAGGCTCCACTTGTATTACCTGATAGCACCATCTCTCCTGCATCCGCAAAACTTCCATTATTGTTATAATCTAAATAAATTTTTACGGCATGAACATTTGTAAAACTTCCAGTTACACTTAAATTATAACTACTTCCTGCATTAACCGTGGTTTTTATGGTACAAGATTTATCTGAGTAATTTACTCCATCAGCTAATGAAGTACTTGATGATGAATTGATAGTAGTGATACCTGTAAATGTAAAATTGGTAATACCAAAATATTGACTAAGCCCATTAGTAACACTTGGGATACAAGCAACTGTTGGAGATGGAGTTACGCTTACTGTTGTATTTGCATTGGCACTTGCAGCACAACTCCCTTCTGTACAACTAACACCGTAAGTAGTTGTTGAAATTGGTGATACAGTTTTGGTGGCCCCAGTACCTAAACCATTTGTCCAAGTATATGTACCACTACAATTACTTGCTGATAGTGTCACGAGTGAACCAGCACAATTTGGTGTAGAAGCGTTGTTTGATACCATTGGAAGCATTGAAGTGGTTCCACTGATTATGATTGACTTAGTATAAGTACAGTCGTTTTTATCGGTTACTGTTACACTATATGTTCCTGGAGCTAAACCAGTAATTGTTTGTGTAGTTGCACCCGTATTCCATAAATAACTTTTTGCTCCTTTATCAAAATTTGCGGTAGCTGTTGCATTATTTAATCCTTGTCCGCAATTTGGATTTGTGCTTGTAATACTTAATGTGGCATCAGTAGTGGCATCGGTGGCAACTACATTGTAAGTGTATGAACTTTGAGTTACGCCACCAATCTTTACTCCAGAAATAGTTACCTTATAAAGCACATCGGCAGTGCCTGAAAATGTAGGAGCAACTGCCAAATCCCATACTAAAGTATTATCTCCGTATCCTATTTCTACGGTATTCTTTGTCAGATTTACTGAATTATTACTTTCATCTAATACGACAATATTTGCTGCGGAAAAATCAGCATTAGGTATCCCGAACGACCATCTTTGTGGAATTAGAGTTCGAGGCATATAACCAGCAACTGGCCATGCAATAAAAGCAGGAAGTGTACTCGGAGTACCAGTTGCTCCTTGTACCCATAAGGCATCGCTGTTATCAGTACTACCATGCCCAAATATTAATGCCCGTGAATAGATTATCCATCTTCTATGCCCTGCCATATAATTTCCGGGTCCAGTATCATCCATAAAGGATTTCATTGCACTTGATGCAAAATTACCCAGTGATAAGTTTGAATTACCCGCCCCATTATACCCGTTTATAGTATAGCATGTCCACGTATTAGGAGGAAAATGGTTTAAGGCATTATTTGCTTTCATCATTAAGGCAGCCTCTTGGGTCTGCAAATCATAAGTATTACTATAGGATACATCTGCTAAACCCACCAAATTTCTAAAATAATTGATCCTTTGAAATGTGAGGTTTTGAGCAGTCGTAGAAATGATTCCGGCATTACATGTACCTACACTACCAGTCCAACCTAAAGTTGTAGAATTACAAGCAGAACCTAAATAATTTGTATTGTAATTATTGACAATGGTTGTTCTATTACAAATGGCAGTAGCTGAACGAAGCTGAGCATAATTAGAAGCAAAAGTATCCCCTAAGTTTTGCATCTCAGGATGCTTTGCTTTTGGTGGTGTACCTAATATTTGAGCAAATCCACTGTAGCTTACAATACAAAATAAAAAAAACGTTTGGAGATTTTTTTTCATATTATTTATTTGGTTAAATGGATGATGCTTTAATTATTCTGAAGATAACTTTGCGTAAGCGATATAAAATCTTTCTTTTTCCGTCTTGATATAGGGAACTTGATATCATTGGTTAATTCTACTTGAATAACACTATCTACACATTCAATTTTTTTGACTTGTGCTAAATTTATAATATACGTTTTATTCGGACGGTAAAAGTGATTGACTTCTATTCCATCCAATGACTTTTCAAATGCTTTTAAGGTTTTAGCTACTACGATTGGGGTTCCATCTACAAAAAAAAACTTTGTGTAGTTGACTTGACCTTGCAAACATATAATGTTGTTTAAGTCCAATTTTTGCTTCTGACACAATGATATTAACAGTGAATTCATGATAACAATGTTTATTTAAATCTAATATGGACATGAAAAGACAATTTAAGTCACAGCATGGGTGATATACGGTTATAAATTGGTTACAAAAAGATATATTGAACTGCATGGCATTAATCTATCTGCCAATTAACAATGCATTATATCACCAAAATACGTTATACACCACCCATTTCTGTGACAAAGAAGAGGAAACAGAATATAAATATGGTACAACCCAATACACAGAAGTGTTCTTTATAATTTCATAAAGAATAGTATTTTTGATATTGAAAAAAATTAATTTAGCCTTGAGAAGAATAGGCTTGCCACTTTTAAAATAATTTAATCAAAACGAGGTGTCAGAGTAATTTTCTATCAACCAAGCATCATCTGTCATCACCAAAAGATGTTGTTTGTCACCATAAAAATTAATTTCTTAGCTTTTTTTATGATTATTGTTTACTGCCATTTTAAATAATTAAATATAATTACTATGCGTGTAAAAATCCTAATAATTGAAGATGACCCTATTTGGTCAATCTTTATAGAAACAATTATTCAAGAATCTAATTATGAATTAATAGGTTCTGCAAATACTATAAGTAAAGCAAAAGCATTGATTGACGGATATAAGCCAGATGTGGTGATTTCTGACATAAGGATTCAAAACTCTACTGTTTTTGATTTTTTACTTGAAGGTATAAAATATGATTTCCCGATATTATTTATGACCAGCCACTTAGATAACGATATTTTTGACTTATCAACCAAAATCCCTAAAAGCACCTATTTGGCAAAACCTTTTCATAAATTTTCCTTGTTGGCTGCCTTAGATTTACTAATCAGTAAATACCCAGTAGTAAAACCTGTTGAAGAAAATTTCATTACAGTTAGGGGCAATCAACAACAAATCAAAAAAATTGGTTTTAGTGAAATAACATGGATTGAGGCTCAAGGAAATTATTGTTTTATTCATACAGAATCAAGTAAAAAATATACTCGAAAGAAAACGCTTAAATCATTTGTTGATGAATTAGATTCGAGATTTCTCCGAATTCATAAGGCTTTTATAGTCAATCAATCCTATATAAACAGAATTGAATTAAGTAATAATCTGATAATAATAGGCAATAATTCTCTTCCATTAGGGAGACATTACCGCAATGAGCTTAATAAATATTTACAACATAAAAATTAAGCAAAAGTAGAATTTTCCCATGTTTTTCTAAATAGTGTAAGGTTTCGTCTTGAAATACTTAGAATTTGGGACTTTATATAGATTTCGCCAGTTTTGTTTCTTTTATCAATTTTAAAATTGTTTATGTGTTTTATATTAACAATACAGTCTCTTCTAATTTTGATGAAAGTTTCTCGTTTTAATATATTTTCATTAAAGTACTTTAAGGTCTCATAAAAATAACTTGTTGTTCCATCTTTATAAAAAATGATTGTTTGTGTACTTTTTCGTATCAAACATTCAATATTTTCAATATCGATTCTTGTTTTACTATTGATACCTCTTAAATAAATTCCTTTTGTATGATTATTGATAGAAGCATAGATAGATGGGTATCTCTCTTTTAAAAGATGTCTTAATAGGAGCATGTATTTGGGGGATATAATGTACATTTTCCCTTCAATTACAATATACTCCTTAACGATATTAGACAATACGGTATCTATATATTCTACATTAATTATTGTGTTATTATTTATATATACCAACTGTCTATGCATATATAATAGTACACCTACATCATCAACAAAAACTGCTTTGGAGTTGGGTAATGTTGGTACTATATACCAATTTTGCTTTTTTCTCAAAAGCACTGGTATCTCAACTTTTTTATCCAGAATCGTTTTAACATTTTCCATAATTAATTAATCATATTATTATTATTCAAATTTAAAAGAGATAATGCAAATGTTGTGCATCCTCGTACGGAAACGCTTGCAAACAACATTTTTTGGTGATAAATTACAATTCATCAACATGTGTCTCACTTTTTGATTGTACTCCTGAGAAGAAATTAAAATATATACTTTTATGAAAACTCTACCTATATCTTTTCTAAATCGCCAAGCATTGGTCATTAAACTTGTTTTAGGTATGTCCATTCTTATCAACATATTTTTCATTACACTTGATTTAGTAACTGAGACTGGAACACCATTATTAAATGTTCTATATATTTTACTTTGCTGTTTACCTACGTACATTCTGTTAAAAAAGGGATTTATTGAATTCGCTACCTATTTCACCTATTTTCCATCAAATAGCATAATATCAGTGATGGCTTTTTCTAGTTTACAGAGTTCGTCCGTATATTCAAACTTAGAGAATATGATAATCCCCTTTGTTGCTATATGTTTCCTTTTTTCTAATTATGTTGTAAGAAATTTAGGTATTGGTTTAAATATGATATTGCTTATCAGTGTCAAAATCATCCGCTATCAAAATATACCAATACTATTGGGGGGGATTTTTGAAGACTTAGCAGTAGTCATTGCTATTTACATGGTTTCTATTTTTTTAGGGTATTATTACAAAAATGATTATTTTTCTTTAGTAGAAGTTAATACTGAACTTCAAAAACAAAAGCAAATAATAGAGCAACAGGCTGTTGAACTTCAAAAGGCAAATAACACTAAAACCCGACTATTTAGTATTATAGCACATGACCTTAGGGCTCCTATTATTTCTCTTAAAGGTCTTTTACAGCTTTATGACAATAACAAAATAAACGAAGAAGGTTTTAGGACTTTATCGAAGAGACTTCATGAAAATGTAAATAGTGCAAACTTGTTATTAGATAATTTATTAATCTGGTCATTTTCTCAAATTAAAGATACGAAACCTACACTCATCAAATTAAAGCTCAAATCAATAATTGAGGAGGTTATATTTTTATATAAAGAAGCTGTTGTTAGTAAAGAAATAAAAGTAACAAACAACTTCATTCATGATTTAGATATTTTAGGAGATGAACAACAGATCAAAATTATTTTCAGAAATTTGATTAATAACGCAATAAAATTTACCAAGATCAATGGTAGTATTTTCATCAATGCCCATCAACAAGGAGAATTTATTGTCATTAGTATTGAAGATAATGGTATTGGAATAAAACAGGAAGATTTAGAGCACATTTTTTCTAAACCCAAACTCAATATTGGCACAAATGGAGAAAACAGCACTGGATTAGGCCTAATGCTCTGCCAAGAGATGGTTAAAAATCATAGAGGAACGATAAAAATCAATAGCCAATTTGGAAGTGGAACAACAGTAGTGGTACAACTCCCTATCTCTACTTAACACTATTACACTTCATCACCATTAACCGTTGTTTAAATCCAATTACATATTCCTTTATTCAATTGTTAATATATTTGTTTATTGGTGTAAATAATTTCTTATACAATCAATGATCATAATGACTACCAACATTTCAGATTTGTATAAGATACGAATGGAGTTTTTTAATTGGTTGGGCTTCCAACCCTTTGGGTTAACCTTATATAACTCAAGGCTTTTAGCCTTGAGTTATATTTTTAGAACTTTCACTTTTGTGAAATAGGGTAAAAATAGGTACATTAACTTAACGAAAAAACAATCGTTAAATACTGATTAAGTACTCCTCTCAATTATACATGTACAAATTTGACAAATCATTTAGATAATCTTTATCATGATTCAATCTGAAGTGAGTAGAATTCTATGTCCGAGGAATTGTGTAATTGTTTACTAAGTTGTCCGAATTCTTCAACAACCGATTTTTCACTTGTAACCCAAAGGGAAGCCTTTTGAAGTTAAAAAAGGTTTCTCAAGCGAGTAATTGTTGGTTTTGGATTTTCTTTGAGCCAAGTTTCTAAGCTATCTGGGTTATTTATGGGGTTACTATTGATGAAGATATTTTCTTGACAATGAGATTCAGGTAGCATGTAGCATAGAAGAAATATTTTCTTTAATGGCATTGACAAAACGACTAAAGATTCAAATACCGACATTCTGATTTTTAAATACATTGTTCGATTTTTCAATTAGAATAAAATGTATGATTTAAAACCTGTAAATATGCAAAAACAATCATATAACAAACATTTACTTATAAATTCATATGGGTGGGTTAACAAGAGTTTTTAGGTTTTCTTCTTCAATTGAGAAACGAACTGTTGATATAAAATCATTCAAACATATTTTTAGTCCTGAATTTATTATTAAAGATTGTATTCCAAGAAATGGGAAGGGATAATTACCCTAATTCTACTTTTAGCCAATAAGTCGTATTAATTATTACACCCACCAATCTCTGCTTTGAAAATAGTTCCAGTATCAGCAAAAAAACCATTTTGCAATAATATTGATTTGGCTTGATATATTGCTTGTGTTCCATTACCAGTGATACGATTCGACGCAGTAATATTTGCATTTGGTGCGGTCGTCTGAAAAGTTGAAGATGCTTGCTTTATGACATTCCCAGAACCAATATCATCAGAAGGACTTACTAATGCTAAGGTAGATACACATGGATTTCCAATGATATTAAGCGTTTTGCTATTTGCACTAAAAAGCAAACAATAGTCTGAATTATATACTTGATTTATCGTTTGGTTAATAAAATTGTTTGGATTTAAAGTATTAGCATATTGTAAACCATAAATATTGTATGTTCCTGCTCCCAATGATGTAAAATTTGAAGTACTTGAAATTGAATTTATTAAGTTTGTATTCTGATTTACAGCAACATACGTATAGTTAACTCCTGCAGAGCTTACTAATGGTTCATAAAGGTCTCCAATACCTATTACTGAAAGTTCTATTGTTGGGGTAGAAGAAGTCCCAAAATAAACAACCGCATAATAGTCTGTACACTCGCTTAATGAGAGTGTTTTACTATCATAAGACGAAATCCCTGAATTTGTAACGTAAGATGTACTCCCTACAAAAGATCCGCATCCAATGGTGGCAGAATTATAAATAGAAAAATTCTTTGGATTCCCTGAGCTACTAAGTGCTGTTATTTCATAGTCTCCTGTTTGAGATACTCTAAAAGGTATTACAATAGAATTTAGATTAAAACCTGAGGCACTTTGGCACGTAGTAAAAGTATTATCAGAATAACAATATAATTGTCTTTTTATTTGACCAACTGTTGAATATGTTCCTATATTATTAAGTATTTTCTTGATATTTTTATTGTTCAATGCCAAATTAAAAATAGCATTACCTACCTGACCTGTAACAGTATTTGTAGGGCAAATGACATTGTTTTTAGCAATACAATTAGACGAAATTGTGAAATCTGTATTAGAAACATCAAAGAACTCAATTGTTGGATTTACAGTACTCACAATTTTTATCCGACATATTGTTGATGATGCAATATTAGCAGGTAGTGTAACTATTTTTTCTCCATCATTAGTAGTACTCGCTGCTAAAATAAATGGGAAAGTTATTCCTCCATCATTTGAGAGCAATATCTTTACTGAAGGGCTAATGGTTGCGGTGTTATTTACTTGCCATGTAATTGTCAAATTATCGCCAGCATTAATTGTCTCTCCACCATTAGGATATGTAACAGAAAAAGGCCCTTTATTAGCATCTACTGTTAAAATCCTTTCATCAGAATCAATTCCTCCTCCATTGGCTTTATTGTCTCTTACCGTGAGTCTGAATTTCATAGTTCTTCCTACCTGTGGCAAATCTTCACCAGCGTTTGCGGCTCCTGCATTGCTATTATTTAATACATAGGCAATATCTGGAAAAGTTCGGGTATATCCAGTTGTAGAAGGAGCATAACTACGGAATAATGGGGCAGTTGTACTAACTACCGCTGTGTATCCTCCCCTCCCCTCAATGGTCGAGCCTAATGCTCCTTTATCGTCAAGGGTTGCAACATCATATTGTTCCCAGTTATAAGTCAGAATATCGCTTGGATTGGCATCAGTAGCACTTCCAATTAAAGTAAAAGGGGTATTTACTGGAAGTGTAAAATCAACTCCAGCGTTGGCTACAGGCAGAGCATTACCCGTTGCATCTAATCCTCCACACGTAGTGCCATTAACAGCGAGAAAACCATCACTTTGCAAGATTTCTTCAATACTATGAGAATGAAAATAACTACTTCCATCTTTACCAGGACCAGTTAAATTATAATTTGGAGAAGTACAAAGTCCTCCATAAGACAATAATGTGGTTCCACTACCAGGTTCAATAGAACTGGTACCTTGCCATTGGTCTGAGCATACAGTTGGACGAGTACTGGTTCCTCCTCTTGCATTATAGGTATGCCCCGCACCAAACTGATGGCCAATTTCATGAGCAATAGTATTGGCTACTAATCCTGCATTTGCACCAATACCAAACATAGACCACCCAGCCGCCTTTTCGGTATCCGTACAGGGAGTTGGGCCAGCCTGGCCACTTCCACTATTACTACCCGCATCATAGTGGAAAGTATGTCCAATATCATATTTGTTATAAGGCAAATAATAGGCAAAAGTGCCTGTTGTAGCTGCCATTCTGTCAAAACCATCTTGTGAAGCTTGAGCAGAAGCTCCCCCAGTAGGAGAAAATGGGTCATTGGCTGAGTCTGTAAAAAGAATTGTTTTGTCTGTTGTTTCGGCAATTAATGAAAACTTCATTGACACTTCATTAATAAAAATTGAATTTATTAAGTTCATTATCTCCGTCATTTTTGCTAAAGCAGTTGTTCGGCTACCCCCTCCAATATTAGCTACAAACTCCCCAGTGGCTGCTGCCGCCATACGATAAGTTCTTAATTGTGTACCGTTTGGAAAAGGTGCAGAGCTTGATGGTCTATTTTTCTTTAGATTTTTAATCGTTTGATTCATAAATGTTGAATCAACCCCACATTTTAATTCACTATAAGTACTCAATGGATATAATTTATAGATGTTGTTTGCAACATTAATAACCTCAACTACATAATAATTTGAAGGGCTTTTAATCATTCCTGAAAAGCCTAATGGAGAAACTGTAAATCTGATAGAATACCCATCATTCTCAACACTAATCCCCGAATAAGTACGAATATCGGCCTCTTTCATAGCATTTGCATCTTCCCAAATAGGAGATTCTTCGACATAAAAGGATTTCGTGGTACCGTCAACCATTGGAATTTTGACAATTGATAGCGAGTCACTTAATTGGGCATTATGACCCAACCTTACACCTTTAGATGCAGACTCCATTTTTGCATTTCTTAGCCTTGATTTTAGTGATGATAGTTCAATCGTTACTTGTTTTTCTTGGCTAAAAGCAAGTGTTACACTGAAAAAAAAGAGGACAATAACAAATTTCATAATTGTAATTAGTTTGTAGTTTTCTTTTAGACTGAGCACAGTACGAAGAGTATAGCCACTTGAGATTATTAAATTATAAAAGTTCGTAAATAATTCACTTTCTGGCCTATCAGACCGAATAAAAGGAAATATTAATTGAACAAACCAAGGTTCTGTGATTTGATTTCGTACTCCAAGTTTTGTGGACATTTTCACATAATCTTAAATTACATCCCAAATAAAAAGTAAGTAACCATCACTCCTATTCGTATATGATATGTATCTTCAACAATGGAAACATGAGGTAAAATGTACATTTGCTGTTGGAGTTACTGCATCTTTATCTTAGGCTACCTGAGAGTAATATAGGTACCAATTTTATTAATATGAAAAATAGATAAATACATCTAATTCCTAAATAAATGAGAAACAAAAAACTAAATCAAGCATTAGAGTATAGTAAAAAATTACGTCTCTTTAAGTGATAAGCACTCCCATTTCTACTGTCCCATGATGTGTGGTCTATGTAGCTTCCCCTCATTTGTAGTGTTCATGCCACCAATACTTAATTTTATGTTATACTAATTATGCGAATAATGGGTTATCGAAAATGCAGAGATAGCTTTATCATATTCATTAATTTTATGGTGACCAAACTATAAAATACTGATTATGAAAGAATTAGAATTAATCTATCTCTATTGCTACCTCCAAGCCAATTTAATAAAGCCGCTGATGATTTATTTTCAAAAGCTGTCTCATCTGTCAGACAACCCATTGAGGGGTTCTTTAACTGGATGATTGAAAAGTCTAATATTCAAAATGCTGGCAAAGTTAGAGCCACTAAAGGTTTGTTTGTCCATGTTTGGGGAAGTTTAACAACTACCCTAATGTTTTATCTATTTTGACCCATAATTCGCATAGTATATAAGTTAATAGGTTTCTATATTAGATTTATTAGCATTTTTAAAATATTGCAACTCTTTAGAAAAGGGTATTCAGTATTTTGTTTTGGGTTATTATTTTTAAGTATATTTTCGTCAAATATTTATTTAAATAAAAATTTGACGAAATTGTAATAAAATGATATTCAAAAAAACAAATTTTATGTTCCAACTATTTATAAAAAAATGATAAATCTATACCCAAAGGTTTATATATTTTTGCATATTATTAGTTTCTTCCTTAAAGCAAAAAAGACTTAGTTGACAACGTTTGATCTTTTTTACTATAATTTGGTCTTTATTTGTTGGCCCAAATATTATTGTTTTATATTTAAAAGTTTGCATGTATAAATCTTTATAGATGACAAACAACAAAAAAAGTAGACGAACAACATTGCATATACGTAAATATCGTTTCTCAATAATAACTTTATATGGATTTATCAAAGAAAAAAATATTATTGGCAGAAGATGACCCCATTTATTCTATTTGGATTAAAATGGTTTTGGAGGAAATAGGTATTAACAACATTTTATATGGCAGTTAATGTAAAAAAAGCGATTGAAGAATACCAGTCAAATCTTCCTGATTTAATTATCTGTGATATATTTTTGGAGGGAAAGCAAACAGGTATTGATTTGATGAGAGAACTTCAGTCCTACCAAATACCGATTATTGTCATGACAAATTCAATGGATAAGTCACTATACGCTGAAGTGAAAAAAGTTCAGCATGTTAATTATCTTATAAAACCATTTCAACCATTATCTCTGATTTCAATTATTGAAAATATTTTCCATGAACTTGAGTCATCAAAAAATAGTATATTGAAAGAACCGTATATTGCAATTAAAAATCATGAGAATATTTATGTAAAAGTATATCTAAACAACATCCTATACTTAGAAGCAGATAAAAATTACACATGTTTATATACTTTAGGTAAAAAAATTGCATTGAAAAGAACATTATTAAGTCTCATTAATGATTTAAATGCCCAATTTGTTAGAATCCATAAAAGCTTTATAGTGAACAAAATACATGTAATTTCGTGGAGTTCTGAGACAGTTACCCTAACAAATCAATTAAATATTCCGATTGGTCGGAAGTTTTTAAATGATTTTTTAAAAGAAATTGAAAAATAGCCTAAAAAATGCTTTTACTGGCAGTTATACCTGCCAACTTCCTAATGAACGAATGAAATTTATTAAGGTGTAAAATAGAAAAAGGATTAAAAGTTAGTAATCCTCTTTTTTTACTTCAAATTGTCATGTCCTAAAATAGCGATACAAAAAAAAGTATCGTAAAATGGGAACAACTA
>OFDC01000398.1_pt1 | contig 34296 bp, 32 predicted proteins | sample 1520941 | NCBI WGS metagenome assembly OFDC01 (sample SAMEA94258168, study PRJEB24077) | hot springs metagenome | biome: Aquatic biome; feature: Water | place: India | collected 2012-12-06 | depth 5 m | reverse complement strand
GCGTGTCGTCCTTCACGAGGTTCTGGCTGAGGATGATCGCGTCCTCGAAGTTGTGACCCTCCCACGGCATGAACGCCACGAGGAGGTTCTTACCGAGCGCGAGCTCGCCATTCTCCGTCGCGGGTCCGTCTGCGAGAACCTGGCCCACCTCGACGCGGTCGCCCGCGCTCACGATGACGCGGTTGTTGTAGCTCGTGCCCTGGTTCGAGCGGTCGAACTTGCGCAGGAAGTAGTCCTGCGTGCCGCCCTCGTCGAGCATGATCGTGACGACGTCGGCAGAGACCTCCGAGACGACACCGGCCTTCTCGGCCGTGACCACGTCACCGGCGTCGATGGCCGCGAAGCCCTCCATACCGGTACCGACGAGCGGGCTCTCGCTGCGCAGCAGCGGAACGGCCTGGCGCTGCATGTTCGCACCCATGAGGGCGCGGTTCGCATCGTCGTGCTCGAGGAACGGGATGAGCGAGGTCGCGACCGACACCATCTGGCGGGGCGAGACATCCATGTAGCCGATCTGCTCGACGGGGATGAGGTCGACCTCGCCACCCTTCTTACGAGCCAGAACGCGCGTCTCCGCGAAGTGCGAGTCACTCGTGAGCGGAGCGTTGGCCTGGGCGACGATGAAGTCGTCTTCCTCGCTCGCGGTGAGGTAATCGATCTTGTCGGTCACCTTGCCGTTGGTCACACGGCGGTACGGCGTCTCGATGAAGCCGAACGCGTTGATGCGCGCGAACGACGCGAGCGAACCGATGAGACCGATGTTGGGGCCTTCCGGCGTCTCGATCGGGCACATGCGGCCGTAGTGCGAGGGGTGAACGTCACGAACCTCGACGCCCGCGCGCTCACGGCTGAGACCACCGGGGCCGAGGGCCGAGAGACGGCGCTTGTGGGTCAGACCCGCGAGCGGGTTGTTCTGGTCCATGAACTGCGACAGCTGGCTCGTTCCGAAGAACTCCTTGATCGCGGCGACGACGGGACGCACGTTGATGAGCGTCTGCGGCGTGATCGCCTCGATGTCCTGCGTCGTCATGCGCTCGCGAACCACGCGCTCCATGCGGGAGAGTCCCGTGCGCACCTGGTTCTGGATGAGCTCGCCGACAGCGCGGATACGGCGGTTGCCGAAGTGATCGATGTCGTCGACGTCGAGCCGGACATCCACCTTCTTGCCGTCGCGCACGCCCTTGATGGTCGCGACGTTGTTGTCGCCCACCGTGACGTAGCTCGACGAGGTGTCGTGCAGCGCAACGAGGTACTTGATCGTCGCAATGATGTCTTCGATCGTGAGCACCGACTGCTTGATGTCGGTGTCGAGGCCGAGCTTACGGTTGATCTTGTAGCGACCGACCTTCGCGAGGTCGTAGCGCTTCGTGTTGAAGTAGAAGTTGTCGAGGAGCGCACGCGCGGCCTCGGCAGCGACCTGCTCGCCCGGGCGCAGCTTGCGGTAGATGTCCTTGAGGGCCTCTTCCTTGGTGAGGATGGAGTCTTTCTCGAGGGTGAGCTCGATCGACGGGAAGCCCTTGAACTCCTCGAGGATCTGCTCACTCGTGAGACCGAGGGCCTTGAGGAACACGGTGACGGACTGCTTGCGCTTGCGGTCGATGCGCACGCCGACCTGGTCGCGCTTGTCGATCTCGAACTCGAGCCAGGCTCCACGCGACGGGATGATGCGAGCCGAGTAGATGTCCTTGTCGGAGAGCTTCTCGGGGGTGCGGTCGAAGTACACACCGGGCGAACGCACGAGCTGGGACACGACGACACGCTCGGTGCCGTTGATGATGAACGTGCCCTTCTCCGTCATGAGCGGGAAGTCGCCCATGAAGACCGTCTGGGTCTTGATCTCACCCGTGAGGTGGTTCATGAACTCAGCGTTCACATAGAGAGGAGCGGCGAACGTCTTGCCGCGCTCCTTGCACTCGTCGATCGAGTACTTGGGCTCTTCGAGCTCGGGGCCCGTGAACGAGAGCTGCATCGTCTCGCCGAGGTCCTCGATGGGCGAGATCTCCTCGAAGATCTCGTCGAGGCCACTGCGCGAGGGCAGATCGGTGCGGCCGGCGGCCACACCCTCAGCGACGCGCTGCTTCCACTCGTCGTTTCCGACGAGCCAGTCGAAGGACTCGGTCTGCAGTGCGAGCAGATCCGGGACCGTCAGCGTGTCTGAGATCTTGGCGAAAGAAAGCCGTGATGCGTTACGGCCGTTCTTGGGGGACTTTTTGGTGGACGCAGTGCGCGCAGCAGCCAAGGAAATAACCTCCGTGGACCCCGTCGGGCCCTCATGTCAGCGAGCTGACTTGTCGGTAATGAAATGCTCACCGTGACCCACGAAGATCTGCCCCGCCGCTATACGCGGGGCGCGCCAGCTGTCCACAATATGACGGCATGGGTTGTCTGGGAGCGCAAAGAACAACTATAGGACCCAACTGCGCGACATGGCAAGTAATTCCTTGACCTGATTCCGAGATTCGGCTATAAGCCCTCGCGGTAGCATCGGGGGCATGGTGGAGTGGCTGGGATTGAGCGCGGCCGAGCGCGCGGAACGGTGCAGCCGCGTCATCCTCGTCGGCAGTGAATCGACGGGAAAGACCACCCTGGCGCAGCAACTCGTGCAGGAGTACCGGTCGCGCGGCGGCATCTGGGGCCAGACGCTGTGGGTGCCCGAGTACGGTCGCGAGTACACCGAGGTGTTGCTCGAGCGGCAAGGCAAGATCGAGGCGGACCCGGATGCAGTCGTACACAGCGCCGAGTGGGGTGCCGCGGATTTTGCGGCGATCGCCCTCGAGCAGCAGCGTCAAGAGGATGCTGCGGCCGCCGCCGGCTCCCCCGTGCTGTTCTGCGACACTGACGCCTTCGCGACGCAACTGTGGGAGCGCCGCTACCTCGGCCCCCTCTCGCACGCGGCGAAAGAAGCCGTGCCCGTGCTCCCCCGGCGTGCGCTGTACCTCGTCGCCGACCTCGTCGGGGTTCCCTTCGAGCAGGACGGAATTCGCGACGGCGAGAACTACCGTCAGGCGATGCAGCAGTGGTTCGTCGAAGACCTCACGGCCGACGGGCAGCACTGGGCACTCGTCACGGGCAATGAGGAGGAGCGACTCGGGCGCAGCATCCTGCTCGTCGACGAGGTTCTTGCGAAGGCCGGCTACTAGGCCATTTCCCTACCCCTGAGGTGCCGCAGACGGCCCTAGGGTGACAAGCATGAAGCGCTCACTCCCCGTCGCCGGCGTGGCACTCGCCGCGCTCGCACTGCTCGCCGCCTGCGCGGCCGGACCAACGACTCCATCCGATTCCGGCACCCCCGAGCCCGCACCATCCGCGGGCGGAGCGTACGACGGCATCAGCCCGTACTACCCGGTCGGGCTCGGCAACACCTGGGTGTACCGCATGAACTACGGCGAGCCGGTCGGAGAGGTCACCGAGACAGAGGTCATGACCGCGGTGACGCCCGAGGGCGACGACGTGCGCGTCACGATCGAGCGCAGCTTCCACTACGAGAACGGCTCGCAGCCCGACTTCACCGACTCTGTGGAGTACATCTTTCATCCGGACGGCTCGGTGAGCGTCCCCTACCAGTCGATGTCGACCGCGGGAGCCGAAACCGTGATTCACGACGGACAGATGGAGTGGCCGTCGACCGCCGAATTCGAAGCCGGCACCGAGAAGACGGGTGTCATCAACCTGACGACCACGATCGAGGGCTCGTCGTTCGACCAGTCGGTGCAGTTCTCGATCCGTGGCGACGGAATCGAGCCGGTCACGGTACCGGCGGGAACCTTCGAGGCACGCAAGCTGCTGCAGTCGATGCTCGTATCTATCCCCTCGGCGGGCGTGGACGCGCTACCGATCAACGCGACGGTGTGGCTCGCCGAGGGCGTCGGCCAGGTGCGCAGCGAAGTACCCGACCTCCTCGGCAGCGGCACGCCAGTGGTCGTCGAACTTCTCTCCTTCACACCGGGGTCGTGACGGCTCGCAGGTAGCCTCGGACTGTGAGCGACACAGTCCTAGGAACGAGCGGATACCTCGCGACCATCACGCCCGACCGGTGGGTCGCTGGCGCGTACACCCTGACGGTCGACGGCACGCCCCAGTCGCACGTCAACCTGGAGGATCCGACCCAGCTGTTCTTCGAGTACGTGCAGCGCATGGGGTACGTGATCAACCTGATCGGGATGCCCGGTGAGCCGATCACGGCCGTGCATCTCGGCGCGGGGGCGCTCACCCTGCCCCGGTACATCGAGGCGACCCGCCCGGGGTCGCGGCAGCAGGTGATCGAACTCGAGACCGACCTCGTCGACCTCGTGCGTCGCGAGCTGCCGTGGAACTCCCGCGCGCAGATCAGGGTGCGACACGGCGACGCGCGGGCCGTCATGGAGAAGCTCCCGAAGGGGCTGCACGGCACGGTCGATCTGCTCGTCGTCGACGTGTTCTCCGGTTCGCGCACACCCGCGCACGTGACCTCGCTCGAGTTCTACGAGGCCGCGGCGAGATTGCTCACGCCCACGGGCATCCTGCTCGCCAATGTTGCAGACGGCCCGGGCCTGGCATTCGCACGCCGTCAGGCCGCGACCCTCTCGCACGTCTTCGGCAATGTCGCGGGCCTCGCAGAAACACAGGTGCTCAAGGGTCGGCGGTTCGGCAACATCGTGCTCGTCGCGTCGAAGAGCGAGCTGCCGCTCGAGTGGATGCCGCGGCTGCTGGCCTCGGGCCCGCACCTCTCCAAGCTCGTCTCTGGCCCCGAGATGACGCAGTTCATCGCGGGTGCCCCCGTCGTGACGGATGCCACATCGACGCCGTCCCCTCCCCCGTCGAAATCGATCTTTCAGGTGCGCGACAAGACCGTGTGAGCGTTCGGGCCAGTGTGAGCGTTCGGGCCAGTGTGAGCGTTCAGGCCCGTGTGATGGGATGGATCGCATGAGAATCGCTGGTGTTCTTCTCGCGGTCATCCTTCTCGTCGGCTGTGCTGCGCCAGCGCCGGAGCCCACCGCGGCACTCTCGCGTACCCCCACCCCCACTGCTACCCCGGCACCGGAGGCCCTGGTTCCGACCGGTGCGACATCCGACGTGCTCACGGGTCTGGCCGCACCCTGGTCGGTCGTGCCGCTCGAGAACGGGTCGGCGTTCATCAGCGAGCGGGATTCGCGGCGCATCCTCGAGTTCACCGCCTCGGGCGACGTGCGCGAAATCGCCGTCGTGGCCGACGCGGTGTCCTCGGGGGAGGGCGGGCTGCTCGGGCTGGAAGTGTTCGACGACTTTCTGTACGCCTACTACACGACCGCATCCGACAACCGCGTCGTGCGCTGGCCGCTCACGGGAGGGCCGGGCAGCTACGCGCTCGGCGGCGATGCGCAGGTCATCCTCTCGGGGCTGGGCAAGGCAGGCAACCACAATGGCGGACGCATCAAGGTCGGCCCCGACGGCATGCTCTACGTGACCGTCGGGGACGCGAGCGACACCGGCACGTCGCAGAACCCGGCCTCGCTGAACGGCAAGATTTTGCGCCTAGCACCCGACGGAACCATCCCCGCCGACAACCCCTTCCCCGGTTCGGCCGTGTACTCGCTCGGCCACCGCAATCCCCAGGGTCTCGCGTGGGACACCGACGGTCGGCTGTGGGCGGCCGAATTCGGTCAGAACACCTGGGATGAGATCAACCTCATCGAACCGGGCGGCAACTACGGCTGGCCGAACATCGAGGGTGTCGCGGGCGACCCCGCGTACATCGACCCGGTGGTGCAATGGTCGACGGATGATGCGAGCCCGAGCGGCCTCGCCGCGGTGGGTGCCTCCCTCTTCATGGCCGGCCTCGGCGGCGAGCGCCTGTGGGTGATCGATCCGGCGTCCGGCACATCGAGCGAGTTCTTCGCGGGGCAATTCGGGCGCATCCGCGATGCCGTCGCCGCACCTGATGGGTCGCTCTGGATCGTGACCAACAACACCGACGGGCGCGGCAGCCCCCGCGATGGGGATGACCGGATCATCCGGGTCGAACTCGGCCCGCGCGGCTGAGTCGAGGCGTCGGCACGGGCATGGCGCCGGGTCGTCGGGTCGTCGTCGCCGGTCGGGGTTAGCCTCGAGGGGTGGCTGAACTGGATCGGGTGCGCACGTGGGCGACGGCCCTCATCGACCTGCACCTCGACCGATCGTGGTCGTTCGGTTTCGACAACGCGAAGACCCGAGCCGGCTTGTGCAACTACACCACCAAGCGCATCTCGGTCTCCAAGTACCTCGCCGCGCGCTACGAAGACGACGAGATCCACCAGGTGCTCCTGCATGAGGTCGCGCACGCTGTCGCGGGCAATAGGGCCGGGCACGGGCCGAAGTGGAAGGCCGTCGCGGCCGATCTCGGTTACGAGGGCAAGCGACTGCACGACGGCGCAATCGCCTCAGAGCACGCGAGCTGGATCGGCTCATGCCCGGGCGGGCACGAGCACTTCCGGTACCGCAAGCCCGCTCGACCGCTCGCGTGCGGTAAGTGCTCGCGGCGATTCGACTCGCGGTACCTCATCACTTGGGTGAAGCGGTAGGGGTCTCGATGCGCGGCCTGCGGTCGCTACTCGACCACCGAAGTGGGGATACGCCGTTTCGCGGCTACTCAACCGCCGAAGTGAGCGTCGAAGGCGGCCACGACGCGCTTCCAGTGACCAAGCAGTAGTTTGCGCTCGTCTCGATCCGCGAGCTTCTCGTGGTGCACACCGATCGTCGTTCCTGTCGCAGCCTCCTTGACGGTGAGCTGCAGGGTCGTGTCGTGGGGCCAGTCGGCAGGCTGCCAGCCCAGGCGCACGCGCTTGTGTTCGGTGAAGCTGCGGATCATGCTGCGCACGCCATCCCGGGTCGTGAACTCGGCGCCCACCTCGGTCGGCAGCGCGTCGAGCTCGCCCAACCAGACGGGCAGGCCCTCACCGATGAGGTAGTCCCACACGACCGGCAGCGGCGCCGGAACCGTCGTGCGCACGCCGAGCTCCCAGCCCGCATCTTTCGTGAGTCCTGTCGTGTCCGTGTCGCGAGTCATGTAACCAACTATAGTGGTTACGTGACTTCGACGACAGAGCGGCCCGCGGGCCAGTGGTTCACCGGCGGCGATGGACACCAGTGGTGGTTCGACTCCGGTGCACTCGCGCTCGACTTCGCCTACACGGGCGGCATGGGCGGGGAGCGAGACGAGTGGGAGCTGCTGCGCACCCCCGAAAACCTCGCGGAGTGGTTGAGTGCACGATTCACCGAAGTGGATGGCACGGTCAGCGACGGGGATCTGCGCGATGCGCTGCACTTGCGCTCCGCGGTCGCCCGCACCGCCACGCGCGCAAGCCGGGGTGAAGCGCCGGATGCGTCGGATGTCGACGTCATCAACCTGTACGCGGCGACCCCGGACATTCCTCCCGCCCTCACTGGCGGCACGCGGCAGGCCGGCCGAACGCGGGCGCGCACCGGCCAGGCCCTCTCGGAACTCGCACGCCAGGCAGTCGAACTGTTCGGCCCCGAGACGATCGAGCGTTTTCGCGAGTGCTCGGCGGATGATTGTTCGATCGTGTTCTACGACGAATCCCGCTCGAACAACCGCCGCTGGTGCTCGATGCAGCGTTGCGGAAACCGCGCGAAAGTGCGCGCCCACCGTTCGAAGCGGGGCTGACCGCCTCACGTGCCCACCGCGCGCCGAAGTAGCCACTTCTGTGGGTAGCGCGCGGCTAACATTCACAGAAGTGGCTACCTCGAGGATCGCCTCGAGAGTGCACGCGCCGCAACTGACAGCGCAGCACTCGCTAGCATCTGAAGATGAGCATTTCGAAGGAACACCGCGCCGAACTCGAGCGACTCAAGCACGAGGGTCTCGGCGATACCGAGCACTACCGCCAGCTCGAGGACCTCGCCGTGCAGGCGGGCAACTTCGCCGCCGGCCCCGGTCGTGACGACGAGAAAGCGCACGACCTCTCACGTCAGTTCAGCGAACTGAAGAAGAAGCACCGCGGCGAATAGAACGCCGTCGCGGTCATCCCAAACTGTCACGAACCGCCTCAACGACAGCGGCGTTACCTGCGGCCACCAGTTCGAGATCGCCCATCTGGCCGACCACGGCCACAGCGCTGCCGACCCCGGATTGGATGAGGAGCTCACCGGCGACCCAGTCCCACCGTTCCGGGGTTCGGCGGTACAGGCAGAGGTCGTAACGCCCGATCGCAGTCCAGGCCAGGTCAAGAGCCGTCGACCCCGACACGCGCACGCCACGACTCGCGTGAACGACCGACGACAGCTGCTCGTGCCTGCGCCAGCCCGGTTCCGGAAGCTGCACCGCGATGACCGCGTCGGCGATCCCCGAGGCGATCACAGGCGAAACAGCGACTCCGTTGAGTTGCGTGGACTGCCCGCGCTCTGCGCTGAAGAGGTCATCACGAATCGGATCGTAGACAACGCCCGCGATCCCGCCCTCGGAGTCCTCCAAGCCGATCGTCACAGAGAAGTACGGGATCCCGTTGGCGAAGTTCACAGTGCCGTCGAGCGGATCAACGCACCACTGGCGTGCCGCGCCCAGGTGTTGGGCTCCCGACTCCTCGGCGAGCACGTTGTCGTCGGGAAACGACTCGCGCAGCGCTGAGAGAATCAGCGCCTCCGACTCGAGATCCGTGGCGGTAACGATGTCGGTGCCCACCTTGTGTTGCACGAACCCCGGAGTGGCGTCCCGTAGAACGCGACCGGCGAGTATCGCTACATCCCTCGCGAACAGCAGTTCGGAAGATCCGCTCCTGAGCCCGCCAAATCCGCCCCCGGGCGCAGCGAATGGGTGCATCAGCTGACCACGACCCAGGCGCGGAATCCGTTCTCCACCGTCATCGTGCCGGTCGTTCCTCGGGCAAAGAAGCCGGCCTCGCCCGCGGCCAGCCGAACCGAATCCAACGACACCGCGCCCTCGACCACGAAGATCGTCTCGTCGGCGTCGAACACGGCCTGCCAGCTCTGTGGCTCGCATTCCCAGAGCCCAGCCCAGATCGGAGTGGTGCACAGCACCCGTGCGTGGCCGACCGGAGTGCCATCAGGCAAGAGCACGGGCTCGGGTGGTGTCGAGTCGTTCAGCACAGCAATGCCGGTGGGCTTAGCGTCCATCAGCTCAAGTCCATCCAGGTCGTCTTCATGTTCGTGTACTTGTCGAGCGCGTGCAACGAGCGGTCGGCTCCGACCCCCGACTGCTTGTAACCACCAAACGGCAGCGAGTTGTCGCCCCGATCGTAGGTGTTCACGTACACGGTTCCGGCTTTGAGTTCGCGCGCCAAACGGTGAGCGCGGGTGAGGTCAGAGGTCCACACCGCCGCGGCCAAGCCGTACATCGAATCGTTCGCGACCTCGACGACGTCGTCACCGGGATTGATGCGGATCGTCGACAAGACGGGCCCGAAGATCTCCTCGCGGGCGATCGACATCGAGGGTTGCACGTCGACGAAGATCGTCGGCTCGAGGTAATACCCCCCGGACTCCTCCAGGGCGCGCTTGCCTCCGCTCGCGACCTGTGCGCCTTCCGCGCTCCCCTGGTCGATGTAGTCCACGACCTTGTCGAGCTGTTCACTATCGACGATCGGCCCCATGTGCGAGGAGTCGTCGAGCGCGTCCATCGGGCGGAACTTGGCCGACTTGTCGATCAGCATCTCGATGAACTCGTCATGGATGGCGGCATCGAGCAGCAGGCGGGATCCCGCGTTGCACACCTGTCCGGTGCCGTGGAATATCGCGCTCGCGGCAAACTCTGCCGCCTTCTCGAGATCGGGGGCATCGGCGAGAACGATGTTGGGTGACTTGCCCCCGCACTCGAGCCAGACTGCCTTCATGTTCGACTGTCCCGAATACGTGAGGAGCTTCTTGCCCACTGACGTCGAACCCGTGAACGTGAGCACGTCGACATCCATGTGCAGCGCGAGCGCTTGGCCCGCCGCGGGACCGCCCGGGATCACGCCGAGCACGCCCTCGGGAAGACCGGCTTCGAGTGCCAGCGACGCTAGGCGCAATGCTGCCAGCGAAGCTTGCTCCGCCGGCTTGAACACGACCGAGTTGCCGGTGGCGAGCGCCGGGCCGAGCTTGTAGATCGGCATCATCACCGGGAAGTTCCACGGCGTTATCGCTCCGACCACACCCACCGGCTCGCGCGACATCATGCCGAAGGAGTCGTCGTTCGTGGGAACGACATCACCGTAAACCTTGTCGACCGACTCGGCGAAGAACCGCAGTTCACGAACCGACGATTCGACCTCGCGCCGTGCGTCCGAAATGGGCTTGCCCATGTCGAGGGTGATCAGCAGGGCAAGTTCATCCTTGTGCACGAGCAGGAGGTCGGCAAAGGTGTGCAGCACCTGCTTGCGCAGGCGTGGATGTGCGCCCGACCATGACCGCGACTCGAAAGCGGCGCGTGCGCGAGCGACAGCGCGGTCGACATCGACCTCGTCACAGTCAGCGATGTCGGCCAAGTGCTGGCCGCTCAAGGGGCTCACGGTCGGAAAGGTCTTTCCCGACACCGCGTCAATGCGATCCGCTCCGAGGAGCGCTCGGGTCTCGAACGTCATCGCCGCGGCTCGCTCGTGCCAGTCGATTGTCTTGCGCATCAGTAAGTCCGTTCCGTCTTTATGCGTATTCATTGTTCTGACCGCTCGGCGCGCCGGGTGCACCGATAAGGGCGCGAGTGCCGTGCTCTATGAGGGCTGCTGTCGCGCGGTGGCGCTGCTCGTCGCCGAGGTCTGTCAGTTGCTCACAGTTGCCGACGCCGACGATTCGTCGCACGATCTCGATTCCCGCGAACCTCGCGGCGAGAGAGTGGGTCTCATCGATCCAGTCGGCGACCGAGGCGAGCGGGAACCGCGACTCGTCGCTATCCGCAAGTCGCAGCACCTCGGCCCGAAAGGTGCCCCATGACCGCGAGACGAGCTGGCGAGTCGCCGCTGCGAGGTCATGATCCCCCCGGGTGTCATGGATCTCGGCAGCAATGGTGACGTGTGCCCAGAAGGCTCCCATGTCCCACGCGACGGGGCCGTAGCGTCCGAATTCGGCATCGATGACCCGTGTATCCGAGCCTCGCACCAGAAGACTGCCGGCGTGCAGGTCACCGTGGATGAGCGCCTCCTGCCGTGTCGCGAAGACCCACTTGAGATAGCCCACAGCCCGCACGACCTCGGGGTTCGCCAGCAGGGCCTCGCGATGGGAGACGAGTACCGGTTCTGTGACGTTCTGGTCGCTGTTCGAGAACGGGATGGTGAACACCACGTCCTCCATGAGGTGCGACATCTCGGGGTTCTGTCCGTCGCGAACTGCCTGTAGAAACTGTGTCGTCGGCATCGAGAGTGCCGAGGTGTAATAGGCAGCGCGCGCCAACATCACGCCGACGGCATCACCAACCTCGGGTTCGCCCGATGACACAGCGAGCACGTCGCGCAAGAGTTCATGCTCGGTGAGGTTCTCCATGGCGAGCACGTGCTCACGGTCGTCGTACTGCCACAGCAGTGGCACGTACTCGGGGTTGAACGATGACCAACGCTCAAGCAGCCTCGCCTCCCGCCCGACACGTTCCGCGGTGAGCTCCCAGTCGGGCAGCACACGCACCCACGGCAGACCCTGCTTGAGCACGACCGTCGCCCGCTCGCCCGTGACGAAGAAGACACCGTTGATCTTGCCTTCACCGCTCTGTTGCACGTCAAGCACCCGGCCCAGCCGATCACGGAGGGTGGGCTGCGAGAGCACATAGTCGCCGACGGTGGAGCGTTCGAGCTCTGTGAACGCGTGCGGTGCATGCATCAGGCAGCCCTCCGGGTGTTGATCGTACTGACGAGCACCGCGACGACAACCACCGCGCCTCGCAGCACTTGCTGGGCATAGGGGTTCAGGCCGAGCAAGACCATGCCGTTCGCGAGCACGGTGATGAGCAGTACTCCGAGGAGTGTGCCCACCATCGAGCCGCGACCGCCGAAGAGGCTCGTTCCACCGATGATGACCGCAGCAATAGCGTCGAACTCCAACCCAGATCCAATGTTCGGGTTGCCCGAAGCGAGCCGCGCAGACTGGAGGATTCCCACCACGGCAGCCAACAACCCCGTGATGCCGAGAACGAAGATTCGCACACGGGCGACGGGGATACCCGACAGCCGGGCTGACTCGGCATTGCCGCCCACCGCATAGGTCGACCGGCCGAACGTCGTTCTCGTCGAGATGAACAAGAACACCAAGAAAGCGACGATGAGCAGGATCGCGGGCACCGGGATGCCGAGGATCTTGCCCGACCCGAGGAAGAGGAAGGAGTCGTCATCGATCGAGACGGGATACGCGTTGGTAATGAGGAGCGCCATGCCCTTGAGGGCACTGAACATGGCGAGCGTGACGATGAACGAGGGGATGCCAAACCGCGCGACGAGAAAACCCGCGAATAGCCCCACCGCGGTGGCCTCGATCATCACGATGATCGCCGCCAGGTAGATGGGAACCCCGAACGTGACCGTCAACACACCCAGCAACGCAGATGACAGAGCAACGGCCGACCCGACGCTGACGTCGATCTGGCCGGAAATGATCACGAGCGTCATTCCGAAGGCGATGATTCCCACGAAGGCGGCGCTCTGCAGGATATTCAATTGGTTGCTCAGGGTCGCGAAGTTCGGCGCGGTGAACGAAAGCACCACATAGAGCGCCACGAGAACCAGCGGCAGCCCCACGGTCTGGAAGGAGAACCGCGGTCGACGGAATCCGCTGTCAGGGATTGCCCCGGTTGAGAGCGAGTTCTTGGGCATTCCTACTCCTTCATCACGTTCTTGAGAATTTGTTGCATGCTGGTGCGGTCGACATCGACCGGTGCCTCGAGGTGGCCCTTGCTCATGACGGCAATTCGGTGGCACACCTGAAAGAGCTCTTCGAACTCAGACGAGACCATCACGATGCTTCTGCCGTCAGCAGCCCATCGGCGGATCAGCTCATAGATCTGTGCCTTGGCGTGCAGGTCGACACCTCGCGTGGGCTCGTCGAGAAGCACGATTTCGGAGTCTGCAGCCAGCCACTTGCCGAACACCACCTTCTGCTGGTTACCCCCGCTGAGAGAGGAGACCGGTTGTGACAGACCAGAGTGCTTGATTCCCAGCCGATCGGAGGTGTTCTGCCCGAGCCGCTTCTCAGTGGGTGGGGACAACACTCCCGCGCTGCTGAACTTCGACAGGCCGGCCATCGTCAGGTTGCGCAGGATGCTGTGCACAACGACGAGCCCTTCCTCACGGCGGTTCTCGGGCACGAGGCCGACACCCGCTCGGATCATGACCCGTTCGGAGGTCGGGATGATGGGGGTTCCGTCGACCTCGACCGTTCCGCTGTCGAAGCGATCGCGGCCGAAAATGCAGCGCAGTAGCTCTGATCGTCCGGAGCCCATGAGTCCCGCGATCCCCAACACCTCGCCATGACGCAGGTCGAAGCTCACATCGTGAAGCAGGGGCTCGCGAGTCAGGCTCCGTACCGACAACCTGATGCGGTCGTGCGGTTGATTGAGTTCGCGCGCGGCACCTCGCTGGTCGACCGACGCACCGAGCATCAGGGAGGCGATCCCCTCGGTGGTGGCCTCCTTCACCGGGAGGTTTGCTACGACGGCACCGTCGCGCATCACCGTCACGCTGTCGGCGACACGGGGAATCTCATCCATGCGGTGGGAGATGTAGATGACCGCGAGCCCTCTGACTTTCGCGAGCCGGCGCACCAGCTCGATCAGCCGATCAGCTTCTTCCTGCGCGAGGGCGCTCGTGGGCTCATCGAGAATCAAGAGATCTGGTCGGTTCGAGAGCGCCTTGGCGATCTCGACTACCTGCTGCTGACCGATGCTGAGGTTGGCCACGGTCTCGCGCACGTCGAGGGGCTCACCGAGATAGTCGAGCGCTTCGGTCGCCGCGTCCCACGTTGCGCGCATGTCGACGAGGGGCATTCCCAGCACCGGGCGTTTCTTCCATCGACCGAGCATGATGTTCTCGCCGATGCTCAGGGACTGCACAAGACTCAGCTCCTGGTAGACGCAAGCGACGCCAGCGGCAGCTGCGTCGGAGGTGTTGCCGAACGAGACGGTCTTGCCTGCGACCTGCACGACACCGTCGTCGGGACGCTCCGAGCCGCTCACGATCTTCATGAGGGTGGACTTGCCGGCACCGTTGCTGCCGACAAGTGCGCGAACCTCACCGCGATTCACCGAGAAGTCGACACCCGTCAGCGCTCGCACCGCGCCGTAGGACTTGCGCACGCCGGTGACGGAGAGGGCCTGCGCCCCCTCCGTCACCGATGATTGGGATTCGATGTTCACGATGCCCAGGGGGTCAATGTCACTTCGCGTCCGTGAGGTACTGCTCGACCGCCGCCGCGTCGCTGCGCGAGAAGAGCTGGCCGGGCGCGACACTCACGAACGGGGAGAGCGTGCCACCGTCGCGCGCAACCTTGGCAGCGTCGTACATCGCGGCCGCCAATGACGATCCGCTCTGTCCGGTGGTCGCCTGCAACACGTCCTCGTCGTCGAGCAGGAACTCGGCGATCTGGGGGCTGATGTCGGTACCGAAGAGCACGACCTTCTTGTCACCGCCGAGGGCGAGGATGGCCGGACGTGCACCCAAGAGCGCGCCCTCGTTGACGACCCAGAAGGCGTCGATCTCGGGGTTGGCCGTCAGCATGTCCTGCGCGATCGTGTTGGCTTTGTCTGCCTCGAACGCTTCTTGCTCGGCGACGACCTCGATGTCGAGTCCTTCGAGCGCTGACTCGAAGGCGACTCGGCGGTCGAGGCACACGGGGTAGCGGTCGCAGTGCAGAACCGCGATCTTGGCGGCACCGTTCAGGTTCTCGGCGATGTACTGCGCCGCGTACTCACCGGTCTGCGCCCCAAGGTCGCTGTCGTCGCTCTTGATGTAGCCCTTCGTGTACGTCTCGGTGTCTTCGTCAGAGAGGCACGTGTTGTAGCAGACAACAGGAACGCCTGCTTCGTCGGCCGCGCGGATGCTGGCGAGCGATCCCTCGGGCGAGTTGACCGAGATGAGGATCACGTCGACTTGGCGCTGCACGAAGTCCTGCACGGCCTGGGCCTCGGCACCCGCGTCGCTGTTGGTGTTGCTGACGAGCACCTGTCCTCCATCCGCCTCCGCGAGCTCCGTGAGGGAGTCTTGGATGCTCTGGAAGAAGTAGTTACCCTGGTTCGTCACCAGACCGATAGTGAGGCCTTCGCCATCCGATCCGGTGGTGTCTCCAGTGTCTCCCGTGGTACAGCCAGAGAGCAACACTGCGCTCAGGGCTGCTGCGGCGATTGCAATACTGGTTTTTCTGTTCATGCTCTTTCCGATCTCTCATTGGGTGCGGTTGGTGCGGGGTTGATGGTCGGGGCAGTCTCGTGGGTGCCGAGTGCGCGAGTGGGTGGAGCGGCCATCCCGTGGCCGTAGGCCCCTAGGTGTCTGCACGATTCGGCGGCATAGGTAGTGGCCGCGCCGAGCGCAGCAGTGAGCGAGGTGCCCCTCATGACGTTCACCGCAAAAGCGGCGATAAACGCATCGCCCGCACCGAGGGTGTCGACAACCACGACCTCGTGCGCCGCTTGCGTTGCGAAAGTGCCCTGCCACGCGATTGTGGGCTGCGCGCCTCGCGTGACCACGGCAGTCGACGGGCCACGAGAGCAGACATCATCCAGGAGCTCCCGGCATTGCGCGTCGGTGAGATCGGGTCGGGAGAACGCCGCAATGGTGATGTGTTCGAGCAAGGGGTCGGCATACTCAAGTGGTCTGTGCGAGAAATCGAACATCACGGGAGCCACGCGCGCCATGGCGCCCAGTTGGGACTCGGTTGCACTGCTGTGTCCCGTGTGAAGCCAGTCGCATCCGCGTAGGTACTCCAGGTCTTTTTCGTCGAGGAGAAGCTCTGATGCGGGGGCCGAATGGTGCCCGAAGTGCCGATTGCCGTCGGTGTCGAGGTAGATGTCCGTGTATGCGTTCGGGCCCGGTTCGGAGCGCAGTCGCGACAAGTCGACCGTCTCACTCTCGAGTGAGCCACGCACGAGAGCACTCGCGTCGTCACTGCCGACGATGCCGATGTATCCCGCGTCGACACCCCAACGGCGCGCGTGTACCGCGACATTGGCGGCGCTACCGCCTGGGTACCACATACCGTGATCGACGTACCGGTCGACAGTGTTGTCGCCGATACTGCACATCCTGAGGGGCGCCATCTCAATAGGCCACCTTGTGCATGTAGCGCCGGATGTCTAGATCGTGCCCGCTCGTAACCTCGAAGTAGGACGCGATCCTGGCGATGACCGCGGCCATCGCGATGTGGGCCACCCGGCCGCGCACCTCGTGCGGTATCCCGGCGAGCGCGAAGTCTCGCGAGTCGACGGTGTGGCGGTTGTGGCCGTAGGTGTCTAGGAATCGGGTGACCCGAGCATCCAGAGGAGCTGATTCGTCTTCTCCCGCGATGTGGATGATGCCCGATGTCTCGTCGACGAGCTCGAACGGACCGTGAAAGAAGTCGCCCGAGTGAATGTAGGTGGACGGCTTCCGCTGCATTTCGATGAGGTAGCAGTTGGCGAGCATGTATGCCAGTCCCAGCATGCGTCCGCTACCCACGACCATCACGCTGGATGCCCGCGAGATCGCAGGAATGGTGGCGGCGTTGGCCTGCTCCATCTGCTCGACGGCGGCCTGAGTCGCGGCCGGCATCTGCTGGAGAGCTGACCTGATCGCGGCCACGTCAACCTCGGATCCTCGGGATTCGAGGATCGAACAAACCAGTTCTTCGAGCACGGCGTACTTGGCCGAGGTGATGGTGGTGTCGCTGCCATAGGTCAGGGCGACACCGGCGTGGCTGGCGAGAGGGTTGTCACTGTCGCGGGCGAGGGAGACGACCTGCGCCCCCCGGGATGCTGCGGCAGCAGCCGCGTCGACCGTCTCGGGGGTGCCACCGGAGTGCGACGACGCGATGACGAGAGTCTTCGGCGAGACGCGGGGCAGGAACCGCGTGAGCAGGTCGGCTGCATTCACGTTCTGCACGTCGAGCCCGGGAGCGTCAGTGGCGAGCGCCGTTACGGCGGGCACCGAGGATGCCCACGATCCGCCCACTCCGACGAAGAGAACCTGCTCGACACCGCGGTCGAGGGCCTCGTGCGCGATCTGCTGGGTGAGCGGTCGACTCGCGGGGGTCGCTGTCAGTGTCGCGACGATGTCAGGGTCGATCGGTCGGAGTTGCGGTCGAGCGGAAGTCAACGGAGGCCTCTCAGGTCGGAATGTGCGAGAACGATCTCGCAACGAGTAGAGACGAATATCTCACAGCCCACCCGAGAGCGCAAGGCACGCGACGAGTAGCCCGGAATAATGGGGCGCGCGAAGGAAAAAGCTCGCTACTAAATGCGTCGCGAGGTCAGCGAGAAGTGCCCACCGCTGATGGCGCCGCCCCGACCGACTCACGAAACAGCAACTTCGTGGGAACGATGTGCACCCGGCGAGGCGCGTCCGGATTCATGATCCGCTCGATCATGACATCTGCCGCACGCACGCCCATCTCGTGAACCTGTTGCTCGATCACAGAGACAGCGGGCTTCACCGCGCGCGTCCACTCGAGGTTGTCGAACAAGAACAGAGACAGATCTTCGGGCACGCGCAGACCGAGGTCCCGCACCGCGAAGTAGGCGCCCATCGACATCGTGTTGTCGGTGGCCACGAGGGCCGTCGGCGGATTCGGTGCCAACAAGCCCTCGCGCGTGACAGCACTCGCGGATGCCGTGCTGTACTCACCGGATCGAAAGACCAGGGCAGGATCCACCTCTAGGCCGGCTTCACTGTGAGCGTTGAGGTAACCCAGCAACCGGTTGAGTCCCACATTGAGGGAGTACTCGTCGACTCGTTCGTCGGTGTGAAGCAGCGGCTGCCGCCACTCGGCCTCTTGCGCGCGAGTGAGTTCGACCACGATTGCGATCCGACGATGGCCCTCGCTGATGAGGTGGGCAACAGCGCGCCGCACCGCCTCGGAGCCGTCAGAGATCACCGCGTCAACATCGCACAGCGAACTCGCGCGGTCGAAAAGAACAACCCGGCACCCCTGCTGAACTGCATCGGTAATGTGCTTCACCTGCTGCACGTCAGCGGGCGAGATGATCAACCCGTCGACCTGTCGACCGAGCAACAGTTCAGTCGCGCGAACCTCGGCCTCGCTATTCTCATCCGTGTTCGTGATCAGAAGGTCGTACCCGTAGTCCCGTGCACGATCAGACATGCCGCGAACGACCCCCGAGAAGAACGGGTTGTTGATGTCGGCCAGCACGACTCCGATGGTGTTGGTCTGGCCCGTGATCATGCTGCGCGCAACCTGGTTGAGTCGATACCCCATCTCCGCGGCGAGCTCGAGTATGCGCTGCTTTGTGGCCTCGTTGATCCTGCCGTAGTTGCCCAACGCCCGACCGACCGTCGCGGTCGATACGCCCGCGCGAAGGGCGACGTCCTTGACCGTGGGCGCTGAGCTCGACTCGTTCACGAGACGATGCTATCCCTGCGCACTCCCCTCAGTGACGGGGGCTCAGGCCGATGGTCCAGACCGGTCTCGCAGGGCGATCCACAGGTCTGTCGCGATGTCGACGTTGTCGACGTCGACACCAAGAATGCTCTCGACGGCGGCGATGCGACTTCTGAGTGAGTTGCGGTGGATCCCCAAATCCCGGGCGGACGACTCCCAGTGGCCCCGATGTCTGAGGTACGAGCGCAGGCTCGGGATGAGGTTCTGCTGTGGATGATTCGCGAGTGTTTCGATCCACGCGCTCGCACGATGGGACAGAGCCGCGGGGTGATCCACCAACAGTGTGCCCGCAGTCGAACCCGCGACCAGCGCGACAAGCCTCGCGACGACGGCCGGCACTGTCTCGAGTGGCACGGGGAGTGAGACGACGGCGCTGCTGACGAGCGGGCGCTGGGCGGCCGTTTTCGTGGTCGCCGCATGCTCGCCGGGCGCGGCGGGGAGCAACAGAATGCGAGCGTCGCCGATCGACATGCCGAACGGCGTGTGCGCGATCTGGCTCCCGAGCGTCGGGTCGGGCTCGACTGCCGCAAGACTGCCCACGTCACGGGCAAGGGATTCGTGCGACGCCGTCGCCACACCGCTGCCACGAATCGCAATGACTCGCACGAAAGCGGGCAGCTCTGTCGATACGATCGACGCGAGCATCGTGGCCGCATCGGTATGGCCCGCGACAACGAGCTCAGCGATCGCACGACCAGTGCGGATGGCGGTGTGCCGCCGCTCGAACCGCAGCCGCTCAACGCCCGAGAGCAGTGTCGCAGCCGTGAGCAGCACTTGACGGTCGGGATGCGCGGTGGGAGACGGGGTCGCCACCGTCAGGAATCCCACCGCACGACCGCCGTCCATGACCGTGTGCCCGATGGCGGCCCAATCCCCCAGGGGGAAGGTGGCACTTGAGTATGGCCCGAGTGAACGCAGGCGACCCATCTGGCTGTTCAGCGCAGTGACGAGCCGTCTTGGAACATTCGGATGACTGAACATCTCAGATTCGCTGTACGACTCGTACGCCACCCATCCACCCAGCGCCTGCGCAAGTTTCTGCACGATCGCGGTCGGCGCGTCTGACGTGTTCGCTGCATCCGCCAGTGTGGTCTGCATGCGCAAGCTCGATGCCAGTTCGGCTCGCTCGCCCAGGGAGACCAGTTCCCAGTAGGCTTGAGACAGGCGTTGAAAGGGCACGTCGGGGGGCACGACGAAGAGCTCGACGCCGTGCAGTACGCACGCCCGCGCGAGTCGCTGATCGACCTCGTCCACGCCCTCGCCGAGCCCGAGGCCCAATGCGGCGACCGACCGTTCCGCCAGTCGGCGTACGTAGTCGTCATACGACGTGTTTTGAGAGAACGGGATGCCCGTCGTGAGCAGTAGCTCGCCACCCTCGAGGTACGGCGTGGGATCGACAAGTTCCGAGATGTGCACGCCTCGAACGACGTGACGGCCAACAGGGCCCGCGGCCACCGGACGAAGGTCGAGGGGCACGCGTGCGCGAAGCTGTTCGAGCGTCACCACGGCGCTGATGTCCGACCGGCCGGTGCATTGGACACAATATCCTCCATGTGGCGTTTCAGGTCAGATCGCACACTCACCCGAACCCGAGTCGACAATACCGTGGGCCCATGAACAGCGCAGCATTCACCGTGCCCCAGACCCGCCACCTCGCGACCGCGATCCCCGGGCCCGAATCGATCGCGCGCCACGCCCTGCGCACACGCGAGGTCTCCAGCGGATTCGGAATCGCGCTCCCCGTGTTCGTGGAGCGGGCAGACGGCGCGATCCTGCAGGATTGCGACGGAAATCGCATTGTCGACCTCGCCTCGGGAATCGCCGTCACCAGTGTCGGGGCGAGCAACCCCTACGTCGCAGCCGAGATCGCGGCCCAGCTCGCGCGCTTCACCCACACCTGTTTCATGGTTACCGAGTACGACGGCTTCGTCGAGGTTTGCGCGTGGCTCAACGCGCACACTCCGGGAACCTTCGAGAAGCGAACCGCCCTGTTCACCACGGGGGCCGAAGCGGTCGAGAACGCGGTAAAGATCGCGCGCTCCGCCACCGGGCGACCGAACATCCTCGTATTCGACGAGGCCTACCACGGTCGCTCTCTGCTGACGATGGCGATGACCGCAAAAGACAAGCCCTACAAGCACGGCTTCGGTCCCTTCCCGGGCAATGTCGTGCGAGCGACGAACGGCTCGCCCGTCGGCTGGGATGGCGCGCCCGAAGAGGCCGCGACAGTAGCCCTGCGCGAAGTCGAGCGAGTACTCGAGCAGCACGACCCCGCGACCTTCGCGGCGATGATCATCGAACCCATCCAGGGCGAGGGCGGATTCATCGTGCCTGCCCCCGGATTCCTCGCGGGGCTACGCGAGATCGCAACACGGCACGGCATCCTCTTCGTGGCCGACGAGATCCAAGCTGGGATGGGCCGCACAGGAACCATGTTCGCGATCGAACACGACGGTGTTGTTCCTGACCTCATCATCAGCGCCAAAGCCCTTGCGGGCGGCCTACCGCTGAGCGCTGTCACCGGACGCGAGAGCGTCATGAACTCCGTGCCACTCGGCGGGCTGGGGGGCACCTACGCGGGCAACCCGATCGCCTGCGCGGCGGCACTCGGAGTATTCACGGCGATCGAACAGGATGACCTGCTGACGCGGGCGCGACGCATGGAGGGGATCATCCGTGACGCTCTCGAGCCCCTGCTTGCGGGCACGGAGATCGTGGCCGATGTGCGCGGCCGGGGCGCGATGATGGCGCTCGAACTGAGAAGTAGTGACGACGTGCCCCTGCCCGATGTCGCGAAGCAAGTAATGGCGGCATGCCTCTCTCAGGGGGTGCTGCTGTTGGTGTGTGGAACCCACGGCAACGTGATTCGGCTGCTGCCTCCCCTCGTGATCGACGATGAGCTGCTCACCGACGCACTGGGTGTGCTCGTCGACGCCGTTCGCGCATCCGACGCGATGCGGGCCGCATGACACACCCCGCCGCATCCTTCGACCAGAGCTACGACCCCGCGACGGGAAAGTCGCTCGGATTCGTGCCGCACAGCACTCCCGAGGAGGTTCGCGGCACGCTGCGAGTCGCAGACGAAGCCGCGCAGCCAATGCGCACCGCGGCGCCCCAGACTCGTGCGCTCTGGATCCACGCCGCAGCCGATGCGATTCTCGCGGCCGAAGGTGAACTCGTTTCGCTCGCGCACTCCGAGACGGCACTGGGCGAGGACCGCCTGCGTGCCGAACTTCGCGGCATGGCGGCCAACGCGCGCTTCTACGCTTCGGTTGCGGTCGAGGGCTCATACCTAGGCCTCACTCACGACTCGTCGACCGCACCCCACCTGACAAAATGGAATGTTCCCTTGGGTGTTGTTGCTGTGTTCGGCGCCAGCAACTTCCCGTTCGCTTTTGGAGCGTTCGGGCACGACGTCGCGTCGGCGCTGGCCGCGGGCTGCCCCGTGGTCGTCAAGGCGCATCCAGCCCACCCGAGACTCAGTGTGGCCATCGCGCAGATCGCCGTCCGCGGGCTGCTCGATGCCGGGGCACCGGCGGGCGCGTACGGGCTCGTCGTCGGATTCGACTCGGGCCTGGATGTCGTGGATTCCGCGACGATCCGCGCAGTCGCGTTCACCGGCAGCCAGTCGGGCGGAATGGCACTCGTGCAGCGCGCCGCAGCCCGCGGGGTGCCCGTTTTCGCCGAAATGGGGACAGTCAACCCCGTGCTCGTCACGCGAATGGCGGGACCCCCTCGCGAGATCGCCGCGGGCTTCGTGGAGTCGTTCACGAGGGGATCCGGCCAGTTCTGCACCAAGCCGGGACTGATCCTCGTGCCCGAGGGGGAGGGATACCTCGAGCTCATCCGCGCCGAGTTGAGAACGGTGATCCCGAAACCCCTGCTGACGGCGGCGATCGCCGAACGCTTCACCGACACCCTCTCGCACCTCCAGTCGGCCACCCCCGGCCCGACTGCTGGGGGCCCGGGGTCCGAGACCGGGTGGACGGTAGTGCCGACCATTATCACTGCGTCTGTGGAGGAACTCACCGACGGGTCGCCACTCCTGCACGAATGCTTCGGCCCCGTCGCTGTGCTCGCGGAGTACACGACACCCGAATCCGCGCTCGCCGCGCTGCACCGGCTGCAGCCATCGCTCGCGGCATCCGTCTTCACCCGGGGCGAGAGAGATGGTGACGCCCCAGCCGCGATCGAGGTTCTGCTGAGCAAGACCGGTCGGGTGGCGATAAATATGTGGACCACCGGCGTGGCCACCGCGTGGTCGCAGCACCACGGGGGACCATGGCCCGCGACGTCGCGACCCGAAGCCACAAGCGTCGGGGCTCACGCGCTCGACCGTTTCATGCGACCCGTCACCGTGCAGAACGCTTCGGAAGAAGACCTCCCGGCGTTTGCTCGGAGCGCCAACCCGTGGCAGATCCCGACTCGGATCGACGGACGCCTGCATCCCACCCCCGCGCCGCAAGAAAGGCTCACGCACTCATGATCGATCCGACAGACCTTCTCGACATTGACTACCTCCTCACGCCACAGGAACTCGCCACCCGTACCGCGGTGCGCAACCTCGTCGACACGCACGTGCGCCCGCGAATCGCCGAATGGTATGAGAGCGCGGTCTTTCCGCGCGAGATCATCCCCGAGATGGCTTCGCTCGGTCTGCTGGGAATGCAGATCGAGGGGTACGGCTGCGCCGGACGAGGAGCGGTCGAGTACGGGCTTGCAGCACTCGAGATGGAGGCCGGGGACTCGGGACTGCGCACGTTCATGAGCGTGCAGGGTTCGCTCGCGATGAGCGCGATCAACAAGCACGGCAGCGAGGAGCAAAAGAATCGCTGGCTTCCCGGCATGGCACAGGGCACGATCATCGGATGCTTCGGCCTCACCGAACCAACCTCCGGGTCTGACCCCTCCAGCATGTCAACATTCGCACGGCGCGACGGCGACGACTGGGTGATCACCGGCACGAAACGGTGGATCGGCCTCGCCTCCATCGCCGACATCGCGATCATCTGGGCTCAGACCGATGAGGGCGTGCGGGGATTCATCGTGCCAACCGACAGCGCCGGATTCACTGCGACCCCGATCGCGGGCAAGCTCTCGATGCGGGCATCCATACAGTGCGACATCGTCATGGACTCGGTGCGACTGCCCGCCGACGCGATCCTTCCCCACGCCGTCGGACTGCGCGCGCCATTCGCCTGCCTCAATGAGGCTCGGTACGGGATCGTGTGGGGGGTCATGGGAGCCGCGCGCGACAGTTTTACGACCGCCCTCGACTATGCGAAGACGCGCATGCAGTTTGATCGCCCGCTGGCCGGGTTTCAGCTGACCCAGCAGAAACTCGTCGAGATGTCGCTCGATATCACCAAAGGGATGGTGCTCGCGCTCCACCTCGGTCGGCTCAAGGAACGCGGAAGCCTGCAACCCCACCAGATCTCCCTCGGCAAGCTCAACAACTGCCGCACCGCGATCGCGGTGTCACTGTCGGCCCGCACACTGCTGGGCGGAAACGGCATCACGACCGACTACTCGCCTTTGCGGCACGCGGCCAACCTCGAGAGCGTGCGCACCTATGAGGGCACCGATGAGGTGCACACGCTGGTCATCGGACAGGCGATCACAGGACTCGCGGCCTTCCGGTGAACAATCGCCTGTCGCAGTCCGAGACGCCCCCCGCAGAGTCAACTGGGCGGGACAGTGGCCTTCCGCTGGCCGGAATCGTAGTGGCGGACTTCTCACGGGTGCTCGCCGGGCCGATGGCTACGATGACCCTCGCCGACCTGGGTGCCACTGTCATCAAGGTGGAGCATCCGCTGGGCGGGGATGACACGAGGTCGTGGGCGCCACCCGTTTCGGCTGACGGGGTCGCAACGTATTACGACAGCGTCAACCGCAACAAGCGATCGGTGCGTCTGAACCTGCGCGACCCAGGTGACCTCGATCGTGCACGCGAGCTCATCCGACGCGCCGACGTGCTAGTAGAGAACTTTCGCCCGGGCTACATGGCATCGATCGGCCTCGACTACGAAGAGGCTGCGGCGCTGAACCCGTCGCTGATCTACGTGTCGATCTCGGGTTTCGGTGCGTCCGGTGCCGGGCGCGACCTGCTCGGGTACGACTTCGTCGCGCAAGCCGCGGGCGGGCTCATGCACATCACGGGGGCACCAGAGGGTTCCCCCATGAAAGTCGGATTGGCCGTTGTCGACGTACTGGCGGGAAAGGATGCCCTGGTCGGCATTCTCGCGGCGCTCTACCGCCGCCACTCCCACGGCGTCGGCGCCAAGCTCGAGATCAATCTGCTGTCCAGCCTGCAGGCGGCCCTCGTCAACCAGGGACAAGCGGTGCTCGGTGCGGGTGTGGAGCCGGGACGCATGGGCAACGCGCATCCCTCGATCTGCCCCTATGAGGCTCTGCGCTGCGCCGACGGCGATCTCGCGATCGCGTGCGGAAACGACAAACAGTTTCGGCGACTGGCCGAGGTACTCGGCACGCCGGCACTTGCCGATGACCCACGATTCGTCGGCAATGCAGATCGCGTCGTGCACCGGAGCGAACTCATCCCGATCCTCGAAGCGCAGCTACTGACCGCCAGCGCCGACGAATGGGAGCGCAAACTCACTGAAGTGGGTGTGCCCGTATCCCGGGTGCGCACGATCTCTGGGGGCCTGGAGTTCGCGGAGCGGGTGGGCACCCGCCCCCTCATCGACCTCGTCGATCGCGATGGGCACGTCACGGGTCGGCAAGTGCGCAACCCCGTAACCTGGTCGCCGGCCCTAGCCCAGCCGAAAGTTGCGTCCCCCCGACTGGGCGAGGATGACGAGTGGTTCAGCGAGTGGCTCGGCTCTAGTCGACTACCTTGACTTCCTTCCAGAAGGCGACGTAGTTCGAGAAGTCCTTGCCGACGCGGTCGAACGCGGTCGGGTACGGGGTGGGGTAGCTCCACGCGCGATCCTGCAGCAGCGTCTCGCCGTCCTTGACGGAGAAGTACTGGCACTCGCCCTTCCAGGGACAGGTGTACGGGGTGTCGCTCTTGGTGAGGAATTCCTCATTCACGCTCGACGGCGGGAAATACCAGTTGCCCTCGATCGAGATGAGATCTTCTTTGGGTGCTTCGGCGATGATCGTGTCGCCCAGGATTGCCTTCATGATTCCTCCGTTGGTCGTACCTGTCGCAACGCTGCACTCAGGCGGAGAATTCCTGCAGGATCGTGAAGTGCTCCGACGCGGTCGCGGCTTTCGCCGCCGCAACGGCCTCCGGCCCTGCCTCCTGACCGGCGATCGAGGCCGAGAGGATGTGCGCCGACGCGTTCTTCAGAAACGCGAACGCCCCCGCCGCCGCCGCTGCCTCCGGTGAGGTGAAGTCGATTCCGGCATCACCCAGAGCGTCGATCACTGCCCCCGCGGCGAGGAAGTCCTCCACGGCGAACTCGCCGGACGGACCACCCGCAGCAACGACGGCGACGATCGCCCGGTCACCGAGATCGGCCTGTCGCTCGAGAATCCAGCGCGCGAGAGCGATGCGGTTTCCGGTAGACCCCGTCACGAGAGCGCCCGAGACACCGAGACCGGCGGGGTCCGTTGCGCCGGGAAGCGCATCCGCCCACACGACGACGTGAGCGCCGTCGACTATCGCTCGACCCGCCTCGATGCCGAACGCGAATCTCACCTGGTACTTGGTCTGGGCCGCTGCAGTCACGGTTTTCAGGGTAGAGGATGGGCAGATGCGGGTATTGCTGAAGATCGTGCTCGACTGCGAACCGGATGCGGCCTGGCGGGCCATCCGGAGTCCCGGGGTGCTCGGCGAGGTGAGCGCCCCGCTGACAGTGTTCGAGTCGCTCGAGCCGGGCGGCTTCCCGGAGTTGTGGGAGGCCGGCGATCATCCCGTACGAGTGCGTGCGTTCGGCATCCTTCCCCTCGGCGACCAGATCATCGGCATCTCATTCCCCGAACTGCCGGGGGTGCGCGCCATGCGCGACACGGGCCGTGGCCTGGATGGCCCGCTCGCGATCATCACCGAGTGGCAGCACACCCTCACGGTCGCGCCCCACCGCGGCGGCCGCACACTGTACCGCGACCAGCTGAGATTCTCGGCTGGACCACTCACGATTCTGATGTGGCCGCTGTACTGGGGGTTCTGGCAGTGGCGGGCGATCGGGATGAAGCGGCTCGCGCGCGGGTGGCGAGCGTGAGCGCGACCACCGCACTCCAGGTCGCCGACTGGCGGCGTCGCGTGTTCGGCCTGTACGAGCGAGTGCGGTCGGCATCCGATGTCGGCGCTGCCCACGCCGAGTGGCGACACGAGCGGGACGACCTGTTCGCGAACCACCCGTCGTCCCCGCTGCTGCCCGAGGATCGGGCATCCTTCACCGGCCTGCCGGTCGCCGACTACGACCCGGGGTGGCGGTTCGAGGTGGAGGTCTCACCCGTGGGGGTCTCGACTGCGCTCGACCACCAGGAGCGCATCGAAGTGGAGACGGGGACCGACGGGATGGTGCCGTTCGAGTTGATCGGAGTGGCAGAGATCGCCGGGGCGGGCTCGTTCGACGTGTGGCGGCTCGCCTCGTACGGCGGCGGACTCTTCGTGCCCGTGCGCGACGGCCTCGCGGGAATTGCCGGAGGAACCTACGGCGGGGGCCGATACGTGCTCGACACCGTCAAAGGTGCCGACCTCGGGCCGGGCGCCGCGCCCGACACGATCGTGCTCGACTTCAACTTTGCGTACAACCCATCGTGCGCCTACGACCCGGCGTGGGCATGCCCGCTCGCCCAGCCCGGCAACACCGTCGCGACCGAGATTCCCGTGGGTGAGCGATACTCGGGAGCACACTAAGCGCCAGAGTTCGGCGAACTCGCGCCACATGCACGCGTGAAGCCCACCCGGGTGCGCTCGGTCGTGCGAGCCTCGACGCATGACACGAACCGATGCACTCACCGAAGCCGTCCAGGTCTACTTCGACGGGCTTTACCACTGCGATGTCCTGCTGCTCGATGCCGTGTTCCACCCGGCGTCGTCGCTCTTCGACGTCGACGAGGGCACGGTCGTCGTCGACCCCTACCCGGTGTGGCGTGAGGTGGTCGCGAATCGGCAGTCACCGGCATCCATCGGGCAGGAGCGTTCGGAAGAGATCGTGATGACCGACTGGCTCTCGGATAAGGCGGTCGTAGTTCGCCTGCGCCTGCAGGTGCTCGACTCGATCTTCGTCGACCACCTCTCCTTCGTCGACGGACCCGACGGCTGGCAGATCGTCAGCAAGGTCTGGCACCTCGAGGCGACCGTCTAGCTAGCGACGCGGGGGCAGCGCCCGTGCGACCCGGCGAAAGTGCGCGACCGCCTCGTCGAGCGAGAATGTCGCCCCCTCGCGATAGGCGGCGTTCCACTCCGCGGTCGTGAGCGCCTGCTTGGCGCGGTCGCGGTGCCGCTCGTGGTCCTCGTCGTTGACGGCGCTGCGGGGAAAACCGTAGAGCGCACCGAGTCGGTCGACCGAGGCGAAGAGGCGTGCAGCATCCGTCTGCCTCTCGACACCAATGAGGGCGATCGCGCCCGCGTGCACCGCAAGGATGGTGCCGAGCACGTCGTCGTGGCCCTCCAACGCCGAGAAGCACCACAGCAGTTGGTCGATCGCGTCTCGATCGCGACGCAGGCGGATGAAGGTGTGCGCGAGACGCCACGCCGCGGAGAGTCCGGCCCACCAGTTGTGCGAGAGTCGCGCCGACTCGAGCGCGGCCTGCAGATCGGCGATCGTGTTCGCGGGTTTCTTCGCGTAGATCCAGATGATGCTGCGGAACGTGAGAACCTCGGCGGGAACCCACGGTGCGACCCCGCCCTCGGCGAGAATCGACTCGACCTCGGCCATGACCCGGTGCGCGCCCGGCTGGTCGAGCTCAGACATCCACATGGCGTTGCACGCGAGGAAGAGCGCGAGCAGGGTCGGGTCCCCGGCCTCGCGGGCGAGGGGTAGGCCGCGCTTGGCGTACTCCTCCCCGCCGAACTTGTCGCCCGAACGGTAGATGATCATGACCGCGCCCCAGATCGCGCGCGCATCGAAGTACGGGTCGACGTCGCCGGGCAGATGGAGGGCATCGTCGATCCACTGCTTGTATTCGGGAAGCGCGCCGCGGATGAACCAGTGCCAACCCTGCCCGCCTACGAGCCGCACGGCTGTCGGTCGATCGCCCCGCTCGATGACGGTCTGCATGGCGGCGATCAGCTCCGCCCGCTCGAGGTCGAATTCGCGGTGGGCCGCAAACGAGTCGACACCGCGGATGCGACGCTCGAGCTCATCGACGCGGTCGGCGAACCAGCGCGCGTGTCGCTCGCGCCATCGCCCGCGATCGTCACGGGAGTCGAGTCGTCGCGCGTAGAACTTCACCGACTCCAGAAGGCGGTAGCGACGCGATGAACCCGTGCCCGCCACAGCGAGGAGCGACTTCTGGGCGAGGGCCAGGGCTGTCGACCTGACATCGGCGTCGTCGAGCACGCAGATGCCGGCAATCGCGTCGAGGGTCACGGCGCCCGCGAAGTTGCCGAGCTGGGCGAGCAGTTCGAGCTGTGCGGGCGTGAGTAGCCGCGCGCTCCAGTCGATGACGGCCTGCAGGTTGCCGTGCCGACCTATCGACGTGCCGACGGCGAGCAGCTCACTCGATTCGAGGGAACGCGCGAGCTCGGTGAGATCCATGACATCGAGTCGGGCAGCCGCGAGCTCGAGGGCGAGCGGAAGCCCGTCGACGAGCTCGACGATTCGTCGCGCGAGCGGTCGGGTCGAGTCGTCGAGGGAGAATCCCGGATGCGCGTCGGCGGCTCTCTCGGCAAACAGAGCGAGCCCATCCGCAGCGGCATCGCCCAGCATCATCGACACGGGCACGAGGCGCTCCCCCGGTACGCGCAAGGGTTCACGACTCGTCACGAGGATCGCAAGACCGGGGCTCGCCGCGAGCAGGTCGACCGCGAGGGCCGCGACCTCGTCGAGGATGTGCTCGGCGTTGTCGAGCACGAGCAGGGTTCCGCGACCGGAGAGCGCCTCCGCCGCTGCCTCCACGGTGGGGGTGGCGGCGGCGACGAGCTCGGCGAGCGCGGTGAGCACGTCACGACCCGTCGGCAGCGACGCCATCTCGAGCAGCCACTGCTCATCGTCGGTACCGTCACCCGCCGCGGCGCGCAGCGACTCGACGGCAAGACGCGACTTGCCGGCCCCGCCTGGCCCCGTGATGGTCACGAGCCTTGCCGCTCGACGCGCCTCAGCGATACGAGCCAGTTCGTCCCTCCGCCCGACGAAGCGGGTGAGGGGGAGGGGAACGCCGTGCTGGCGAGCCCGGGCGCGCGCGGGCGCGAGCGTGGGATCCTGCCGCACGATCGACATGCGCGTCTCCGCGAGCGCCGCAGAGGGGTCTAGTCCCTGGGACTCAGTGAGACGGCGGGTGAAGCCGTCGATGGTCTCGAGCGCTTCGGGTGTGCGACCGGCGCGCGCCAGTGCCATCGCGAGGAGTCGAACGGGTTCCTCGTGCACGGGATTGTCACGCACGAGCGCGGGAAGCGACCGCAGTGCACCGTCGACCTCACCCGCGTCGAGCTGCATCCGGGCGAGCTCGAGGGCGACCCGCCGCCACGCCTCGAGGAGAACGGCGCGGTGCTCGGCCGCAAAAGGTGCGTCGACGCCAGCGAGCGGGTCCCCACCCCACAACGCGACGGCCGCCTCCAGCGCGGGGCGGTCGCGAGCGGTGCGGGCCGCGGCGAGAAACTCGAGTGCGTCCACGCGAACGTCCCGTGCGAACGTGTACCCGCCGCGGCCACCCTGGATGGCATCCGCGAGCCCCGCGGCGCGCAGTCTCGACATATTCGCCCGCAGGGTCACGGCTGCCGAGGTCGGGGGCTCCCACCACAGGTCCGCGATGAAACGCTCGACGGGTACCTGCTCGCCGCCACTCATCGCGAGTCGTGCGATGATCGCGGGCGGCAGACCGCCGCGGAGATCGATGGGCGCATCATCCACCTCGACCGCAACGCGGCCGAGCACGCGCACAGAGACATCGGTGGACACGACACCATTGTGGAGCACCTGAACTATCGTCATGCCCTCTCCACTTCGGTCCAGAATTCGACGATGCGGCGCGCGAGCACGGCGGGTTGCTCGAGCGGGACCAGGGTGCGGGCCCACGACACGGTGAGAGCCCTGGCGCCCGGGCGTGCAGCGGCCGCCGCATCCGCCTCCCTCGGCCCCCACTCGCCCCGATCGTCGGTGGCGACGAACAGTGCCGGTGCCGTTCCGAGCCGCACCTGGCGAGTGAGATCCCGGCGCCCGATCACAAACGACGCAACCGTCGTCGAGAGGCTGCGGCGGGACTGACGCCGCATCGAATCACGGATGACCTGCACGGCCTGTCCATCGGCCGCGCGACTGAAATCGGTCAACTGCGCCTCAGCCACGAGGTCGAGCAGAAAGGGGACGGGGCCCGCGGTGGCGAGCACCGGACGCAGCAACGACACCTTCGCGCGGTCCCGCATCGGCAGGCGTTGGGGCGGTGCGCTGATCGCCACGAGACTGCGCAGGCGACCGGGGGCGGCGCAATCCAACTGGTAGGCGACGTGACCACCCCACGCGTTGCCGACCCAGTCGACCACGGGCAGGTCAAGGCCGTCGAGCAGGTCGAGTGCGGCATCCGCGCACTCGGTCATCGTGGTCACGGCGGCGAGCTCATCGGAGTCGCCATAGCCGGGCCCATCGACGACGACGAGACGCCGATGCTCACTCAAGGTCGGTACGACGCGCGCCCAACTCGAGGAGTCGACGAACATGCTGTGCCAGAGCACCGCCGGGGGCGCAGCGGCGTCGCCGTAGGAGCGCACCGCCAGGCGGCCGAGCCTCGTCTGCACGAGGCGCGGCTCGGCCACCCGCGGAGTCATCGGACCGCCCTCGCGGCGATGACGTCGCGCACGATCGGCAGGATGCCCTTCGCGCCCGGCGACTCGGCGATGTCGACACCGATGCGCGCGCTCGCGAGCGCGAACGACGGCTCGGCGAGCACACGGCGCACCGCGTCGCCGACCTGCACATCGGTGGGACGATTCGTGCGCAGGTTGATGCCCGTGCCAGTCCACTCGATGCGGGCCGAGACCTCCGTCTTGTCCTCCGTCATGCCAGCCACGACGAGCGGAACCCCGTGCGCCAGCGCGAAGTGCACGCCACCGTAGCCGCCGTTCGTGACCACGACGTCGGTGCGCGGGAGCAACTCGTCGTAGGGGAGGTACTCGGCGATGCGCACATTGGCGGGGATGATGCCGGGCACCGTCGAAATCGCACGACCCCCCGTCGAGACGACCACGAGCACGTCGTCGTTCGCGAGGCCGCGGATGGTGGGCAGGATGAGCTCCTCGTAGTCTTGGTTCGCGACCGTGCCCTGGCTGACGTGCACGACCGGGCGTGACCCGTCGAGCTCGCCCCACCACTCCGGTAGACCGCCCGCGTTCGGGGCACTCGTCGAGACCGGACCGACGAAATGCACGGTGGCAGGCAGGTCGCTGCGCGGGTACTCGAAGCTCGGCACAGTGAACTGCACGATGGCGTCGGCGTGCGACATCCAATTCAGGAAGAAGCCGGGCATGGGCTTGCCCGTCAATTCGAGCAGTTGCTGAGTGGCGAACTTCTGCACCGGACCGAAGATGATCTTCTCGGCGACGAACCGCATCATGGCGTTGCGCGCCCGCCCGGCAGCCCCGGGCTTCGGCAGCACGCCAAGACCGAACGGTGCCGTGTCCTTGCTGGCGACCCCGAGGGGCACGATTCCGAGATTGATGATTGGGGGGCGGTTCTCGTCGACCACTAGACCGAGGATGCCCGCGAAGAGGGGCTCGGCCAGTACGGCATCCGCTCGTGTGGTGTCGAGCGCCTCGCGCACCGCGGCGGCCTGCGCCTTCATGGGACGCAGAAAGATCTCGATCATGTCGTACCGGATCGCCGCGGGACCCGTGAGGCCCACGCGTCCGGGGAACGAGCGGTCGATCTCGCGATCGTCGAAGTCAGCCTCGCGGGGCAGGGGGACAAAGGTGGCGCCGGCCGCCTCGACCGCGTCGCGGTAGCGCTCGCCGGTGAGAAAGCGCACCTCGTGACCACCGGCGACGAGTGCGCGGGTGACGGCGAGAAGGGGGGTGACGTGCCCGTGCACGGGCGTGCTGCAGATAAGGAGAGATGACATGCCCACCAGCCTGCGGGGCGGGTCCCGCGACGAGCGAGGCGGATGATGCGGCGCAACGTACGGGCAACGTTGAGCCTGCCTCTGCTATCGTGTAATCACTTGCGAAGCTAAGACAGCTTCCCTGCGTCGTTGAACGCTTACTCTTCTCCCCGGTTTCACTGGGTCGTAGATACTTTCTCCGGCGAACGGATGTGGCGCCGCCACGTTCGCCTTCCAGTTGGTTTCGATACGCCGCTGCGCGGCTACTCAACCAGCGAACAGCACAGAAACACACTCATGACTGAAACGAACTTCAGCACGCTTGGCGTGCCAGCACCGCTCGTTGCCGCCCTCGCGGCGAACGGCATCGACTCCCCCTTCCCGATCCAGGTCGACACCCTGCCCGACACCCTTCTCGGTAAGGACGTGCTCGGTCGCGGAAAGACCGGCTCGGGCAAGACCCTCGCCTTCTCCATCCCCATGGTCGCCCGCCTCGGCGGAAAGCTCGCCGGCGGAAAGCGCCGCCCCGGCCGACCCCTGGGCCTCGTTCTCGCCCCCACGCGCGAACTCGCCACCCAGATCACCGTCGCCATGGAGCCGCTCGCAACCGCGTACGGCCTCAACATCACGACGATCTTCGGCGGTGTGTCGCAGCAGCGTCAGGTCGCCGCGCTCAAGGCCGGCGTCGACATCGTCGTGGCCTGCCCCGGGCGCCTCGAAGACCTCATGAAGCAGGGCTTCGTGCAGCTCGACGCCGTCGAGATCACGGTGCTCGACGAGGCCGACCACATGGCCGACCTCGGCTTCTTGCCCGTCGTCACGCGCATCATGGACAAGACGCCTCAGACCGGCCAGCGACTGCTCTTCAGCGCGACGCTCGACAACGGCGTGGACAAGCTCGTGCGCCGCTACCTCCACAACGAGGTGCTGCACTCCGTCGACGAGGCCAACAGTCACGTCGCCGCGATGACGCACCACGTCTTCGAGGTCGCCGGCGTCGACGAGAAGAACGCCCTCGTGCGTACGCTCGCCTCGGGCACGGGCCGCCGCATCCTCTTCATGCGCACCAAGCACCACGCGAAGAAGCTCGCGAAGCAGCTCACCGACGCGGGCATCCCGTCGGTCGACCTGCACGGCAACCTCTCGCAGGTCGCACGCGACCGCAACCTCGCCTCGTTCGCCTCGGGTGAGACCCGAGTTCTCGTCGCCACCGATGTCGCCGCCCGCGGTGTTCACGTGGATGACATCGAGCTCGTGATCCACGTCGACCCGCCCGCCGAGCACAAGGCGTACCTGCACCGCTCCGGTCGCACGGCGCGCGCGGGCAAGGAGGGCGAGGTCGTCACGATCGTGCTCCCCACCCAGCGCAAGGACACCGCGGCGCTGCTGCGCAAGGCTCAGATCGACGTGCAGCCGCAGCACGTTACGGCGGACTCAGCGTCTGTCACGGCTCTCGTGGGTGACATCGCGGCCTACGTCACGCCCGCACCGCGTGCGGCTCAGCCCGCCCGTGGCCAGTCTCAGGGCGGCCGCTCACAGGGCGCGAACGCTCAGCGCAAGCGCGCCGCGCGTGGCCAGGCCGGTGGGTCGGATGATGCGGGCCGCTCGCGCCGCGACCGCTCC